>Ga0247779_1000072_pt1 | contig 85305 bp, 68 predicted proteins | sample UWRJL221509R5_FD_179925 | JGI IMG/M metagenome (GOLD analysis project Ga0247779, IMG submission 179925) | Plant litter microbial communities from Arlington Agricultural Research Station in Wisconsin, United States - UWRJ-L221-509R-5 | ecosystem: Environmental > Terrestrial > Plant litter >... | reverse complement strand
GCAAGTCGGTTTCGATGACCGAAAGTTGAGGGATCTCGTGCGCGCTCGAATGGCCAGCGAGCTGACGCAGATCCGCCGCGCCGCGCGCTGAGCGCTTGCTCAGGGGCGCCGCGAACCCCCCAAAAACCCGCCCCCGACGCGGCCGGCGCGTCGACCTGCGTCGTGGTGCACCGTTTTCGCGCGGGGATGTGCTATGCGAATGCTCGCTGCGCACCAAGGCATGCCATGCGGAACCCGCTGTATCTACGGAACAATCCAAGCGAAATCCGCTACGTCAACACTTACGTCGAGAACCGTTTCGCGGAAGAGAACGCGTTCGTGCGCAAGCCGCGCCGAAACGTCGAGCCGTGGCCTCAGTTCGAAGCGGCCAAGCGTGACCTGCTACCGGTGCCGACCTGGCCTGGGCACGAAGCCGCCATCGACTGCTACTGGCGCTGTTGGGAGATCGCGTTTCAAAATTTCCGCCCAGCGGACGACGAGAACGCGTTCGTTAGCGACTACTCGTCCACGATGTACGAGGGCTGCTTGTACATGTGGGACACGGTCTTCATCGCGCTCTTCGGTCGCTATGGGGATCGCGCGTGGAAGTTTCAAAACACGCTCGATAACTTCTACTGTAAGCAGCACCCCGACGGCGGCATCTGTCGGCAGTTCCGTGAGAACAACGGCAGCGAGTGTTACAGCCGTTTCGACCCAGCGGGCAGTGGTCCGAACGTGCTTGGCTTCGCCGAATGGGAGTATTTTCAAGCCTTTGGCGATCGGGAGCGGCTCGCGGAAGTGTTTCCGGTGTTGGTCGCCTACGGCCAATGGCACCGCCGTTACCGCACCTGGCCGAACGGCAGCTACTGGGGTACCGGTCTTGCCAGCGGCATGGACAACCAGCCGCGCTCACCCGAAGGCGAGATCATCGATCACGCGCACTTGACGTGGGTCGACACCAACATGCAAGCGGTGCTCTCCAATCGCATCGTGCTCGACATCGCGACCGTGCTCGATCGGCGCCAAGAGGTGCAAGACTTCGCGGACGAGAACGCGGTGCTCATCCCGTGGATCAACGAGTACTTGTGGGACGAGTCATCCGGCTTCTATCACGACCTGCACCGCAATCAGACGCGCCTCACCAAGGTGAAGACCATCGGTGCCTTCTGGGCGCTGCTCGCGGACGCGGTGCCGGCCGAGCGCTTGCCGCGCTTCGTCGGGCATCTGGACAACGCCGCGGAATTCAAGCGTCCGCATCGCATCCCCTCCTTGTCTGCCGACACACCCGGCTACGATCCCGACGGCGGTCTGTGGCTCGGCGGTGTATGGCCGCCCACCAACTACATGGTCGTGCGTGGCTTGGCGGCGCGCGGCTACGGCGACCTCGCCTACGAGATCGCCAAGAACCATCATGACAACATGGTCGCCTCCTTCGAGGAGACCGGCTCGGTGTGGGAACATCACGCTCCGGACGAAGAGGGCGGCGGGCGTGGCCGCAAAGACTTCGTGGGCTGGACCGGCATCACGCCAATCGCGGTGCTGTTCGAGTTCATCTTCGGTCTGCGCCCCGAGCTCGCGCGCAATCGGCTGACCTGGCACATTCGCGGCGTCGAAGGCTTCGGTGTCGATCGCTACCCATTCGGCCGTGAGGGCTTGTTGCATTTGAAGCTCGAACCCCGCGCGAGTGTGCTCGATCGCCCGATCGTCGAAATCACCAGCAACGTGGACGTCGACATCGAGCTGACGTGGGCCGGCGGCTCTGAAATCGTGAGCGTCCGCGCAACCGCTAAATAGCCCCAACAAGCCGGCATTTTTGCATGTCCAGCACGGTGATGATCGACGGTCTGCTGGTGCCGCCCGAGCGCGCCCAGGTGAGCGTGTTCGACCGCGGTTTCTTGTACGGCGACTCCGTGTTCGAGTCGCTGCGCAGCTACCAGGGGAAGTTGTTCGCGCTCGATGAGCACCTGGCCCGTTTGAAGCGGAGCGCCGAACGAGTGGCCATCACCCTGCCGGTCAGCCTCGATACCTTGCGCAATGAAATGCAGTACGCGCTGCACGTGCACGGCAGCAAAGACAGCTATCTGAGGCTGACGCTCACGCGTGGCACGGGTCGCTCCCTGGGTCTCGATCCGGAGCTCGCAGGCGAACCGCTGCGTGTGCTGCTGGTGACGGCGCTCACGCTCCCTGCCGCGGAAATTTACGAGCACGGCATCGCCGCGATCACCTATCGCGCTGAGCGGCCGAGCGATGCTGCGGGCGTGGCCGACGCCAAGATTGGCAACTACTTGCTGGCGGTGTTGGCGATGCGCGCTGCGCGTGCGCAAGCTGCGCGCGAGGCATTGATCGAAGATGCTCGAGGCCACATCTTGGAAGGGGCCTCCTCCAACGTATTTGCCGTCTTTTCCGGAAAGTTGGTCAGCCCGCCCGAGTCTGCTGCGATCTTACCGGGGATCACTCGAGGCCACGTGCTCGAGCTGGCACGTAGCGCAGGCACCAAGGTCGAGCTGCGCGCGATCGCCAAGGCAGAGCTCGCTTCTGCCCAGGAAGTCTTCGTGTGCTCCAGCATTCGCGAGCTGGTACCCGTCGTCAGCATCGACGGGCGTCCCGTGGGCAACGGCCTGCCGGGGCCGATCACGCGCGCACTCTTGCATTCGTATCGCGAACGCGCAGCGGCGGCGCGCTAGGGGAAGACAGCTTTGGCGCTTCGTGCCCGATCTCGGCGAGCGGGCACGAGCACGTTTACGGGGCTCGGACGCTAGACGGCGGCCGCGTCGCTGGCTTCGACCGGGCGTGGCATCGGGATGCGTAGGCGCCCTCCGTCTTGGTACGCCATGGCGCTGATCGCCTTGTCGAAGAAGCCGCGCAAGAAGCCGACTTCGTGGGGCGGGTTGGTGATCAAGCCGGCGTCGCGGATGTTCTTCATCGTGGCGACCACCTCCAGCGTGCGCACCTCGCCTTCGCGCGCGAGCACGCTGAGCGCGCTGTCTTTCATCACCCGCGAAAGGGCTTCGCGGCGCTCGGGAGTGAAGTAGCGATCGGTCGCGGACACGACCTCTTCCTCGAGCTTCTTTTGTAGCTCTTCCGGGTTGGGCTCCGCGCCGGGTGTCAGGCGCTCACCGAGCTTGAGCAGCATCTCATCGAGCGCCTGCTTGGGCGGGAACCAGCCACGGAACTCGGGCAAGAGATGCAAGCCATGCGAGCTCTTGGCCAGATCTTGCGCGTCCTCGTCGCCGAGCTCGAGGCCCTCGCCGTCGAACGGGTGCTCCTCGGGCTCGCTCGGTACCGGCTCGAGCAACCCTTGGGCGCTGGCAAAGCCGAGCGGCTCGGGCACTCCGCGCGCCGCGTGCGTCTTGCGCGCGGCGGCGATGCGAGCGCGCGCCCAGGCCACGGGTACCTTCACCGGGCGATAGTCCGCACCCGGTAGCGCTTTGCTGAGCGCCTCCTTCAGCTGTGACTGACTGAGGTCGCCCACGTTGACCTTGTGCACGCCGAAATCGTCGTGCAAGTACACGAACACGCTGTGGGCACGGCTGGTCAGCGAACGCGAGGTAATCACCAGACAGACGCTGCCGCTGCCGTCGGGCGCGAGCATCAGGGCCTCGGCGATTTCCGGGGATTTTTCACCCGTGACGCTGGCCACGTGGCGCGCGGTCGGGATCGCGACGCCACGCGCTTTGAGCACGTTCAAGCCGCGTCGGGCTGCTTTACGCGCGGCGCCCGTGGCACCCTCCGCAGCGACGTTGACGGCCGCCGCGTTGCCCGCCTTCACCCAGGCTTCGACCAATGCCGCGGCGTTCTCGCCAGCGTGCCCCAGGGCGGCCAGGGCGTTGTCTGCGCTCGCCGATAGATCGGCTGCGGCGAGCGATACGCTCGACTTGCTCAGTTGTTTGTCCGTCATGCGGGTCTCCCAAAATGTGAATCAGAGTCTCAAAGGGCGGCGATGGCTTCGACCTCGACGCGCACGCCCAGAGGTAGGGCGGCGACCGCGACCGTGGTTCGAGCCGGTGGATCGTTCGTGAAATGCCGGGCGTATGCGACGTTGAAGGCCGCGAAGTCGGCCATGTTGGTCAGGTAGATGGTGGTCTTGACCACGTTGTCCAAGCTTGCGCCTGCGGCGCTCAGCACTGCCTGCAGGTTTGCCATGATGCGATCCGTCTCTTCGGCGATGGTACCGCTCACGACCAGGCCAGTGCTTGGATCGAGCGGGATCTGCCCGGCCAGAAACAACAACGACCCGCTCTGAATTGCCTGCGAATACGCGGAGACCGGCTTGGGTGCGGCTGCTGAAAAAATCACGGATCGGGTCATGGCGGGGGGCGCATCCTCCCCCCGCGCGAGCCCCGAATCAAGAGCGCTTGCCGTCCATCGAACGGCGACCGTCGATGGCGCGGCCCAGTGTGATCTGGTCGGCAAATTCCAGGTCGCCGCCGTGGGGCACGCCGCTCGCGATCCGCGAAACGACGATGCCTTTGCCCGAAAGTTCCCGGGCCAGCAAGAGCGCGGTGGCTTCGCCATCCACCGACGGGGGCGTTGCAAGGATGACCTCCTTCACCGCGTCTTCCGCCAGCACTTGGAATAGCTCGCGCAGCGGAAGCTCGTCGGGGCCGATGCCATCGAGCGGCGACAGCAAGCGCCCGAGCACGAAATAGCGTCCACGCATGGACGCGCTCTTTTCGATGGCCATCAGATCTTGCACACGCGCCACGATGCACAAGAGGCTCCGGTCCCTGCGCGAATCGAGACACACCGGACACAATGCACGACCGTCTTCAGCGACCTGCGCGATGTTGCCGCAGCGCTCGCAGCGCTTCACGGTGTCCCCCAGCTCCTGCAGGGCAATGCCCAATTCGCGGCCGTACTCCTGACTTTCGGTCACGAAGAACATGGCAAAGCGCTGGGCGGTCTTTTCGCCCACGCCCGGCAGGCGAGAGAGCAGTGCGATCAGGCGTTCCAGTCGGTCGGGGAGCATTGGGCTTAGGCTAGTCGCGCTTGCGCGAAGTGCTCGGGCTTTTCTAAGAGCTGCTGGGTCCGAGCTTCAAATCTTTGATCCGGGCGCCCAGCACCTCGACCGCGTCGGTGATGCCGCGGTGCTTTTTGGCCTGTGCGACCGCTTCTCGCTGTTTCGTCAGCCGAATTTCGGCGTCCAGGGTGGCGACCGTTTTGATGCTCGCGGCCCGCGCTGAGTCGAACTCGAAGATCACCTTGGTCGGCGCGCCAAAGTGCTCACTCGCCAGGCTGGTGAGCAGCTCTTGAGAGTCTCTGTCGTTTGCGCCATGGCCGAACATGTCACCAGGCTCCCAACCCAGGCGCAGCTCGCCAGGGGTCGAAGACAGGATCGACGCGCGCGCCAAAAACGCCGCGAGCTCCGGGCGACGCTCGTTCACTCGATCCAAAATCGCGCGAAACGCCGCCAAATCCTCGGCTTTCGGTTCGACCTGGGGCGGGCGAGCCTTGGCTACGGGTGCCGGTTTCGATTCGTTTTTTGTGTCGGGCCCCGGCTGCTCCGGAAATGGAATCGCGAAATCGGGATCGATTTCGGGCCGTCGCTCGACGTTCGGGCGCGGCTCGGGCGCGTTACTGCGCGGTGGAGGCTCCTTGCGGCCGTCCGCGGGAGCATCGGGTCGCGCGCTCTCGACGCTGCGCACCTCACGCGGCCTTGGATCCGCCGTCCGTGGCCGCAGCTCGGGGGCGGGCGGCGCGGATTGCGGTTGAGGCTGCGGCGCGCGTGCCGACTGTGGCGCGGGCTGTGCTGCAGCGGTGGCGCGTGGCGCACCCAAGCGTTGCTCGAGCGCGCCCAGCCGCCGTAAGAGCTCGTCGATCGGCAACAGCGGGGGACGACGCGCCAGGCGCACCAGCAGCATTTCGAGCGCCGCGCGCGGCTGGCCGCTGCGCACGACGTCGTCGAAGCCTTGCGAAAAGCCTTGGTGTAGACGGATCAAGTCGTCCGCGTGCGTGGCCTCCGCCAACTGCACCACGTCGCGCACTTCTTCGTCGGCCAAATCGAGCAAGGATGCAGGGTCCTTGCACACCTTGGCGACCACCAAATCACGCAGCAATGCCAGCAAATCACGAGCGACGTGGGCGGTGTCGTAGCCTTGGTTGGAGAGCTCCGCGATCACGTTCAATGCGGAGCTTGCCTCGCCGCGCACGAGCGCGAAAGCGATGTCGTGCAGCACTTTGCGGCTGGCCACGCCGAGCACCCGTGCGACGTCTTCCCCCGTCAGCTTGGCGCCGCCCCAGGCGATCACCTGATCGAGCAGACTCATGGCGTCGCGCATGCTGCCGGCGGCTTCACGCGCGACGACGCCGAGCGCAGCGTCGTCGCTCTCGATCTTTTCCTGGTCGAGCACGTAGCGGAGCCGGCCAGCGATCACTTGCGTCGGGATCAGCTTGAAGTCGAAGCGCTGAACACGGCTCAAGATGGTGATCGGCACCTTGTGCACTTCGGTCGTCGCAAAGATGAATTTGACGTGTGGCGGCGGCTCTTCCAGCGTCTTCAAGAACGCATTCCAGGCGTTCTGAGACAGCATGTGCACCTCGTCTACGATCACGATTTTGAAGCGATCGCGCGCGGGGCGGTAGGGCAGGGAATCTTGCAGCTTTCGTACGTCGTCGACGCCCGTGTAGCTGGCGCCGTCGATCTCGCGTACGTCGACGTCGCTGCCGAGCGCAATTTCGGTGCACGCCGCGCACTTCAAGCAGGGACTGACGCTGGGGCCGGGGTCCGTGCCGGGCGCTGTCGTCTCTGGATCGCCGAGGCAGTTCAGGGCCTTGGCCAGGATGCGCGCGCTGGTCGTCTTGCCCACGCCGCGGACACCCGTGAACAGGAAGGCGTGCGCCACGCGGCCGCTGTCGATCGCGTTGCCGAGCGTGCGAGCGACGTGGTCTTGCCCAACCAGGTCCTCGAAGCGCATCGGGCGCCACTTGCGTGCCAAAACGACGTAGCTCATCGGAAATACTCGCGTAGCAGATCGCGTCGGCCCTGGCGAGTGTGCCCAGAGCGCACGTCCGATCCGCGCCGTTTGCGAGTCGATTGAGCGGCGCCGCCGGGCGGGGTAGCGTTCGAAGGTGCGTTCGTCCCTGTCGTGCTGCGTGCTGGTCGTGGTCGTCTCGTGTGGCGGGCAACCTGCGCCGAGTGCGGCGACTCAGTCGTCGAACGCTGCGCCCGTGCCGGTCACCAGCAGTGAGCCTGTCAGAAACAGTACCAAGCTCGAGGCGGATGCGCTCGAAAGTCCTCTGTCAGCGGCGAGCTTGGCCTTCGCCGCACCAAAGCTCGGTGAGCATGTGATGATTGCGGATCCGCGCAGCTATCGAGTGCGTGTGAGCGTCGATCCCGCGCCGCCGGACCTCGTCGGCCTCGAGCTCGGGCTCGATGCGGGGCGACCACGGCGCGTCTCGCTCGCCGAGCCGACCCTCGCGTTGGGAGAATTGCTGAGCGCCGACGTCGAGCTGGGGAACGGCGCGCACTGGCTGTTCGTGGCAGCTATCTCAGGCTCGGAGCTGGTGCCACGCGCGGCTGTGGGTGGACCCCGCGCGGCCAAGGCGTGCCGCTTCTTCATCGGCAAAACGCCGGACGAGGCCGCGGGCCCGAGCAGTGCCGTCTGGTTGCGCAAGCCCGAGGGCAGTTACAACGGCGCGAAAAACAGCCAATCCGTGCTGTTCGAGGCGTTCGTGTTCTCGGCGCTGGGGGTGCCGATCGACACCGCCATTTCGATCGAGCTCGCGTCGGTGGCGATTGGCGGACGATTGGCGCTCGCCTCGCCCTTCGTATTGCGGGACGTCCCGAGCGGCGTGTACCAGGTGACAGCCAGTGCCATGGCTGCGTCGACCAGCACGACGCACTTCACGGTCAACCGTGAGCTAGCAGGGGGCTCGTGAGCGGGACGTTTTTATCCGGCCTGCTGTGCGCCTGGTCCATGGCGCAATTCGGCCTGGGCGCATTCTTCGTGCTCGCCTATTTTGCAGGGCGGCGCGAGTCCGAGTACTTCGTGTTCGGACTTTTGTGCTTTGCGCTGTGCGTGATGAGCATCGGCGTGAGCCTGGACTACCACGACGGAGCACACCCGCACGGAATCGTCGCCGATCAGATCGGCGTGTCCGGTGCGATCTTCGCCGGTGCGTTGAACGTGCACTTCGCGCTGTGCTTCTCGACCGTCACACAGCGCTTGCGCTGGTGCTGGCCGCTGTATTTGCTGGCAGTATTTTTCTTCGTCAGCAACTGGACGGCCGGGTTCTGGGTGCCGGGCACATTTCAGATCGTTTTTTCCGATGTCTTCGGCGTGCGCGTCGAGCACATGGTTGGCGCGACGAGCACGATCGGAAACGCATTCTTCGTGGTCGGCTTGCTGGAAACTCTGGCCGCGGTGGCCATTTTGGCGCGCGCCTATCGCGCAGGCAGGCGTGACGCGCTGGCCTCGCTGATCGGCGTCTCGCTGGCCGTGCCGGCCGTCTTCAACGACGCGGGGCTAGCTTCCGGACTATTCAAAAATACCATCAGCCTCTTGCCGCACGCGTTCCTGATCTTCGCCTTCGGCGTGGCAGGCACGGTGCTGATGCGCTACCGGCTCGCGGCAGGGAGCCTCGAGCAGACCAGCCAGCGTTTGCAGGCTCGCACCGATGAGCTGCGCTCTTCGCACGCCGAGCTACGCGTGGTGCAAAGCGAGCTCGTGACCAAGAATCAGCTGGCCGCGGTGGGCGAGCTGGCGGCGGCCATTGCTCACGAAGTGAGAAACCCGCTGGCCGTGATCGTGAACGCAGTGGCCGGTCTGCGGCGTGTCTCGGGCAGCGAAGAAGATCGCGGCATTCTGCTGTCGATCGTCGACGAAGAGGCTGCGCGTCTCAATCGTCTGGTCACCGACCTGCTGCGCTTCGCGCGGCCCGTGAGCGTGAAGCGATCGCCGGTTTCGCTCGGTGAGTTGGCGAAGCGTTCTCGGTCTCAAGTCTTGGACGGTTACGAAATCATCGTGTCGATCGGCGCCGATCCGGAGATTCAAACCGTTTGGGTCGATCCGAACCTGTTCCGGCTCGTGTTCGACAACTTGGTGCAGAACGCCTGTCAGTCCATGCGCGGGGGTGGCCGCGTGGACATCGTGGTGACGCGCGGCACGCTACCCCGAGGCCCCGCGGTCTCGATTCAGATCAAAGATCATGGGCACGGCATGGAGCCCGAGGTGCGCGAGCGCGCGCTGGATCCGTTCTTCACCACCAGGCCCAGCGGCACGGGTTTGGGCTTGCCGATCGTGCAGCGAATCGTCGAGGCCCACGGCGGTGAGCTCTTGATCGAGAGCGAGGAAGGTGAGGGCACGAGCGTGACACTGTTTTTGCCTCTCGGCGCTCCCCCCGAAGATCAGCTTGCCGCGGACGACTCGCAGCCCCATCACTCCGCGTGAGAGGAAAATGAAGGCACTCGCTCGTGAGCAGATCATCGCGCTGGACAAGGCTTACGTCTGGCATCCGTACACGGCCATGGATGAATACATCGCCGAAACCAACCCGCTCGTGATTGCGCGGGCGAGCGGCCCACGCCTGTTCGACGTGGACGGTCGCGCCTACCTGGATGGCAATTCGTCCTGGTGGTGCTCGGCTTTGGGTCACAATCATCCGCGCTTGGTCCGTGCGCTCGCCGCTCAGGCCGAGCGGCTGTGCCACACGGCGCTCGGCGGGATCACGCACGAGCCCGTGGCCTTGCTCGCCAAGCAATTGGTCAAGCTCGCACCCGCTGGCCTCGAGCACGTATTCTTCAGCGACAACGGTTCGACCTCCGTCGAAGTCGCGCTGAAAATGTCGCTGCAATATTGGGCGCAAAATGGCCGGCCGGAGCGCACGCGCTTCGTCGCGTTCGAGGGGGCTTTCCACGGAGAGACCTTGGGCGTGACCGCGCTCGGTGGGGTCGAGGTGTTTCGTCGACCGTTTTCGTCCGTGATCATGGAATGCCTGCGCGTTCCGGCCGCGAGTGACGGCTTCGAGCAAGCGTTTGCCGTGCTCGAGTCGATGCTGGAAAAAGACGCCGATACCATCGCCGCAGTCGTGCTCGAGCCGATGGTGCAGGGCGCGGCGGGCATGCGCATGTACGACGCGGAGTTTTTGCGGCGCGCGCGCGCTCTGACCAAGAAGCACGACGTGTTCCTGGTGCTCGATGAAGTGTTCGCGGGCTACGGTCGCACGGGGCCGATGTGGGCCTCGGAGCATGCGGGCGTCGCGCCCGATTTGATGTGCACCGCCAAGGGCTTCACCGGCGGTATGCTGCCGATGGCGGCCACGCTGGCCACGCGTCGCATCTTCGAGGGGTTTTTCGGCGGCAGCGAGCGCTCTTTCTTCTACGGCCACACCTTCACCGGCAATCCGCTGGGCGCGGCGCTCGCGATCGAAGTGCTGAAGGTATACGAAGAGGAATGCGTGCTGGAGCGCGCGGCCGGCAAAGCTCAGCGCATCCGCGCCGCCTTTGCCGAGTTTTTGGCCATCCCCGGCGTGATCGCCAGCCGTTCCCTGGGCATGATCGGCGCGCTCGAGCTCGGTGGTCGGCAAGGCTATCTCGAGCGCAGCGGCCTCGCGGTGTACCACGAGGCATTGCGCCGAGGCGCGTATCTGCGCCCGCTCGGAAACGTGGTCTACATCGCCCCTCCTCTGAACATCCCCGACGCGGATCTCGACGAGCTCTTGGCAATCGTCGCGGACTCCGTGCGCGCGGTCACCACCTCGGGTTAGGCTGCTCGCATCAAATGGCCGAACGAAAGCGTTACCTGTTCGTGTGTGTCAACCGCCGCCCCGACGGCACGCCCAAAGGCTCGTGCGCCGCTCGCGGTGCGGTCGAGCTGCACGAAAAGCTGAAATCGATGCTCAAGAAGCGAGGCCTGGCCGAAGTCGAAGCCCGCGCCTGCACGTCCAGCTGCCTCGACACCTGCTGGGCCGGGCCGGCGATTGCCGTCGAGCCGGACGGCTACTTCTACGGCCACGTCGCGGAAAGCGATCTGGAAGAGATCGTGAACGGTCTTGCGACGGGCCAACGCGTCGAACGGCTGGTGCTCCAGCCGAGCGACTACGTGGAACCGAAGGAGCTGAAGAAGCTCGACGGCTGAGCCGCGTTACGGCGTAGGCAGCGGTTGCTTGTAAATCGCTTGGCCCTCACTCCAGTACAAGGCAGCAGCGGTTCCGACCCAGAGCTCGTCGACCCGCGTTTGTCGCTGGTTGCGCTCGAGCAGGCGGATCGGGGGATCGCTGCCGGCGAAGCCAGCGGTCAGCACCTGCGTCTTGTAGGAGTACCCGTTGCTGCCCTCGACCGCCGCCGGAACCACGTCGAGGAAGTAACGATCGCCGACGGCCGTCAGATTGCTCGGTGTTCCGCTGCCGAGTGCTCGGACGCGCTCGAATGCTCCACCGCTCTTCGGGGCTCGCGACAACAAGCCCCCCATGGTATCGGCAGCCGTTCGAATCGATTCGAGCGCGTAGATGGCGTCGTCGTGCAGCGCGAAAGAAATCGCCGTGACGCCCACCGCGCTGGGTGCGGCGCCAGCGAGCGGTGCGCGCATCAACGAGCCGCTGGACGCCGCATAGTAGTAAAGATCCGTCGCGTCGGTCGCCAGCGCGCGCACGAGCTCTGAAACGAACACCGTGGGCAGCGCGTTCGCCTCGGAGCCCATCGTGTAAACCTCCTTTCCAGCCGCCCAAAATGGCTGGCTGCCCGCTGCGGCAAAAAACTGGGGCTGCGCGCCGTCTTGCACCAGCTCGGGAACGCCGCCGTTCAAGGGCACGCGAAACAACTGGGCGTGGATGGGCGTACCGATCAGCGGCGCTCCATCGAGGTAGACATACGCGTGAGTGGTGCTGAGCTTCAAGCTCGTTGGACCGGCAAGTCCTGACGCAAGCACCGCCGTCGTCCCGTCAGTGATGGAGTACGACATCAACGCGCCATCGTGCTGGTAGTTGCCGAGCGCGTCTCGAGTCCCATACTCGAGCCAGTAGACGTGCGATTCGTTGGCAGTGAGCGCGACGACCCCGCTCTCTGACGCCGCATTGGGCGTCGGCCCGAAGCCGAAGCCGGCGATACCGAAACCGGCGCCCGCCGTCCCCCAGTTGGGAGTGCCGCCCTTCCCCCCCGGAGCGGTAGTCTCAGAACCCGGCGCTCCGCCGATCCCGCCGCTGCCGCTGAGCGCCGCTCGCCGCAGCACGCACAGTCCGTTGCTCGGGCAATCGGGTGCGGGAACGCATTTGCCCTGGGCATTGCAGGCCAAGCCTTCGTTGCAACGATCCAAAGTCTTGACCACCGCCTTCGCGGGGGTGCCGTCCGCCTCGGTGACCAAGGCGCCAGGCACACAATCTTGCCCGATTTCACCGGGGCCGGGTGGCGCGCCGCCACTTCCGCCCCATGGCGCCCCCGCCCCTGGAGCCCCCGCGGTGGGGCCGTTGCCTGCCTTCGCGCCCGGCGCACCTCCAAGGAAGCCCACGTCCCCCTCCCCCGCGTCGCCACCTTGCGGCTCGCCTGCCGCACCCGCGCGTCCCGCACCCGCGTAGCCTGCACCTGGGATGGAGGCGGCGCCGCCGTCACCACCATTGACCGATAGCTTGCCGTTGCATCCCACCGCGATCAGCGCCGCCCAAACCAGCCACTTGCGCATACTCATCAGCTCATCCTCCCTAGTTACTCTTGCACGAACGAGCGCGCCCGATCGACGAGCGGGCTGCCCGGATTTTCCTCGACGAAGCGTTGCGCGAGCCGACTTGCGGCCGCCGCTTGCCCCCCTCGGGAGAGCGCCTCGATTCTGAGCAGCGTGGCTTCCGCCCGCATTTTTTGACCCTTGAGCACGCGATCGTAGCGATCCAATGCGGCTAGGGCGGCCTGGGTGTCGCCCGCACTGAGCGCGCTCGAGGCGACCTTGAGCGCGCTCAGCTCGTCGCTCAAAGTTGCAGGCGCGGAATGCACCGCTGTGGGCGCCGCGCTTGGCACGAGCTTGGGCGCCACGGGTGGGCTAGGCAGTGGATTCAGCGTTGCGCTCGGGGCTTCGACTCGCGAAACGGCGCGGCGTTCCGGCTCCCGGTGAGCGACAGTGGTCGGTTCAGCGCTGATCCCTAGGCTCACATCTCTAGGACGCAGCAGCAGCGCGGATCCGGCCGCGACAGCGACCGCGACGCTCGCGGTCAGCCACTTTCGGCGGGCCGAAAAGTGCGCGTTCGTCGGCCTTTCCTCGCTATTCATGCGCCTCAGCGCCTCGAGCGCACGCTGCTCGGCGCCTGCCGGGGGTGTTTCGTTGCGAGCCGCCTCGAACAAGCGCGCGCCGAGCTGATCGATCGGATCCGGGGTCACGGTTCATCCCCGAACGGATTTTGAGCTCGCATCTTCTCGAGCAGCGCGCGGAATTTTTCGCGCGCGATGCGTAGCCGCGAGGCCGCCGTACCAACGGGTACGCCTTCCAGCGCGGCGATCTCCGGCACCGCGAGTTGCTCGATTTCTGCCAAGACGATGATGTGTCGCTGCTTCTCCGGCAGTTGGTCCAAGACCTGGGCTAGCAGCTGACGCGCTCGAACCAGCTCCGCCATTTTCTCGGGGCCTCGCGACTCCACGTCCGGCTCGTCGTGCGTCTCGTCGCCGAGTACCTCACGCCGCCGGCGTAAGCCCCGGCGCGCGTTGTTGGCGATGCGTAACGCGGCCCCATACAGGAACGAACGCGCGCGGTCCGCGTCGATTTCGTCGAGTTTTCGGGCGGCGATCATGAAAACCTGCTGCGTAGCGTCCTCTGCGTCCGTGCGCGATAGGCCAAGTCCGCGCAGCACTCGCCAGATGAAGCCGTAGTGCTGCTCCACCAGGGAATCGATCGAGAGCTCGCTCGGAGCCCTCTGGCCGGTGCCAGGGGGGGAGGCCTTGCTGGGGATCCCGATCACTTCGTCTCGAAACGGCAATGTCCGGCACCCTCGACGGCGATCAGCCAGCCGAACCGATTTCCCCTAATTGCCACGAAATACCGCGGGCCCCCGGGTCCAGCCGCTCGCTCAATGGCTTGGCAGCGGTTGCGCATAGATCGCTCGCCCGTCGCTCCAAAACAGGCCGACCGCGGTCCCGATCCAGCGAAAGCGGTCGTCCGGCCCCCGTTCCATCGGCAGTTCGAGCAGGCGGATCGGTGGATCGTCGTCAGCGAAGCTTGCGCTCAGCACCCGCCTTTGGGTCCCGTAATTTCCCCCGCTGTCTTGCACGCCCTCCTCCACCGTGAAGAAGTAGCGATCGCCGACCACTTGTAACGCTAGCGCGTCGATCTTGGTGAGGGGCACGCCTGCGCCCAGGGGACGGACCCGCAGAAACTCACCGCCGCTCTTCGGCGCTCGCGAGAGAACGGTGCCCCACGGCAAGCCATTCTGTAACACGTCGAGCTCGAATAGGTCGTCGCCGTGCAATGCGATTCCAAAACCTGACGAGGTGGCAACGAATTGGGGTGCAGGGCTCGCGATCGGCGTGCGTATCACCGCAAAACCAGAGGAGGGGGAGGTGTAGAATATCTCCGTGCCATCGCTCATGAGCGGGTACACGGAGCCTTCCGTGGAGAAAGGTGTCGGGACCGCGTTCGAGCTCGCCGACTGCGTGTAGATCCCCGTGGATGTGCTCCAGAAGGCTTGGCTGCCAGCTGCGGTGAAACCTGCGGGGAAGCCCTCTTCGATCGAGAATTGGTCCTGTTGCAATTGCTCTACGCTGCCACCGGTCAGCGGCGCGCGATACGCCTGAGGATGACCATTCAGAATGCCGTCCGAGGCAATGTAAGCGTGAGTCGTCGTGAGGGCCAAGCTGGTTGGCCCATCGAATCCGGACGCCACACTCGTCGTCGTGCCGTCGGCGATTCTGTACGACATCAAGGTGCCATCGTGCTGGTAGGTCCCGAGCGCGTCACGAGTGCCGTATTCGAGCCAGTAGACGTGCGAGTCGCTGGCCGCCAAGGCAAGGACGCCAGTGTGCCCGTGCGCAATGCCATCCAGCCCGTCAAAGACGTATTGGTCAAACACGGCTCGCCGCATGACGCACACTCCGTGGCCTTGCAGGCAATCAGGTGCCGCCGCGCATTTCCCTTGCGCGTTGCACGACAAACCTGCGTCACATCGAGCCAAGACCCTGATTGTGGCCTCCGTCGCGCTGCCCTCGGACTCGGTCACCAAGCCCTCCGGGAGGCACGTTTCTCCGACCTTGCCGGCGTCGGGTGGGATGACCGTGCCAGCGCTGCCGCCGCCTCCGTCCCCGCCCGCTAGCTCGGCGCCCCCGGTCATCCCCGCGACCGCTTCGATTGGCCCGTCGCTCATGTCGGTACCCACGCCGCTCACGTCGCTTGCGCCGCTCACGTCGCTTGCGCCGCTCATGCCGCTCACAGAGTTGCCGCCCCGATCGACGATCAGTCGGCCATCACAGCCCACGGCGAGCAGCAACGCCCAACCACCCAAGCTACGCAAACTCATTAACTGCTCCGCCTCAATGAACGATCCCAATCACTTCGTCGCTCGAGGGGCAATGTCCGGCAGCCCCGCCGACGATCAGGGCAGCCGAAGCGAAATTGCCAAACCTGCATGAAACACCACGGGCGCGTCGCGATACAGCGACTGGGAGCCCGAGAAAATCTCGTTTCGGATCAAAGGCACGAGGGCACCTCCGCTCGCTTCGAGCCACAGCCAATCGGGCGAAAGGGCGACCGCCAGGCGCAGTTGCGCAGCCGGGGCTGCCCAGAGCGAGCGGTCATCGACGCCGGTTCCGCTTCCCCCCGATGCGCCCGTGGCCCCGAGCTCGAACGCAAGACACGGGCGCAGGTCGAGCCGCCCGGAGAGCCACCCAACCGGGCAGGCCTCGGCGCGGCCCGCGAGAATCCAGCGTTGAACGGGGCCGATTGCGGTCTCGGACGAACCCAAAGAACCGACCACGCTGCCGCGCAGCGAAAGGTTCGGCAAAGCGCGGCTGAAAGCCGGTTTCCAGTCGACGAAGAGCTCGCCGCGCGGCAGCGGATGAGTGGTAATGCCAATCATCGGACCGAGCCCGAGGCCCAGCGACCAGTGAGGCCCGGACTTGGGCGCGTCCTCGCGGGGAACGGTTGGAGCAGGTGAGGGGGAGACCGCTGCGGTCGCTGTGGGCAGCGGAGTGGCGAGCGGCGGCTCGGGTGCTGCCTCCGTATTCGCGCTCGGCGTCGCATCGACAACCGCCGCCGAAGCCCCCGCCAATTTTTCGACCCCGGGCTCCGAGCTCACGTGCCCCGGGGTTAGGGCGAGACCCAAGCTCAGCGCCAGGGCCTCCGCGACTTGCTCACAGGTGGCGTCGTGCAACTCCCGAATTGCGACGATGCCGGCATCGGTTTGTCGCTCGAGGCGTCCCACCGTCTGCTTGCCGTCGGCAACCAAAGTGACCACGAAGTCGATGTGGTCACCGGCTTGCGCGAGTCGCGCGTGGCGCGAGTTTTCCGCCAATTTGTCGAGGAATTGCGCGCCATTCGGGCACGCCTCCGAGGCCCGGTACCAGACCGACGGAGGCTGCGTTTCGGAGAACGCGGGCCGAGCCAACGAAAGCAACAGCCCCGCACACGATGAGAAAGCCCGAACGCGCATCAAGAGTCCGTTGCCCTTATTAGGCGATCGCGGGCCCGATTGCACTTCGTGCCGCGATTCAGCAGGATCACGGCTCAGTCAGTCAGCCAGCGGCGCGAACAAGTCCTCCAGATCGCCTTCGGTCAGGCGTGAGGGCACGCCGCCCGTGCCGAGCAGGGTTTGGGCTAATTGCTGCTTCTTCTGTTGCAAGCGCAGCATGCGCTCTTCGACGCTGCCTGCCACGATCAGGTTGTACACGAACACGGGCTTGGTTTGCCCGATGCGATACGCGCGATCGGTGGCTTGCGATTGCGCGGCCGCGTTCCACCACGGATCGTAGTGGATGACCGTGTCGGCGCTGGTCAGATTGAGGCCGGTGCCGCCTGCCTTGAGGCTGATCAAGAACACGTCCGCTTGGCGTGCCTCGAACACATCGCACACCTTTTGGCGATCGACGGTCGACCCGGTGAGCTCGACGGTGCGCACCTGGCGCTCCTTCAGTCCCGCGGAGAGCAGCGCGAGCATGCGGGTGAACTGCGAGAAAACCAGTACTCGCCGGCCTTGTTCGAGCTGGGTCATCACCAGCTCGAAGAACAGCGCAAACTTCGCGGAGCTGGTCACCGTGCGCGCCGACGAGACCGACACGAGCCGCGGATCGCAGCACACCTGGCGCAGCTTCATCAGCGCATCCAGGATGGCGATCGCCGAGCCCGGGATGCCCTTCTTCTTGATCGCCGTCCGCACCTCGCTGTGTGCGGCCGCGCGAATGCTCTCGTACAGCTCGCGCTGATCGCCGGCCAGCTCGACCGGACGAATCAGCTCGGTTTTGGGAGGCAGGTCGCGCGCTACGCTCTCCTTCATGCGGCGCAGGATGAAGGGCGCGACGGCGTTACGCAGCGCTTCCAGTTTCTGCGCGTTGCCTTCGCGCTCGATCGGGTGACGAAATGCCGTGCGGAAGCGATCGGCATCACCCAAGAAGCCCGGCATCAGGAAGTCGAACAGCGCCCACAATTCTTCCAGATTGTTTTCCACCGGCGTGCCGGACAAGCACAGCCGATGCCGCGCGGACAACGCCCCGACGGCCTTGTTGACCTGACTGCGCGGGTTTTTGATGGCCTGCGCTTCGTCCAAAATCAGCAGGTGAAACTCGCGATCGCGAAAGTGCTCCAGATCGCGCAGCACCAGCGGATAAGTGGTGAGCACCACGTCCGCACCCGAGATTTCATGGCGGCGAGCTTCGCGTTTGCTGCCGTGCAAAACCACGACCTTCAAATGCGGCGCGAATTTCTTCAGCTCGCGCTGCCAATTGCCGATCAAGCTGGTGGGCATCAACACCAGGTTCGGCGACATCATGCGCCCCGAAGCTTTTTCGGCGGACAGATGCGCGATGGTTTGCAGCGTCTTGCCCAGGCCCATGTCGTCGGCCAGCACGCCACCCACGTCGCACGCGATCAGGTGCTGCAGCCAATCGAGCCCCTCTTGCTGGTAGGGGCGCAAGGTCGCGGTGAGGCCGGTGGTGCTGACTGCGACTTTTGCGTGCGTGCCGCTGCCCAGAGCGCGGCCACGCTTCCTCACATCGGTATCGCCGCCCCAAAGGAGCGTGGCGGCGCCGTCGAGGGCAAGGTCGAGCTTGGCCACCGTGGCTGCGCGTGAGCCGGGGAAGCTGAGCGTGCCATCGGCGAGCTCTTCACCGCGATACAGCTCGAGCAGCACCTGCAACACCGAGCGCAAACGCTCGGGCGGTACCGGTAGATAGCGGTTTTCACCGACCGGAACCACGCGGAAGCGCGCCGGCATGCGCAGCAATGCCTCCAAGCTCGAGACATCGTCGCACTCTTCGAGCAGCTCGAGCAGCGCCGGCACCAAGTTGACGCGCTTGCCCTCGATCTCGATGCCTAGCTCGAGGCTGAACCAGTCGCTGCGACCGTCATCGGCGTCGACCGTGGCGTACCAAGGCACGTCCGGCGACACGACTTGATACGGATAGTCCGGCGCGATCTCGATCTTGAAACCGAGGCTCTCGAGCTGCGGCAGCGCGTAGGCGGTGAATGAGCACAGCGTGTGCACATTGCCGCCCACCTGCACGATGTAGTCCGCCTGCGAATCGAGATCCGCGGCGTAAGCCGACGCGCACTCGACCTCCACCGCACCGAAGCCCTCGAGCAAACACTGCGCCCGCGCTTCGCCAGCGGAGTCGCGCTCGACGCGCGCGAGCCCGCCGCCCTGACCGACGAAGAATTGCTTTCGCCGATCGGAGGCGCGGATACGCGTGCCGGCGTATTCGAACGAAAGCGCGAGCACTGGCACATCGAGCTCGGCGAAGCCGCCGTGCTCGCTATCGTCGGCTTGCTCGACGGACATGCGTTCGACGAACAGCCGTACGCAGGGGACGAACTGGATGGCCGCGGAGGCGGCCGGCTCGGGTTGGGTCGTGGCTTCGGCGAACAAGAGACAGTCTTCGTTAGATCAAACTACGGAACATTTGTCGATCCCCTACGACGCCCATTTGTTCAGCGTCCCTGTAGGTCCATCAACCACATCGAAAGTTACCCGATGCTATAACTCATTGATACTTTTAATGTTAATACCTGGATTGACATAATTACAGGCAAGAGACAGAATGTCATGATGCCTGACGCGATGACAGACGCGATCGACGAGTTGTCTCCGAGCTCCCGGCCGTCGGCCGAATCGGGCGCCGACGTCACGGTGCTCGTGGTCGACGATGAAGCTAGCAACCTGGCTTCACTCGAGAAGATCTTTCAGCGCGAGGGCATGCGCGTGTTCACTGCCGACGGCGCAAAGGCGGCGCTCGAATTGGTGCGCCGTCACCGCGTACAAGTGGTGCTCACCGACTTGATGATGCCCGGCACGAGCGGTGCCGAGCTGCTGCGCGCGCTCAAGGAAGTGTCGCCCGATACCGAGGTCGTGCTGATGACGGCGTACGGCACTGTCGAAACTGCGGTGCAAGCCATGCGCGAGGGCGCCTACGACTTCGTGGAAAAGCCGCTCAAGCGCATGACCATCGTCAAGAGCGTGCGCAAGGCCGCCGAACGTCAATCACTCGTGGCTGAAAATCGCTCCCTGCGCCAAGAGCTGAAGCTCCTGACCAATCGCGAGATCGTCGGTCAGAGCCCCGCCTTGCGGCGTGTGTTGGACGTTGCCACGCAGGCCGCACCCTCCAGCGCCACCGTGCTCATCTTGGGCGAAAGCGGCACGGGCAAAGAGCTAATCGCGCGCTACATCCACTCCAAGAGCGGGCGAGCCAACGGGCCATTCGTGGGCGTGAATTGCGCGGCAATCCCCGAGAGCATCCTGGAAGCGGAGCTGTTCGGGCACGAGCGCGGCGCGTTCACGGGCGCGATCGCCAAGCGCGAGGGGCGCTTTGCTCGCGCCCGCGGCGGCACACTGTTTTTGGACGAGATCGGTGAGCTGAGCCCGGCGGTGCAAGTGAAGATCTTGCGCGTGTTGCAGGAGGGTGAGTACGAGCCCGTGGGCGGTCACACCGTGAAGGCCGATGCCCGGATCGTGGCTGCGACGAACCGCGACTTGGTGTCGGAGGTCGAGGCGGGGCGCTTTCGCGAAGATCTGTACTACCGCTTGAACGTGATCGCGGTCACAGCCCCGGCGCTGCGCGCGCGCCGGGAAGACATCCCGCTCTTGGTCGATCATTTCTTGGGCGTGTACTGCACCAAGAACGGTCGAGCTCGACTGACCGTACCCAGCGAGGTCCTGCGCAAGCTGATGGACTACTCCTGGCCGGGAAACGTGCGCGAGCTCGAGAACGTGATCGAACGCGCGGCCGTGCTGTGTCGTTCGGAGCTGCTCGGGCTGTCCGATCTGCCCGATGCCGTGGCCAGCGCCACCCCACGGCCGCCTTCGGAGCTGACATTTTCGATCGGCACCCCCCTGTCGGAGGTCGAGCAGCGGATGATTCGCGACACGCTCTCCCACACCGGGGGCGATAAATCGTTGGCCGCGCAGCTGCTCGGCATCTCGACCCGCACCATCTACCGCAAGTTGGGCGAGAACGAGTGAAGGCCCAGAAATGCGCGTGATTTGCCGAGCACGTGCGGGCTCCGGCCCCCGCGCCAGCAGCTACTTTTGCCAGTTTGTCGAAAGCGGCGGAGCCAGCCGGGAAAGCTTGCCAGCTTGGCGCGGGCGAGCGTCGGCGGCAGCGGCAAACTGCGTGGAAATCCGTTGGTTTTTCCGGTAATGAGCGCTGGCACGCCTCTCGCTTGAGGCGGCCCCGGGACCCGTGACCTTCGATCTCCTGCTCAAGAAATACTTCCTCGGCGTGGTGCTGGCGTTCGTCGCCTTGGCTGCCTATTTTCAGGCCGCGGGCGCCACGCAGCTGATCGGAGCGGCGTTCTCCGGCTCGGTCAGCAGCGTCGCGCCGCCTCGGCCCGCGGCCACCACGGCCCCGGCGAGCCGTGAGCGTCCGAGCGCCGATGCGATCATTGCGCGCAATCCTTTCGACTCGGTGACGGGGCCGCTCAACGCCGAAAAGATTGCGATCGACGTGCCCGTGCCGGGCAAGAGCCCGATCGACAATACCGATCCGCTGACCGCTCCGGTTTGTGACGCCCCCACCGTGTTCATCGTTACCGAGTCGCACGATCCCCTGTGGTCCGTCGCCGCGTTGCAAGCGCCGGGCGAACCGCGTCCGCGCATGCACCGCGTAGGAGACGACGTGGGCGGCAAGAAGGTCGAATTCATCGGCTACAACCCGCGCGAAAACACGCCTGCGGTTTGGCTCTCGTCCGGCAGCACGCTGTGCCAGGCGATGTTGTTCAAGACTCAACCGACGCTGCCCGCCGCCGCGCCCGCCGCTGCTGCCGCCGCGCCGCCCCCTCCGCCGCCCTCGGGAGGCCCGAATCCCGTGCCGGCGGATATCGCCTCCAAAATTCAGAAGGTCAGCGATACCGAGTTCAACATCGATCGCTCGGTCGTGGACAAGATCCTGGAAAATCAGGCTGAGCTGATGAAGTCCGCGCGCATCGTGCCCGAAACGAAAGACGGCAAGGTGCTCGGCATCCGCTTGTTCGGGATCAAACCCGACACGCTGCTCGGCACGCTCGGGTTGCAAAACGGTGATCGACTCGAATCGATCAACGGCTTCAACATGGGCAGCCCAGAAAAAGCCTTGGAAGCCTACGCCCGACTCCGAACCGCCTCCCAGCTGGACGTTACCGTCAATCGCCGCGGTGCCCCCGTGTCCATTGTCCATCACATCAAGTGAGTGTTTTCGTGACGAGTTCCGTGTTTTCGAAGTTCAAGTTTTCACGTGCCTTCGGGGCCTGTGGTCCGGTTCGAACGGCCTCGCTGGCAATGCTGTTCGCGGCCAGCGCTTCTGCGCAGGATGCGCCGGCGCCCAAGCCAGCTGCCGCGCCGCAGATCAAAGTGCCCGCCCGCCGCGTGCCGGCGGCTGCGGCAGCCGCCGCCACGCCCGCCGCGCCCGTCGCGGTGCCCGTTGCCAGCCCCGCGGATCGCGATCCCCCTGGCGCAGCTGCCGCGCTGCCGACCACGATGGAAAAGATCGCCACCGCGGCGGACGTGCCCTTTCGCGCGCAGCCCGGGGGCCACCTGGTCAAGTTCAACTTGCAGGACGCGGATCTGGCCGAGCTCGTCAATCACATCAGTGGCCTGACGGGTAAACGCTTCATCTACGGCGCCAAGGTTCGCCAGATCAAAGCCACCGTGGTTTCCCCCGAGGCGGTGACGTTGGAAGAGGCCTATCAGGCCTTCCTGTCGATCCTCGATGCCAATGGCATGACCGTGGTGCCGCATGGTCGCTTCTTGAAGATCGTCGACAGCGGCGGCGTCGTGACTCAACCCACGCCGGTCATCGCGCGCGGCGAGCCCGTGCCGGATTCCGATCGCTTCGTCACCCGCCTCTACCGTTTGGAGCACGTAGGGACCGACGAGGCGATGGCTTTGCTCGGCAAGTTCAAGAGCAAAGACGGCGATATCTCGGTGTACACGCCGGGCAAATTGCTGATCGTCACCGACACCGCCACGCAGGTGCGGCGCCTGATGCGCATCGTCGAGGAAATCGACGTGGGTGGGTCGGGCCAGCACATGTGGATCGAGCCCGTGCGCAACGGCACCGCGCAAGAGCTCGCCAAACGCGTGAATGAGCTGTTCGAATTGAGCACCCCACCCGCCGCGGGCCAGCCTCCGGGATCGGGCAAGGCCGGTGGCCTGAACAAAGTGATCGCCGACGAGCAGACCAATTCGCTGATCGTGGTGGGCACCGAGGATTCGTATTTGCGCCTGCTGGAGGTGTTGAAGCGGCTCGACTCGCAGACCACCTCGTCCGGCAAAATTCACGTCTTGCCGCTGCAGCACGCGATCGCCGAAGAGATGTCGACGACCTTGAACCAGATGCTGGGCGCTTCAGGCGGTCGCGCCGCCCAACCCCCTGCTGGCCAGCCAGGCGGTGCGGCCCAGGGCACGTTCGAGGGCGAGCTGAAGATCACGGCGGACAAGAGCACCAACTCGCTGATCATCACTTCCTCGAATCGCGACTACGCGACGATGCGGCTGGTGATCGACAAGCTCGACCACTCGCGGCGTCAGGTGTTCATCGAGGCCGTGATCATGGATTTGTTGGTCTCGGATTCGACCACACTCGGTGTGTCGTTCCACGGCGGCACGCAGCTCGGCGCGGCTCAGGATTCGCTTTTGCTGGGCGGTTTCAACGCCGGCAAATCGGTCGCTTTCCCCGCGGACCCGAGCTTGCTGCAGGGCTTCGCCGCCGGTATTCGCGGTCCAGCGATCCCCAACACCACGAACCTTCTCGGAACCGGTCTGAGTATCCCCGCGTTCGGCGTGGTCTTGAATGCCGTGGCGTCCAGCGGTCGTTCCAACATCCTGTCGACGCCGCACATCATTGCCACCGACAATACCGAGGCCGCCATCAGCATCGGTGAAAACATTCCCTTGCAGACCAACGTCGGTGGCGGCGGCGCTGCGGCAGCGTCGGGCGTGCCTGGTGCAGCGGTCGGTCTGGGCTTGCTCAATGGCTTGGGCGGCTTTGCCGCGCCACGCCAGGACGTCGGCAACAAGATCAAGATCACGCCTCACATCAACGAATCGAACCAGGTTCGTTTGGAGATCGATCAGGAGAGCAGCGCTCCCGGGGCGACCTCCGGCACGCTGGGCGCGGTCAGCATCATCAAGCGTACGGCCAACACGACGGTCGTGGTGCAAGATCAGCAGACCGTGGTGATCGGCGGCCTGATGAGCGACGAGTACACGACGACCCGCACCAAGGTGCCGGTTTTGGGCGATCTGCCGCTGCTCGGCGCGCTGTTCCGCACCTCCGACGTCCAGAAGCGCAAGAAGAACCTACTGCTCGTGCTCACTCCGCACGTGATCCGTGACCAGGAAGATTTGCGTCGCATCTTCGAACGCAAGATGCAGGAGCGCCAGGAATTCCTGGACCGCTACATGGTCTTTTCCGGTACGGACTGGCAGCCGCCACGCGATTGGTCGCGCACCAGCGGTTTGGTCGAAGACGTGCGCAAGGCATACTTCGAGATCGCGGAACAGGAGCGCGTGGAAGAAGAGAGCAAGCCACGTGAGCAGCTGCCGCGCGAGCCGAGTGATCCGATCGAGCTGCCGGGCGATGTGCATGGCGTCGGTGTTGCCGGTGCTGCCGGTGCTAGCAGTGCCGCGGTGCCGATCGGCGCTGACGGTGCCCGCCGTATTCGCGTGCCAAGCGCTGCTCCGGGCGGCGGGGCCCCCGTGCGTGCACCGACGCCCGCCGGACAACCCGCTCAGCCCACGCCACCCGGGCAGTCTACGCCGCCCGCGCCGCCCGCGCCGCCTGCACCGCCTGCGCCGCCTGCTCCGCCTGCCGCTCCCCAGGGCCAGAACGAGCCCGCGTTTCGCATCAACCCGATCGCGCGCAGCGTGAACGTCGATCGCGTGGAGTGAAGAATGCTCGAGCAACGCGCGCTGGGTAACATTCTGGTCCGCCAAGGCGTCATCGCGGAAGGCGCGCTGGAGCCCTTTTATGCGCAGCAGCGTGAGAAGGCGACGCCGCTGTTCGAGCTCTTGCTGACCTCCAAGGCGGCAAGTGCGAGTGCTTTGGCGCGCGCGCTGGCCGCCGAGTGCCGTTTGCCGTTCGTCGAGACCATCGACGTCAATAGCGTGCCGGCGGACATGGCCAATAAATTGCCGATTGGCTACGCCAAGTCGCACAGAATGCTGGTGCTCGGCGAATTCGAGGACCGCGTGGAAGTGGTCTGCTCGGACCCGCTCGACACCGATGGCCTGGACGACGTACGCGCCGCATTTCAGAAGCCTGTGGTGCTCTCGGTGGCGCCCGCCGACACCGTGATCGACGCGATCAATCAGGTTTACGAGCGTCAGCAGACAATCAGCGAGCTACAGACCGACCAGGTCGAAGACGCCGAAGAAATCGACATCCTCGATTCGGACGACGATGCGCCGATCATTCGTTGGGTGAACGGTCTCTTCTCACAGTCCGTGAAAGAACGAGCGAGCGACATTCACATCGAGCCGGAAGAGCGCGAGGTGGTGGTCCGCTACCGCGTGGACGGCCAGCTGTACGTCGCGCGTCGCGCGCCGCTGCAGTTCATGAGCTCGGTGATCGCGCGCGTGAAGATCATGGCCGGGCTGAACATCGCCGAAAAGCGCTTGCCCCAAGACGGCCGTATTTCACTGCGCATCGCCGGGCGCAGCATCGATATCCGCGTGTCGACGATCCCGACCAGCCGCGATCACGAGCGGATCGTGATGCGCCTATTGCACAAAACCAACAAGTTGTTGGACATCGCCGAGGTCGGCTTCGCCGAGCGCGACCGCTGGTTGATGGAGCATCTGATCCATCGCCCGAACGGCATCTTGCTCGTGACGGGGCCGACCGGTAGCGGCAAGACCACCACGCTCTATGCCTGCCTGAACAAGATCAACCGGCCCAAGGTCAACATCCTGACCGCGGAAGATCCGGTCGAGTACGAGATCGGTGGCATCCATCAGGTGGCAGTGCAGGCCAAGATCGGTCTGACGTTTGCCAGCGCGCTGCGTGCGTTCTTACGCCAAGATCCGGACGTGATCATGGTCGGTGAAATTCGTGATCGTGAAACGGCGGAAATCGCCATTCACGCGTCGATGACCGGCCATTTGGTGCTGAGCACGCTGCACACGAACGACGCGGCCAGCGCCGTCACCCGCTTGGTCGAGATGGACATCGAGGCCTTCTTGGTGCGCTCGACGGTGATCGGCATCCTGGCGCAACGTCTGGTGCGTGTGCTCTGCCCGCATTGCAAGGAAGAGTACGAAGCGACGCCGTTCGAGCTGCAGCAGCTGGGTATCGACCCGGAGCGCACGCGGCGACGCGACGAGCGCGTGCTCTCCCCGCGCTACACCGCGCACGGTGTGACCTACGAGCCCGTCGGTTGGCGCGGTCCCGGCATGCCCAGGTTGTTTCGACCCAAGGGCTGTACTCACTGCGAAAACAAGGGCTTCACGGGCCGCATGGGCATCTACGAGCTGCTCGTGGCAGACGACACCGTAGGCGCCCTCGTGCTCGCCAGCGCCGATGCCATGACCATCAAGCGCGCTGCCCAAGGCCAGGGTATGGATTCGCTGCGTGACGATGGCGCGCGCAAAGTCTTGCTCGGACTGACCACGGTGGAAGAGGTCGTCGCCGCGACCCAAGAAGACGTGTTCGTCGACTCCTGAGTTGAACCATGGCTGTCTTCGAGTATCGCGGAATCCAAATTGCGTCCGGCAAGCCGGTCAAAGGCTATCGCGACGCAGACAACGCCAAGGCGCTGCGGGCGGTGCTGCGTCGAGACGGCGTGCTGCTCACCGAAGCCAACGAGGAAGCGGAGCGGGGAAGCAAGGCCAAACGGAAGCTCGATCTGTTCGCGTTCCTGCAAAAGCCGTCGACCGCCGACGTGGCCGTGATGACACGCCAGCTGGCGACGTTGGTGCGCGCGGGCGTGCCGCTGGTCGAATCGGTGGCCGCGCTGACCGAACAGGTCGAAAAGGAACAACTCAAAAAGACGCTCACGGCCGTGCGCGAAACGCTCAACGAAGGCACGAGCTTCGCCAAGAGCCTCGAAGCACACCCCAAGATTTTCCCTTCTTTGTACACGAACATGGTGGCCGCCGGTGAGGCGTCCGGCACGCTGGAGGCGGTGCTCGAACGCCTCGCGGATTTCATGGAGAGCCAAGCGCGGCTCAAGGGCAAGGTCACTGCCGCGCTCGCCTATCCGGTGCTGATGATGTTCATCGGCATCATCATGGTCAGCGTGCTGATGGTCGCGGTGGTACCCAAAGTCACCAGCATCTTCGAGAACCTCGGGCACGCGCTGCCCTGGTACACCCAGCTCCTGATCACCTTTTCCGCGATTCTAGCCGGCTATTGGTGGTTGATCGCCGCCGTCGTCACGGGCGCGGTGGTTTGGTTTCGGCGTTGGCGCGCGACCCCCGCGGGCCGGCTCAAGTTCGATTCGTTGCGACTGGTAGTGCCGGTCTTCGGCCGGCTCACGCTGCTGGTATCCGTGGCGCGTTTCGCGCGCACGCTGTCCACGTTGTTGTCGAGCGGCGTGCAGCTGCTGCAAGCCATGGAAATCGGGCGGCACGTGCTGGAAAATTCGCGCCTAGAGAGCGTGATCAGCGAGGCCATCGGCTCGATCCGCGGGGGTGAAAGCATCGCCGAGCCGCTCAAGCGGGCAAAAGTGTTCCCACCCATGGTCACGCACATGATCGCGGTCGGCGAGAAAACCGGTCAGCTCGAGGCGATGCTCGAGAACGTGAGCCGCGCCTACGAGGCCGACGTCGAGACGCGCGTCGTGGCGCTGACCAGCTTGCTCGAGCCGTTGATGATCGTCTTGCTCGGTGGCGTGGTGGGCTTCATTGCCATGGCCATCTTGATGCCGCTCATTCAAATGAACGAGCTGGTCCAATGATGCCCGCGGCCCGACGCTTCGTCGGCGAGCGACGGATTCGCTTCCCTTGGGAACGCCGCGCCGGGCTGCGCAGCCTGCTCATGCTCGGGCGAGTCGGCCCGGTCTTGCTGGTGGTCGGTGTGCTGGGCACGATCGCCGTCTTGGGTGTTCGCGAACGTCACAGCGCGGGCGTTCGTCAAACTCGCGCCACGTTGATCGGCGTACGTCGCGCGGTGGACGCTTTCCGCGCAGACAACGCCGGCGGCTGTCCGAGCGGGCTCGATAAGCTCACGAGTTATGGAAATTTCAAAGAAGCTCCCACGGACGCTTGGGGGCATGCGCTCCGTTTCGTCTGTCCAGCTCATCGCGAAGGAGAAGCCTATCAGCTCTCGAGCGACGGTCCGGACGGCGAACCAGGAGGCCTGGACCGCGTAGAATGACGAGGAACCCATGAACACGAAATCAACAGGAATGAGCTTCGGTCGGCGATCGTTTTTTGTCATGCACAAGCGCCTGCGCGAAAAACGCTCGCGTCGCGGCGTGACGCTGGTCGAGGTTTTGATCGTGGTCGCGATCATCGCCATGGTCGCCGGTGGCGTGGCGGTCTTCGCCTTGCCCAAATACAAGGAAGCGCAGATCAAGAACGCCGAGACGGGCGCGCGTATCGTGCGGACCGCCATTCAGCAGTGGCAGGCTGCCAACAACGAAACCAGCTGCCCGACGATGAGCCAGTTGGTGCAAGAAAAGCAGCTCGACCCCGGGCAGAGCACGAAGGACTCCTGGAACCAGGACTACACGCTGACCTGCACCGACGACGAAGTGATCATCTCGTCAAACGGTCCAGACAAGAAGAAAGGCACGAAGGACGACATCACGGTGCCGAAGGGCGCTGGCACGCCCAACGAAGCCCCGTGATTCCGTGAGAGTGCGAGTCAATGGCACGCCCGAGAGCCCCCCGAAAGACGCGCTATACCCCTCCGGGGGTCAGAAAGCGCGTCGGCCAGCGCGGGCTCACGCTCGTCGAGCTCTTGATCGTGATCGCCTTGATCGCGGTACTGGGAGGCACCGTGCTGATGGGGCCTGGGATGCTCGAGGGCAGCCGCTTGAAGTCGGCTGCCACGCTGATCGTCAGCGGGGTTAGGCTGGGCCTGGCTCGGGCAAGCACCACTGGCCGTCCGACTCGTCTCGCGTTCGATCTCGACAACGGCAAGCTGACCCTGGAAGAGGCGAGCGGGAGCGTGCTCTTGCGCGAGCACACCAAGGATTCTAGCTCTGGCGCGGCGGCAGCCACCGACCTGGAAAAAACGGCGCAAGCGGAGTCCGAACGTATTTTGCAGGGGCCACACGCGCCGCGTGCGACGTTCCGGCCGATCTCGAGCTTCAACTCGAGCCCGGATGAATCTGGCCCCGCTCGCTCGTTGGGCGGTGGCGTCCAGTTCATCAGCGTTCAGACCGAGCACGACGACGAACCGCGAAGCAGTGGCCGGGCGTACCTGTATTTCTTCCCCGGAGGCACGACCGAACGCGCCTCGGTGCAGCTCAAGCGACGCGGCGACGACGTCGGACTGACCGTGAGCATCAGTGGCCTCACCGGCCGCGCGAAGATCGAGCGCGGCCGCATCGAGTTGCCACGGCCGCGCAGCGACGGCGAGGCGAGCGAGCGGGACGAGCCATGACCCGCAGTGCTCTCCCGCAGCGCGGCTTCACCCTGCTCGAAGTGTTGGTCGCGATTGCCATCCTGGGCTTGGGCTTGACCGCGATTTTGGGCTCCCAGGTGGGGCTTTTCACCAACGCCGCCCGCGGCCAACACCTGACCGTCGCGACCAACCTTGCTCGCTGCAAGATGGGCGAGGTCGAGGTGGATCTCTTGAAGCTCGGCTATCAGTTGACGGACGTCAACGACGACGGCCCGTGCTGCGGTGACGATGACGGCAACGACGGTTACCATTGCGCTTGGAAGATCGAGCGCGTGAGCTTGCCCGAGCTTCCGCTGAGCGGCGCGGATGGCGGCCTCGCCCCGTCGGGTGACGGCGGTCTGGACCTCGGTCCGATCGGCACGCTGGCTGGCATCGGCCAGCCCGGGAGCCAGGCAGCGAACGGCAGCGGCACGACCACGGATCTCGCCAAGACCCTGGCCAACGCGCCGAGTCCGGCGGGGCTCGCGCCCATGATGATGAGCATGGTCTACCCGACGCTCAAACCGATGCTCGAAGCCAGCATCCGCAAAGTGACCGTCACCGTGTCCTACAAGGAGGGCAAGTTCGAGCGTGAGCTCGTGATCACGCAGTACGTGACCAATCCCCAACAAGGCCAACTCGATCCCTCGGTTGCGGGTACGGGCGGCGGCAGCGGTATTGGTGCTGGCTTTGGCCAACCCGGCGCTGCGACCCCGGGTAGCTCACCTTTCGGTGGCGGCTTGATCCCGGGCCTGCCCGGTTTGGGAGGCAGATGATCGGCAATAGCCGTCCTGCCCGAAGCGCACGAGGCTTCACGCTCGTCGAGCTCTTGGTGGCGATCGTGGTCTTGTCCATGATTTCCGTGCTCATTTACAATGCGTTCGCGAGCATGAAGCGCAGCCGGGAGGGCATCGAGCGCGTCGACGACCGCTATCGCGAGGGGCGCCTGGCGATGACGCGCATGATTCGCGAACTGCAAAGCGCGTACATCTCGCTGCACGCGCCGCTCAATCCCTCGCTCTTGATTCAGCGCACCGCATTCATCGCCACTACCGGCACGCCCGCCGATCGCCTGGATTTCAACTCCTTTTCGAACCGGCGTCTGGACAAGAATTCGCACGTCTCCGACCAATGCGAGCTGTCCTACTTCGGGTCGCCCAATCCCGACTTGTCTGGCGTCACCGATCTCGCGCGCCGGATCAGCACCTCGCTCGACTTGGATCCGAAAAAGGGCGGACGAGTCGACGTTTTGGCGACGGACATCGATCTGTTCGACCTTCAGTATTTGGATCCACTGTCCGGCAATTGGGTCGACACCTGGGATACGACGCAGACGCTCACCGGTCAGCCCGCGCGCTTGCCGGTTCAAGTGCGGATTTTGCTGGTGCTCAATGGCGGCTCACGCCAGGGCTACGATCGCGGGCAAGGCACGATTCGGCTGGTGAGCAAAGTGTCACTACCGATCGACAATGCGTTGAACTTCGCGGTGATGCAATGAGCGCAGCGAGCTCATGCTTGCGCAGCCCCGCGCTCGCCAAACGCGTCCGGGCGCTCCAAAGGCGGCGCCGCCGGCGCGGCATGGCGCTGATTCTGGTGCTCGCGGCGCTGACCGTGCTCACGGTCATGCTCAGTGAAATCCAAGACGAGAGCTCGGCCGAGTTCGGCAGCGCGCTCTCGGCGCGTGATGCCTTGGTGGCCGAATATGCTGCCAAGAGCGCGGTCAACCTCTCGCGCTTGCTGATCGCCGCCGAGCCCACGATACGCCGCTCGCTGACGCTGGTGTTCGCGTTGGTGGGGGGCCCCCGGCAGGTCCCGGTGTGGGCCTATGCCGATCGCATTCTCGGCGCATTCAACGATTCGGACGGTGCAGACAGCTTTGCCTCGCTGGCGGGGGTCGATCCCAAGCTCGGCAAGAACTTGGGCTTCAAGGGCGCAGGCTTCCGCCTGCAAATCGTCGACGAGGACTCGAAGGCCAACTTCAACGTGGCCGCGCGCGGCGAAGCCTTCAGTCAGGTGGCGCTCGCGTCGTCGATTCTCAGTCTGGTTGGCCCGCCGCAATATTCGCCCCTGTTCGAGGGGCGCGACGCCGACGATACGTACTCGGACCGGCGCGCGGTTTGCTCGGCGATCATCGATTGGGTCGACCCAGATCAAGACCAGGCGCAGTGCGATCCGACCTCCACCACGGCGCAGCAAGCCGCCGCCGAGGATTCGTTCTATCAGCTGCTGAAGAAGCCTTACAAGCGCAAGAACGCCGCCTTCGACAGCCTGGAAGAGCTGCACATGGTGCGGGGCGTGAGCGACGATTTTTGGGCGACGTTCATCGATCCGGATCCGGACAAGCCCGACAAGCGAAACGTGACCGTGTGGGGGCAGGGACCGGTCAACGTGAACACCGCCAACGGCCAGACCCTGTGGGCCTTGGCTTGCCAGGCGTCGAACAACACTGCGCGCATGTGTCAGGACGCCAATGAACAGGGAAAGTTCATCATGGCCATGACCATGCTGCACACGATCATGCCGGGTTTGCCGGTGTTCAAGAACGCCGACGAATTCATCAACGCCCTGAAGCAAACCAATCAGGCAGGGGCCGCCCCGGGAGCGGCGGCCGCTCCGGCGGCTACTGGCGGGATCCCAGGCATGGGTGGTGGCGGCAGTCCGATCGGCATGATCATGAAGATGCTGCAAATCGAGCCGATTCCGGTGGTGTCCGACCAGGTGGTGAGGAAAATGGTGACGACCGAAAGCAAGGTCTTCAGCATCTATGCCACGGGCTACGTTCGCGCTGGCAAGCGTGAGACCAGCGTGCGCGTGCACGCGGTGGTGGATTTTCGCGGCGCTCCCAGCCCGCAGCAGCAGTTGAACGACCTCCAGGAACGCCTCAAACAAGCCCTGGGTGGGGCGACCCCGCCCCCCGCGAACAGCGCCCAGACCGGCAGCGCTGGCTCCGGCAGCACCCAGCAGGGCATCCCGAGCGTCATGAAGCCAGGCCCCGGCGGAAACGTCGTCTACTATCGCGTCGATTGACGCCCGAGCCATCTCCTCAGGAAAAAAAGCGTAAAGTCAAACCCTCATGGCACGTTACATCGGTATCGACATTGGCTCGTCGCAGGTGCGGGCACTCCTGTTCAACACGGGATACAAGCGCGTTGCCATCGAGGCCATCAACGAGGTGGCGCTCGACTCGGTGGAATCCTTGGAGCGGGCAATCGAAGTCTGTGTGACTCCGATGCTGCCGCACTCGGATGGTCTTGCGGTAGCGATCGACGGGGATGGCGCCTTCGTGCACCGGCTCAAATTGCCGCTCACTGCCAGGAAGCAGATCGATGCGGTACTGCCATTCGAGCTCGAGTCACAGCTGCCGATCGACATGAGCGAGCTGGTCTACGACTACCGCGTGCTGCGCGGCGCGGCGAACCCCGTGGTCATCGACGTGATGGCGGCATTGGCTCGCACGGAACAAGTCAAAGAGCGAATCGAGCTCGTGAAGCGGGCGCTCGGCCGCGAGCCGGAGCGAGTGAGCTGTGGCTCGCTCGTGCTCGGCAACCTGACGCTCGTTTCCCGAGAGCTGGCGGGGAAGACCCCGATTGCGCTGGTCGACCTCGGCAGCAAGCGCACCGAGGTGATCGTACTGTGCGATGGTGAACCGTTGTTCGTGCGCACCTTGTCGCGTGGCGTGGCCGGTTTGCCGGACAGCGCTCCGCTGCTGATCGCCGAGCTTCGCCAGACATTCCTGGCATTTCTGGCCAGCACCGATCTGGCCATCGACTCGGTGATCCTGCTCGGGGGCGGGGCGGGTGCCAGCGGGGCGGATCAGTACCTGAGCCACGAGCTCGGGCTGCCCGTGCGCGCGCTGCCACCGTTTCAGCTCGAGGCTGGGCCGGACGTAGTGGCCGCGTTGCCGCGCTTTGCCAAGGCGCTCGCGCTCGCGGTGGGGCTGTCGGCCAAAGCGGTGGATCTGAATCTGCGCAGCGGGCCGCTCGCGTACCAACGAGGCTTCGGCTTCTTGAAGGAGCGCGCGCCCTTGCTGGCTGGTCTGGTGGCGGCCACGCTGGTCAGCTTCTTGTTCTCGAGCTGGGCGGATCTGCACGCGTTGGCGCGCGAGCACGAAGATCTCGTGAAGGCGCTCGCCTCGCAGAGCCAACAGGAGCTGGGTGAAGAGCTGACCGACCCGGAAGAAGTCGCCGCGGCAATCGAGCGCGCCAAGACCAAGGACGAGCCCGATCCGATGCCGCACATGGATGCCTTCGATGCCATCGTCGAGCTGTCCAATGCGATCCCGATGAGCGTGACGCACGACATCGAAGAGCTGGACGTCGATCGCTCCCACGTGCGCGTCAATGGCATCGGCCCGACTACTGCCGACGCGCAAAATCTGGCCAGCAAGATGGGTGAGCACCGCTGCATTGCAGGCTCGAAAATCGCCAAAGTCAGCCAGGTCGTCAATGATCCGACGCGCCAGAAGTACGTGCTCGAATTCGAGCTCCGGTGTCCGGAAGACACGAGTGTCAAGAAGAAGCCGAAGGCCGCGGAAGCGACGACCGAGGACAAGCCGTGAACATCAACGACCGAATCGCTCGTTTGCTCAATCGAGATCAGCGTTTGCTGAGTATCGCGTTGCTCGTGGTCGGGGCGCTCGTAGTCGTGGTCTTGCCACTCGCGCTCACGGTGCTGGTGCACTCGCGGAGCAGTGAGAACCGCGCGCTCTCCGACGCGGCAGACAACATCAGCGACAGCCGCGAGCAAATCGAGAAGACCAAGGCCGAAAAGGCGGTAACGCTCGAACGCTATTCCAAGCCAGCGCCACCCCTGGCCGCGTTCTTGGCGGGCCTAGCCAGTGATGTCGGCATCGAGATCCCGGAGAGCCAAGATCGCCAGGGGGTACCGCACGGCAAGCGCTACACGGAACGCTCGACCAAAATGAGCCTGCACAAGGTCGGCATGTTGAAGCTCGTCAAATTCATGGAGCGCATCGAACAGGCGGGTAATCCGATTCGGATTTCTTCGCTCAACATCCGCAAGCGCGGACCCGAGCCCGATATGTACGACGTCGACATGACCGTCAGCGCGTTCGATCGCGCTGCCGCCCCTGACAAGCCGAAAAAGGCTGCAGAACCAGCGGCAAATGAGGGCAAACCGTGAACGCGAAACAGAAACGGATTTTGAAGTACGCGGGCTACGTCGCGTTCTACCTATTTTCGCTGGTGTTCTTCGCCTTCCTCACGTTTCCGTTCGACCGCCTGCGAACGCGCATTCAAAGCGATTTCAACGCGGGCCAAACCGGTCCGAGCCCGCTCTCGCTGCGCCTCGGTCACCTGAGCTCGTATTGGTTCAGCGGGGTTCGCGCGGACGAGGTGGACTTGATCTCGCCGCCCAGCGCGACGCCGCCCGAGGACCCCACGAAACCCGCCAAGCCCAAGGTGATGCGAATCGATACGGTGCACGTGCGGGTGTCGCTGCTGCGCTTGCTGTTCGGTACCATGCACGTCAACTTCGGGGCGTCTGCCCTCGGCGGCGAAATCTCGGGTTTCACGTCCGACGCCGACGGTGGTCGCAAGTTCGAGCTCGACATCGAAGACTTGGGCCTCGCCGATGCGCCGCTGCTCGCGGACATGCTCGGTTTGCCGATTGGAGGAAAGCTCGGCGGTCACGTCGAATTTCTGCTGCCCGAGAGCAAGTTGAGTAAGGCTGAAGGCAAAGTCGACCTCAAATTCTCGGGACTTTCCGCGGGCGACGGCAAAACCAAGGTGCTCAACGCGATCGCTCTACCCAAGGTCGAGGTCGGGGATCTGACGTTGAAAGCGACGGCCACCGCGGGCGGGCTCAAAGTGGATGAGCTCAGTGCGGCGGGCAAGGATCTGGATTTGCATGGCGACGGCAGCCTGCGCCTGCGAGACACCTTCGATCAGAGCGTGTTGAGCCTGAACGCACGCTTCAAGTTCAACGAGCGCTTCACCAACAAGGACGACATGACCCGCAGCCTGTTCGGCGCGCCGGGCTCATCGGCGCCAGCCTTGTTCGACCTAGTTCCCCAGAACAAGCATGCCAAGCGGCCAGATGGCTTCTACGGTTGGCGCGTCAACGGCACCTTTTCGCACCCGACCTTCGTTCCGAGCGCTAGTGCCAGCGCCGTTGGCGGCGCCACGCTGTAGGCACGCACAGCCCGGAGCGTCGGGCGGATTTCGCCACGGGCACAACGTGTGTTGCACGCTGGTCAGGAGCAATCCCTGTGCCTTCTCGGGATCGACGCGCGCAGGCGTGTCGGCCCGTGTCGCGTCGTGTGCCATTGCCGGCTCACTGGTTGACGGAATCTCGAGCGCTCACTAGTTTCACCGGCGTGACGGAGGATGGGCACGACCCAAGCGCTGGTCGGAACAGTTCGAGCGCTCCGCTCGAGACACGCGCGGCGCGTTGGTTGCCGCTTTCGCTCGCCGTGTGCTTGGGCGTCGCCGCTGGCATCGGGGGTTACACGTTCCGCTATGCGGAAGGCCTCTCCTACTTCAAGACTGATCCCAAGGCGTGCGTGAACTGCCACATCATGCGGCCGGAGTACGACGCTTGGCTGAAGTCGAGCCACCACCAAGTCGCCGTCTGCATCGACTGTCACTTGCCCCATGACTTCATTCCCAAGTACCTGGCCAAGGCCGAGAACGGCTTTCGCCACGGCCAGAAATTCACCACGCAGCAGTTCGTCGAGCCGATCGTGGTGCAAGCGACGGGCCGCAAGATTTTGCAAGCGAATTGCGAACGCTGCCACGAGCAGATCACACACCAGATGGTCGGCGATTCGCGCGCAGCGGAGCAATTGCCCTGTACCCATTGCCATTTCGGGGTGGGTCACGGCGAAAAGGCGGGCCTCGGCGGGCCGCTCAGCGACGCAGAGCGAACACAGCACTGAGAGGCAAGCATGACTGACAGCGACAAGGTACCTTTTTGGCGGACGCGAGCGGGCTATCTGGCGCTGATCGCAGTGGTGGCGGCGCTTGCGGCGGGCCTCACCGCGCTGCTCACCAACATCTTCGAGCGCAAGGTAGAGCAGCGTACGCCGTACGTGCGGCTGGTCGAGGTGGGCGAGAACGACACCGATCCCGCCAAATGGGGCAAGAATTGGCCGGCGCAGTACGACAGCTACCAGCGAACGGCGCTCACCACCAAGACGCGCTTCGGCGGTCATCAGGGGAGCGAATCGCTGCCCGAAGAGAAGATCGCGCGCGACCCCTGGCTGAAGCGGATGTTCGGCGGTTATGCCTTCGCCATCGACTACCGCGATCGCCGCGGGCACGCGTTCATGCTCTTCGATCAAGAGCAAACCAAGCGTCTGAGCAAGCCGCAGTCCGGGTCGTGCCTGCACTGCCACGCTTCCATCATGCCGCTTTACCGTCAACTGGGCGGCGGTGATGCCATCAAAGGGTTCTCCGAGACGTTCAAGCTCAGCTACCAAGAGGTCAGTCAGAAGCTTCACGACTCGGGTCACGCTCACCCAGTCGCCTGCGTCGACTGCCATGACCCGAGCACGATGAGCCTGCGTGTGACGCGCCCGGGCTTCATCCTCGGCGTGCAAGCTCTGGCCGCGTCCGAGGCGCAGGTGCCCGCGCTGCCCAGCATCAAGCTGTGGCGCGAAGGCGCGCGACGTGAGCCGTACGATCCCAATCGGGACGCGACGAGGAACGAGATGCGCTCGTTCGTGTGCGGGCAGTGCCACGTCGAGTATTACTGCGGCGGCAAGATGACGCTGACCTTCCCCTGGGGGAAGGGGCTCACGGCCGACAACATCGAGGCGTTTTGGAATGAAACGAAGTTTCCGGACGGCGAACAGTTCTCGGACTACACGCACGCCGAGACCGGCGCGCGCGTGCTCAAGGCCCAGCACCCGGAATTCGAGCTGTGGAATCAGGGGATTCACGCTCGCAGTGGCGTGAGCTGCGCCGACTGCCACATGCCGTACATGCGAGAGGGCGCGAGCAAGGTGAGTGACCACTGGGTGCGCAGCCCGCTACTCAACGTGAATCGGGCTTGCCAAACTTGCCACCGCGCTTCCGAAGACGAGATGAAGGCCCGCGTCGACGTCATTCAGCAGCGAAACTACGAGCTCTTGCAACGCGGCGGCGCCGCCATCGTGGATTTGATCGACGCGCTGGTGCGGGCGAAAAACAACGGTACGGCGCCAGAGCTGATCGAAAAGGCTCGCCTGTTGCAACGTCGTGCGCAGTGGCGGCTGGATTTCATCGCCGCCGAGAACAGCATGGGTTTCCACGCACCGCAGGAGGCCGCGAAAGTGCTGGGCGAGGCCGCCGACTACGCCCGACAAGGCCAGATTGCGCTGCTCGGAGGCGCCTCGACGCCTCCTCCAAATCCGAATCAAGCGCCAGCAAGCGCGCCTTCGTCTTCGGCCGCTGCTCCGCCTGCGCCCTCGGCAGCCGCCGCTCCGGGGCACTGAGCCGCCGAGGATAGCCAAAGGGGCGCCAGCGCGCGGCACGGCGCACTGGGGTGACGGCTAGCTGCTCGCGGGACGCATGATGCGGAGTACTGGCGCGCCGTGCGGTCCGAGCGCGATCGGAAGGAAGATATGGTGCGTCGCCTGATCGACGGCAACCGAATGCGCGCCCGGCCCGGGGTGTTGCTGGCCGAGCATCACGAGCCCCGGCTTGGATAGATCGAACAGCCGCAGATCGCCGCTCTCCGTGGCGACGTACAGCAGTGACAGGCCAGCGTCGATGGCGAGCACGTCCGGATCCGCGCCCGATGCGGAAAGCACCAAAGAATGCTTTCCGGCGAGCTCGACGCGCACGACCTTGGCATTGCCCTCGCACGCGATGAACGCACTCTTCCCATTGGGATGGATGCGGAGCCCGTGAGCGCCGGCGCAACCGGGCAGGAAAATGGTATCGACTACCTGGGCCGCAACTGGGTCGACCGAGATCAATCGGTCAGGGCCGGCAGCACTCACGACGGCAATCCAGAACACCGCACGCGTGCCGTCGAACACGACGTTTCCCGTCTCGCGGCCCAAGGCGACCTGCTTGCGGGCTCCCATTCCGGAGTCGTCAATCAGCGACAGAGCGCCGTCGCCTTGATCGGAAACGCCGACGATCCGTTGCGCCGGGTCCCAGGCGACGCCGTCCGGCGAGCGTCCAGTGGTCACTCGCCCGAGCACCATCAGTGATTCGCTATCGATCAGCACCAGCTGGTTCGGCGACGCCGTGACGAACACGCGCTTGGCTTCTGGTGCGACCGCGACGCCTCGGGGAGTCGGGATCCCCGAGATCACTTTGACCAGTGAACCGTCGGTCGTGCGGACCACGACTACCGAAGCGTCATTCATGTGCGCGATGAACAGCCGCTTCTTGGCTGAATCGATGTCTTGATAATCGAATCGAACCGGTTTGCCCGGGAGCGGAGCGTCAGCCACGAGCACGAGTGGCAGCGGCGAAGCGTGGGTCGGCGAGGGTGACGCACTTCGACACACGGCGAGCAGTGAGAGTACGCCAAGCAGGCGCCCAGTCTTGCGTATGCGGTCGATTGAAGTCATTCGGGCTCACAGTGCGAAACCGCGGGCGGCTTCGAGCGAGATCCAACGCCGGTGCTCCGTTCGCTTCAGCCGGGGCAGGATGATAGATACGACCGAATCAGGGCATGAGGCAACCGAGTCATGAAAAGCCGCGCGCCGAGTGGTCTCGGAGGCGTTGGCTCGTTGCATGCACGATCCTCGCCGCAGTGCTGCGCACTTCGACAGCCGAAGCGTACCGTCCTTTCGACAGCACCGAGGCGGACGTCGCCGAGCCCGGAGTCTTCGAGCTCGAGCTCGGCCCGGTCCATTGGTACGATCGCGCAGGGCAACATTCGCTGCTCGCGCCGGTGACGGTGCTCAATTTCGGTATCCTTCCCGCGACCGAGCTCGTGCTCGACTTTCAAGGCAGTATCGCGCTCGGTCCGCTCGACGGCCGCTCGCGCACGGCGCTGCTGGGCACCGACGTCATGGTCAAGCACGTGCTGCGCGATGGCAGCCTGCAAGGAAAGGCGGGCCCAAGCATCGCTCTGGAAGTGGGCATCTTGACGCCCGAGATCAACGGCACGGACGCCTTCGGGGCCGCGGCCAATCTCATCTTCTCCTTTCGTTCGGACTGGGGCACCGTTCACTTCAACGAGCGGCCGGGTCTCTCACGCAAGCACCAGCTCGACGTCTTCAGCGGCGTGGTCGTGGAAGGTCCGCGAAAATGGCGGGTACGCCCCGTGAGTGAAATGTTCTTCGAGCGTGAATTCGGCGTCGAAAGCACGGCGTCCGCGCTCGTCGGAGCCATCTGGTCGGCACACGAAGGCTTGAGCTTCGACGCGGGCTTGCGAGCTGCACGGATCGGCGCAGAGAACGCCGCGGAATTGCGGCTCGGGCTGACCTGGTCGAGCTCGAGCTCCGAGAGTGCTCGCGTCGACCAGGGGTCCCTACTTCATGGCGTGGCGCTTTGAGCCCCAGTCAACGCTCAGCGTTCCGGGAAGGGTTCGCCGAGCCGATCACGGTGTCGGCAGAAAGAAGACGCCCCGCAAATCCTCGGTGGTTGAAATCGAGGTGCGTTCACCCTTGCTTGGCTGACGCCAGGAGCTCACGCGGAACTGGTAGTACATACCCGGATCGAGCGGCCCCTCGTATTTGACGCTCACGGTCTTGCTGCCCTTGACCGGCGGTAGATCGAGCTGCTGCCACACCTCGTTGCCGAGGGCGTCGAAGACGCGAAGAGCATAGCCATCCTCGCTCGAGTCATCCGCCCACACCAGGTCGGGCTTTTCGCTCACGGCTTCGGGTCCGTCGACGCCGGGAGCGACAGTGCCGAGCGCTTGCGTCACCTTGAACCCGTCGGAGATCTCGAGTGTCGGCTCACCGGACTTTACTTCGATATGGACGAAGTCGGTGCCGGAAATGCTGGTGTCGGGGTCGCGGACCAGGTCGTCGTTCTCGTACGCGGCGAGCACCACGTACTTGCCGGCAGGGACGCCCGCGATCGAGAAGGCTCCGGTCACGTTCGGTGCACCAGTCCCCGGAGCGCGCAGGCCACTCGGGGCCTCGCCGCGAGCCACGCTGGCATCGAACGTGTCCTCGACCACCAAGATGACGCTGGTCATGGAGCCGCCGGGCGCGTTCACGAGCTGAACGTTGCCTGAAACGGTGGTGGTGGCCGCATCGAGCTCGTGCAGCGCGACACCGGTGAGTGCGTCGGTCGTGACGGTTACCGACTTGCTCTCGAGCTGAATGTGCGCGCCGTACGCCTTGAGCTCCTGGCTGCCAGCTGGCACATTGAAGACCGAAAACGCGCCCGACTTGTCGCTGATGCCGCTCTCGGCGCCGTCGCCGCCCGTCGCCACCACCAGCACGCCCCCGATGGGGGCATCAGCGTGACCAGCGAGCGCCACGATCGAACCCTCGATCAGCGATCGATCGCCCGCGGGAAGCGGAATCAAATCGACGCTCGTCAACGCATTCTCGACGACGTAGCGATTGTCCTCGAGGGCCGCACCCTCGACGGCGATCGGTAGCGCGACGCGCGAGCCGTACGGAAAGGCCTGGTAGTCCTGTGCTGCAGCCCGCAGTGTGAACTTGCTGTCGATGGGCTCGCCATCGGCGCCTCGGGCAGTCGGCACGCTGAGCTCGTAGTTGCCCTGCGTGTCGGTCTTGGCCACGTCGGTGACGGGCGCGCCCTTGTCGTTCAGTGCCATGACGTGTGCGCCGGCTACGGGTTGCCCGCTCGAAGCATCTTTGACCAGCCCGCGAAGAATCGTCTCCGCGTAACAGCGGTGATCGCCGTCGGGCATCTCCGCGCAGGTGAGCCCCGTGTTACACGGGTCATGCTGCGGGTCACAACTCGCGCCGAGCTTGCCGCTCGGCGCTGACTCTTCGTCACTCCCGCAGCCGATGAGGGACGTGAATCCGAGTGAGGCGACAAGCAGCGCGCGGACGAGTGTTCGATGAGACATCGACAAAAAGACCTTTCTGAGTCGCGGATCTTTCCGCGCTCCAATCCTGAGTGACTGCCCGGGCGTCATTTTCTGATCTCGCCACGCTCCGGGTCAATAGACGTGCTTTTTGGTGGTCAGTCGTGTGTTGCAGAACGGCTCACGTAAGTGCGGGTGGGTGCACCGTCCGGATGCAACTCTGCCTCCGCGCGGTGTCGAGTCGCTCCTCCGCAAGCGCGATTCTCGCTCGGCAGGTGTGACCGACGTGTCAGTGCGACCTTCGCTACAGGTCGCTGCCTGCAGCGCCAGCCGCCGAGCTCGCGCCACCGCCAGGGACAGTTGCCGAGGCTCCGCCGTCAGCAAGCGCTGAATCGCCGCCTGCCCCTGAATCGCCGCCTGCCCCTGAGTCGCTGCCGCTCGTTGAACCGCCGCCGCTCGTTGAACCGCCGCCGCTCGTTGAACCGCCGCCGCGACTGAACGCGGAGCCGCCCGCGATCCCTGGCGCACCCCCGACGTAGACGCTGCCATGAGACATTCCACAAGAGAACGTGCATTGGTTGGGGCGACCATCAGTGCTCCCGGGGAGCTCGTCCAATGAGTCGAAGCACGTCGGAATCTCGTTCTGAGCACTCAAACACGCCGGCCCGTACTCGTGTGCGCCGCAGTCTGCGGCGCACAAATTCGCATACACGGAGGGGCAGTGGTCTTTGATGCACGCCACACACGGCAGTGGGATCAGCGCACTCGGCGGTAGCGTGCACGCCATGCCAGCGGTACCGCCCGCGCCGCCCGCGCCGCCCGCACCATCACCGTCAGACGTGTTGCACGCCGGGGTGAGCGAGGCGATCAGAATCAAGAGCAGGCTCGAGAAAGTGAATTTTGTCATGGCAGGTTCAAGCTAGGCAAGTTGGGTAGCTGAGTACGCACCGTGACTCGGGCAGCAGGCATCCGTGCGAGGCGTGCCTCAGCCTGTTGCTTGCCAGTCACAGATGTCCGCGGTTTCCAGGCGCGCCGCTTTATCTGAGCTGCAGAGCAGCAACATTCATGCCGAAAAATCGCGCGCGCCTCGCGCCGATGTAGGTGCGAGGCGCTCAGCGCTCGACTCAGCTATCGACGGAGATCTGCAAGCGCTGACGGATCTCGAAGTACTGCGAGCTGACCGCGAACAAGGTGAGCTCCTTGAATCGCTCATCTACGGGCGCCAGGCTCGTGCTTTCGTCGGAAGCCTTGACCACTTGGGCTGCGGTTTCGAGGTCGTGGGCGAGCACGAAGCCGGCGCGATCCGCAGTCAGATCCACGGCCGCCACCCAGCGCTTCAAATCCAACGCGGCGCCCGAGGTGAGCAATTTGGCCACCACGCGCGTGAGCTGATCGCGCGTTTGGCCGATCAAGCCCGCTTCCAGAGCTAGATAGGCCTCGTTCACGGCTCCCTCGAGCTCTGGCGCAACGGGGAATTGCGGCGAGGTGAGCTTGATCGCGGCGAAGAACCACGATCTGAGCGCCGTGCCCGAGCCGAGCAGGTGCCGCAAGTACAGACCGGGACGGAAGAAGCACAGCTTATGACCGGCAATGAACGCCGCTGGTTGCAGCGGCACGTCCGGTCGGAGCGCCGTCTTGCCCAGCACGAGCGAAGGCTCGTTCGCGAACAGGAACGAAATCCCGCCCGGGTCGTTGCGGTTCTCGTACGCAGGCGGGAGCGCGATGCCGAGCACGCCAGCGGCGTAGTAGAGGCTCTGGCAAACCGGCGCGGTGTGATTTGCGATGTCCACCGCATGGTCCGGGTCGTAGCCGAGCTCCTGAATGGCTCGGCTACGGCGCGCGATCACGATTGGCTCGATCAGCGCGAACACACTGGTCAAGAGTGGATCGGCCTCTGGGTGCATCACCAGATCGAGCCAGTCATCCTCCGAGAGGGCCGCTTGTGCGGGCGCCGCCGTGTCCGAGCGCATGCGCTTGTAGAATCGCTCTTCGTCGGGCTCCGCCAGGTTCAATACGGTCAGCGCCTGACACAGGCACCACGAAGCGTCGGCCCGCTTGGTCTCGGTGTACAGGCGACGCAGGGTTTTGTACGAGTCGTGGCGATAGGGATTCTGACGGAGCAGCACGGCCTGGGCAGCCACGGCCTTGTCCAGATAACGGCTCGGATCAGTGACGTACAGGTTGCTCAGGTGCTCGGTACGTTCGCGGTTGTCGGGGTCCAGCGTCTGCGCGGCCTCCAGGGCGTCGATCGCCTGATCGATGTGGCCGAATCCCTTCTCGTACAGCTCGCCGAGTGCCGTGAAGGTTTGCAGCATGCCGGCCTGATCGTCGGCGGCGCTCGCATAGTCGAGCTTGTGCTTGAGCCAGCGCTCGACGCCGGCGTGATTGCCACGCGCTTGCTCGAGCTCGACCGCCTCACTCAGCGCCTTGTCGAAGCCCGGCTCGAGCGCCAGCACTTGCTCGTAGAATTCGAGCGCGCGCACGGGCTCGCCGATCTGGCGAGCCGTGACGATCGCCGCGGTGTGCAAGTATTTTACCTTTTGCTTCGGATCGTCCACGAAGCCTGCCAGCCGAATCACCACCTCGACCAGCTTGTTCCAGTCCTTGTCCTCGCTGTAGAGCTGCATCAGCTTGCTCAGCAAGCGGCGATCGTCGGGCTGCTCCTCGAGCGCGGCCACGAAGCTCTTGGCGGCTTGCGCGCGATCGTTCAACTTGGCTGAAGCCAGATCACCAATGTCGATCAGGAGCTGCACGCGCTCGTCACCTGTCGCGCTGTCCAAGTGGCGCGTCTTGACCTTGATGACTTCGCCCCATTTTTCCTGTGCTTCGTAGACCTTGGCCAGCGCTACCAGCGGTTCGCTGGCGCTCGGATCCAGATCCGAAGCTTCGTTCAAAGGCCCGAGGCTGCCCTCGATGTCGCCGGACAGGCGTAGCGCTTCGCCGTAACGGAAGTGCGCTTTGACTCGAATATCGAAGGCTAGCACTTGAGAAAAGCGCGTCAGCAGGTCTCGATACAACTCCGCCGCCCGCTTCGGCGAGCCATGCTCGAAGCTCACTTGTGCCACGCGCGCGAGCGCATCCGAGTCGTCGGGTGCAATCCGCAGCAGAGTGTCCATCGGCGCGAGCGCCTTTTCCGTCGATCCGGTTTGGCTGAGCGCGTCGACGTAGCGCACGAGCAGCCGTGCGGCCTCCTTCTTGTCGAGTGAGTCCGCGCGGCTAGCGAGCTGCTCGTAGTGCGCCGCGGCCTCCATGAAGCGCTTGGCGTCGAACGCGATGTCGCCCAGCACCGTCAGCGAATCCAAGTTGGTTGGATCGAAGCCAAGCGCGCGTTTGGCGGCCTCTTCGGCACGCTTGTCGTCCTTCAAGTGGCTCCTGGCCAAGAGCGCCATCTGCCCGCACAAACGCCCCTTGCCGAGCTCACCCTCGGTCTGGGCGATCTCTCGCTCGAGCAGCTGAACGGCGGCATTCAGGTCGCCGCGGGCGGTATAGGCCTCGCGTAATGCCACGGCCGACGTCGGGTCCTTCGGGTTGGCATCGAGCGCGCGTTTGTAGCGCTCGATCGCGCCGTCGCGATCGCCGCGGGCTTCCGATAGCTTGGCCGCACGGATGTACTGCTCGGCTTTCGCTTCGGGGCTGGTTGCGCGACTTGCCAGTGCTTCGAGCGCTGCCAGCGCGGCGTCCGCGTCCCCGGTCGATTGGCGCAGATGTGCCAGGGCCTCGAGCGCGCCGGCATGCTGCGGATCGATCTCGAGCACGGCGTCGTAGGCGACCATGGCTCGCTCCGGCGAGCCGATTTGTTCCGAGAGCACTTGGCCGAACGGCAAGAGCAGAGCAAGCCGCTGTGGCCCGTCGCTCACGAGCTTGAGCTTTCGCTCGTACAGCGCAGCCACGCTTTCCCAACGGTCCAGCGCGCGTGCGTGGCGAATCAGGTGCGTCAGCGCATGCTCGTTGGCCGAATCGAGCAGAAGCAGCTGCTCCAGCGCATCGGCCGCTTTTTCGTGGTTCAGGAACTCTTCGTCGTAAATCGCGGCAATTCGCTGCCAGAGCGCCACTTTTTGACGCGGGGTGGCGGCCACCTCGACCTGCTGAGCCAGGTTTCCGAGCAGCTCTTGAAAGCGGCCGAGCTTGGAATACAGGCGATCCAGGCCACGCAGCGGCTCCACACTGGTGGGGTCGAGCGCCGAGGCGGCTTGGAAGCGCTTCAGCGCCTCACTGTCGTCTTGCAGATTCGTCTCGTAGACCTCCGCCATACGGCACAGCGTTCTGAGCTTGTCGTCGCCACGCTGGGTGTTGGCGCGACGCTCCAAGATGTTCAACAAGCTCGGGAACTCCGCGTTGCGCTCGTAGATGCGCGCCAGCGCGTCACTGGCCTTGGCTTGGCCCGGATCTTCGCTCAGTAGCTGCTCGTACAGGGTGCGCGCGTTGTCCGTGTCATTCAGCCGGAGCTCGAGGATCTCGGCGGCTTCGGCGCGCAGCTCGCGCGCGCGCGCGGGCGAGGCCGCGGCGTCCGCGCGGCGCGTCAGCACCGTGCCGAGCTCGGACCACTGCTGAGCCTTGCGGTAGATTTCGGTCATGCCTTCCAAGGCAACCTCGTCGGCGGGCTCGCGCAGGGCCACCGTCTCAAAGCAGGGCAGCGCCAGATCGGGTCGTTTCAGCTTTTCGACGTACCAGTGCCCCATGCGGTTCCAGAGCGCATTGCTGGTATCGACATCGACGTCTTCGTCTTGCGCGCTGCTCGCACAATTGCCGAGGACTTCGGCCCAGGCCTCTTGATTGCTGCCCGCGAGTCGCTCGATCTCGGCGACGACCGGCGCTTGGCTCGGGTCTTCACACAAGGCTTGAGTGAATGCGACCAGCGCTTGCTCGCCGTCGTTCAGCTCGCTTTGATACAGTTTACCGATCTCGAACATCGAGCGGGCGCGGTCATTGGCGCTGTCGGCTTGCTCACTGCGAGCGAGCAGCATCTCGACGACCTCCTCGAATTTGCCGAGGCGACGCCGAGTGTCCTCGAGCCCGCTCCAGACGATTTGGTCGCTCGGGTCGAGCTCTGCCAGCTGCACATAGACTGCTTCGGCTTTTTCCAGATCTCGTGCCTCGTGCGCGCACAGACGCGCGGCGCGAAACAACAGCCCCTTCTTGCTCTCCTTGCCGCTTTCGTCGCTTTCGAGCGTGGACGCGGCCTCGAGCAGCGCTTCGATGACACGCGCCGCGTCGGCGCCGGCTTCGACGCTGGCCTCCAAATCCAACGCGACTTCCTCGTTGTGCGGATCCTTCAGCAACGCTTCGACTTTGGCATCGACCTCGGCGCTGGTGACCGTCGCCGCAGGCGGCCGGATCGATGCATGCCCGGCCTTTTCGAACAAAGCCAAGGCTTCGCTGGCGCTCTTCGGTCGCCGCGCCGGGTCTTTGTCCAGCAAGCGCAACACCAGGTCATCCAAGTCCTTCGAGACGAAGCCGGGCGGGGCGACGCTGCTGGGTGGCGGGGGCTCGAGCGTGAGGTGCGCGAAGGCGGCATCGAGCGCGCTCCTATTGCCGAATAGCGGCTGGCCGCTCAGGATTTCATACAGCAACGCACCGAACGAGTAGACGTCGCTCGCGGGGTCCGCGCTGAGACCGCGGATCTGCTCGGGCGCGACCGTGCGTGGCGAACCGACCGTCGAGAACAGCTCGTTCCTGCCGTTCACGACTCGCGCTCTGGCGCGCAGGCGATCCGTGCCCGCATCGACCAAGAGCACGCGCTGCGAGCCATCGGCTGCGCCCACCAGGAGTACGTTGTCGAGCCGTAAGTCGCCGTGCGCGATGCGCCGCCCGTGCAGCGCGGCGAGCGGCTCCAAAATGCCGCGAATCACCTGCTTGGCTTCGTTCAGGTGCATCGGACCCGAACGCGAAATGCGCAGCGAAAGTGGCACTGCGTCCGTGTGTGCGTGCGCGACGACGTAGCGGTCGCCGACGCTGCCCGCGCTCAACTCTCGAGGCAAGCCGTCGTGGGCAATCTGGGCGATTAGCCGCGTTACGGTGAGATAGCGCTGCAGGCCGCGCTGGTCACGGGTGGCCTCGCGTCGCAATACCTTGAGTCGATATTCGGCGCCGTCCTTGCGCGCTACGTACGAGATCGCAAGCCGACCTTCGCCGAGCTTGTGCGAAATCAGGTAGGGACCGAGCTCCGAACCGAGCTTCAGCTCCTCGTCGAGAGCGACGCCGGTCGTGCGCAGGTCCAAGATCTTGGCGTTGACCTCGACGCGTGTCGCCAAGAGCGCATCGCACAGCGCTTCGATCGCGTCGTGCTCGAGGCAGTGCGCGGTCAAGGCTCCAGCGAATGACGCTTTGGCGGCGGTGCCGCCGACGCTCTCCGGCTCGAAGCCCAGGAGGTCTCGACTCAACGCCAGCAGATCCGGGAGCTCGAATAGGCGCTCGAGCTCCGCACGCAGGATTTCCGTCTCGATCATGATTGTTCTTGTGTCTCGGAGCGGTCGGGGCCTCGCCGCCGGCCGGGTGGGCCGCCCGCCTGGCGAGGCGAATGGGCGCGACCATAGCCGATTTCTGGCGCTGATTCCTGGGCTGTGAGAGCTTCCAGCGGTGAGTTCTGGCGCGCTCTTTTTGCAACGGGTCATGCCCTTGGCCGTATTGGCCGTGGCCGCGATCTCGGTCCCCATGCTGATGCTGTCAGCGACTGGCCTGCCCCGGTTGCAAGGCCTGCGCGAGGAGAAGGTCCGCGCCGACGACGAAGTGTCCCGTCTGTCCCAGCAGATTTGGGAACTTCGCGCCGAAGTGGCTCGAATCAAGGACGATCCGGCCGCAGTCGAGCGGGCCGCCCGGGACGAGCTCGGCCTGGTTCGGCGTACGGAAGTCGTCTTTCAGTTCCACGACTAAGGCATCCGGTCGAGCCGCCCGGATGCGCCATTGAAGCCGGACCCCCGCGGCCACTAGCATCGAACCCGTGTCAGCAGAGTTAGCCCGCCGCCTGATCCACAGTGGAGCGTTGCCCGCGCAAGTCGAGGCGGCGCTTTTCAGTGCGCTGACCCGCGGCGTTTCGTTGACGCAGGCAGTCAACGAGCTTTATCCCGAGCTCGTGGAGCTGCTGGAGCGGGCCTTGGATCGCAGCGATTTTCCGGCCATTCATACGGTTCGCCCCTTGCCCGACTTGGTGCGCGCGCTGCCGCTCGGGATGTGCGAGCGGCTGCTCTCGCTGCCCGTGCATCGCGATGCGCGGAGCGATCGGGTGGACGTCGCGTCGGTCGACGCGCTCGACGGCCACGTCGCCAACGAATTTGCGTTCCACCTGGGAGTGCCGGTGCGCGTGTTGCGGGCGCCCATCGGCGAAATCGTTGCGGCGCTCGAAAAATTACACGAGCTTGGCATTTTTATGCCCGGGCTGCCAAAAATCTTGGCGGGTCGCTGGCGCTTGCCAGCAACCGGCGAGTCCGTGGCGCCGGTCTCGCATGGGTCCCAAGCCCCCCATTCGTTCCATCCGTCCCATGCGTCCTATGCGCCCCCTTCGTCCCCTTCGTCCCCTTCGTCCCCTTCGCCCCCTTCGCCAGAGGGACGCAGCGAGCCTGCGTTGCCCCTGATCAGAAGGTCGCTCGCGCCGAGTCCCGCTTGGGTCGCCGATACGCCTGCGTTTTCGATCATCGAGCTGCCCGCAGCCGACGGCGACGACGCCCTGAACGAGCCAGTGCTGAGCTTGGGCCGCCCCAAGCCGTTCGCCCCCGCCGAGCTCGAAGCCGCCGGGCCGCCTTGGACGCTCGAGTTCGAAGCCGCGGTGCAGGCGTTGGATAGCGCGGACACCCCGGAGCGCGTGGTGACCTGCCTGTGTGAGGGACTAAAGCCCGTGCGCGCGCTGGTCTTTGCCGTTCGCAGCGCGAGCTTCGACGTGCGCGGCGGAAGCCCGGCATTGGGCTCCGCGGCAGAGCTCAGAGCGATCAGCGTGCCAGCGGGCAACGGCAGCATGCTCGACGCGGCCACGCGCGCCGGGTTCTATCTGGGCCCCTTTTCGCAGCTTTCGGTGCTGAGCGCGCTGGAGGGCAAGTGGTCTGCGCAAGCGGGCAGTGATTGCTACGCGCGAGCCGTCAACGTGTCCGAACGTCCGAGCTTGATCCTGCTCATGGCTGGTTTCAGCGAGTCGACCGAAGCGACGCGCCGCGCGGACGTCTTGTCGCGGGCCGCCGGCAGTGCCCTGGAACGCATCGTTCGTCTGCGCAAGCGGAGCTGAGCCATGAGCAGTGAAGCGAAGCCGAGCGTGCGCGAATCGTTCCGCGAGCTCGCGCGGGCCGAGCTCGACGGGCGCGACCCGGACTCGTTGAACAGCGAAACGCCCGAGGGCATTCTGCTGCGGACGCTGTACACAGCCGAAGATTTGGCGGGTATCGAGCACCTCGATCGAAGCTCTGGCGAATACCCTTTTCGGCGCGGACCGCGCGCCACGATGTACGCCTCGCGGCCCTGGACGATCCGGCAATATGCCGGTTTTTCGACGGCGGAGGAGAGCAACACCTTCTACAAACGAAGCCTTGCCGCAGGTCAACGTGGGCTGAGCGTCGCGTTCGATCTGGCCACCCATCGCGGCTACGACAGTGACCATCCGCGGGTGGCGGGCGACGTCGGCAAGGCGGGTGTCGCGATCGACTCGGTCGAGGACATGAAGCGGCTGTTCGACGGCATTCCGCTGGGGTCGACCAGCGTGTCGATGACCATGAACGGCGCGGTGCTGCCGATCCTGGCGGGCTACATCGTCACGGCCGAGGAACAAGGCTTCGGCCCTGCGGTCCTCAGCGGCACGATCCAAAACGACATCCTCAAAGAGTTCATGGTGCGGAACACCTTCATTTATCCGCCCGGACCTTCGATGCGCATCGTCGCCGACATCATCGAGTACACGAGCCGGCATATGCCGCGTTACAACTCGATTTCGATCTCGGGCTACCACATGCAAGAGGCTGGCGCGACGCTCGATCTGGAGCTTGGCTTCACCCTGGCGGATGGACTCGAGTATATCCGCGCTGCCTTGGCTCGTGGCTTGGCCATCGATCAATTTGCGCCGCGGCTCTCGTTCTTCTTCGCCACCGGCATGAGCTTTTTTCTGGAGATCGCGAAATTGCGCGCGGCGCGCGCACTTTGGGCGGAAATCGTGCGCGAGCGCTTTGCGCCGAGCGATCCGCGTTCGCTCGAGCTGCGCACGCATTGCCAGACCTCCGGCGTCAGCTTGACCGCTCGCGAGCCGTTGAACAACGTCGTGCGCACCACGATCGAGGCACTGGCATCGGTCTTGGGCGGCACCCAGAGCTTGCACACCAACGCCTATGACGAAGCCCTGGCCCTGCCCAGTGAGCTTTCTGCCCGCGTCGCGCGCAACACGCAGCTGATTTTGCAACACGAGGCCGGTCTGACCCAAGTCGTCGACCCTTGGGGCGGATCGTATTTCATGGAGGCGCTGACGCAAGAGCTGAGCGAGCGCGCGCGCGCGGTGATCGACGAAGTCGAAGCCCTGGGTGGCATGGCGCGGGCGATCGAACAGGGACTGCCCAAACGCCGAATCGAGGAAGCGGCGACCCGTCGCCAGGCGCGCGTCGATCGCGGACAAGACGTGATCGTCGGCGTGAATCGCTTCCTTTCGGAGCACGAGGCGCCGCTCGACGTGCGCGTGGTCGATGGCGAAGCGGTGCTTTTGGCCCAGCGAGCGCGCCTCGCGGAGCTCAAAAAAACGCGCAACGCGGCACAGGTTGCGGATTCGCTCGCGGTGTTGCGGGCAGGCGCCGAATCCGGCCAAGGCAACTTGCTCGAACAGTGCGTGGTGGCGGTCCGAGCGCGCGCCACGGTCGGTGAAATCAGCGCAGTTTTGGCCGATGTCTTTGGGCGCTACGAGCTCCAGAGCCATACTGTCACGGGCGTGTACGGGAGCTACTACCAAGCAGATGCCGAGTGGGCCGCGTTGCGTGCGCGGGTGGCGACGTTTCGCGTGGCACACGGGAGAAATCCACGCATCCTGATCGCCAAGTTGGGCCAAGACGGACACGACCGTGGCGCCAAAGTCGTGGCCAGCGCTTTGGCCGACTTGGGCTTCGACGTCGACCTGGGGCCAATGTTTCAAACTCCCGCCGAAGTGGCTCGCCAGGCGGTCGAGAACGACGTGCACTTGGTGGGCATTTCCACCCAAGCGGGGGCGCACACCACGCTCGTGCCGGAGCTCGTGCGCGAGCTCGCTCGCCTGGGTGCCGCGGACGTGGCCGTGATTTGCGGCGGGATCATCCCCGGAGTGGATGAACCTGCGCTGCTTGCCGCAGGGGTGTCGTTGATTTTTGGTCCCTCGACCAAGCTGCCGGAGATAGCGGGGCGGATCTTGAGTTTGTTGGAGCGCCCGTGACCTCCGTCGCCGAGTTGGCCCAGGCGCTGACGAGTGGCGACCGTCGAGCCCTGGCCAAGGCCATCACGCTCGTCGAGAGCTCACGGGAAGCCGACCGCGCCGCTGCGCGTGAGCTCCTGGCGGTGCTCGGTGCGGCGGCCGCGGGCTCCTTTCGCATCGGCGTGACCGGTGTGCCGGGTGCTGGCAAGAGCACGCTGATTGACGGGCTCGGTCGCGCAGCGATCCGCGCTGGGCATCGGGTCGCGGTGCTGGCGGTCGATCCCTCGAGCCGCCTGACCGGTGGCAGCGTGCTGGGCGATAAGACGCGCATGTCGCATTTGGCCACGGAGGAGGCGGCGTTCGTCCGCCCCAGCCCGACGCTCGGGGTATTGGGGGGGATCGCGGCGCGCACGCGCGAAGTGATTTCTGTCTGCGAAGCCGCGGGCTACGACCTGCTCTTCGTGGAGACGGTGGGAGTCGGCCAGTCCGAAGAGAAAATCGCGAGCCTGGTGGATTGTGTGCTCTTGCTGCTACTCGCGGGGGCCGGTGACGAGATCTCCAGCATGAAGCGGGGGCTGCTCGAAGCCGCAGATGTCATCGCCTTCAACAAGGCGGATGGCGAGCGCCTGGCCAGCGTGAGCAATGATGCCGCCGCTTTGCGCGCGAGTTTGACGGTCAACCAGGGCCATCGCAGCCCGTCCGTGCTGGTCGTCAGCGCGCTCGACGCTGTCGGGGTGCAAAAGCTCTGGGACGCCCTTGCCGCTCATCACGCACAAACGCAGGCAGACGGCGCGTTTCGCGAGCGGCGTGCTCGGCAGCGCAGAGCGTGGTTCGAATGCGCGCTCGAGGAAGCGCTTCAGGAAGCGTTTTCGCAACGCCCGGGGGCCGATCGAGCCCGTCGTCAGGCGGAAGCAAGCGTCGAAGATGGCACGGCCTCGCCCTTGGAAGCTGCGCAACGCCTGGTCGCGGCGCTGTTTCCCGGGGGTGCAGAGCCTCCCCGAGATTAGAGCGAGACGCCCGCGCGCTCCGACCGACCGCGGGCTGGCCGCTCGTGGGTCGAGGCGTGGTACTCGTCCAGCCAATGCGCCAAGCGGTGCTCGGCTGCTTCTTCGGATAGACCGCGACGTTGCGCCAAAAACGCCACGAAGTCGGGAGGAGGGAAGTCGGGTGGGGGATAGAGGTTCATCGATTTGACCGCTAGGCCGGAGGAAGAGGGAGGCGCGAGCAGGAAGTAACGCGCCTTCGCTGCTTTTCTTAAGCATTTGCCGTGCCAAACACGCGCCCAACGGTTGGCGCGGTTTGGCGCGGCTAGCTCGCCGGCCGTCGCGTCGGAGACATGACAAAAGTGGACATCGTGTCTCCGATGCTGCGTCACAGAGCCGGCGTTCTGCTCAGTCGCTCCCGGTCAGGTGTTGGGCAACGTGGTCGACCACTCGCGCATGGCTTGGTCGCCCGGGCGATTCACGTGCACCTTGTCATCGATGGCCGTGACCCAGCTCATGGGGATGAAGTGGTGTTCACCGCTGGCGTCTTTGGTCAGCTTGATCGCGTTTTGTCCCTCGACGTGATCGACCGTCGCGAACTGCTTGTCCTTGGAACAGACGACCGGCATGTGGGGCTTGATGGCATTGGTGTTCAACATTGGCTTCGTTTCTCCTGACGTCCCACGAAGCACTGCCCATGCCAGCCCGTAACCGTCCGTGACGCGCGGCCTACGCTGCTACGCGCGCGCGGCAAAGCACCTTTGTGTCTCGTTCGGCTGGCGCGCTTCAGGGCGTCAGTGCAGCGAACGCTGCAATCACCGCGGCCGGCGCTTGCACGAGCTCGAGCAGGACGCCTTCACCCGAGCGCGGGGCGTCGGCGCTCGGCCTCGGGTGCACGAAGCACACGTCGTATCCAGCGGCACCCTTGCGGATCCCGCCGGGCGTGAAGCGAACCCCGCGTGCACTCAGCCAGTGGTGGGCTGCGGCCAGGTCGTCCACCCACAACCCGAAGTGGTTCAGCGCTGGTTCGTGAACCTTCGGTTTGGCGTCGGGGTCGAGCGGTTGCATCAGATCGAGCTCCACGCGGGTCGGCCCGACGCCGAGCTCCAAGATCGCTTCACTGACATTCTCGCTCACGCTCTCGAACTCCGCCCGCACCTCCAGGCCGAGTAGATCCCTCCACAGCTCGAGCAGCGGTTGCTTGGAGAGCGCACCGATCGCGATCTGCTGGACGCCGAGGATGCGAAACGGACGCGGGCTCATGACATCGATCAGGGGAAACGGGCCTGAACGCCGCCTTGCACTTCGAGTGTGGTGTGGATGGCTCGCAAGATCCCGGTCGTCAGCCCTGCGTCCAGGTAGAAACCGACGTAGCGCGCCACGTCGATTTGCGGTCCGGCCGCCAGGTGAATCAACAGATCCTTCTTGTATTGCGGGTTGTAGCCCGGGACGCTGACCGTGCCGGCGCTACCCTCGAACTCATAGGCCAGCGCCGGCTCGATGAAGATTTTGAATGCCGAATCACTCATCGTGTAGATACGAGCCCCCGCGCCGATGACCTTGATCGGCAAGGTGTCGGTTTGCGTTTCACCCGAGAGCCCGAGGCGCATGAACAGGTAGGGTTCGACGAAGTCGAGGGCTCCGAAGCTCGCCGCGATGTCGAGCGCGAAAGGCGCCGCGTGCCCGCAGAACTTCTGCTGGTCATTCAGCGATTTCTTGGCATCGAACGGCGCGCACAGCGGCGACTGATCGTAGCGAAAGATCATGTTGTAGCCGCCGACCAGGCCCACGCGCAGTCCGAACTGGTGACTGTGCCCGAAGGCTTTGTCTACCGGCTTGTCTGCGGGGGCGGCGCTCGCTGCCTGCTCCGCCGGCTCGCCTGCCGGTTTGTCGGCCGACTCGCTCGTCGATTCGGGCACGGGTTCGCTGCTGGGCTCTGCTGCTCGTGCAGGCAGCGAGAGCGAGCTCAGCAATCCCAGGAACGGCCAAAAACTTCGAGCTTTCAAGCTCAGGACGATAAACGATCTACGCCCGGCTCGCTATCGGGCTCGGAGCCGGCCCGATGGAAGCTGCTTTCCGCGGAAAAGAAACGGAAAGGACGCTCAACGCTTGGTAGTCCGAGCCGTGCCCGCGCTGGTCCAGTCGCGCTCGCTGCCGAGGGCAACCCACTTCAGCGTGACCGGGCCTGCGCTCGTGCTGAGCGTGGCTTGGCTGTCGCCGTTGAATGCGCCCGGGGCGGGCAGGGCGAGCGTCGCCTCGCCGCGAAGCTTGCCGATTTCGCTTTCGTCGCAGACCATCGCCAGAATGCCTAGGCCAGCGAGCATGGGCACGATGCCGCTCGGAACGTACGGTGCCACGATCGCGCGCACGGTATCGTTCAGCTCGGGGGCGCGACGCGCGAACCAACGCACGTCGTCCAGCGAATCGAGCACGAGCACGCTCGGCACAGCGGGTTTGCCGCGCCGGGAGACGACCGGCAAGGTCTGAGCTTCCAGGTACGGGTGTACTTTGGGTGCCTCGATGGCAACTTGCTTCTGGCCTTCGGCTTCCTTGGATTTGCTCTTGGCCTTGCGCACGATCAGCACGTCGTCCGTGGGCAGGGTACGCGGCACGGTGACGCGCACGGGGCGCTTGAACGAGCGTGGATCGCCGACCGTGCCGGTTGCCACGGAGAACGCCAACGTCTCGGCCGAGGCCACCACGAAGGCCTGCGCGCTGCGCGGGAAGCTCGGCTCCGGATCGAAGGTGCGCAGGGAGACGCCGCCATCGTTGGGCGGGGGGTACAGCTCGCCGGTGACGAGTCGCGGATCGGGCTCGAGCAAACGAGCGCCGGTGGCGACGAGATCGACCAACGCGCCGGACTGAGCGAGCACCTCGAGCGCCTGACGCGAGGGTGGCGCCACCAGTAGATCGAGCTTGGGCGGCACGCGTTTGCTCTTGAGCAGAGCTGCTGCGGCCAACAGATCGCGCAAGGAGGCGCCAGAGTCCCCACCCAAAATTACCTGGCTCACCGGCTTGCCGGCAATCTCGCGTACGGGTTTGACCACGCCGTCCTCGTCGAGCACGAGCGGATCGACTGCCGACAGATCGACGCTGATCACGTCGTCGCAGGGCGCGCCGGGATCAGGCAATAGCCCGCGGTGCGCTTTGGAGCGGCGCTGATCGCGCAGGTAAACTTCGGTCTTTTCGTCGCTGACGAACACGGCGGCGGACGCCCCGAGCTGCGGTGCAAGCGCCGCGAGCACGGCTCGATCCGAAACCGACAAGAGCCGTGCGCTCGGCCCGGCGAATTCGATCACCACCGGCGCTTGATACTCGGTGTCGACTCGGCGAATCGCCTCACCCAGCCCGCGCCGCATCAACTCGAGCCCGACGTCGCGCACGCACACGAAGGGCCGCACGCGACCGGAGAGCAGCACCTGCACGCTGCGCGGCGGGCGCACGAGCACGCTGCCCGTGAGCAGCGCCTCCGCCAATTGCGAGGGCGGCACGACCAACGTCAGCATGCCCGCGCCACCCACCGAGGCGAGCCGCGGCTCGTCGGTGAGTGCAAGGCGTGCCGGGCTGCCGAAGCGCTCGAGGTGAACTGCCGCCGGGAAGCCGATGCCCGGGCGCGCGATCAGCATGCCCAAGTTGAGTGCGTCCTTCAGGCCGCGCAGGCTCAAGCCTGGCGACGTGTCGGACAGCGCGGTGACGCAGCGCGTGTCGTACGCGATGGCCACTTCGACTGCACACTTCTTCGCGCCCACAAGCACCGGCTCGGCGAGTGTGCGATCGGGTTCTCTCGCCAGGACGACTTGGTCAACCTTCACCCGAACGAGATCGCCGTTCAGGTTCGGATCATCCGCGCGTCCGGCGAGGATTTTCTGGGTCATGGTGCGGGGCGGATCCCCCGCTCGCGCACGCATCGGAGTGGCGTGGAAAGTAGCCGCTGCCCCTAAGCAGGGTCAAGGCCGGCGACACGGCGCCCCGCCTAGACGGCGATCACCCGGCTTTATCCCGGCCGCAAGTCACGGCGCGCGCGGTCCCGCCCGCCGCCCTGGCGCCTCGCCAGGTCGGCCGTCTGGCCAACATGAATTGCTTCGGCTTTTTCTGACGCGTGCCCGCGGCCGCGTTTTGAAAATTCACTTGGAGAAGCGATTCGGGCTAACCTGCGACGATGTTCAAAGAGGCGTTGCAGAGCGTCGTCGACGGCACGGACGGCGGCATCGCGGGGCTACTCATGGATTTCGAAGGCATCCCCCTGGAGAGCTATGCCAAGCCAGGCTCGGTGATCGACATCGAAACCGTGGGCGCCGAAGTGAGCGTGGTGGTGAAGGGGATTCAGCGCGCGACCGAGATGCTCGATGCGGGGGAGACAAGCGAGGTCTCGTTCAAGAGCGACAAAATGATCACCCTGATCCGCGTCGTCAACGAAGGCTATTTCGTGGCCTTGACGCTCACCCCGGACGCGAACCTCGGCAAGGGTCGCTACCTGCTGCGCCTGCTCGCTCCCAAGCTCGCTGAAGAGCTCGCGGCCTGAGGTGGCTGAGGCCAAGCGCAAATCCCGCGGCGGCACGCTCTCAGTCGTCCCGGACGGCGCACCGAAACCGCGTTTGCGCGGTGCCGTGCGCGTGCTCGTGCTCAGCGGCCCCAACTTGGATCGCCTCGGCAAACGCGAGCCGGAGATCTATGGCAAGGCCACCTTGGCCGAGATCCACGATCAGATCGCGGCAGCTGCGGCTCTGCGCAAAGCGCTCGTGGATTGTCGACAGAGCAACCACGAAGGCGCCCTGATCGACTGGATTGGCACGGCCGCCGAGGATGGCTTTTCGGGCATGCTGCTCAATCCCGGCGCGTTGACTCATACCTCCTACGCGCTGTACGACGCGCTCAAAGGTTCGAGCTTACCCACGGTCGAGGTGCACCTTTCGAACCCCGATGCGCGTGAGGCGTTCCGCAAGACCTCGCTAGTAGCCCCCGCGTGCGTGGGTCGCGTCGCAGGTTTTGGTGCCGGGTCCTATATGCTGGCGCTGACGGGACTCTTGGATCGCCTGCTGGGCTCGTAGCGAAAACAGCGCCAGCGGCGATGTCGCAACGCGTCGAAACCGCGCACAATATTTCGCGGTTCGAGCAAAGCGGTGTTGCACAAACGAGCGAGTTGTCAGGCGCGATTCGTGTGAGTAACTTGCCGCTCCCTCGGGCGCGCAGAACCTTCTGTCGCGCCACCGCCCGCTTCGGCGTGGGCCCCTTCGGTACAGGAAATTCACACCATGCAGCTTCCGCTTGATCAACTCCAGAGCCTGCTCAAAACGCTCGAAGATGGCGGCGCCTCCGAGTTCGAATACGAAGACGACAAGTTACGCTTGAAGGTCGCCATGGTGCGCGGCCAGGCGCCGATTGTCAGCAGTGTCGCCAGTGCGCCCGCGCTAGTCGCGGCTGCGGCCCCGCGCGTCGAAGCAGCCGATCCGAACGTGGTGTACGTGACTTCGCCGTTCGTCGGCACCTTCTACAAGGCCCCCTCGCCAGAAGCGGAGTCCTTCGTTGCCGTCAACGGTTCGGTCAAGAAGGGCCAGACCCTGTGCATCATCGAAGCCATGAAGCTGATGAACGAGATCGAGGCAGAGTTCGCGGGCACGGTGCTGGAAGTGCTAGTCGAGAGCGGCAAGAGCGTCGAGTTCGGCCAGAAGCTGTTCAAAATCAAGAAGAGCTGAGCCAGAACCCCATCCATGTTTCGAAAAGTACTGATCGCAAACCGCGGTGAGATCGCCATCCGCGTGATTCGCGCCTGTCGCGAGCTCGGCATTGCCACCGTCGCCGTGCACTCCGAAGCCGATGCACACGCTTTGCACGTGCGCTTCGCTGACGAAGCCGTGTGCATCGGACCCGCTTCGGCCTCACTCAGCTACCTGAACATTCCCGCCCTGATCAGCGCCGCCGAAATCACTGCTGCGGACGCGATCCACCCGGGCTACGGCTTCCTGTCCGAAAGCACGAAATTCGCGCAGGTGGTCGAGCGCTGCGGGCTCAATTTCATCGGCCCGTCCTCGGAAGCGATGGCGCAGTGGGGTGACAAGCTGCGCGCGCGCGAAGCCGCTCAGCGCTTCGGCTTGCCGCTCCTGCCTGGCAGCGTGGCGCTGACCAGCTTCGAGCACGCCGAATCCGAGGCCGCGCGCGTCGGCTTTCCGGTGATGATCAAGGCGCGCGGCGGTGGTGGCGGGCGCGGCATGCGCATCGTCCGAACGCATTCCGAAGTGCGTCGCGCGTTCGAATCGGCCACGGCCGAGGCGATGAACGCGTTCAAGAACCCCGAGCTCTACCTGGAGCGTTTCGTCGAGCGACCGCGCCATATCGAATTTCAGGCGCTGGCCGACAAGCACGGTCAGGTTTGGACGTTGGGCGAGCGTGAGTGCTCGTTGCAGCGCAAAAATCAGAAGCTGGTCGAAGAATCACCCAGCCCGGCGATGACGGACGAGCTTCGTGCGCACATGGGCCAGGTGATTCGCCGGGCGATCTTGGAGACCGGCTACACGTCGCTCGGTACGCTCGAGTTCCTGATGGACGAAGATCGCTCGCTGTACTTCATGGAGATGAACACGCGCGTACAGGTCGAGCATCCCGTTACCGAGATGGTCACTGGGGTCGATCTGGTGGTGGAGCAAATTCGAGCCGCGGCCGGCGAGAAGCTGACCCTGCCCGATACCAGCACCTGGAAGCTGCGTGGTCACGCAATCGAGTGCCGCATCATGGCCGAAGACCCGCGTACCTTTGCGCCCTGGCCGGGCAAAATTACCGAGTATCACTCGCCCGGCGGAGCTGGCGTACGCGTGGACTCCGGTGTGTTCGGCGGTTGGACCGTCCCGGCGCACTACGACTCGCTGCTCTCGAAAGTGATCGTACACGCGCCCACCCGTGAGCAAGCGCTGGTGCGCATGCTCGGTGCGCTCGACGAGTACATCATCGGCGGCATTCGGACCAACATCGACCTGCACAAGCAGCTCTTGCGCCTGCCCGAAGTGATGGAGGGTCGTATGACCACCCGCACGGTCGAAAACTTCATGGCCGAACGCGCCGCCGAACGCGCCAAGGTAAACTGAGTAGCCCCGGGTCGGTCAAAGTGACCGCACCCGGACGGGGAGCGATCGCACCCCGTCGGGTATCGCGAAGCGCGTCGCTCCAGCATCGCACCCCGAGCGCCCCCTGTTCCAGCCGCTGCCCGGCCCGCGCAATCGCTCGCGGACGTCGATGCTGCGCGCGGAACGATTCCGAGAGGGCCGCCAAGATCGCCAAGATTTCCAAGACCGCCAAGAGCTCGGAGCGGCCCATCAACGCGAAATCATACTGAAGAACTCGATGAAATTTTGGGTTTAGCTCTTTGCGCCACTGCTCGAGATTTCAACGACGAGCGTGGCGCGGACGAGCACTCGCCCGGTCAGTTTGCCCGGCCGAGCCAGCCCAGGACGAAACTCGGTTCACCGCGAAGCCGGCCGCGTCATGGCAAATGGCTCGCTCCGGCGAAATCAGCGAAACCCCAAAACTCTGATCGTTCGATTCGGTTCATATTGGCTCGCTGGGTCGCTGTAGGGACTTGGCGATCTTGGAAATCTTGGCGATCTTGGCGAGCTTCTGGGAGAGCCCCACAGCGCTTGCCAGAGCAGAACATTTGCCGCGCTGGGTTCGCGGTTGGGTCGAGAACAGAGCGCGCTCCGGGCTGCGTTGCCGGATTCCGAGCGCCCCCCAGCGAAGAGCGTCAGCTCAGCGAACGACACTTCCGCGATTGAGATCTACAGCGGGAACCCGAGCAGTAGGCGCGCTTGGACGTACTCGTTTTTGTCGAGGTCGAGGTGGTAGCCCGTGGTCGCGCCTTTGAAGGCGACGACTTGCGGTTGGATCGCTAGCGTCAGCCAAAAGCGCGTGCTCGCGTAGGAGACGGTGGGCCCCAGGTAGAGCACTGAGCGCTCGAGCTCGCCCGAGTAGCCGTTTTCGTTGCGCACCTCCAGGCTGGTCACGAGGTTTGGCGTCCAGAAGTAGCCGGCGCCGGCGGTCGCGCCAAATGAGCCCACGAACCGAGAGCGGAGCTCGAGCTGCTCGACGCCAGCTGCGACCAAGTTGAGGCCAAGCAGCAGCGAGCCGAGCTGCTTGTCGAAGATGACTCGGCCTTCGTAGCCGACGAGCATCGGCCCGGCTTGGCCTTCGAGCAGGAGCGCGCAGCCAAGCGCGTCTTGTACCGGATCGAAGAGCTTGTATTTGAGCTGCGCAGACAGCGACTCGAAGTCCGTCGTGCTCAGGCGGGAGTTGTTCGCCGCGCCGGGGAGCTTGATGTCCAGGGTGGTGCTCGAGACATTCCAGAACAGGGCGGCTTGCAGATTGTGCAGCACGCCGAGCTGGAAGCCGAGCCGGGCTTCGAGACGGTTGTAGTAATCGGCGCGGCCTACGCGCGCGCTAGTCCAAGGCTCGAGCTGTGACAGACCGGGGCTCAACACCGCTGACTCGTAGCCGAAGCCGAAGTGCCGCTCGCTCGCCTTGGCGCTCGCAGGCAAGGCCATGGCCAGCAACAGAGCCGGGTAAGTGAGCCGCGTAGGTCTCATGACTTGGCGGCGCGGCTTCTGCCGCCGGCCTTTTTCCGACCGACGTTCTCTGCCGCGAAGGCCGAGGGGCATTCGGCGGTCACGGGGCAGGCCGCGCACGCAGGTTTTCGCGCGGCGCACACGCGGCGACCGTGAAAAATCAAGGTGTGCGAGAGCATGTCCCAATCGCTGCGCGGAAACAGCGCCATCAGGTCTCGCTCGATATCCTGTGGCTCGCTGTGCTTGGTCCAACCCAGGCGCTGGCTGATGCGTTGCACATGCGTGTCAACGACCACACCCTCGGGCGTGCCGAACGCCACGCCGAGCACCACGTTGGCGGTCTTGCGCCCGACACCCGGGAGCTTCACCAGCTCGTCGAGCGTGCGCGGCACTTGGCCCTGATGTTCCTCGAGCAAGCGCTTCGACAGACCAATCACGTTCTTGGTCTTCTGGCGAAACATGCCGATTTTGCTGAGCACTCGTTCGACTTCGGCGGGCTCGGCGTTGGACAGCGCACGCGGCGTGGGCCAGCGCTCGAACAGCTCGGGCGTGATCTTGTTGACCATCACGTCGGTGCTTTGCGCGGACAGCACCGTGGCCAAGATCAACTGAAAGGGGCTCTTGTGGTCGAGCTCGCAATGCGCGTCCGCGTGCCGCTCGCGTAACTTGCCGTAGGTGGTCGTCACCAACGCAGGCAACACGGCGGCCTTCTTGGCCGACCGCTGCTGCTTGTGCGAGGGCGCGGCAGCGGCGGTCGGGCTTTGCTTCGTGGCGGGTGCTGGGGCGCGCTTGGTCGGCTTTTTGCCGGCCTTTTTAGCTGCCTTCTTGGCCGCCATCGTCCGACCCTTGATCGCCTTCGCGCTCGCTTTCGGACGAGGTGACCGCAAGGCTTGCCGCAGCATCTTCTGCGCCCGCTTCCAGTGCGCCTTCTTCGGAGCTCTCGTCGAGCTCGCCTTCGGTTGCGTCGTTCTGACCCTCGTTGATCGGTTCGATCGCGACCACGCGCTCGTCGTCTTCGATGCGCATCACCTTCACGCCTTGAGCGTTGCGGCCGGTCTCGCGAATGCCTTCGATGGGCGTGCGGATGGTTTGACCGCGATCGGTGATGATCATCACCTCGTCCTCGGGCTTGACCATGGCGATGCCGACCACTGGCCCGTTGCGTTCGCTGGCGTCGATCAGGATGATGCCCTTGCCGCCGCGGTTCTGAATCCTGAACTCCTCGATTGGCGTGCGCTTGCCGTAACCGCGCTCACAAATCGCGAGCACGAATTTCCGCTCGGCGTCCGTGCGTGCCAGTCCGACGACCGCGTCACCCTCGTCCAGATCGATGGCCTTGACGCCGGCGGTAGCACGGCCCGTGGCGCGCACTTGCGCTTCATCGAAGCGAATGCTGATGCCGGTCTTGGTGGCTACGAAGAACTCGGCAGTGCCGTCGGTGACGATGGCCGTAAACAGCTGATCGTCGTCCGCGATGCGCACGCCGATGATGCCCTTGTCGCGGAAATTCTCGTATTCCACCAGCTCGGTCTTCTTGATCTGCCCGCCACGCGTGATGGTAGTGACGAATTTCCCGGCTTCGACTTTGTCCACCGGGGTGATGGCCGCGATCTTTTCCTCGGCCTCCATTTCGATGAAGTTGATGATGGCGCGACCCTTGGCGTTGCGAGCCGCCTGTGGGATCTCGTACACCTTCTTCACGTACACTTTGCCGCGGCTGGAGAAGAAGAACACGAAGCTGTGCGTGGAAGCGATGAACAGCTGCGTCAGGAAATCGTCGTCGCGGGCTTCCATGCCCTTGTTGCCCTTACCGCCGCGCTTCTGCGCTTGGTACATGGACACGGGCGTGCGCTTGATGTAGCCGGAGTGCGAAATCGTGACGACCATGTCCTCTTCTTGGATCAGGTCCTCGATCTGAATTTCGGCTTCGTTGTCGATGATCTCGGTGCGGCGCTTCTCGCCGTGCTTGAGCTTGACCTCCTCCAGCTCACGGACGATCACCTGCATTAGCAAATGCTCTTCGGCCAAGATCGCCCTGAGGCCCGTGATCTGATCGGAGAGCTCGCCGTATTCGGCCGCCAGCTTGTCTTGCTCGAGGCCCGTGAGCCGCGCCAAGCGCATGTCCAAGATGGCCTTGGCTTGGCGCTCGCTCAGTCGATAGTCCGTGATCTTCGCGGCGGCCGCGATTTCCGCCTCCGGGCGGCCGGCACGGCGCACGAAAGCTTCCAGGCCCTTGAGCGGGAGCGCCATCAAGCGCGTTTGGGCCTCGTCCGGATCGGGTGACTCCCGAATCGTCTTGATCACGAGGTCCACCTCGGTGACAGCCATGCCCAGGCCTTCGACGATTTCACGCTGGCCTTCGGCACGGGTGAGCTCGAAGCGCGTGCGGCGACTGATCACTTCACGTCGGTGCTCGACGAAGCGCTCCAGTGTCTGCTTCAGATCCAGCACCTCGGGGCGCGAATCGACGATCGACAGATTGATGATGCCGAAGGACGACTGCATGTCCGTCAGGCGGTACAGCTGGTTCAGCACGACCTGCGGGAAGACGTCCTTCTTGAGCTCGAGCACGAGCCGCATGCCGTCGCGGTCGCTCTCGTCGCGCGCTTCCTTGATGCCTTCGATGCGCTTGTCGCGCATCAGCTCGCCGATCTTGGCGTGCAAGCGAGCCTTGTTCACCTGATACGGAAGCTCGGTGACCACGATTTGTTCGCGATCGTTCGAGCCGATGACCTTCTCGACTTCGGTGCGCGCGCGCATGACGATCGAGCCGCGGCCGGTCTTGTACGCCTGGTAGATGCCGGATCGGCCATAGATCATGGCAGCGGTGGGGAAGTCCGGACCCTTGATGTCGAGCATCAGGTCTTCCACGCCGCAGTCGGGGTTACCGATAAGCCGGATCGTGGCGTCGATCACTTCCACCAGGTTGTGCGGCGGAATGTTGGTGGCCATGCCGACGGCGATGCCGCCCGAGCCATTCACGAGCAGATTCGGAAAGCGTGAGGGGAGGACCGTGGGCTCCTCGCCTGATTCGTCGAAGCTGGGCGTGAAATCGACGGTCTCTTTTTCGATGTCCGCGAGCAGCTCCATCGAGATGCGCGCCAAGCGACACTCGGTGTAGCGGTAGGCTGCAGCCGGATCGCCGTCGACCGAGCCGAAGTTCCCTTGGCCGTCGATCAGCATGTGGCGCATCGAGAAATCTTGCGCCATGCGCACGAGCGCGTCGTACACGCTGGCATCGCCGTGCGGGTGATAGTTGCCCAGCACCTGACCGACCACCTTGGCGCATTTGCTGTAAGAGCCGCCGGGCGTCAGGTTCAAGTCGCGCATCGCGAACAGGATGCGTCGGTGCACGGGCTTCAAACCGTCACGTACATCGGGGATGGCTCGCCCGATGATCACGCTCATCGCGTAATCCAGGTACGAGGTCCGCATCTCGTCCTGAATGCCGATCGGATGTTCCTGCGGGTTATTCGGAGGTTCGTTTTCCAAGTTAGAACGGAAGTAGCGCGGGAATCCGCCGGTTACAAGCCTTCCAGACCCGCTGTTTGCCCCCGCAAATCCCACACGATTTCAGTCGTTTACAGCCCAAAAATTGCGCACGAAAACGCACCTGCGACGAGCTTTCGATCCACCCTCGCCGCGGCGCAAGGCGCCGGCTCGAAGCGCTCTCGACGACTCCAGAATTAACCGCCAAAACGCCAAAACGCCAGGAGAGGGAGATTGGGGTTTCACCCACGGCGACTGTCCGCGTCGCGGGGACAGCCATCTGCGAGCTATGGCACGTAACCCTGTGCCGATTTCCTCTGTCACAACGCGCCCAGGTCTGCTCGTGCACGCTGGTGGGCCGTGAACGACGCGCACCCGCGCTCGCATCGCGACCCAATCCCCTCTTACTCTTCTGGCGTTTTGGCGTTTTGGCGGTTCAAAATCTGGGAGCCGCAAACAGGGGAGGCTGGCTCTTTCGCCGCGTAGTTCAGGACCGAAGAGCGCCGCGCTCGGTCCCAAGCGGGGCTAGAAGAAGTTGCCGATCGTGAACTCGAACACGCTGTGTTCTTCGTACGGCAAGGGCTTGAGTGGGAAGCCCCACTCGAAGCGGAGCGGACCGAGCGGCGAGAACCAGCGAATGCCGAAGCCGACCGACGTGCGCAGGGTCGTGAGGCTCGACAAGCCGTTGAAGCACGGGCTCACGGCGGCATACTGAATCGCGGCGCCCGCCGCTTTGCAGTAGTTGCTCTCCAAGTTCCAAGCGTTGCCGGCGTCGGTGAAAAGCACGCCGCGCACGCCTACGGACTCGACGATCGGAAACTCGAGCTCCAAATTTTGGAAGTACATCAAGTTACCGCCGATTTGCGCGCCTTGTAGGATCGGTGCGCTGTTTGGGTCGGTCGAGTGCGTCAGCCCGATGCGCGGACCGATGGTACGGAAGCGAAAGCCGCGCACGTCCAAAATGCCGCCCAAGAAGAAGCGCGCGAAGATCGGCACGCCGTCGCTAGACGGGCTCGTGACGTGGCCCGCTTCGGTGTTCAACTTGAGTACGAAGCCTGCGCCAATTGGGTAGTAGAAGCGACCGATGAAGCGGTGCTTCAAGAACTTGTTCTCGGAGCCCAGTGCAGCTGCGGCAAGCTCGCTCGAGCCGTACAAGTAGATGCCGCTCGTCGGGAACAAGCGGTTGTCGCGCGTGTCGAGGGTCATCGCCGGGCGGATGCTGGACGTGAGCCCGTCGTTGAACAAATTGGCCAGCGGCAGCTGCGTGAACACGCTGGTCGCGCTGCTGGTCCCGAGCAGCGTCGAGCGAACGCCGGTCGATACGCGGTCGAGCGATGCCGTGTAGGTGACGCTGGCGTTCAGCTCCGGCTCGATCAGCGGGTAGCCGAAGGTGAGCGCGCCGCCGCGGCTGGACTGGGAGAAGTCATTGTACACACGGAGCTGGTCGTAGAGATCGATGCTCGTGTTGAACAGGCTATCGAGGAAGTAGGGCTCGAAGAAGCGGATGCTGACCAGCTGCCGCAAGCTGCTGACCTGGGCCTGCAGCGACAAGCTTTGCCCGTTGCCGAACAAGTTTGCTTGCTGCACCTGCGCCGTGGCGATGAAGTTCTCGATGCTGGAGAAGCCTGCGCCGACTTGAAAGGTACCGGTCGGCTTTTCGGCGACCTCGATGTACACGTTCATCTTGTCCGGGGCGGAACCAGCCTCGGTCGAGACGTCGACGCGCTCGAAGTAGCCGAGCGCGGTGGCACGGCGCTTGGAGCGTTCCAGCTTGGACTCGCTGAACAGCTCGCCCTCGGCGACCTCCAGCTCGCGGCGAATCACCTTGTCGCGTGTCTTGGAATTGCCGCGGATCTCGATGCGTTCGAAATACACCAGCGGGCCGCGCTCGACCGGCACGGTGACGTCGACTTCGTGAGTCTCGGGATCGAGCTGCGTCTGCGGGTTGGCCTCGACGTTGGCGTAGCCGTGATCGCGGTACAGCGTGCGGATCGCCTGTAGGTCTTCCAGCAACTCGGCGCGGTTGAAGTATTGGCCCGCCTCGGAGCGAACCATCATGCGCAGGTTGCGGCGACCGTCGATTGGCTCCACCTCCGTGCCACCCGCTCCACGCTCGTACACGCGAAGCTGGCGAATCTTGTAGCGCGGGCCTTCGTCGATGGTGATCGAGACCTCGATGCCGTTGCGATCAGGCGTGAGCATGATGCGCGGCGTGCTGATCGTCACCGACAGGAAGCCCCGGTCGTAGTACATCGCGCTCAGCACGGCGATGTCTCGCTCGAAGGCGTCCTGGCGGAACGGGCCGCCCGAGCCGAAGGCGAAGAAACCGGCGTTGCCGGTGAGCATCAACGAGCGCAGCTCGGCGCTGTCCACGTTCTGGTTACCGATGAACGTGATGCGTCGAACGCTGACCTGGCCGTGTTCGGTGATCTTGAACTTGATCCCGACCTCGTTGTTCTTGAGCGGCACGACCTCGTTCTGGACCTCGGCCAGAAAGAAGCCCTTCTCCGCGTACATATCGCGGATCTTCTGCACGGTGCGGCGCACCGCGGGCAGGCTCAAGATCGTGGCCGGCTTGATCTCGATGCCTTCGTTCAGGTCGTCTTTCGAGATCTCGTCGTTGCCCTCGAAGGTAATGCTGGCGATGCTGGGGCGTTCGCGCACCACGAAACGGAGCTCGACGCCTTCGTCGTGTCGATCCAGATCGACTTCGATGTCGTCGAAGAAGCCGGAATTCCACAGCTCTCGGACGTCCTGCGTCAGTGTTTCGGGCTTGAAGGGTTGCCCGACGCGCTCCCGGACATAAGTGAGGACATCCGCGGCCGTGACCCGGCGATTGCCCAGAACCTGAATCTTCTGGATCGGCAGGCCGCGCGCTAGCTCGGCTTCACCGCTCGGCAGCGCAGCACCGACTGGTGGTTCGCTCGGCAAGTCCAGCTCGACGGGCGGCGCGCTCGCTTCGGTGGGGGGCGACGCGCTGTCACCGGCAGTGCTGCCCGTAGCTGTGCTGGCTCCGCCCTGAGCGAACACGGTAGGCACCACGAGCAAGGACAGCGCGAAAACGAGAATGAAGCGCGTCCAGGCTTGGCAGCGAGCGGCAAAGTTACCTTGCATTTGACCGGTCGAATCGTGCCTTCAGGTGCGTGCCAAAGTCTGCTGCCGGAGTCTCGGAGCGCCCCGCGTAGCGCGGACCCAGGCTTGTCTCAAGCCGGGCCGGAAAAAGCCAGGCAAAACCGTCTAAAACCGCCGTTGGTAGCGAAAATACCGCGGGCTTCTGGAGGGCGGACCGTGGACAGTCCGCGGAAATCCGCCTGCTGGCCGGATTGTTTCTCTCTCACGTGGCCAACGCTCACACGTCGAGCTCGCCCACGCCGACTTCATCGGCGCGGTTCATGATGAAATGGAAACGCGCGGACGCGTCCTTGCCCATCAACTCGCTGACGATGCGATCGGTCTCCAGGGCATCCGCGATGTTGACGCGTAGCATGCGGCGCGTTTTGGGGTTGAGCGTGGTGTCCCAGAGCGTCTTGGCCATCATTTCACCGAGCCCTTTGAAGCGCGTGATATCGGCCTTGGCGTTGCCCTTCTGCTTTTCCTTGAGCAGTCGATCACGATCCGCGTCATCGGCGGCCCAATAGGTCTCCTTGCCGATGTCGATGCGATACAAAGGTGGCAGGGCAATGAATACGCGTTGCTGGCGGATCAGCTCCGGCAGGTGACGATACAAGAACGTCAGCAGCAGCGTGGTGATGTGGTGGCCGTCGGAGTCCGCGTCCGCGAGCAGTACGATGCGCTGATAGCGCAACCGGCTGAGCTCGAAATTGGCGCCGATCCCACAGCCAAGGGCCGTTACCAGGTCGGCGAGCTCCTTGTTCTCGATCACCTTGCCGACGGTCATGCCCTCGGTGTTCAGCACCTTACCGCGCAGCGGCAGGATGGCCTGCGTGTTGCGGTCGCGCCCTTGCTTGGCGCTGCCGCCTGCGGAGTCACCTTCGACGATGAACAGCTCGGTATTCTCGCGATTGTGCGTGAGGCAGTCCGCGAGCTTGCCGGGCAAGGTGAGCCGACCGTTGGTGGCGCTCTTGCGCGACACGGAGGCCGATGCGGCGCGTGAGGCCTCGCGCGCGCGCGCCGACAAGATGATGCGGGCGACGATCTGTTCGGCGACCGTGCGGTTCGAGTTCAGCCATTGCTCGAGCACGGGCCGTACCATGCCGTCGACCAGCGACTGCACTTCCGGATTGTTCAGCCGTTCCTTGGTTTGCCCTTGGAACTGCGGTTCCGCAACGAACACGCTGAGCACCGCTGCCCAGCCCTCGCGAATGTCTTCTGCGGTCAGGCTGACGCCGCGTGGCGCGAGGTTGTGAGTGTCGATGTAGTTGCGGATGGCCTTGGCGACGCCCGCCCGGAGACCATTTTCGTGCGTGCCACCGGAGCTCGTGGGGATGCCGTTGACGTAGCTCTTGACCACCTCCTCGGTGGCTTCCGTCCATTGGAACACGACCTCCAGTCGCAGCTCGTCGCTATCCTTGTTCAGCACGAACGGCGCTTCGTGGGCCGGCTTCGAGTGCGCCAGGGTGAGCATCTTTTTCAGGTAGTCCAGGATGCCGTCCTGGTGGAAAAAGGTCTCTTTCTTGCCGCCGTGCTCGTCGTGGAAGTTCACCTTCAGGCCGCGATGCAGGTAGCTCGCGATCTCCAAGCGATCGCGGATGGTATCGGCGTTGAAGTCGATCTTCGGGAAGATGGTCGGGTCCGGGCGGAAGAAGACGGTCGTGCCGGAGCCCTTCGCCGCACCCAGCTTTTTCAGCTTCGACACGACGAGGCCAGCGCTGAACTCGATCTGCCACTCCGCGCCGTCGCGTTTCACCGTGACCTGCACCTTGGACGACAAGGCGTTGACCACGGAAGCGCCGACGCCGTGCAGACCGCCGGACGTCTTGTAGTTGCCGGCCTCGAACTTTCCGCCAGCGTGCAGCGTCGAGTACACGATTTCGAGCGCCGACTTTTTGTGCGTCGGATGGATATCGACCGGAATGCCGCGCCCGTTGTCGCTGACGGTGACCGATTGCCCGTCCTTGTGCAGCGTGACGTTGATCTCGGTGGCGTGGCCGTTCATGGCCTCGTCCACCGAGTTGTCGACGATTTCCCAGACTAGATGGTGAAGCCCGGCCGACCCGACGCCCCCGATGTACATGCCGGGCCGTTTGCGGACGGGATCTAGCCCCTCCAGTACCGTGATGTCTTTAGCCGTGTACGTCGTAGCCATGATGCTTACTAGTTGGACAAGGGTTGCGGGGCGCTGGGCGTCTCGATCACGACGCGCACGAACTTGCCGCGTTTGATAACTTCTCGGCCTTTGCCGCCGCGTGCGCTCAGATCGTAGTCGCCGCGGCTGATGCGCTTCTCGCCGCCGAGCGAGGTTTCGAGCACGAGCGAATCTTGAGCATCCTTGACGGCTTTCATGCCGACCAAGGCGTCGTCCTTGTCGAGATTGACGAGCATCACGCCTTTGCCCGGACCCGACAGATAGTTCACTTCATCCACCGTGCAGATCAGCGCGCGGCCTTCGCGGGTGGCATTGATCACGACTTCTTTGCCGCGCACGATCGATACGCCGACCACGGTCACGCCTTCGGCGACCTTGGCGTAACGCCGACCCGTGCGCGTGCTCGGCTCCAGGAACGGCGCGATGCCGATGCCGAACCCGTAGCCGTCGCTGGTGGCGGCGACCGCGTACGTCTTCGGCCGTTTGCCCTCGCGTTCTGCCGTATCGCCGATCACGCGCGAGTCGAGCGAGTAGCAGGCGATGATTTTCTCGCCGTCCTTGAGCTTGAACAGCTTCTGGATGGGCTCGCCATAGCCGGTGGTGGCCGGGACGTCGATCATGCGGCAGCTGTAGACCGTGCCGAAATTCGAGAAGAACGCCAGGCTCTCGCGGGTCGAGCCCGCGACGCAGGCCAGCACCGCGTCGCCCTCGCGTAGGCGCGTGGACACCGGGTCTTTGATTTCTTTCTGACGCTTGACCCAGCCGTCGGCCGTCAGCAGCACCACGTTGTCCTCGGCGACGATCAGGTCTTCTTCGGTGAACTCTTGCTCTTCGCTGACGGTTTCGATCAGCGTGCGGCGCTTGCCGTTCTTGCCGAACTTCTCGGTGACGGCGACGAGCTCTTGGCGCACGAGCGCCCAGCGACCCTTGGATTCCTTCTCGTGCAGGAGGTCCTTGATCTCCTTGGCCCGCTTGCGCTTGTCCTTGAGCTCTTTCTGGATCACCAGGATCTCGAGGCGCGCCAGGCGATACAGCTTCAGCTCCAAGATGGCGTCGGTCTGCTCGGCGTCGAGCTGGTACTTCGCCATGATCTTCTGAGCAGCGTCGGACTTTCCTTCGGAGGCTCGGATGATCTTCAAGATGGCGTCCAGCGCATCGAAGACCTTTTCGAAGCCTTCCAGGATGTGGATGCGTTTTTCGAGCGCCTTCAGCTCATGGGCCAAGCGCCGGGTCACCACCTCCAGACGGAAATGCAGGAAATGCCAAAGGATTTGCTGTAGATCCAGGCGTTCTGGCCGACCCACTTCCGGGTTTTCCGTGGGCACTAGGCAGGTCAAGTTGACGGCGAAGTTGGTCTGCAGCGGCGTGTGCTTGAACAAGTAGGCGAGCACTTTGTGCTCGTCGGCTTCTTTCTTGAGCTCGAGCTCGATACGCACGTCGTCGGTCGATACGTCGCGCACGTCCAAGAGCATGGGCATCTTGCGCGAAACCACCACGTCTGCGATGCGCTCGACCAACACCGATTTGTTCACGGTGTACGGGATGCTGGTGATGTTCAGCGTCTTCGTGGTCTTGCCCGTCTCGGACAGCACCCACGTGCCGCGCACCTTGATCGACCCCTGACCCGTCTCGTAAACCTGCTTCAGTTCCTCGGCGCTGGCGACGATGTGGCCGCCGGTCGGAAAGTCCGGACCCTTGATGGTACGGCACAGCTCACGCGAGGTGAGCTGTCGGCCCTCGACCAAAGCGTCGAGAAGACGCACCGACGCAGACAGCACTTCTTCGGGGTTGTGGGGCGGAATGTTGGTCGCCATGCCCACGGCGATGCCGGCCGCGCCATTGATCAGCATGTTCGGGATCGCCGACGGCAAGACCACGGGCTCCTGCTTGGTGCCGTCGTAGTTGGGTCGAAAATGCACCGTATCCTCGTCGATTTCCCCGAGGATTTGGTCGGCGAGCGTCGCTAGTCGGCACTCCGTATAGCGGTAGGCGGCAGCCGGATCGCCGTCGAGCGAGCCGAAATTGCCCGAGCCGTCGACCAGGGGAGCGCGCAAATTGAAGGACTGCGCCATGCGCACCAGGGCGTCGTAAATCGAGGCGTCGCCGTGCGGGTGGAAGCTGCCCATCACATCGCCCACGATTTTCGCGCATTTTCGGTGCTTCGCGTCGCCGGTCACGCCCTGTTGCCACATCGTGTACAGGATGCGGCGTTGCACGGGCTTCAAGCCGTCGCGCACGTCCGGGATGGCGCGGCTGGTGATGACGGAGAGGGCATAATTCAGGTAACGGGTCTGCGCGACCTCGTGCAGCGCCGCCGGCTCTTCGTTGAACATCGGCGGCTCGTCATCGCCGCCACCACGCCGCTTCTTCGGCGGCTCTCCGTGACCGGAGGAGTTCTGCTTGTTCTTGCTCTTGCCTGTCGCCAACGTTTCGACCTTCCCCGGCACCCCCTAAAAAAGTCAGGGAGAGCCGGCACCGCGCGATTCGCTAGCTTTCTTTCCTGCCGAAAGTCAATATCTTCAGAAGAAATGCGGGTGTGCACGACGAAAGCTCACCGGTTCGCGGCCCGCTGGCGCAGCGTCGCGCTGCTCGCGCCGCTCACGCTGGGCTGTCGGCGCGCTCCGAGCCCGGGGCCGGACCGGGTGGCCTGCGAGCGAGCAGGGATCGTCAGCTCGCGTGTGAGCGAGCGCGCGGACAGCGGCGATCTTGCTGCTGAAATCGTACAAACTTGTGGGGCTTGCCAGGCCAACGTGCGCCCCGGCGCTGCCCCCGGCTCGCCCTGCTCGGCCGCCTCCGTGTGCCAAGAGCTATGCTGTAGATGTCCAAATTCATTGGAGAAAACCTACAGGGCCCGGGTCTGCGACGGCGCCCGCTGCGCCGGTCCCGAAGCCTGCAACTCCGCGCGCGCCGAAATTCGTCCTGACGTCTGCCAATGAGCCGTCACTCGTCTCGGAACTCGTCCACCGCGATGCCGTAGCGCTTCATCCAGCGGTGGATCTGCATACGCGCCTTACCCAGCTCTCGGCCCACGGCGGCCACGTTGCCCTGGTGTTGGACGAGCAACGCGCGCAGCTCGGGCTCGCTGGGGGCAGCCTGCGCCGCGGGCTCCGAAACCCGCATCGGTGGCGAGCTGGCAGGGCCGTGCGAGTGACCCTTGCCGTAGTCGGTCATGGCTTCTTTCACCGCGTCGGGCAGTACTTCGGAACCGAGCACGGGCCCATCGGAGAGCGCGACGCTGCGCTTGATGCAGGCCTCGAGCTCGCGCACGTTGTACGGGAAATCGTGGTGCAAGAGGCCCGTCATGAACGGAAATGACAGCGCGTAGCCGGGGCGTCCGGCGCGCGCCAAAAAACTGCGAGCCAGCACGTGCACGTCTTCTTTGCGTTCGTGGAGCGGGGGCAAGAAAACTTCGTACTCGTTGAGCCGTGCGAACAGATCTTCGCGAAAGCGGCCCTCCCGTTGCATCTTGTTCAGGTCTCGGTGCGTGGCGCACACGACGCGCACGTCCACCCGCTCGGGGGCAGTTGCGCCCAGGGGCAGCACCTCTTTGGCCTGCAGCACGCGCAGCAACTTGGCTTGCGCGTCGAGCGGCAGATCGCCGATCTCGTCGAGGAACAGCGTACCCCCGTCGGCCGCGCGAATCAGACCCGGCTTGTCGCGATCCGCCCCGGAAAACGCGCCGCGTTTGAAGCCGAACAGTTCGCTCTCCACGAGCAGCGCGGGGATCGCCGCACAATTGACCGCGCCGAAGCGGCCCGGTCGACCGCTCAAACGGTGCAGTTCGCTGGCCACCACTTCCTTGCCGGTGCCGCTCGCGCCGCGCAGCACCACGCTGAGCGGAGTGGGGGCCACGCGCTCCAGCTCGGCAACGATGCGATCCATTTGCAGCCCCCCAACCAGCAAGCTCGGTTGGGTGGCGCGTCGAGTGGCGCCGCGCGTCATCGAGCCATCCAAGCGATAGCCGGCGTATAGCTCTGCGTCTCGCTCGACGAACTTGAAAATCGCATCGCCAATGCGCACCTCGTCGCAGTCGTCGAGGGCTGCGCCGGATACGCGCCGACCGTTCACGATCACGCCATTGCGGCTGCCCAGATCGCGCACGTGATACGCGCCGTTCGCCCAACCGATCTCGGCGTGCTTGCGCGAGACGGCCGGCACCTCGAGCTCCAGATCGACCCCCGGTTCTCGCCCGACCACGATTCGTTCCTTCCGAAGCGGAAAGGCGGCCGGCAAATTGGCCCAGGACTCTGCGTACAGCAGCACTAGGCCTGCAACCGGCCCGCTGCCGGGCCCCCGCGCGCTGGGCCCGAACTCCTGCATGGCACCGGTGGTGTAGTCGACCATCGAGCGGCTAGAATAGCGCTACTGCCATGGAACCCGAAACACTCCGCGTCGCCGCCGTGCAGCTTCAAAGCCAAGACGACGTCGCGCAAAACCTCGCCGAGTGCGCACGACTGGTCGAAAGTGCGGCAAGCAGTGGCGCCAAGCTCGTGGTGCTGCCGGAGAATTTTGCCTACTTCGGCGCGGACGAGAGCAAGCGGAAGCTGGCCGAGCCAGTGTCCGACTCGGCTGGCCCGATCCAGCGGGCACTCGCCGAAATGGCGCGTAAGGCGGGCGTTTTCTTGGTGGCTGGTGGGTTTCCCGAGGCCTCCGCGGAGCTCACGAGGCCCTTCAACACGGCACTGGTCTTCGGCCCCACTGGCGCGCTCCTGGGCTCGTATCGAAAAATCCACTTGTTCGACGTCGCGCTGCAGGACGGGACGGTGCTCGCGGAGTCGTCCGGAACCAGCCCGGGGCAGTCGCTGTCGACGTTCGACATCGGACGCTTCCGGGTAGGCCTGTCGATTTGCTACGATCTGCGCTTTCCCGAGCTCTACCGTGGGCTCGTCTCACGAGGCGCGAACGTGCTGCTCGTGCCCGCGGCATTCACGGTGCACACCGGCAAGGATCACTGGCACACGCTGCTTCGCGCGCGCGCGATCGAGTCACAGGCTTACGTGATCGCGGCGGCGCAATGGGGCAAGCACCCGCGCGGCCGCACCAGCTACGGCCATTCACTCGTGGTGGACCCCTGGGGCAGCGTGATCGCGGAAGCTTCGGATCGCGTGGGCGTGGTCAGCGCCGATTTGGACCTGCAATATCTCGAGCAGGTGCGCGCCGCGGTTCCGTGCCTCGAACACCGCAGGCTGTGAAGTGTGAGACGAGAGATCGTTTTGGGGTCGGGGCCCCAAAACTCAGGGGTGGGGCCCCGCTGGATTCACTCCAGCGGGCGCGGGGGTGAAACCCCCGAAGACAGAAGCTTCGGATCGCGTGGGCGTGGTCAGCGCCGATTTGGACCTGCAATATCTCGAGCAGGTGCGCGCTGCGGTGCCATGTCTCGAACACCGCAGGCTGTGAAGTGTGAGACGAGAGATCGTTTTGGGGTCGGGGCCCCAAAACTCAGGGGTGGGGCCCCGCTGGATTCACTCCAGCGGGCGCGGGGGTGAAACCCCCGAAGACAGAAGCTTCGGATCGCGTGGGCGTGGTCAGCGCCGATTTGGACCTGCAATATCTCGAGCAGGTGCGCGCTGCGGTGCCATGTCTCGAACACCGCAGGCTGTGAAGTGTGAGACGAGAGATCGTTTTGGGGTCGGGGCCCCAAAACTCAGGGGTGGGGCCCCGCTGGATTCACTCCAGCGGGCGCGGGGGTGCGGTTCCGTGCCTCGAGCACCGCAGACTGTGAGCGCCGACTACAAATGGCGCTTGGCGATCTCGGTCCAGGTCCCGGTTGGCTCGAGCGCGATGTAGTTCTTCCAGAAGGGGCGCGCTTTGCTGGTCTCGCCGATTTGCTCGTAGGCCATCGCCAGGTTGAAGTACGCGTCCGAGAACTTCGGATCGGCTTCGATGGCGCCGTGAAAGAGCGGCACGCTGAGCTCTGGCTGGCCGCGCTCGAGCATCACGTAGCCCAAGTTGTATTGCGCTTCGGGCTGGCGAACGTCGATCTCCAGCGCCTTTTTGTACAATGATTCTGCGGCCTCGGCATCGTGGCGTCGGAAGCGGATGTTACCCAGGTTGGTGTAGGCGATGGCCAGCCAAGGATCGAGCGTGACGGCTTGCCGATACAACGCTTCCGCCTCGTCCATCGACAGCGGGTCTTCGTCGAGTTGGCTCGCTCGCAGGTACAGCTCGTACGCCGTGCGAGCGCGCTCGCGACCGGCCGAGGGGCGCAGCACGCGCACGACGTCGTCGCGCAGTGACTTGACCTCGAAGTCGAGCACCATCTGTCCGGTGAGCGGCTCGAACGCGCCGTCAGTAGTGTGCACGATCACCCGTTGCCCGTCGGAGACGATCCGCAGCTCTTGCAAGGGGCGGGTGACTTTGGGCAGTGAGCGCTTGAGCGCGCCTACCGCCCGCGTGACGTCACGCAGCCGAACGCGTTGCTCGAGCAGCGATTGCGCCGTGCGCAGCGCGATCAAATCGGAGAACGAATAAGCGCGGCGGCCGCGGCGGCGCGCGGTCGGCGATACGACCCCTGCGCGATCGAACGTGCGCAGGCGCGCCGGCGAGATGCCGAGCAAGCGTGAGATTTCTCCACTGCTGAACAGATCGGTGAGCGGCTCTCTGCCAGTGCTCGAATCGAGCGCGGGCGCGGCTGCGCTCTGGTCGCGCTTCTGCACACGACCGCCACCGGGCCCGAAGACCACGTGGATTATCTTTTCGTCGCGCTGTCTCTTGCGACCCATTCGTTTGCTGGTTCCCGCTTACTCTGAAAGGACGAGCCTCTAACTCTTCCGCGCGGCGCTTCGTGTCAAGTGGAACACCCGAGGATCGCCAGTGCGCCGAAGAATGCTGCGCTGCTCGCGGCGCGGCCCGCGGTCCTCGACCGCGCTCGCTGCTCGCTCTCGCGCGTCACCGCGCTTGGCCCCGAGGTGAAAATGCTTCTTGACGACGGGCCAGGTCTTGCTCGCGTCACGAGGCGCGCGATGGCCGCTTGGGCTGTGTGGGTTCGGTCTTGCGTGGCGCTCGCGGTCGTTCACTGTTTTTGAACACGCGCGCTTCGACGTCGACGTCGACGCGAATCCCGCGTGCATCGCGCCGCACGTACAGCTCGGCACGCACGCGCCCAATCGGCGCGCCCGAGCGGATCTGTGCCTCGAGGCAGGCGATGCGGATGGCGCGAATGCGTGCGTGTGGGTCGTTGGCAATCAGGCGCGCGATCTCCTTCGCGCGTTCTTTGGGCACGCCGCCCCCTTGCGAGCTGAATGGCAAAAGCACACTGGTGGAGCCGTAGTAGGTGGCGCCGTCCGGTTCGCTGCGCGTCGCCCCTTCGCTCATGACGTCGGCGGCTTCGAATAGCTCTCGCAGTCGGTAGTCGGCCGATTGCCAGAGCTCGAGCGTACGGCTCGTGCCGATGGCGAGCATCTTGGCCTTGGCCGGACCTGGACCGTTCGCCTTATGCGCCAAGCTGCACCTGGGGAAACTCCACGCACAGGATCGTATGTCGTATGCGGTGCCAATACGAAGTTCGTGGCGGTTGGCCGCCGGCTCGCGCTCGTGCGGCGAATCCCGCCAGCAGCAAAACTTGCCGTTTGCCCGCCAATCGTGAAAAATATCCGTCAAATTCGGCCCAATCCGACGGAGTTTTCGCATGACCCTCGACGCCCCTTGCCAGACGTATCCAGGCCACGAGCGACGCCAGCACCGGATGTACGTGACCCGCAATACCGAGTACCACTTCCGCGGTCAGACCTGCGTGGCGGTTCGCGATCGCAAAACGGGCTGTTTTCTGCGCTCGCACTTGGCCGTTCAGCGGACTCTGTCGGGCGGCGTGAGATACCAGTCGAATGGCACTGCGGTTCCCTCGTGCGCGCCTCCGCAAGTCGGCGAGGCGTTGTACTTTGGCGACGACGGGCGTGAGCTGGTGACCAGTCTGTGCGCGAGCATCGAGCGGCCCGAGCGACGAGTGGTCGCCGCCTACCCCTGAGCGGGACCGGAACATGTTCAACCACTTGCCCCGTTTTCCAGTGAATTTGCGCGTAATTGCGTGCACTGGGAGGCGATCTTTCGCAGCCCCTGCGAAGTCGGCTTCGCAGCTCGCGCGCCGCTACCCCTCGAAAAATGCAGGTTTGTGCTGTCTGCCCAGCTCGCCAAACTTCGGCATCATTCTTGGATATGTGGCGGCGTCCGGATCAACGGTCGAAGGGCAGAAATTTCAATAATGACGCAATCGTCCCCCATCGCATCCCCCAGCCCCAAAGCCGATCCGCGGGCGGTTCAGATTCTCGCGAAGAACATCTATCGGGAGTTCCGCGCCAGCGGGTTCACCGAGCGTGATGTGCTCGCCCTAGCGGGTGAGCTCCTCGGTCTGGTGACGACCGACGTGAAGAACGAGCAACCGGCTCGCTGAGCTCCAAGGGCTATCGTGGTCGATCGAGTCGGCCCGCGCTACGCAGAATGCGGAGTGGCGGGCCGCACTTTTGTCGGCAGATCGCCGTGAGTGCGACGGGGGCTCGGGCCACGCGGGTGAAGTCCCCGAAGCCTGTTCGCTGCATTTTACCGCGAGCCGGGTGTTTCGATCGGTAGCGCGTGATAGCCTCCTCCCTCTCGTGGCTAGGTTCGGAGACTTACGTTTCAAGTGATCGCACCGACATCGCCTGCAAAAGCCCCGATGTTTGCCATTATCGTCCACGAAAAGGGCGGCGCCGAACGGCGTGAAGTCTTCGACGCTGCCGAGTTGAGCGTGGGTCGAGTACAGGGCAACGAGCTGATGTTGCCCAAGGGCAACGTGTCGAAGCGCCATGCCCGGCTGCTGTACCGCGATGGCCGCTTCATCGTGACCGATCTGAACAGCACCAACGGCACTTACGTCAATCGGCGCAAGATCACGCAAGCGACCATCGTGCGCGAGGGGGATCGCATCTACATCGGTGACTTCGTGCTGCGCATCGAAGCCAGCGGGGATGCCATGTCACCGGACGAGTTCAAGACCGGGCCATCGGCGGTCGCGCGCTCCACCCCCAGCGCGCCGGACGCGTCGAACGCGTCCGTCCGTCCGGACGCGGATGGCTCCGTGTTCACGCAGCCTCCGGGCGCGAGCTCGAGCTCGAGCGGGTCGAGCCCGGTTTCGTCCGATAGCCCTGCTCGCCTTGAACCAGCCCTCGAAACGACCGGCACGCACAGCGTGGGCCGGACCACGCAAGATGATCGCGTCGACGCTTCGGCGAATTCGCTGCTCGACGTCGTACGCTCGCTGGTCGATCGCGTCGCCCGTCGGCTAGAAGACGTGGATTTGCTGGCGCCGGTGCCGCCCTCGCTGGGTGAGCGCATCGACGGCCTGCTGCAAGACGCATGGTCCGAGGTCAGCGAAGGTCGAGAGCTGCCCGGCGCTGTGGCCGCCGAGCGCGCCATCGAGCTGGCCCGCTGTGAGCTGGTGGAACACGGTCCCCTGACGGAGCTGATCGCAGATCCCAAGGTGTCGGAGGTTGGCGTCACTCGCTTCGACCGCGTGCTGTCGGTGCGCGGGGGGCGCTCGGTGACTGAAACGGGTTTCTCGTCGGACCTGTCGTTGCGCTGGGCCGTTTCCCGTCTGTGTGCCGAGGCCAAAGCTCCCCTGCTTGCGAACGAAGAGATCATCGAGCGTCGCATCATGCCGGGCGTGCGGCTTTCCGCCGTGATCGGCTCGATCGCGGCCAGCGGGGCTTGCGTGGCAATTCGCAAGACCAAGCGCTCATCGATCACGTTGGAAGAGCTCGTGCGCCGCGGCGCCATCTCGCGCGCGATGGCGACCTTCCTGCAGCAATGCCTGGCCGCACGCGTGAATGTGCTGGTGGTTGGCCCGCGCGACGGCGGGGTGGAGGCGCTGCTGACGGCGCTAGCTCAGGCGGCTGTCGATGGCCCCTGCGTGTTCCTCGGCGAGCGAGATCCCGGCGGCTCCGAAGCGAATTTCTTGCTCACGGGGTCGGATCCCACGACCACCATCGGGGCCCTGCAAGTGGCAGCTTCCATGCCCGGTGCCCGGATCGTGACCGAGCTCTTCAGCGGTGATCTGTGCGCTCGCGTCGTCGAAGCCATCGCGGATGGCGGAGATGGCGTCATCGCCGCTCGTTACGCGCCCAGCTTACGTCGCGGCTTGTCGCGTCTGCCAGGTGTGATTGCCGCTGAACGTCCACAAATCCACGTCGCTGCGGCGCGCGAGCTGGTCGCCAACGCCTTCGAAATCGTGGTCGAGGTCGCGCGCCTTCGCGACGAACGCCACCGTGTGCTGCGCATCGCCGAGGTGATCGGCTGCGTCGGCGACGAGATCCAAACCCAGGACGTGTTCACCTTCGTGATGGACCGCACTGCGGCGGGCGGTGCCATCGAAGGAGTGTTTTCCGCCAGCGGAGTCGTGCCGCAGGTGGCTGAAGCCTGGCGCGCGCGTGGCACGACCGTCGAAAGTGCAATCTTCAGCCGGCCTCCGTCGCGCTAGCGTGGCCCTGAATTGCTCCGGCACCCGCAAACGTGCCCCCCTCTCGTCCATCCTTCGTCCTCTCGGACGGAGTTCTTATTGGTCACGCTCGCGGCGTCAGTTCAACCTGCAAACGGCTCCCAGAAGGCCGCCAAGATCGCCAAGATTTCCAAGATCGCCAAGCACGAAGGGCGTCCAACCAAGACGGATGGACCCCAGAGAGCTCGAGGAAATTTGGGGTTAGCGGTGTGAAGCGTGGCTTGGAATTTCGTACTGAATGAGCGCCTTGTCGATGCCGATGCGTAGGGCCCAGCGGTCGGCGTCTTGCTCGCGTGAATGACCGTCGTGAACAGTGCGACCTTCGACGCCCAGCGCGAACCCAAAAATTTCCCGCGTGACGCTCTGGTTCATTCCGCTTTCTGAGACGCTGTAGGCGCTTGGCGGTCTTGGAAAACTTGGCGATCTTGGCGAGCTCACAGGAAAGCCGTTCGAAGCGTCGTCGGGCGCGCCGCTAAAGAGGGGCTCAGGTCTCGCAGAAGCTTGGAATGGGCACGCGCCGGGTCAGGCCGACAGCGGCTAACCTATCGGCGTCTTTACTCGCGCGCTTCGTCTTGCTTGGCTTTGGCCAGCTTACGACCCATCATGCGCTTTTTGAGCGCACTCAACTTGTCGATCATGAGCACGCCGTCGAGGTGATCGTTTTCGTGCTGGAGCGCGACGGCGAGTAGGCCTTCTGCCTCGATTTCGAAGGGCTTCCCGTTGCGATCGAGCGCTCGAACTTTGACGCGTTCGGCGCGCTTGATCTCCTCGGTGACGCCGGGGAACGAGAGGCAACCCTCTTCCCAGCTTTGCACGCCGTCCTTCTCGATGAACTCGGGGTTGATGAAGGCGAGCAGTTGACTCGGTTCGTCTTCGGCAGCGCAATCGACCACGAAGATGCGCTGCGGGATCCCGAGCTGCGTCGCGGCGAGACCGCAGCCCGGAGCCGCGTACATGGTCTCCGCCATGTCGTCCACCAGGGCCTGAATTTCAGGGGTGACTTCGGCGACGGGCTTTGCGACTTCGCGCAGGCGCGCGTCGGGATATTCGAGGATCTCGCGGATCATAGAGCTTCGTGAAAGGTAACACCCGAGATCCGGCGTCGCAACCCTCGGGCCGGACGATCACGCCCCGGTCAGGGTTCGCGCAGTTTTCTTGGGGTAAGCGATGGGTCCCCAGACGTAAGCGTCTGTGCCGCACAGCTCCCAGCGCGCCGGGTCGATGCGTGGCGCGTGCACTGGATTTTCCGGGCCTGCCCAATCCACCGCGCCGGGGCGGCCGCGCGGGCCGAGGAGCAGCGGCGCCACGAAGACGTGCAATTGGTCCGGCAAGCGATGGGCGAGCAAGCTGCCAGCCAGCTCCGAGCCGCCTTCACACATCACACTGACGACCTCGCGCGCGGCCAGCTCCCGGAACATCATCACGGGGTCACAGCGGCCTTCGGCCGTGGCGGGAACGCGGATGACGCGTACACCGGCATGAGCCAACGCCTGCTCTGGCACGGTCGGCGCGGCCAGCGTCGTGATCACGCAGGTGGGGGTGTCATTGGCCGTTTGCACGACCTGGCTGCTCAGCGGAATGCGCAGTTTACTGTCGACGATCACCCGGATCGGGTTTCGTCCCGGCACGTCCCGTACGGTCAAGCGCGGGTTGTCCGTGAGCACGGTGTTGATGCCGACCATCACCGCGTCGTGATGCGCGCGTAGGGTCTGCACTTTGAGCCGCGCCTCGGGGCAGGTGATCCACTTGGAGGCGCCGGTGCGCGTCGCGATGCGACCATCGAGCGAGATCGCCAATTTGAGCGTGACGAAACTGCTGTGCTCCGTCACGTATTTGGCCCAGGGCTGGATGAGCGCTTTGGCCGCAGACTCGTGCACGCCGACAGTGACCTCGATGCCTGCCGCCTCGAGGCGTTCGATGCCACCGCCCTGCACCCGCGGATCGGGATCTCGGCAACCGATCACCACCCGCGTGATGCCTGCCGCCAGGATGGCATCCACACAAGGAGGCGTGCGCCCTACGTGATTGCAGGGCTCGAGCGTGACGTACAGGACCTTGCCGCGTGCGGCGGCGCCGGCTTTCTTCAGCGCAACCACCTCGGCGTGGTCGAGCCCGGCTGCTTGATGGAAACCTTCCGCGAGGATCGTGCCGTCGGCGTCCGCGATCAGCGCTCCCACGTGTGGATTCGGGGTCGGATCACCGCCCGCACCGAGCTCCAAAGCTCGCAACATCAGCTCGCTGTCGAGATCTTTCACGCGTTCACTCACTGCTCTTGGATCGTACGAGCTTGTTCATTTCGACCATGAACTCGTCGATGTCGCGGAAGGACCGATAAACGCTGGCAAATCGTACATATGCCACGTCATCGAGCGTTTTCAGACGCTGCATCACGCGTTCGCCGATGACCAGCGAGGGTACTTCCTTCTCGCCGCTCTCGGCTAGCTCGCGCTCCAAAGCTTCGGCGTGCTCTTCTAGGGCATCCGCGGAGACCGGGCGCTTGTTGCAGGCGATGCGCAGGCTGCGCAAGACCTTGTCGCGTTCGAACGGCACGCGCTCGCCGTCTTTCTTCACCACCGTGGGCAGCGTGTGCTCGACGCGCTCGTAGGTGGTGAAGCGACGCTTACAGCCGTCGCACTCGCGCCGTCGCCAAGTCACGGTTCCGCCGGCGGCCAAGCGTGAGTCGACCACTCGGCTGTCCATTTCGCGGCAATACGGGCACTGCATCAGATCCGCACCCGAGCTGAGCCTGCGCGGCCCGTGTCAGCCCTCGAACGCCGAGAAGATCAGCGTCACGTTGGTGCCGCCGAAGCCGAACGAGTTCGACATGGCACGCTTGATGCGCCGTTCGCGCGCTTGGTTCGGCACGAATTCGAGCGGCACGTCCAAGTCTGGGTCGTCGAGGTTGATGGTCGGCGGGATCATGCCGCTTTCGAGCGACTTGATGCAAACCGCGGCCTCTACCGCGCCTGCGGCGCCGAGCAGATGCCCCATCATCGACTTGGTCGAGCTCACCCACAGCTTCTTGTCGAGCGCATGTGCGCCGAACGTGTTGGCGACCGCTCGGGCTTCTTCCACGTCACCGATCGGGGTCGAGGTGCCGTGTGCGTTCACGTACTCGATTTGCTCCGGGTTCAACTTGGCGTCTTTGAGCGCCAAGCGCATGGCTCGCGCAGCGTGCGCGTGATCCGGGGCAGGCTTGGTGATGTGGTAAGCGTCGCTCGTGGCGCCATAGCCGACCACTTCGGCCAAGATCTTGGCGCCGCGCTTCTTGGCGCGGGTGAGGGTCTCGAGCACCAGGGTGCCTCCGCCCTCGCCGCACACGAAGCCGTCACGACCCTTGTCCCAGGGACGGCTGGCCGCCTCCGGGTTGTCGTTGCGGCGACTGAGCGCGAACATGGCACTGAAACCCGCGATGCCGATCGGGGTGATGGTCGACTCCGCGCCGCCCGCGATCATGACTTCTGCATCGCCGCGTTGCATCATGCGCAGTGCTTCGCCGATGGCGTGACCGCTCGACGAGCAAGCGCTGGTATGCGCCAAGCTCGGGCCGCGGAAACCGAATGCGATCGACACTTGGCCGGCCGCCATATTGGCGATCAACGACGGAATGAAATAGGGGCTGACCTTGCCCGGCCCCTTCTTGTCGAGCGTCAACGTGCAACGCTCGAGATTTTCGAGGCCGCCCAAACCGACACCGATGAAGACGCCCGCACGATCGCGCTCGTCTTCGGTCAGGTCGAGTTGCGCTTGCTCGAGCGCCATTTTCGTGGCGGCCATCGCGAAGGTCGTGAAACGCGAGACCTCCTTGATCTTCTTCTTTTCCATGAACTCCGCCGCGTCGAAGTTCTTCACTTCGGCGGCGATGCGCGTGGAATAGGCGTCCGTGGCCTCGAAGAGCGTGATCGGGCCCACGCCGCTCTGGCCTTTCAGCAACGACTGCCAAGATGGCTCGGTCCCAATGCCGTTGGGCGTGACGAGACCAATTCCTGTAACGACGACGCGCTCCATCTCTTCCTCAGACAAAAGGCCCGGGTTTCACCGACAACGGATCACCCGGGCGGACGATCCCAAGAACGCCCTGGTGCCCGCTGCTTCAGCTGGCCAGATGTTTTTCGATGTAATCGACGGCGTCTTGCACGCTGCGGATCTTTTCGGTGTCTTCGTCCGGGATGTCGATCTCGAACGCTTCTTCGAAGGCCAACACCAGCTCGACCAACCCGAGCGAGTCTGCACCCAAATCGTCGATGAACGTGGACTCGGGCTTGATGTCTTTCTCATCGACATCCAGCTGTTCCTTGATGATCCGCTTCACTTCGACGGTTACGTTGCGACCTTCAGCCATGATTCCTCCAGGGGCGCCTCTACACCAGGGGCGTTCCCGATTGCACGTGTTTCTGTCAAACGAGGGCAAAAAGCCCACAAACTCATGGGCGTAAATCCCAAACCCGAGACTTACGAAACCCAAACTTACATGTACATCCCACCGTTGACGCGCAGCGCCTGGCCGGTGATGTAGCCCGCTTCGTCGGAAGCGAGGTAGGCGATTGCAGCCGCGATCTCGCGCGCGCTGCCGGTCCGACCGAGCGGGACAGCGGTCAACATCGCGCTCTTCTGCTCGTCGGTCAGGCCGCTGGTCATATCCGTGTCGATGAAGCCCGGGGTAACCGCGTTGACCGTGATCCCGCGCGAAGCATACTCGCGGGCCAGGCTCTTGGTCACGCCGAGCAGCGCTGCCTTGGACGCCGAGTATGCTGTTTGGCCGGCGTTGCCCATCTCGCCGATGACGCTGGAGAGGAAGATGATGCGGCCAGTCTTGGCGCGCATCATGGTGCGGATTGCGGCCCGCGAGCAAGCGACCGCGCCCTTCACGTTGATCGCCAGAATTCTGTCGAAGTCTTCGTCTTTGAGCCGCAAGAGTAGGCTGTCGATGGCGATCCCAGCGCTGTTGACCAGGATGTCGAGCCGACCCAGGCGTTTGGCGGCTTCGGCGATGGCCTTCTCGGCGGCCTCGCCGTTCGCCACGTCGAATTGCAGCAGCTCGGCCTTGCCGCCCGCATGGGCGACCGCGTCTAGCGTTTCGCGGGCTGCGGCCTCGTTGCTCACGTAATTGACGAGAACATGCGCGCCGCGCTCGCTGAGCGCCATGACTGCCGCTCGGCCGATGCCGCGTGAACCACCGGTG
>Ga0247779_1000071_pt1 | contig 85747 bp, 74 predicted proteins | sample UWRJL221509R5_FD_179925 | JGI IMG/M metagenome (GOLD analysis project Ga0247779, IMG submission 179925) | Plant litter microbial communities from Arlington Agricultural Research Station in Wisconsin, United States - UWRJ-L221-509R-5 | ecosystem: Environmental > Terrestrial > Plant litter >... | reverse complement strand
GTTGTCGGTGGGCGTCGTGGCGGATTCGGGGTTCGTGTTGTCTGTCGTCATGATTCGGAACGGCAAGGAAGAGCAATGCCAAAACGGGCGATCCGCCGCATGTAGGCGCGATGCCCCGCTTTTCAAGAGGGGGAATTTGAAACTTTTTTACCGGGATTTCCCGCGGTGCTATGGGCGGCGATTCTCTTTCAGTCGGCCTCGGCACTCCAGCGGTCGCCCCAGTCGGCAAGGCGGCGGCGATCCTGCTTGGTCGGGCGACCCTGGGTGATGGTCTGGGCCGGCTCCGGCGCCATGCGGCGCTGCTCGGCGGCCTTCTCGCGGGCGGCCACGCTCGCGGCCGTCTCCTCGTACAAGGCCTGTGCCTGCGGCGCCGGACCGCGGACCTGCGAAAGCCCGCGCACGACGACTTCGCGCTGAATCACACCCTGGCGCAGCTGCACGACGTCGCCCAGCTTCATATCGCGCGAGGCCTTGACCGCCTGGCCGTTCACCTGCACGCGGCCCTTGCCGATCTCCTCGACGGCCAGCGCGCGGGTCTTGTAGAAGCGCGCGGCCCATAACCACTTGTCCAGACGGAGTCCGTCACTCATGCTGCCCAGCCCTGCAGATTCTTCTCGGCCACGGCCACCAGGGCGCGCATGCCCGGTTCGCCGTCGTTGAGGCAGGGGATGTAGCCGAAGCGTTTGCCGCCGGCCACGATGAAGGCCTGGCGCGCCTCCTGGTCGATCTCTTCGAGCGTCTCCAGGCAGTCGGCGGCGAACCCGGGGCAGATCACGTCGACCGAGGCGATGCCTTCCTTGGCGAGCCGGATGAGGCTGGGCTCGGTGTAGGGCTCCAGCCACTTGGCCTTGCCGAAGCGGCTCTGGAAGGTGACGAGGAACTGCTCGGCCTTCAGGTTCAGCGCCTGGGCCAGGCGCAGGCCCGTCTCCAGGCATTCGGCGTGGTACGGGTCGCCGAGCGCGACGGTGCGCGCGGGCATGCCGTGGAAGCTCATCACCAGGCGTTCGGCCTGGCCGTTGGCCTGCCAGTGCCGGCGCACGCTGTCGGCCAGCGCATTGATGTAGGCCGGCTCCTGGTGATAACGGTTGACGAAGCGCAACTCGGGCAGTGCGCGGGTCTTCAGCACCCACTGGGCGATCGCATCGGTGACGCTGCCCGTGGTCGCGCCGCAGTACTGCGGATAGGCCGGCAGCACCAGCACGCGTTCGATCCCTTCGGCACGGAGCTGGTCCAAGGTCGCGGCGATGGCGGGGTTGCCGTAGCGCATCGCGTAGCGCACCGTGATCCGGTGGCCGCGCTCACCGAGCAAGCCCTGCAGCAGCTTGGCCTGGCGCTCGGTCCAGACCTTCAGCGGCGAGCCCTCGGGCATCCAGACCGAGGCGTACTTGGCGGCCGACTTCTTCGGCCGGGTGCGCAGGATGATGCCGTGCAGGATGGGCAGCCAGGCCAGCCGCGGGATCTCGACGACACGCCGGTCGCTGAGGAACTCCGCCAGGTAGCGGCGCAGGGCAGGGGCGGTCGGTGCGTCGGGAGTGCCGAGGTTGCAGAGCAGCAGCGCCGTGGTGGGCGAGCTCGTGGGCACTGCGGGTGGGGAAGGATCGGTCATCGGCGGGAGCGCGACTGGCCTAGCGCCAGCGGTTCGGTATCGGCAAAGTGAAGCACCTCGAAGCGCACCGTCGGCGAGGCCAACTCGCTGGGCGGGCTGCCCAGGCCGATCGCGCCGCTGCCGTGCAAGGTGCAGCCGCCGCGCTTCAGGCTGACGATCTCGCCATCGATCCCGAAGCGCACGAAGGTGCCGTTGTAGGAAAGGTCGGTGATCGAGAAGCTGCCGCCGTGCCACTCGATGCGGGCGTGCGATCGCGAGACGCGGCCGTCGGTGATGCAGTAGGTGGCCTGCACGCTGCGGCCGAGCACGACGGGCATGCTGTCGATGTCGAACACACGGTCCAGGTCCAGCCAGATGAGGCGGATGCCATCAGGCTCGGTGCTGTGGACGACCTCGCCGAACTGCGTGGCCAACTGGTCGCCGACGCTTGGTTTGTCCAGCACGTGCACGTGGACCGGCTCGGCACGGCCGCGCACGGCGATCAGGTCGAGGCTGCGGAAGCGGTTCTTGATCTGGCTGGGCAGGCCGGCCAGCACCTCGTCGGTGATCAGCGTCTCGTTGTCGCTGGCGTGGTCGAGCAGGCGGGCGGCCACGTTGACGGCGTCGCCGAAGCAATCGCCGCCCATCTCCACCACCTCTCCTCTCGCCAGCGCCACCTGCATGCGCAGGCCGCGCAGGCCCGGCGAGGACTGACGCTTGCCGCGCGAGACGACCTTCTCCAGGAAGTCATGCATGCGGGCCGCGGATTTCACGGCGTCGCGCGGTGACGCGAACACGGCCATCAGCCCGTCGCCCAGTGTCTTGATCAGCCGGCCTCCGCATTCATCCACCGCGCGGCCGATCTGGCTCACCGCATGCGTGACGACCGAGCTCGCTTCAGCATTGCCCAAGGTCTCGTAGAGGCCGGTGCTGCCGCGCAAGTCGGCAAACAGAACGGTCAACTCACGGATTTCGGTCATGGCACGGAGTCAGGCGTGGGGTGTGAAACTTTTCACAGTGTAGCGGGGCATCCCCGTGATCGAGGGATCGTGGGAGTGCGAGCGTGGCGGCGCGGGTACGTCATGAAGTGCCAACAATTTGGGCTTTGGGGCATGGCGCCACCGGACTTGCGGGATGCGTGTCCGCGGGCCTCCCCGGACACTGCGGCCTCGATCCAAAACAGAGCGATTCAGAAGGCTTTTCATGCAGCGCTTGTTCACCATTGCCGGCATCGCCGCCCTTGCTTTGAGCGCGGCATCCGCCGCCCACGCGGATGCCGTCGTGTTCACCGGAAGCTCGCTGGGCGCCGATGTGCAGACCCAGCTCTACAACAAGGCAGGAAAGCTCGTCGAACAGTCCTACTGGGCCGGCCCGCTGACGCTGAGCGTCGGAACCGGCGCCGCGCAGCACACCATCAGCACCTTCTGCGTGGAGTACGACAGCTTCATTTACATGGACCAGAAGTACACCGACTTCAAGATCGCATCGGTGGGTTCGGCCCATGGCCTCACGGCCACCCAGGATCTTGACCTGCGGCGCCTGTTCACGCTGGCCGGCGTGATCGACACGGACGTCGAGGCGGCCGCGGCGCAACTGGCCACCTGGGAAATCATGCAGGACTCGGGCCTCGACCTCGGCGCGGGCCGCTTCACAGCCAGCAGCGACGGCAGCCGCATCGCTTCCGAGGGCGACTTGGCACTGGCGCAGGCGAGCACCTGGCTGGATGAACTGGGCACCGTGAGCGTGACCGACGTGCAACTGACCAAGTACTACAGCCCGACCGGTCAGGATCAGGTCCAGGTCACTTTCCTGCAGCAGGTGCCGGAGCCGGGCAGCCTGAGCCTGGCGGGCGCAGCGCTGGTGGCTGCGCTGGGAGTCCGTCGCCGCCAGCGCAAGTAAGCACGCGCGGAAAGAACAAAGGGCCGGAGAATCTCCGGCCCTTTGTCATTTGAGGACGACCTTTTACAGGTTGTCCAAGTACGTACGCAGCTTGTCCGAGCGGCTCGGGTGCTTCAGCTTGCGGATCGCCTTGGCCTCGATCTGGCGGATGCGCTCGCGGGTCACGTCGAATTGCTTGCCGACTTCTTCCAGCGTGTGGTCCGTGCTCATCTCGATGCCGAAGCGCATGCGCAGCACCTTGGCCTCGCGCGGGGTCAGCGAGTCGAGGATGTCCTTCACCACGTCGCGCAGGCCGGCCTGCATGGCGGCCTCGATCGGCGCGGTGTTGTTGGTGTCCTCGATGAAGTCGCCCAGGTGGGAGTCGTCGTCGTCGCCGATGGGGGTTTCCATCGAGATCGGCTCCTTGGCGATCTTCATGATCTTGCGGATCTTGTCCTCGGGGATCTCCATCTTCTCGGCCAGCGTCGGGGCGTCCGGCTCGTAGCCGAACTCCTGCAGATGCTGGCGCGAGATGCGGTTCATCTTGTTGATCGTCTCGATCATGTGGACCGGGATACGGATCGTGCGAGCCTGGTCGGCGATCGAGCGTGTGATCGCCTGGCGGATCCACCAGGTCGCGTAGGTCGAGAACTTGTAGCCGCGGCGGTATTCGAACTTATCCACCGCCTTCATCAGGCCGATATTGCCTTCCTGGATCAGGTCGAGGAACTGCAGGCCGCGGTTGGTGTACTTCTTGGCGATGGAGATCACGAGGCGCAGGTTGGCCTCGATCATTTCCTTCTTCGCGTCGCGGCTGGCCTTCTCGCCCTCGTTCATCTTCTTGTTGATGTCCTTCAGGTCATCAATCGGAACGACGGCCTTGGCCTGGATGTCGATCAGCTTCTGCTGCAGTTCCTGCACGGCCGGCAGGTTGCGGCTCAGCACCGCCGAGTAGTTCTTGCCGGCGGCGACTTCCTTCTCGGCCCACTGGCGGTTCAGCGCATTGGGCGGGAAGGTCTTGATGAAGTGCTCCTGCGGCATGCCGCACTTGTCCACCACGATCTTGCGCAGTTCGCGCTCGTAGCGGCGTACGTCGTCCACCTGCGAGCGCAGGATGTCGCACAGCTTCTCGATCGTCTTGACGGTGAAGCGGATCGTCATCAGCTCCTGGCTGATCGCCTGCTGGGCCTTGTTGTAGTTGGCCGACTTGTAGCCGTCCTTCTCGAAGGCCTTGCGCATCTTGTCGAAGTTGCCCGCCAGGCTGTCAAGCTTCACCAGGGCGGCGTTCTTCAGCTCTTCCAGCTTCTTGGTCAGCGCCTTGGAGCCGCCATTGCCGTCGTCGTCGTCTTCCTCGTCGAATTCGTCGAAGTCTTCTTCGGCCACGTAGTCGTCCGCCTCGTCGGCGGCGACGAAGCCGTCCACGACTTCGGAGATCTGCATCTCGCCGGCGCGGATCTTGGTGGAGAACTCGAGGATGTGGGCGATCGTCGTCGGCGAGGCCGAGATGGCCAGCATCATGGCCTGCAGGCCGCCTTCGATGCGCTTGGCGATCTCGATTTCGCCTTCGCGCGTCAGCAGTTCCACCGTGCCCATCTCGCGCATGTACATGCGCACCGGGTCGGTCGTGCGGCCGAATTCGGAGTCGACGGTGGAGAGCGCGGCCTCGGCGGCTTCTTCGGCTTCTTCTTCGGTCGCCGTGGGCGAGGAATTGCCTTGGATCAGCAGCGTGGCGGCGTCGGGGGCCTGCTCGTAGACGGCGATGCCCATGTCGTTGAGCATCGAGATGATGGCTTCGAGGATTTCCTCGTTGACCAGCTTCTCGGGCAGGTGGTCGTTGATTTCCTGGTGTGTCAGGAAACCACGGGTCTTGCCCATCTTGATGAGCGTCTTCAGCTCATGGCGGCGCTTGGCGGCTTCCTCTTCGGTCAGCGCCGTTTCCTCCAGGCCGAATTCGCGCATCAGCGCGCGCTCCTTGGCGCGGCTGACCTTCATGCGCAGCGGCTTGGCCTTGGGCGTGACTTCGGCGGTGGTTTCTTCCGCAACGACTTCGGCTTCCGGCTCGCCTTCCAGTTCCTCTTCCAGATCGGACAGGTCGACGTCTTCCGTGTCGGCGCTGGCGGCGGCGGCCTTGCCGGACTTCTTCGTCGCTGCTGCCGTCGTCTCGGCCGCCTTGGGCTTGCGACCGCGCTTGGGCTTGTCCTCGACGGCCACCTCCGTCGATGCCACGCTGGGCGTCTTCGCCGCGGCCTTGGAAACCTTGGCGACCTTGGCAGTCTTCTTGGTTTCGTCGGCTTCAGGAGCGGTGGTTTTCTTGGCGGTCATGCAGGCGATCCTCGGAAGGTTGGCGTCGAGCGGCGACGAGGGGGAAACAAAAATATTTTTGAGCGGCCAATGCAGCAGCCACCCGGGGCCGGTTACTGCGCATGGCTTCGCACATGCGGAGTTCGGCCCAGGCGGCTCACCTGGTCGAAGCTGAGGGTCAACCCAGCCGCTTCAAGGCGTGGCGCGTGCAAGCTGGCGTGAACGTTTGTGTTTGCAAGCCTTGGCGGATAGAGGTGGCCGCTTGTGCGGTGCCCAGTGTTCTGCTGGGGGGCCGGGTCCGGAAGTGCTTGCCGTTACTCTTGACGCGCGCGGAAACCCTTAATTATAGACTAGAACAACAGACAAATCGAAGCAGTGTCATGCTGCTGTCGTAGCGAGCGCTTTTAAACCGTTGATTTCCAAGCGCAGCGCCTGGACGTGGCGAAGATTCTCAGGATCTTTGCTGAGACGTGCCGCTTCGGTTTCCAGATCGGCGATCCGCAATTTGCGAACGGCGATCCGCAGGATCTCCAAGGACATCTCCTGCTGGGCGTGCACGCTCTGAAGCAGACGCCTCGCAGGCTCCGCATGTGCGGTTTCCGCTAGCGCGACTTCCAGTACGGCCCAAGACGTGGCGCCGTGTTCGGTCAGATACCAGTCAAGCCAGGCGAGGATCTCGTCGAAGGGGCTGTCCAGCCCGAACAGTGTGAGGTGCTCCTCCTGGCTCAGCAACTCCCACCATTGGCTGTTGAGCAGCAGCATGGTCAGCGCGTGTTCCGCCTGCCCGACCGGCCGCTTGCGAGGCATGCCTAGTGTTTCGTCGTCAGGCTGGCGGCCCTTCCATTTGCCGCCGGGCTTCCAGTCCTTCTTCCATTCGGTCTTCTTCTTCCAGGGTCGCGCGGCGGGCGTGCCGTAAGGGTCGGGCGGCGCCTCGGCGGCGTAGTCGACGTCGCCGTGCGGTATGTCGTCGTAGGGAACGTCGTCGCGGCGTGGTGGGCGCTCGGCGGCACCGGCGGGCCACAGCGCCATCAATTCCTGCTCGGGCAGTTGCGCGCGGCGCGCCAGTTCGCCCAGCAGCTGGCGCTTCAGCAGGCCGGTGGGCAGGGCGCTCCACAGCGGGCGCGCGTTGGCGAGCAGCCGCGCGCGGCCTTCGGCGGTGGCGAGGTCACAGCCTTCGGCGGCGGCGTCCATCAACTGGCGCGACAGTGGCACAGCATCGCCGACGTAGCGCTCGAAGGCCTCGGCGCCAAACTCGCGCACATAGGAATCCGGATCGTGCTCGGTGGGCAGGAACAGGAACTTGATGCTGCGCGTGTCGGTGGCGTGCGGCAGGGCGGCTTCCAGTGCGCGGCCGGCGGCGCGGCGGCCGGCCGCGTCGCCATCGAAGCTGAAGACGACCGACTCGGTGAAGCGGAACAGCTTCTGCACGTGCTCGGCCGTGCAGGCGGTGCCCAGCGTGGCGACCGCGTTGCCGAAACCGCTCTGCGCCAGCGCGACGACGTCCATATAGCCTTCGACGACCAGCGCGTAGCCACGCTGGCGGATGCCAGGGAGGCCTTCGAACAGGCCGTAGAGTTCGTGGCCCTTGTGGAAGACCGGCGTCTCCGGCGAGTTCAGGTATTTGGGCTCACCCTTGTCGAGCACGCGGCCGCCAAAGCCGATCGTCTCGCCGCGGACGTTGCGGATCGGGAACATGATCCGGTCGCGGAAACGATCGTAGCGCTTGCCTTCCTCGCCTTCGATGATCAGGCCGGATTCCACCAGCTTCGGATCCGCGTAGTCGGGGAAGGCGCTGGCGAGCTTGTTCCAGCCGTCCGGCGTGAAGCCGAGGCCGAACTGCTTGGCGATCTGGCCGGTCAGGCCGCGGTTCTTCAGGTAGTCGATCGCCCGCGGGCTCTTGCGCAACTGGGCCTGGTAGTGCTGCGCGGCGCGCTCGAGCAACTCGGTCAGGCTCGCCTGCCGGGCCTTTTGCTCCTGGGCGCGGGCGCGTTCTTCGGCCGAGCGCTCGTCCTGCGGTACCTGCATGCCGGCCTGCTGGGCCAGGTCTTCCACCGCCTCGACGAAGCCGGCGCCGGTGTGTTCCATCAGGAAACCGATGGCATTGCCGTGCACGCCGCAGCCGAAGCAGTGGTAGGTCTGCCGGCTTGGGCTGACGATGAAGCTGGGCGACTTCTCGCCGTGGAACGGGCACAGGCCCTTGTGGTTGATGCCGGCCTTCTTCAGCTCGACATGACGACCCACCACCTCGACGATGTCGAGGCGGGACAGCAGGTCCTGGATAAAGCCGGGTGGGATCACCCTCTCAGTTTAGGGCTTGTGGGTTGGTCATCCTTAGCCAGGGCGAGCGCGAGAAGGCGTTCACCCAGCGCGGCACCTCGGCGGCCGGCATGGCCGCGGCGATGCCGTTGCCCTGGCCCTGCTGGCAACCCAGGCGCAGCAGCGCGCGGGCATGGGCGGCGGACTCGACGCCTTCGGCGATCACCTCGGCCCCGAAATGCCGCGCCAGGCCGATCACGCCCTCGACCAGGGCCATGTCCTGCGCGTCGGTCAGCATGTGCTGAACGAAGGAGCGGTCGATCTTCAGCGCATCGACCGGCAGCTTCTTCAGGTAGGTCAGCGTCGAGTAGCCGGTGCCGAAATCGTCCAGCGCGAAGCGCACGCCGAACGCGCGGCAGCGCTGAATCAACTCGTGCGCGGCCTGCATGTCGGCCAGCGCCGCCGATTCCAGCACTTCCAGGCTCAGATACGGTGCCACGGGCCGCTGGTGCCGGGCGATCAGCTCCTGCAGGCGCTGGGCGAAGTCCTGCGTCTGCAACTGGCGGGCGGTGACGTTGACGCTGACCTCCAGCCCCAGGCCCTGTTCCAGCCATAGCGCGACCTGCTTCAAGGCCTGCTCGATCACCCAGTCGCCGATCTGCACGGCCAGGCCCGTGTGCTCGACCAGCGGCAGGAATTCGCCCGGCGCCAGCAGGCCGCGTTCCGGGTGCTGCCAGCGCAGCAACGCTTCCATACCCAGCACGCGGCCGGACTGCATGTCGATCTTCGGCTGGAAGTGCAGCCGCAGTTCCTCGCCGTCCAGCGCCTGCTGGATGCGCGCCAATTCGATCAGGCTGGCCTCGTCGCGCAGCCGCTTGGCGGTATCGAAGAAGCGAAAGCCATTGCGGCCGGCATGCTTGGCGCGGTAGAGCGCATGGCCGGCATGGCGCAGCAGGGTCTCGGCGTCGGCATCGTCCTGCGGGTACAGGGTGGCGCCGATGCTGGCGGTGATCTCCGCGGCGTTGTCCTGACCGACGTGCTCATCCGGCTCCAGCGGGTAGGGCGCCCGCAGCACGTTCAGCAGGCGGGCCAGCGCGCGCTGCGCTTCATCGGCATCGTGGACGCGCAACATCAGCGCAAACTCGTCGCCGTCCAGCCGGGCAACGGCGTCGGCCCAGCGTCGGCCGCCCTGGGCGCCGCGCAATGCGCCCTCCAGCCGCTTGGCCGCCTGGGCCAGCAGGGCGTCGGCGGCCGCGCTGCCTCGTTGCGCATTGAACTGCCTGAAGCGGTCCAGGTCGATGCGGCAGACCGCCAGGCGCATCGGTTCCGGCGTGCTCATGGCGGCACGCAGCATGCGCATGAACTCGCCATGGTTCGGCAGGCCGGTCAGCGCGTCGAAGCGTGACTCGCGATCCAGTTGCTGCTGCTGGCGCACCTGACGGGTCAGGTCGAGGAGGGTGACGACGTGGAAGCGTGTCGGGCCGTCCGGCTCCGGGATGGTGGCGATGCTCAGCTGCAGCACGCAGGTCGAACCGTCTACGCGGGTCGTCGATACGCAGCCTTGCCAGTCCTCACCCGACCGCAGCGTCGCATGCAACTGGGCCGGATGGTGCCCGGCCTGTTTCATTGCTTCCGGCCGCAGCGGCGCGGCGAGGCGGCCCAGCAGCGCTTCGCGCGTCATGCCCAGCATGCGGCAGCAGGCCGGATTCGCATCCAGCGCGCGCAGTTCGAGATCGGTCACCATCACGCCTTCCTGCAGGTGCTGGAACAGGCTCGCGCTGATGCGCTCACGCTCGGCGGCGGTGTATTGCAGGCTCACGTCGGACAACTGGCTGACCAGTTGCGAAGCCTGGCCCTGCCGGTTGCGCCGCAGTACGCGTGCATGGAGTTCATAGCGCCGCCAGCCGGCTTCCGTGCGCAGCCGCAAGGTCCCGCGGTATTCATCCTGCGGGCTGCCGGCAAGCAGCAGCGCATGGATGGCGCCACGGGCGTTCTCGCAGTCCAGAGGGTGTGCGGCCGCGTCCAGCCAAGCACTGGGCGCCGAGGCCTCTTGCGGTGACTGTCCGGTCATCCGCTGCCAGGCTGGTGACGCCTTGGCCTTGCCCGTCGGGCCGGTGCGCACGCGCCGCCACAGCGCGACGCCGACATCGGCGTTGTCCAGCAGATCCTGCTGCTGGCGCAGGTCCCGGCGCAGCGCGAGCAGCGTCCAGGCGAGCAGCGGCACGGCACAGAGCGCGAACTGCAGTGCGATCAGCGATCCGTGCCCCGCCGGCCGCCAACCGTGCAGGGGCTCGCCAGCGCCGGCACCGAGCCAGAGGGCGGCGGCGCCGAGGGCCAGCGTCAATAGCAGGACGGGAGATCGGGCAGTGTGCTGCATGGATCGATTCGAGCCGGACGCGCGGGCCACAGCACGGCTGGCGTCGCTCGTCAATCAGGCAGGAAGGCGTGTGACAGGAAAAGGTTACAGGATGTTAGCAGTCGCATCGTGGCAACCGGCTAGCGATTGACCCGCTCCTGGAGAAAACCCGAATTGAATGGATGACGTGACGCCAGACTCGGGCATGAAAAAGGCCACCGGACGGTGGCCTGATTGCTTTATCAGCGCTGAGCTTGCTGGATCAGACGTGGAAATCTTCGAGTTTCGCGCCGCCGGAAATCGCCGCCTTGAGCCACTTCGGCTGCAGGCCGCGGCCACTCCAGGTTTCACCGGTGGCCTTGTTGCGGTACTTGGCTGCAACCTTGGAAGTTTTTACTGCCTTCGGTGCACGCATGCTGAGGTCGGCGACCGTCAACCCATATTCGGCCATCAGCGATTTCACCTTGGCAACCGCTTCACCACGCTCGCGGTCTTTCGTTTGGGAGATTTGTTCGTCAAGGGCGGCCCGCTGGGCCAGGAGGTCTTTCAACGATGCCATCTGTGTAATCCTCGCAAGCAATGGTTCCGACCGGTTGTCGACGCTTTGATTATAGGCACGACTTAATCGGAGATTCCAGCGACGATATTCACGGTTTTTGGCATTCTCCCAACGTTGGGGTATCGGCAAATACCCTCTGAATACTCGGCAGTGCCCGGATCAGGCGGCCGGCGGCACGTAGCCGGCCGGTTGTTCGGCCCCGCCGCCGAAGAAGAATTGCTCCATCTGGCGCGCCAGATACTGCCGCGCCCGCAGGTCGGCCAGATTCAGGCGGTTCTCGTTGACGAGCATCGTCTGGTGCTTCATCCACGCAGCCCAAGCTTCCTTGCTGACATTTTCATAGATGCGCTTGCCCAGTTCGCCGGGGTAGGGCGCGAAGTCCAGGCCATCGCCTTCCTTCTTCAGATAAACACATTGGACGGTGCGTGCCATGTCGAAACCTCTTCTGTTTTCGGTAATCAAATGAATCGATGAATGAATGCGGGGCCGTTCAGGCCAGCCGCTTGACCAGCACCTGCGAGCGCCGGTCCCAGTTGTATTTGCGCTTGCGTTCCTCGGGCAGCCATTCGGGGTCGACCTGCTGGAATCCACGCTTGATGAACCAGTGCATCGTGCGCGTCGTCAGCACGAATATGCTGCTCAAACCCATGGCCTTGGCGCGCTGCTCGATACGCTTCAATATGCGGTCGCCATCGCCCTGACCCTGCACATCGGCATGAACGGTCAGCGCCGCCATTTCCGCGGTGCGTGCCTCGACATACGGATACAGCGCGGCGCAGCCGAATATCACGCCGTCGTGCTCGATCACCGTGTAGTGCTCGATATCGCGTTCGATTTCGGTCCGGTCGCGCTTGACCAGCGTGCCGTCGCGCTCGAACGGTTCGATCAGACCGATGATGCCGCCGATATCGTCGGGCGTGGCCTCGCGCAGGCTTTCAAGTTTCTCGTCGACGACCATCGTGCCGATGCCGTCATGGGTATAGACCTCCTGCAGCAGCGCGCCGTCGGCGATGAACGGGATGATGTGCGAGCGCTCGACGCCGGCCTGGCAGGCCTTGACGCAGTGACGCAGGTAGAACGCCCATTCGGTCGGCTTCGGCGCGTCGGTCAGCTTGTCCAGCAGGCGCTGGGCATCGGCCAGCGCGAGCTCGGTGTCGATCGCGCTGTCCGGGTCGCCGATGTCCTCGGGTACGCCGGCCACCTCGCAGACGAACAGCAGCTTGTCGGCCTGCAGCGCGATCGCGGTGCTGGTCGCCACGTCTTCCATCGTCAGGTTGAAGGCCTCGCCGGTCGGCGAGAAGCCGAAGGGCGACAGCAGCACGATCGCGCCGGTGTCGATCGCGCGCTGGATGGCCGCCGCGTCGACCTTGCGGACCAGGCCGCTCTGCTGAAAATCGACGCCGTCGACGATGCCGACCGGGCGCGCGGTGAGGAAGTTGCCCGAGACCACGCGCACCGTCGAGTTCGCCATCGGCGTGTTCGGCAGCCCTTGCGAGAACGCCGCCTCGATCTCGAAGCGCAACTGGCCGGCGGCTTCCTGCGCGGCGTCCAGCGCCACCTCGTCGGTGATGCGCACGCCATGGCTGTAGTGCGAGCTGTGGCCCTTGGTCTTCAGTTGCTCGTCCACCTGCGGCCGGAAGCCGTGCACCAGCACGATCTTGATGCCCATCGCGTGGAGGATGGACAGGTCCTGCACGAAGGCATTGAGCTTATGCGCCGCCACCAGTTCGCCCGGCATCCCGACCACGAAGGTCTCGCCTCGGTACGCATGGATGTAAGGCGCGACGGAGCGGAACCAGGGGACGAAGGTGTGCGGGAAGACAAGGCTCATGAAGCGGAATTGTGCCGCAGCCTCCCTGGCTGCATCGGCGGGACTTGTTTCCACCATTCAGGCGCGCGAGCATTGCCGTCCCTCAAGCCAAGACGGAGACAAACCATGGACGCGATGAAGACCCACGGCGCTTTCAGCTGGTCGGAACTGATGGCCACCGACCCCGCGAAGGCGGCCGAGTTCTACGGTAATTTGTTCGGCTGGAAGATCGAGGAGATGCCGATGCCCAACGGCACCTATCGGGTGGCCAAGGTCGGCGATACCCCGGTGGGCGGCCTCATGTCCTGCCCGGACGGCTCGATGCCGCCGATGTGGGGCGTCTACGTCACCGTCGACGACGTGGACGCTGCCATCGCCAAGTGCAGCTCGCTGGGCGGCAAGGTGCTGATGCCGCCGATGGAAGTGCCGGGCGTCGGCCGCATGGCCGCGCTGGCCGATCCGCAGGGCGCGGCGTTCAGCGTCATCAAGTATTCGGAGTAGGCGACTTGAAACCCGGGGCGCGGATAATCCGCGCTCCGTGAAAGATTCTTCCCCTTCCAAGCCCTCGCGCGGCCCGGTTCCGGCGAACCCGCTGCCCCCCATCACCTTCCCCGAGTCGCTGCCGGTCTCCGGCCGCCGCGACGAGATCGCGCGCGCGCTCGAGGAGCACCAGGTCATCATCGTCTGCGGCGAGACCGGCTCCGGCAAGACGACGCAGTTGCCGAAGATCGCGCTGGCCCTGGGCCGCGGCCGGGCCAACACCGGCAAGCTGATCGGCCACACCCAGCCGCGCCGCATCGCGGCCAGCAGCGTCGCCAAGCGCATCGCCGAGGAACTGAAGACGCCGCTGGGCGAGATCGTCGGCTACAAGGTCCGCTTCCAGGACCGGTTGCAGCCCGGTGCCAGCGTCAAGCTGATGACCGACGGCATCCTGCTCGCCGAGACGCAGACCGATCCGCTGCTGAAGGCCTACGACACGCTGATCATCGACGAGGCGCACGAGCGCTCGCTGAACATCGACTTCCTGCTTGGCTACTTGCGCGAGGTGCTGCCGCGCCGGCCGGACCTGAAGGTCATCGTCACCTCGGCCACGATCGACGCGGACCGCTTCGCCAAGCACTTCGAATCGTCCAAGGGCCCGGCGCCGGTGTTGATGGTGAGCGGCCGCACCTTCCCGGTCGAGCAGCGCTACCGCCCCTTCGAGGAATCGCGCGAGTACGACCTCAACAACGCGATCTGCGATGCCGTCGACGAACTCTGGCGCGAAGGCGGTGGCGACGTGCTGGTCTTCCTGCCCGGCGAGCGCGAGATCCGCGAGGCCGCCGAGGCGCTGCGCAAGCACCATCCGCCCGGCGTCGAGGTGTTGCCGCTGTTCGCGCGCCTGTCGGAAGCCGAGCAGAACCGCGTCTTCGAGCCGCACGGCAACCGCCGCATCGTGCTGGCCACGAACGTGGCCGAGACCTCACTCACCGTCCCCGGTATCCGTTATGTGATCGACCCCGGCCTGGCCCGCGTCAAGCGCTACAGCTACCGCAACAAGGTCGAGCAGCTCCAGATCGAGAACATCAGCCAGGCCGCGGCCAACCAGCGCGCGGGCCGCTGCGGGCGGGTGAGCAACGGCATCTGCATCCGTCTCTACGAAGAGAAGGAATACAACGAGCGCCCGAAGTTCACCGACCCCGAGATCCTGCGCAGCTCGCTCGCCGGCGTGATCCTGCGCATGAAGGCGCTGCACCTGGGCAACGTCGACGAGTTCCCCTTCATCGAGCCGCCGCCGCGCAAGGCCATTGCCGACGGCTACCAGCTGCTGCAGGAGCTGGGTGCCGTCGACGACCAGAACGAGCTGACCCCGCTGGGCGGCGAGCTATCAAAGCTGCCGCTGGACCCGCGCGTCGGCCGCATGATCCTCGAGGCCCGCAACCGCGAGGCCTTGACCGAGGTGCTGATCATCGCCAGCGCGCTGAGCGGGCAGGACGTACGCGACCGCCCGATGGAGCAGCAGCAGGCTGCCGACGAGAAGCACAAGAAGTTCGACGACGAGAAGTCGGAGTTCATGGGCTACCTGAAGCTGTGGAAGTGGCTCGGCGAATCCCGTGGCGGCGAGGGTGAGCACAAGCTCAGCAACCGCAAGCACGAGCAGCTGCTGCGCGACAACTTCGTCAGCGTCCGCCGCGTGCGCGAGTGGCGCGACATCCATTCGCAGCTGCACACCGTCGTCGCCGAGCACGGCTGGCGCATGAACGGCAGCCCGGCGACCTATGAGCAGGTCCACCTGTCGATGCTCTCGGGCCTGCTCGGCAATATCGGGCTGAAAAGCGAAGAGGACGACTGGTACCTCGGCGCGCGCGGCATCCGCTTCTACCGCCACCCCGGCGCGCACCTCTCCAAGAAGCCGGGCCGCTGGATCGTGGCCGCCGAGCTGGTGGACACCACGCGCCTGTTCGGCCGCGGCATCGCCGCGATCGAGCCGCAGTGGCTGCCCGGCATCGCCGGCCACCTGATCAAGACGCAGCTCGCCGAGCCGCACTGGGAGAAGAAGGCCGCCGAGGTGATCGCGCTGGAACGCGCGACGCTGTACGGCATCGTCATCTACAGCAATCGCCGGGTGAACTTCGGCAAGGTCGATGCGCCCGCGGCGCGCGAGATCTTCATCCGCGAGGCGCTGGTCAACGGCGAGTGGGAGACCAAGCTGCCCTTCCTGGCCCACAACCAGAAGCAGATCGCCAAGATCGAGGAGATGGAACACAAGTCGCGCCGGCAGGACGTGCTGGTCGACGACGAGCTGATCTACGCCTACTACGAGCAGCAACTGCCAGCCGACGTGGTCTCCGGCGCCAGCTTCGAGCGCTGGTACCGCCATGCCGCCAAGGCCGAGCCCAAGCTGCTGTTCCTCAGCCGCGACGAACTGATGCGCCACGAGGCCGCCGGCATCACCAGCAATGCCTTCCCGAAGACGATCCGCCTCGGCGGCGTCGACTGCACGGCCACCTACCTGCACGAGCCCGGCGACGCGAAGGACGGCCTCACCGTCACCGTGCCCATCTATGCGCTGAACCAGGTCAGCGACGAACGCTGCGAATGGCTGGTGCCCGGCATGCTGGAGGCCAAGGTGACTGCCTTCCTGAAGAGCCTGCACCAGAAGCCGCGCGCGCGGCTGGTGCCGCTGCCGGACTTCGTTGCCGAGTTCGTCGAGCTGAATCCCTTTGCGCAGGGCAGCCTGCTCGAGGTGCTGCTGAAGGCCGTCAAGGAGCGCACGCAGTTGGCGATCCAGCGCAACGACTTCAAGCTCGAGCAGATCCCGGCCCACCTGTTCATGAACTTCCGCATCGTCGACGAGCACGGTCGGCAATTGGGCCTGGGCCGCAACCTTGCCGCGCTGAAGGCCGAGCTGGGCGGCCAGGCGCGCTCGGCCTTCCAGGCGCTGGCGGCGTTGAAGCTGCCCGCGGGGTCGGCTTCAGCGGCGCCAGTTGCGGCCGCACCCGCAGGAGTCCATGTTGTCAAGGCCAAGCCCGCCGCGCCGGTCAAAGACAGCGCCACCGCCTACACCGCCTGGACCTTCGGCACCCTGCCCGAACTGATGGAAGTGAAGAAGGGCGCGCAGACCCTGATCGGCTTCCCCGCCCTGATCGACCGCGGAGCGCACGTCGAGATCGAGGTCTTCGACGAGCCCGATGTCGCGGCGGCGAAGCATCGCCTGGGCCTGCGCCGCCTGGTGGCGCTGCAACTGAAGGAGCCGCTGAAGTACCTGGAGAAGAACATCCCGGACCTGCAGAAGATGTCCGTGCTCTACATGGGCCTGGGCACGGCCGAGGAGTTGCGCGAGCAGATCATCGGCGTCGCGCTGGACCGTGCCTTCCTGGCCGAGCCGCTGCCGGCCGACGAGTTCGCGTTCAAGGCGCGTCTGGAGGAGGGCCGCGCGCGCCTGAACCTGATCGCCCAGGAGGTCGCCCGCCAGGCCGGTGCCGTGCTGCAGGACTACGCTGCCGCCGTGCGCAAGCTCAAGGACGCCCGCGCGGCCAAGGACGTGGTGGACGACATTTCTGCGCAGCTGAGCAGGCTGATGCCGAAGAACTTCGTCGTCGCGACACCCTGGTCGCAGCTCCAGCACGTCACGCGCTACCTGAAGGCCATCGTGGCCCGGCTCGACAAGCTGCGCGCCGATGCGGCCCGCGACAGCCGGCTGATGGCGGAACTGAAGCCGCTGGAGCAGCGCTACACCCGCAGGCTTGCCGAGCTGAAGGGCCAGCAGGATGGCCGGCTGGCGGATTTCCGCTGGCAGCTGGAGGAACTGCGCGTCAGCCTGTTCGCCCAGGAGCTGCGCACGCCGCAGCCGGTCAGCGTCAAGCGGCTGCAGAAGGTGTGGGAGCAGATGACGGCCTGACGCTGCCGCCGAGCATTTCGTTACAAACGCTGGTTTTGCGTTAAAACCTGGGCGAATGCCGTACAAATTCGCCGTTAGGGTGCGCCCCGAATTGTGTCAAATCGGGATGAAACTAGAGCCTTGCTTTCCGGTCCCTTGATCCGTGCCTGATTCCTCTCCTACCGCCGCCGCGCCGAAGTCTGCCGCCGCAGCGCCCACGCGCCGCTTCGGCCGTTTCGAGCTGCGCGCCTTGCTGAACAAGAGCGCGCGCAGCATGCTGTGGCTCGTCCACGACGAGCGCAACGCCCAGGAGCTGTACCTGTGCATGCCGCGCGTGGCGCCCAACTCGCCGGCCGCCGCCGAGGACTGGCAGAAGATGGCCAACACGGGCGCGCGGGTGAATCACCCGAATCTGGGCCACGTCGTTGAGGTCGGCCAGGTCGAGCACTGGCCTTACGTCGCCTATGACCGCGCGCTCGGCGAGACGCTGGACGAACGGCTGGCCCGCGGGGCCGCGCCGGTGCCGAACGAGGCGGCCGACTGGATCTGCCAACTGCTCGAAGGCCTGGCCTTCGCCCACGAGGCCGGCCATGCGCACCGCGACATCCAGGCCGCCCTGGTGGTCATCAGCCCCACCAACCAGGTCCGCCTGCTGGGGCTGGAGGTGGCCCAGGAGGTGTTCCCGGCGAACGCGAACTTCAACACGGTCACGCGCCGCGCAACGCGTGAGGCGGCCGAGGAAGACGTGCTGTGCGTCGGCCTGCTGCTGCATCGCATCCTCACGGGCCGGCCTGTGCTGGAGCTGAACGACCTGCAGATGGTGATCCAGCAGATGCAGCCGATCGGCCACGAGGTCGTGCGCCTGGGTTGGGAGACGCCCCACCCGATTCCCGATCCGCTGCGCGCGATCGGCAACCGCGCCACCGACCGGCAGGCCCGCCAGCGCTACCACATGGCACGCAGCTTCCTGCGTGCGCTGGACGGCTGGCGGACGGCGGCCAACGCCGATGACGGCGGCCCGATCGCGCTGCTGATCGACCGGCTACAGCGCGTCGGCCATCTGCCCAGCACGACGACGGCGCTCAACGCCATCGCGCAGTCCAGCAGCATGAGCGGCAAGCACATCAGCATCCTGGCGGAGCTGGTGCTGAAGGACATGGCGCTGAGCCTGGAACTGCTGCGTCGCGTCAACAACTCGCTGAAGCAGCAGGGCGCGCCGGTGGACGGCACGGTGCTGAACCTGCAGCGCGCCATCGCCATGCTGGGGCTCAACGGCGTGCAGGAGGCGGCGCGCTCGCTGAGGCCCTGGCCGGGCGTGCTGGCAGAGCAGCCGGCGGTCATGCTGCGCAAGCTGATGGACCACCTGCAGCGTGCGGGCCAGATCGCGCAGGCGCTGCGCCCGGCCGGCTATGACGGCGAGGTCGTCTACCTGATCACCGTGATGCAGAGCCTGGGCCGCCTGCTGGTGACCTACCATTTCCCGGAGGATGCCCAGCAGATCCGGCAACTGATCCAGCCGCTGGAGCCCACGCCCGACCACCCCAATCCGGCGCCGATGAGCGAGCAGGCCGGCGCCTACGCCGTGCTCGGCTGCGATCTCGATACGCTGGGCCAGGCGGTGGCGCGCTACTGGAGCCTCGGCGAGGAACTGCAGCACATGATCCGCCGCCAGGGTGTCGACGTGCCGGTGCGCCATGCCGAATCCGATGCCGAGATATTGCGCCTGACCGGCAGCCTGGCCAACGAACTGGCCGACGCGCTGCTGCAGCCCGAGCCTCTGAAGCGGCAGGCGGCCATCGAGACCGCGACCAAGCGCTATGCCCGCACTCTGCATGTGGGCCTGCGGGAGGTGCAACTGGCGATCAATCCGGAGGCCGCCGAGGGCGCGCCGGACGAGCCGGAAGCGCCGCCCGTGGTCGCCGTGCCCAAGGCCTCGGCCTTGCGTGGCCGCTTCAGCTCCGGCGGCCGCTGAGCAGGCCCGTGGCTATGGCTACCGGGGCCGACGGCCGCAAGTCATCGTTGCCGCCCGAGCTCGGCCGCTTCAAGCTGCTGAAGAGCCTGGGGCAGGGCGCGCAGGCCACGGTGTGGCTCGCGCATGACCCGCGCCTGGACCGGGATGTGGCCGTGAAGGTGCTGCGTTCCGGTGCCGATCAGCTGACCGTGGACGAGTGGCTGCACGAGGCGCGCGCGGTCAGCCGGCTGACGCATCCGAACATCGTGCCGGTGTTCGAGGCCGACGTGCAGGGCGGGCAGTCCTACATGGTGTTCGAGTACGTGCCCGGCGGCACGCTGGCCGAGCGGCTGCGTGGCGGGCGGGTGCTGCCGGCGCGCGATGCCGTGGAGCTGATGCTGCAAGTGCTGGATGGCCTGCAGGCCGCGCACGATGCTGGCGTGGTCCACCGCGATCTGAAGCCGACGAACGTCCTGCTCGATGCCCAGGGCCGTGCGCGCGTGATGGATTTCGGCATCGCCGCGCGCTTGGACAAGACTGGTGAGGTTCCGGCCAGCAGCAAGCCGCAACCCATCGTCGGCACGCCCAGCTACCTGTCGCCCGAGGCGGCACGTGGCGAGGCGCCGAGCCCGTTGATGGACGTCTTCACCGCCGCCGTGCTGCTGGCCGAGATGCTCAGCGGCCGCAGGCTGAACCAGGACGCTGACCCCTGGCGATCGGTGCATCGCGTGATCGAGCAAGACCTGACCCTGCCTTCAGGCCTGACTGCCGATGTCGACGATGCGCTGCGAGCGATCGTCCAGCGCGGCCTGGCGCGCGACGGCACGCAACGCTGGTCCAGCGCGCGCGCCTTCCGCGATGCGCTGGCGGGGTGGCTGCATCCCTCGCAGGAGCCGGTCGGCGAAGGCAACGAGGGCGCGGCACTGGAGTTCCTGCTGCGCCGGATGCGGATGAAGAGCGACTTTCCCGCGATGTCCGATGCCGTGGGCCGCATCCAGCGCCTGACGCAGAGCGAGAACGAGAGCATCACGACGCTGTCGAACGAGATCCTGAAGGACGTGGCGCTGACCCACAAGCTGCTGCGCCTGGTCAACACGGTGCAGTTCAGCCATGCCGGCGGCGGCACGATCAGCACCGTGTCGCGCGCCGTGGCGCTGGTCGGCTTCGCCGGCATCCGCAACCTGGCACTGTCGTTGATTCTGCTGGAGCGCATGGAGAACAAGGCCCATGCGCAGTTGCTGCGCGAGGAGTTCCTGCGCTCGCTGATGGCAGCCTCGCTGGCGCGTGAACTGTGCGTTGCGCCGCACAACAACGAGGAGGCCTTCCTCTGCGCGATGTTCCATCACCTCGGCCGGGTACTGAGCGAGTTCTACTTCCCCGAGGAGGCGCAGCAGGTGCGCCGCATCATGCGGCCGGAGCGCGGCGCGGCGCCCGATGCCAAGCCGGTCAGTGAGGCCGCGGCCTCGATGCAGGTACTGGGCATGAGCTACGAGCAACTGGGCGTGGGCGTGGCGCGCAAGTGGGGCCTGCCGGATGTGCTGCAGGCCAGCATGCGCCGGCCCGAGGGCGAGCCGCCCGCGCGGCGGGTGGACAGCCCGATCGAGCGCCAGCGCTGGCTCGCGCGCGCCGCCAACGATGTGGCCGACGCACTGCTGCTGGCCGAGCCGAAGGATGCACAGGGCCGCGTGCGCGCGATGGCGCAGCGCTATGCGCGTGCACTGGGCGTCACGTCGGAGGCCTTCGGCAAGGCCACCGACCAGGCCCGTCAGCGACTGGGCCAGATGGCGCATGTGATGGACATCAAGCTTGCCAAGGGCTCGCCGGCGGAGCGGCTGCTGGCACCGTCGGCAGCCGGGCCAGGCGACGATTCGCTGTCGGAGCATCAACTGCAGGCGACACAGGTGCTGGAGCCGACCTTGCCCGGCCAGCAACCGTCGCGCGAGCAGGCGGTGGACATGCTGACCGCCGGCGTGCAGGACATCACCCAAGCGATGGTGGAAAGCTTCAAGCTCAACGAAGTGCTGCGGATGATCCTGGAGACGATCTACCGGGGCCTCGGCTTCCGCCGCGTCGTCTTCTGCCTGCGCGATCCGAAGACCGAGGCACTGACCGGCCGCTTCGGCCTGGGCGAAGGCGTGGAGGCTGTGACACCGGCGTTCCGCATCGCGCTGCACACGCCGCCCGGTGCTGTGGCCGACCTGTTCTCGGCGGTCTGCCAGAAGGGTGTCGACACGCTGATCGCCGACGCGGGCGTGCCGAAAATCGCGGAGCGGCTACCGGCCTGGTTCGCAGGCCCGGTGCGTGCCTCGAGCTTCCTGCTGCTGCCGATGGCGATGAAGGGCGCGCCTTTCGCGCTGATCTACGCCGACAAGGTGCGCGCCGGCAGCATCGACCTGGGCGAGAAGGAGCTGTCGCTGCTGCGCACGCTGCGCAACCAGGCGGTGATGGCGTTCAAGCAGGCCGGCTGACCGACCGTTGGGTCAATCAATCAATAATCAGCGGCCGCGATCCCGATAGCCGTCGCGGCGCTCGTAGTGGCCGTCGTACCAGCGGCGGCGGCCGCCTTCCCAGCCCCAGTAGCCGTCGACCCAGATGCCCGGAGCGACCACGGCCGGTTCGGCAACGTAGCCGCCGCCATAGTAGCGGTGCGCTGGCACGACGATGCAGCCGCTGAGACCGGCGCCGACGAGGGCCAGCAGGGCTGCCGTGGAAATAGCGCGTGTCTTGTTCAACATGATCGTCTGCTCCTGATCGTTGCTTGTTCAACGCCTATCGGGGCAAGGACGGTGACCGGATCCGGGCAGCTTTACTGCTGGTCACAAATGAAAAAAGCCGGCGGGTGCCGGCTTGATAAAGGTTGACGAGCCTTGACTCGGCACTGGTTGCAACGGTTGGGGCTGCTTCGTTCCCGACCTGACCCGGTTGGCCGCGCTTCCATGCGAGGAGGCCCGTCAGCAAGCAGTATACCCCTCGTCCAGCTTCGCCTCGCTGAACGCGGGCGAATCTGGCCGGTCCCCCGAGGGGGCGGCGGCACTCGCGGCATCGAGCCGCGAGCATGCCGCCAGTGGGCCGGCTTGGGGGCGGCCCGGCGCTCGGCCCGAATACCGAAGTCGGCTCTTCGTTCTTAACGAAGTTGCAAATCGTCGTCGCTGAAGCGAATGTTCAACGGTTCGATCAACAACTGCTTCTCGCCCGCTTCCAGCGCGCCGGCGACCCAGGCGTCGATGCCGCAGGACTTGGCGACTTCGACCGTGCGGGCGGCGTCGGCGGCGGGCACGAAGATCGCGAAGCCGGCGCCCATGTTGAGCGTCGAGTAGGCCTCGCGGTCGTCCTGCTTGGCGTGCTGCTGCATGAACTTCAGCACCGGCGTGACCGGGGGCACCGTGTGGATGCGGTAAGTGAAGCGGCCCGGGTGGCGCAGCAGCTTGCGCCAGCCGTGGCCGGTGATGTTGGCGCAGTAGTGCGGCTGGATGCCGGCCTTGTACAAGGCCTCGGTCACGGGCGAGTACAGCACGGTGGGCGCCAGCAGCGCGTCGCCGTAAGTCAGACCCGGCTCGATTTCGGTCAGGTAGCCATTGGGCAGCCGTTCGACCAGCTTGCGCGCGAGCGAGAGACCGTTCGCGTGGATGCCGCTGGAGGCGAGCAGCACGATCGCGTCGCCCGCACCCAGCTTGTCGCCGACCGACAGGCGCTGCTTCGGGTTGACGAGGCCGGTGCAGGAAGCGGCCAGGTCGATGCGGCCACCCTCGACGATGCCGGCCAGCGCCGGCGTCTCGCCGCCGCCCCAGGCCACCGAGCAGGTGTCGCAGGCCTTCTTCCAGCCCTCGACCAGCGCCTGCGCGCGGGCCTTGTCGCCGAACCAGTCGGAGCCGCCGGCGGCCCAGTAGGCTTGCACGACCAGCGGCGTGGCGCCGACGGTGATCAGGTCGTTGATCGCCATCGCGATGGTGTCCTGGGCGATCGAGGCGTAGTAGCTGCTCTTGCCGGTGAGCTTGGCCATCTCGTCGGCCACCAGGGTCTTGGTGCCCAGGCATTCGACGATCGAGGCCATGTAGAACGGGCCGACGTCGACGACGTAGGCCGATTCGCCGCGCGAGGCGGGCACTTCGGTGAAGCCGTGGCCGATCAGGTGGGCGCCGGTCGCGGCGGCTGCGCGTTGGGCCGAGATCTTCAGCGGATCGATCAGGTCGTAGTTGACGCCGGCCTGCTCATAACTGAGGGTTTCGGCGGAGGAGGGGGTGTTGCTCATGGGGTCGGATTATCAGTCAGCCCTGACTCATACAATGCCGCGCCATGAGCTACCTGGTCCTCGCCCGCAAGTATCGTCCTCGCGCCTTCGAAGAGATGGTCGGGCAGGAGCACGTCGTGCAGGCCCTGTCGAACGCGCTGACGCAGCAGCGCCTGCATCACGCCTACCTGTTCACCGGCACGCGCGGCGTCGGCAAGACGACGGTCTCGCGCATCCTTGCCAAGAGCCTCAACTGCACGGGGCCGGACGGCAGTGGCGGCATCACCGCCACGCCCTGCGGCGTCTGCGATGCCTGCCGGGACATCGACTCCGGTCGCTTCGTCGACTACGTCGAGCTCGACGCGGCCTCGAACCGCGGCGTGGAAGAGATCTCCCAGTTGCTGGACCAGGCGGTCTACAAGCCGGTCGTCGGGCGCTTCAAGGTCTACATGATCGACGAAGTCCACATGCTCTCGAACACCGCGTTCAACGCGATGCTGAAGACGCTGGAGGAACCACCCGAGTACCTGAAGTTCGTGCTCGCGACGACCGATCCGCAGAAGGTGCCGGTCACCGTGCTGTCGCGCTGCCTGCAGTTCAACCTGCGGCCGATGGCGCCGCAGAACGTGCTCTCCCACCTGACCAACGTGCTGCAGACCGAGAACGTGCCGGCCGAGCCGGGTGCGCTGCGGCTGCTGGCGCGTGCTGCGCGCGGTTCGATGCGCGACGCCCTGTCGCTGACCGACCAGGCGATCGCCTTCGGCGCCGGCTCCTTGACCGAGCCGGGCGTGCGCCAGATGCTGGGCAGCGTCGACCGCTCGCACGTCACGGCCATCCTCGACGCACTGGCCGCCGCGGACGGTGCGGCCGTCGTGGCGCAGGCCGATGCCCTGCGCAGCCTTGGACTGTCGGCCGCGGGCACGCTGGAAGACCTGGCCGGCCTGCTGCAGCAGATGGCGGTGGCCCAGGCCGCGCCGCGCGCGCTCGACGAGCAGGATCCCGACACCCCCGAGGCCCGGCGTCTCGCCGCGCTGCTGCCAGCCGACGAGATCCAGCTGATGTACAGCATGGCGCTGCACGGCCGCCAGGAACTGGCGCTGGCGCCGGACGAATATGCCGGCCTGTTGATGGTCCTGCTGCGGATGCTGGCCTTTCGGCCGGCCGGTGCCGCGGGCCGGCAGCCCTCGAAGCCCACAGCTGCCGTGGTGGCAGCGCCCGCCGCCGCGCCGCTGCTGGCGCCGGTCGCGCCCAAGGTTGCGGTGCCGGTACCGGTGCCTCCGGTCGTGACTGCCCGGCCGCCCGAGCCGATACCGGTACCGGTGCGAGCGCCTGAACCGCCACCGGTCCGCGCGGCCGATCCGAACTCGCCGAGCGCACGGCTGCGCCCGCGCGCGATCGTGCAGCCGGTCGAGCAGGAGGCCGACGACGATCTGGGGCCGCCGCCTGCTGACGACGATTCACCACCGCCGTGGCTCGACGCGGCGCCCGACGACGATGCCGCGGGCGGCGCTGAACTGAGCGACCCCGATTTCGGCCAGGACGAGAGCCCGGCCGAGCGTGGTGGCACGGGCTATGCCTCGACCGCCGGCAATGACGTCGTCTTCGAGCCCACGCCGCTGGGCGAGCGCTGGCACGCGCAGGTGATGAGCTTGGGCCTCACCGCGCTGCCGCGCGAGCTGGCGATGCAGGCGCAATGCATCGGCGTTGGCGAGGACGGTGAAACGCAAGTCTGGCGTTTGCGAGTCGAACGCGATTCGCTGCGCCAGCCGGTGCTGAAGGACAAGCTGCAGGCGGCGTTGAACGCGGCCCTGCAGCGGCCCGTCCGCATCGAGCTGGAAGCCGGCTCGGCGCAGGACTCGCCCGCGTTGCGCGAGGCCGCCGCGGCGCAGGCGAAGCAGCGCGAGATCGAGCGCATCGTCGTCGAAGACCCGATCGCCCAGGCGCTGCTGGCCGAGTTCAAGACGGCACGCATCGTGCCCGGATCGATCCGCTCGATCCTCCACTGATTTTTAAAGTTATCCCAAGGAGTACGTCAAATGATGAAGGGTCAACTCGCCGGCCTGATGAAGCAGGCTCAAGCGATGCAGGACAACCTGAAGAAGGCGCAGGATGAACTCGCCACGATCGAGGTCGAGGGCCAGTCCGGCGCCGGCCTGGTCAAGGTCACGATGACCTGCAAGAACGACGTCAAGCGCGTCACCATCGATCCGAGCCTGCTGGCTGACGACAAGGACATGCTGGAGGACCTGGTCGCCGCCGCCTTCAACGACGCGGTGCGCCGCGCCGAGCAAACGAGCTCCGAGAAGATGGGCAAACTGACCGCCGGCATGCCCATGCCCCCGGGCATGAAGTTTCCGTTCTGATGGCCCACCCCCGTAGCGCTTCGCGCTCCCCCTCAAGGGGGCGCACCCAGTGGACCGGCAAAGCCGGATCCACGGCTGCAGCTTGGTTGGGCTGTGGTGGCGCGAAGCGCGGGGCTGCCTGTTGACGGCTTTAGAGAATTTGATCGAGGCGCTGAAGCGCCTGCCCGGCGTGGGCCAGAAGTCGGCCCAGCGCATGGCTTACCACCTGCTGCAGCACGACCGCGAGGGCGCGCGCCAGATGGCGAAGGCGCTGAGCACGGCGACCGAGTCGATCGGCCATTGCCGGCGCTGCCATACCTTCAGCGAGACCGAGCTGTGCTCGATCTGCGCGGACGGCGCGCGCGACGCGCGGTTGCTGTGCGTGGTCGAAACGCCGGCGGACCAAGCCGCGCTGGAGCGCACCGGCTCCTACCGCGGCTACTACTTCGTGCTGCTGGGCCGGCTGAGCCCGTTGGACGGCATCGGCGCGCGCGAGATCGGTGCGGCCGAGCTGCTGGTGCGCGCGGCGGAGACGGCGGTCGAGGAGGTGATCCTCGCCAGCAGCTTCACCGCCGAGGGCGAGGCCACGGCCCACGTGCTCGCCGAGGCGCTGCGCTCGCGCGGCATCAAGGCCACCCGGTTGGCGCGCGGCGTGCCGGTCGGCAGCGAGCTGGAGTACGTGGACCTGGGCACGATCGCCCATGCTTTGTCGGATCGACGTTGAAGGGCCCGCATGACCATCGCCAATTTCTGCATCCTCGTGGCCTGCGCGCTGCCGGTGATCTGCGCGGCCGTCGCCAAGTCGAAGGGCTTTGCGAGGATGGACCGTCCCGGCGGCTATGACAACCGAGATCCGCGCGGCTACCTGTCGCATCTGACTGGCTGGCGTGCCCGCGCCAATGCGGCGCAGGCCAACAGCTTCGAGGCGCTGCCGCTGTTCATCGCGGCCGTGCTGGTGGCGCAACAGATGCAGGCGCCGCAGGGCCGCACCGACGCACTGGCGATGGCCTTCATCGCCGTGCGGCTGATCTACATCGCCGTGTACATCGCGGACCAGGGCAAGCTGCGCTCGCTGGTCTGGGCCATCGGCGTAGCCCTCTGCGTCGCGATGTTCTTCTGAGCGCTGCTGCGGCTCAGCGCCGCGCCACGCTCGTCGAGGGCTTGATCGCCGCGCTGGTCACCGTGTGGCCGCCGCGTGCGGACTTGGTCTTCACGAGGCGCTGCTTGCCGACCGGGGCAGACACGGTCTTCGACGCCACGCGCTGCGGCGCGGCAGCCGGCGTCGACGTGTAGACCACCACCGTCTGGCCGGCCTTGAAGCTCGTCGCCCGCGGGCTCAGCTTGTTCCACTGCGCGACCTGCACGCTGCTGACGCGGTAGCGCCGCGCCACGGCCGCCACCGTCTCGCCTTTGCCGGCGCGCCAGGACACGCGGCGCAGCGGCGGCACGTCCGGCGCCAAGGTCATGCTGGCGTTTTCGGCGAGCAGCTCGGACACGTCCTCCTGGCGATGCGCGGCGCGCGGCACCAGCAGGGTCGAGCCCTTCTTGACGAGCATCTTCGGCGGGATCTTGTTGATCTCGCGCAGCGCGTCCTCGTTCATGCCGACCTGCTTGGCCGCCTCGGCCGGCTTCATCGTGCGCGGCACGACCCAGGCGGTCCAGGTGGCCAGCGGGCCGCGGTGGGCGGCCAGATTCAGCGCGAAGGCGCTGGCGTTGTCGAAGGGCAGCAGCACGCGCTCCGTGCCCGCGGCAAGGATCACCGGCTTGTTCATCTGCGGGTTGAACTGCTTGAACTCCTCGGTGGCGAGTCCGGCCAGACGGGCGGCGACGTCCACGTCCATGTCGCGCTCGATCGCCACGCTGAGGAAGTACGGGTGGTTGGACAGCGAAGGCAGCGTGAGGCCGAAGGCCTCCGGCGTCATCACGATGTTCTTCACGGCCTGCAGCTTCGGCAGGTAGTAGCGCGTCTCGTCCGGCATCTGGATGCTGTCGTAGTCGGTCGGCAGGCCGCGCTTCTGGTTGCGCGCGATCGACTTCTGCACATTGCCCTGGCCCCAGTTGTAGGCGGCCAGCGCGAGCTGCCAGTCGCCGAACATGTCGTGCAGGCGGTTCAGGTAGTCCAGCGCGGCGCGTGTGGAGGCGAGCACGTCGCGGCGGTCGTCGCGGAAGATGTTCTGCTTCAGCGCGAAGTCGCGGCCGGTGGCCGGCACGAACTGCCACATGCCCGAGGCCTTGGCGGTGGACTGGGCCTGCGGGTTGTAGGCGCTCTCGATGAAGGGCAGCAGCGCCATCTCGGTGGGCATGCCGCGCTTCTCCACTTCCTCGACGATGTGGAACAGGTAGCGGCTGCCGCGCTCGGTCATGCGCTGCACGTAGTCGGGCCGCGAGCTGTACCAGGCCTCGGCCTTGCGCACGCCGTCGTTGTCGAGCTCGGGCATGGCGAAGCCGGCGCGCAGGCGGGCCCAGAGGTCGGCCCTCTCCACCGCGACATCGGACAGGTCGACCTTCACGCCGGGGCGCAGCGTGTCTTCCAGCAGCGCCGAGGCAGCGGCCTCGGTTGCGGGTGTCGGCGCCGGCATCGGGGCCAGCACCGGCGCGGACGACGCGGCGGCAACGACGGTGGGGGTTGAGTCTTGCGATCGGCTCGCTGCAGTGGCGGGGGAGGTGGCAGCGGCGGTGGTGGGATCGGCGGGCGGCTGTGTGGCGCAGGCGGCCAGCAGCGTGGCAAGGAGCGCGGGGCTCCAGCGGTGAAGGATCGTCATCGGAATTCGTTCTTCCATTGGCGCAGCGTGGCGAGCACCGCGACCGGATCGGTCGAGGGAGCGTCGCGCATCGCGGCGGGGGTGGCATGGGCGCGGGCGGCGGCCGAGACGGCGGGCTCGCTGCAGCGCAGGAAGGGGTTGATGCGGCGCTCCAGCGCGATCGTCGACGGCAGCGTCGGCTCGCCGCGTTCGCGCAGCGCGATGCAGCGGATCTCGTGCTCGCGCAACGCGGCGTTGCCGGGCTCGACGGTGCGTGCGAAGCGCAGGTTCGACAGCGTGTATTCGTGCGCGCAGCAGACGCGCGTGTCGCCCGGCAGCGCGGCGAACTGCTGCAGCGAATCGTGCATCTGCTCGGCCGTGCCTTCGAACAGGCGCCCGCAGCCGGCCGAGAACAAGGTATCGCCGCAGAACAGCAGCGGTGCCTCGCCCGCGGGCTCGGCGCAATCGGCGTAATACGCGATGTGGCCCGCCGTGTGGCCGGGCACCTCCAGCACGCGGAACTGCACGCCCAGCAGTTCGACGATGTCGCCGGCGATGCAGGCGGTGTAGGGGCGGGGGATGGTCTCGCGGGCCGGGCCGTAGATCGGGCCCTGCAGCAGCGGGCGCAGGCCTTCGAGGCCGCCGACGTGATCGCTGTGATGGTGCGTCACTAGAATGCCGGCAAGGCGCAGTTTCAGTGCGCCGAGCGCCTCGATCACCGGGGTCGCATCACCGGGATCGACGACGACGGCGTCACTGCCGTCGTGAAGCATCCAGATGTAGTTGTCGGCAAAGGCGGCGACTGCGTTCAGGTTCATGCGGCAGGGGTGTTGGCTATGCAGCGAGTGCCATGACACGCGAAGCTTCGATTATAGAGTTGGCTGCCTGGCTGGAGACCCCGCCGGGACGTTATCTGCTGGCCTGGGAGCAGGCGCAGCTCGATGGCGCGGTGGCCGACCTGTTCGGCTTCCATGCGCTACAGCTGGGCCTGCCGCAACTCGCGGGGCTGGCCGCCAACCGCATGCCGCACCGCTGGCTGGCGCTCGATTGCGCGCCCGGCACCGGTGAAATGGTGTGCGAAGGCCGCCCCGGCATGCCGAAGGCCATCGTCGCGCTGCACTGCGAATTCGACGAACTGCCCTTCGAGGCCGCCTCGCTGGACCTGGTCGTGCTGCCCCATGCGCTGGAGCTGGCGCGCGATCCGCACCAGACCTTGCGCGAGGTCGAGCGCGTGCTGCGGCCCGAAGGTCGCGTCGTGATCCTCGGCATGAATCCGGCCAGCTTCTGGGGGCTCAGGCAGAATCTCGGCCGGCTGCGGGGCAAGACCCGGCACCCGTACCTGCCGCGCCTATCCCCCACCAGCGAGCGCATCGGCTACTGGCGGCTGCGCGACTGGCTGCGGCTGCTGAGCTTCGAGGTCGAGGGCGCGCGTTTCGGCGTCTACGCACCGGCGCTGCGTTCCGAGAAGTGGCTGGCGCGCTGGCGCTGGATCGAGCGCATCGGCCAGCGCTGGTGGCCGGTGCTGGGTGCGGTGTACTTCATCGTCGCGGTCAAGCGTGTGCACGGCATGCGCCTGATCGGCCTGGCCCGCCAGCAGAAGCAACTCAAACCGAAGGCCGCTCCGGCAGTGGCCCTGCATCAACGTCGTCCGCACAACAAGAAGCCATGAGCACCTCAGCAGTTCCCGCCGCCCCACCCGCATCCAAGCCCGCCATCGCCATCCCGCAGGTCACCATCTACACCGACGGTGCCTGCAAGGGCAATCCAGGCCCCGGCGGCTGGGGCGCCTGGCTCTCCGCCAGCGGGCACGAGAAGGAGATGTTCGGCGGCGAGCCGAACACGACCAACAACCGGATGGAGCTGACCGCGCCGATCGAGGCGCTGGCCTCGCTGAAGCGCACCTGCCAGGTCATCATCTACACCGACAGCGAGTACGTGCGCAAGGGCATGACCGAATGGATCTCCGGCTGGCAGCGGCGCGGCTGGAAGACGGCCGACGGCAAGCCGGTGAAGAACGCCGACCTCTGGCAGCGGCTCGATGCGCTGGCGCGCCTGCACCGCGTGGACTGGCGCTGGGTCAAGGGCCATGCCGGCGACCCGGGCAACGAGCGCGCGGACCGGCTGGCGAACCAGGGTGTCACCTCGGTGTCGCGCTGATTGGGCGCTGATCGGCCGTAGACTTTCGGCATGCAGAACAATCCGCTGATCCACTGGCATTCGATGTTCATGGGCGTGGCCCTGCTGGCCGCGGCGCGCTCGAAGGACGCGCGCAAGCGCAACGGTGCCTGCATCGCCAGCGCGGACAACAAGATCCTCGGCGTCGGCTACAACGGCCTGCCGCGCGGCTGCGACGACGACGATCCCTCTTACTGGAGCGACGACGACGCGGATCCCGCCAATTCGCGCCACAGCTACATCGTCCACGCGGAAGTCAACGCGATCCTGAACTGCGTGGTGCTGCCGCTGAACGGCAGCACGATCTACACGACGCAGTACCCGTGCCCGCGCTGCGTACAGTCGATCATCCAGGTCGGCATCCGGCGGGTCGTGTTCCTGGAGAAGAAGTCGCACCAGGTGGCGAACAACCAGGCTTCGGACAAGATGCTGGTCGACGCGCAGATCGAGGTGCTGTCGCTGGAAGAACTCGAAGCCGCAGCGGCGCGCTGGTGCGACAAGCTCAACGGCTTCGTCCGCGACAACGCCGAAACTTGAGTTGAATAAGCGGGTGAATTCCCGCCTTATTCCGGCTTAAGTCTTTGCCGGAGCGAACATCATCGGGTCTCGAAGTCGAGGCCCATCATGATCATCCCGCTGCACCAGAACTCCGCAGAGCACCGCGAGCCCCTGCTGGCCGCGCCGCTGTTCCTGGAATCGCCGATCGTGGCGCCGGTCGATGCCTCGCGCCTGCAGCGGCTGCACGCGCTGATGTTCGCCGCCGGCCTCGAACTGGAACCCACCCGCATGGTGTACGACCGCACGTATGCCTACGAGCGCCTGGCCGCCGGCTTCGGCTCGGACAGCGAAACGCTGCGCCAGTTCGCGATCGACGTATTCGCGGACTACCAGGATGCGGGCGAGTGGATCGGGCTGATCCACTGACGCAATCTAGCTTCAGCGCCGGCCGCTCCAGAAACCAGGCTTGCGGCGCTGGTGCGCCACCGCGAGAACGCGGATGCTGTCGCCATCGACGATGTAGACGATGGTGTACGGGAATCGCCGCAGCGGCAGGCGTCGGACATTGCCGCGCCAGACCGCGCCGAGTTGCGGCTGCCGAGCCAGCAAGAGCGCCGATCGTTCGAATTCGGCGATGAACGCCTCACCCAGTTCGGTGGTGGCTTCGCGTGTGTAGCGGGCGGCGCTTCCAATCAGTTCTCGTTCCGCCTTCGGAACGAGCGTGACCTTCACGACAAGGCCTGGCGTGCGCGCTGCAAGGCAGTGTCCAGCGCGACGAACTCTTCGCCGCCGGCCTCGATTTCCGCCAGCCGCTGCTCGATCTCTGCAGCCCAGGCCTCTTCGATATCGCTCGCGGCATCAACGCTTGCGAGCAGATGGTCGGCCAGCAGTACGCGCTCTTCCGGGCTGAGCTTCAGCGCTGCGGCTTCGAGCATGGCGAGATCTTCGGACATCGGAGACTCCGGCGTTTGACTACGTGCGCCATATTAGCGCGACGCCTTTGCCGAGCCTCCTACTGCGGCGCCCACTGCTCGACGCGGGCCACCGGCTTGCCGCCGATGATCATCGCCAGCACCTCGTCCTCGGTCAGATCGGTCGTGCGGTAGGTGCCGACGACCTTGCCGTTCTTCATCACGCTGAGCCGGTCCGACAGGCCGAACACGTCCGGCATGTCGTGCGTGATCAGGAAGATGCCGACGCCTTCGCTCTTCAGTCGGCGCACCAGTTCGTGCACCATCCGAGTCTCCTCGGGGCCGAGCGCCGCGCAGGGCTCGTCCATGATCAGCACCCGGGCCTTGAAGTACAGCGCGCGCGAGATCGCGACGACCTGCCGCTGCCCGCCCGACAGCGCGCGCACCGGCACGCGGATGTTCTTGAAGTTCGGGTTCAGCCGGTGGAAGGTCTCGCGCGCGGCCTGCTCCATCGCATCGTCGTCGAGCAGGCCGAAGCGGGTCAGCAGCTCGCGGCCGAGGAATAGGTTCTGCACCGCGTCGAGGTTGTCGGCCAGCGCCAAGGTCTGGTAGATCGTTTCAATGCCGAGCGCCTGCGAGTCCGCCGGCGAGGCGATCTTGGCCGCATGGCCGTTCACCAGGATCTCGCCGCTGTCGATCGGGTAGGCGCCGGCCAGCATCTTCATCAGCGTGGACTTGCCGGCGCCGTTGTGGCCCAGCACCGCGACGACCTCGCCCGGATGCAGCTGCAGGCTCACGTTCTCGACCGCGTGCACGCCGCCGAAGGCCTTGTGCACGTTCTGAATCTCTACCAACGCGGTCATGCGATTCTTTCTCCGGTCCAGCGGCGGTACAGCACGTCGAAGGCGACGGCCACGATCAGCACCTGGCCGATGATCACGTAGCGGCTGCCGATGCTCACGTCCATCAGCAGCATGCCGCTGTCCAGGAACTGGATCATCAGCGCGCCCAGCACCGAGCCCAGCACCGTGCCGCTGCCACCCGACAGCGCCACGCCGCCGATCACCGCGGCGGCGATCACGTACAGCTCCATGCCGGTGCCCAGCGAGTTGGTGCCGGCGTTCAGCCGCGCCACGGCGACGATGGCGGCCACGGTGATCATCACCGCCAGCAGCATGAAGAGCTTGATCGTCACGCGCCGCACCGGGATGCCGACCAGTTGCGCCGCCTCCGGATTGCCGCCGATCGCAAACACATAGCGACCGAAGCGCGTGCGGTTCGCGATGAAGCTGATGCCGAACACGACGACGCCCCAGATCAGCACCGGGATCGGCACGCCTTGCGCCTCGGGTTTGCTCTCGAGCCGGTAGGCGTTCATCAGGCCGACGAAGCCGAGCACGACGATCGAGAAGCCCGCCATCAGCGCCAGGTCGAAGGCCAGCGGCCGCAGCGGGAAGCCGTGCTTGCGTTTGCGTGCACGGCGGGCGAAGCCGCTCCACACCAGCAGCGCCACCAGCACGATGCCCAGCGCCCAGCTGAGGCGAGGGCCCAAAGCGCCGTCCAGCCCGCCGCCCAGCGCGAGGAAGGTGGCATCGGTGATCGGCTGCGTCTTGCCGTCGGCCACCAGGAAGGCCGCGCCGCGGAAGGACATCAGCCCGCCGAGCGTGACGACGAAGGAGGGCACGCCCAGCACGGCGGTCAGCCAGCCCTGGTAGAGCCCGATCGCCAGCGCCATCGCCAGGCCGGCCAGAGACGCGGAGATCCAGCCCCAGTTCTTCGAATACATCAGCCAGGCGATCAGCACGCCCACCGCGCCCAGCACCGAGCCGACCGACAGGTCGATCTGCCGCGCCACGATCACCAGCGTGATCGCCGTGGCGACGATGCCGACGACGGCCGTCTGCTGCGCGATGTTGTAGAGGTTCTCCGGCGTCAGGAAGGTGCCGGTGGCGGCGTGGAAGACCACGGCCATCACGACCAGCACGGCGGCCATCAGCGACAGCCGGAGGTCCAGCGCGGAGATTTGGAGTTTGGAGTTCATGGATTGAAGACAGGGAGCGGGACAGGCCGGGCACCCGGCCCGCCCTTTCACCTGTTGTTCAGTCGTTTACTTGCAGGCAGCCGGCGCGGTCGCCTTGTCCACGCCCTTGCAAGCCTCGTCCTTCGAGATCCAGCCGGCCTTGATGACCGTGTCCAGGTTGTCCTTGGTGATGGACACCGGCTTCAGGAACTTGGACTGCAGCGGCACCTTCTTCTCGCCCTCGGACCAGGTCACCGTGCCCGGCACCTTCTGGCCCTTGGCCAGGGCCACGGCGGCGGCGGCGGCTTCCTTGCCGAGTTCGCGCGCATCCTTCCAGACCGAGACCGTCTGCGAGCCCAGTGCGATGCGGTTGAGCGCGGCGTGGTCGCCGTCCTGGCCCGAGACCGGCACGCCCTTGATGCCCTTGGCGGACAGCGCGGCGATCACGCCGCCGGCGGTGCCGTCGTTCGATGCGACGACCGCGTCGACCTTGCCGCCGTTCTTGGTCAGGATCTGCTCCATGTTCTTCTGCGCCACTTCGGGCTTCCAGCCGTCGGTGTATTCCTCGCCGACGACCTTGATGTCCCCGCTCTTGATGGCCGCGGCCAGCACCTCGCCCTGGCCGTCGCGCAGGAAATTGGCGTTCGGGTCGGTCGGCGAGCCCTTGATGAAGACGAAGTTGCCCTTCTGCTTGACCTTGAACACGCCGCGCGCCTGCTCGCGGCCGACTTCCTTGTTGTCGAAGGTGATGTAGAAGACGCCGGGCGCCTCGATCAGGCGGTCATAGGCGACCACCGGCAGGTTCTTGGCCTTGGCCTTGGCCAGCGCGGGCAGGATCGCGTCCTTGTCCATCGCCAGGATGATCAGCGCCTTGGCGCCCTTGGCGATCAGGCCGTCGACGTCGGCGAGCTGCTTCTCCGGCGAGCCGCCGGCGTCCGCGCTGATGTAGCTGGCGCCGAGCTTGGCCAGCTCGGCCTTGATCGCGGCCTCGTCGGTCTTCCAACGCTCTTCCTGGAAGTTGGACCAGCTGACGCCGACGGTCTGGGCCGCGGCCAGCGAGGCGAAGCCGCCGATCAGCGAGGCGGCGAGGATCTTGTGAACGAACTTCATGCTTCTTGTCTCCTGGGTAGTGTGATCAACAGGGAAAACAACAACATCGGCGGCCCGAGCGGTGGCCGTCGCGTGGGTACTGCTCAAGCCGCGGCCCGTCTCGCCGCTGGGTTCTTCGTCGTGGTCGGTAGCAGGTCTTCGTCGAAGCCGTGGCGCGAGGCGACGCTGACCACCTGGGCCGATTCGTCCAGCCGTTGCAGCACCAGCGAGGCCGCGCCGCGCGCCCAGGCCTCGCCGCCTTCATGGTCGATCAGCACGGGCACGCGGCCGCGGTGCGGCAACACCATCGCCTCGTCCAGCGCGGCGCGCAGCGGGCCTTCGAGCAACTCGATCGCCAGCTGCCGGCCGCCGTCCACGATCACCAGCTGCAGCGCCAGCAGGTTCACCACATTGCCGATCCAGGTGCCCAGCAGTCGGCCCTGGCGCTCGAAGATTGCGCGCGCCTTGGTGCCCGCGGCGCCGGCGCGGCGCGCGGTGTCGGCGAGCTGGCCGTAGGTGGCCTCGATGTCCTGCGGCAGCAGCGTGCCGGCCGGCAGCAGGCCGGCCTCCTGGCCCTGCTCGACGACCGCGTAGTGCGCCACGTAGGCCTCCAGGCAGCCGCGCTTGCCGCAGTGGCACTGGCGCCCGTCGGCGACGATCTGCACATGGCCCAGCTCGCCGGCCAGGCCGGCGCGGCCGCGGTAGAGCTCGCCGTTGATGATCAGCCCGACGCCCAGGCCCTGGTCCAGGGTGATCGCCGCGGCATCGGTCAGCCGTGCCGCGCGGCCGAACCACTGCTCGGCCAGCGCGCGGATCTTGGCCTCGTTCTCGATGAAGACCGGCACCGCCAGCTCCTTCGAGAGGGCTGCCGCCAGGCCGGTGACGCGCTGCGTCTTCTTGCCGGCCGAGAACACGGCCGACCAGTGCACCAGGTCGCCCATCGAATCGACGAAGCCGGGCAGGGCGACGCCCACGCCGGCCAGCGCCACGCCGGCGCCGCCGTGCTCAGCCAGGCAGGCGCGCACTTCCTTGACGACGCGCTTGACCAATGCCGCCTTGGTCATCGGCGTGGCCAGCGGCGCGCTGCGCGTGCCGCGCACGCTGCCAGCGAAGTCGGTCAGCGTCACGGTGATGCGGAACAGCGAGATATTGACGCCGACGACCCAGACGAAATCCGAATTCAGCGCCAGCTCGCGCTCACGCCGGCCGCCGCCGGCCGAGGGGCGGGCGCCGACCTCGACCAGAGCGCCGCTCTCCAGCAGCCTGCGCGTCAGCGAGGACACCGCGGGCTGGCTCAGGCCGGTCGACTCGCCGATTTCCGCGCGCGACATCGCCGCGCCGTTGCGGCGAACGGCGTGCAGTACCTGGTACAGGTGCAGCTGGGAAATGTGGCGCGAACTCAGACGCGTCATGCGGCGTTTGTCCCCGGGTCTCGTTGAAATAATTTTGCGCCATTCTATTTCTGCGCAATATTTCTGACTGAGGGCTTTCCCGGAGCTGGCCGCCCCATCCGATAGGCGGCCTTCGGCCGGTGACGGGCCGTCGTCAAGCCGGCTGGTAGAAGTACGGGTCGAGCACGCTGACCTCGGTGATCCGGCCCACCGGCAGGCCGTTGCGGTCCGCCACCTTGCGGATCGCCTCGGGCGCGGGGGCGTCGTAGATGCAGAAGGTCGCGCGGCGGTCCGGGCTGACGTAGGAGTGGACCCAGGTGACGCCGTGTTCGGCGTTGTTCGCGACGACGCCGGCCACGGCCTTGCGGCCGTCCTCGTTCATCGGGATCGAGAGGCCGTCGGGAAAGCTGCGTTCGATCAGGTAGCGGGGCATGGCGTTTCTCCTTGATGTCGGTCCAGCGGCACCTTGCGGCTGGTGCACCAAGGATCGCCGCCGGGCCGCTCGGGCGCCTCGGCGGCCTTGCCTAGTTTGCGCTGCGCGCTTGCCCATCTTGCAGGTCCAGTCCGGCGGCCACGCGGACCGCGGCGGCTCGGTTGTCGACCCCGAGCTTGCCGAAGATCGCCGCCAGGTGGTGGTCGATGGTGCGCACCGAGCGCGACAGGTGGACAGCAATCTCGGCATTGCGCAGGCCGCGGCAGAGCAGGCACAGCACCTCCAGTTCGCGCAGCGTCAGGCCGAAGGGCTGGTCGCGCGTTGACGCGCGGGCGCCGCGGGGCAGGCCGCGCGCGCCGGCATCGCGCAGGCGCTGGCGCAGCACGGCGGCGGCCGGTGTCGCGCCGAGCTGCTCGAACAGCGCGAGCGCGCTGCGCTGCGCGGCCTCGTCGCCATCCGCCAGCGCACGGGCCTGCTCATAGGGGCAGGCGAGCCGCTGCCAGGCCTCGGCCGCTTCGCGCCAGCGGCGTTCGATCTGCAAGGCGAACGGCGCGGCGGCACCCGCGGGGGCCGTGTCGAGCGCGCCGGCCCGCCAGGCCCAGAAGGCCAGTTCGCCGATGAAGGGCCCATGGCCGTGGCGCTCGGCCAGCGGCAGCGCCGACAGCGCCTCGGCCGCGCAGGCGGCGAGATCGCCGCGCGCGAAGGCCGCTTCGGCGCGGGCGGCACGCACCGGTGCGATCCGCTGCAAGGTGCCGGCCGAGCCGGCCAGCGCCAGCGCCTCGTCCAGCGCCGTCTCGACGCCCGGGTCGCCGCGGCGCAGCCGCAGCCGGCCGAGCGCCAGCAGCGTCATCAGCCGCGTGATGCCGGAGACGCGCGGCAGCAGCTCGCCGGCCAGCTCGGCCGCCTCGTCCCAGCGGCCCTGGTGCAGCGCGCACAGCGCCAGCCAGGCCGTGGCGTAGTGGTGTGCGCTGTCCAGTTCGTGCTCGGCCGCATGGGCCACCGCGCGGCGCAGCCAGCGGGTCGCCTCGTCGTAACGCAGCAGCTCGCCGGAGGCCGAACCGAGGTTCATCAGCGCGGTCGCGGCGATCGTCGGCATCGGTTCGGTGCCGTGTGCGAGCTGCAGTACCTCTTCCATCTGTCGGCAGCCGGCCTCGTAGTCGACGAACAGCAGGGCCGTGCCGAGCGTGCTCAGCGCACCGGCCAGGCGCGGCGGGTCCTCGCAGCGGCGCGCCTCGGCGATGGCCTTGCGGCTCCATTCGACGCTGTGCTCGCAGTCGCGGTCCAGCATGCGCAGCGCGGCTTCGGTGCCGTAGGCCGTGGCCAGAGCGGAAGCGGGTGCCTCGGCCAGCGCTTCCAGCAGTTCGATCGCGCGGCGACTGCAGGCGTCGGCTTCGGCATTGCGGGTCTGATGAACGTGAAGGATCGCCAGCCGGCTCAGGTTGAGGGCGCGCTCGGCGGGCGGGCCGTCCTCGGCCAGTTCTGCTTCGAGAGCCAGGCGCGAGGCGAGCGCGTCGCCGGTCGCGTCGATGCGCTGGCAGGCCTCGGCGTGGCCCTCCAGCCAGCGCCTGCGCTGCGCCGGGTCGACGGCGTCACCGCCGTGCTGCAGCGCGCTGAGGTAGTGATGCGCCGCCTCGCGGAAGGCGCCACGGGCGCGGGCCGCGTCGGCGGCGGCGGGCGCGTGGCGGACGATCGCCGCGACGTCGCCCGCATGTTCGGCATGGTGGGCGAGGCGCGCGGGCGCAATGCCCGCTCCGCGCATTTCGAGTGCCTGCAACAAGCGCGCATGCAGCGCCCGTGCGATCGGCGTCGCCAGCGCGGTCTCGATGGCGACGCGCGCCAGCTCGTGCCGATAGGCCAGCCGGTCGCCCGCTTCGGCGCGCAGCAGACCGGCGTCCAGGGCGGCTTCCAGCGCCGCCAGCGGCGGGGCGAGCACGGCCTCCAGCAGCGATCGCTCGATCGCGGGCGGCGCGATCGCGCTGAGGCGCAGCACGGCCTGCGCGTCGGCATCCAGCGCCGCGTAGCGTGCCAGCACCAGGTCCTGCACGCTGCGCGGCAGCGGGCCGGCGCCGCCGTGGCGCAGCAGTTCGGTGACGAAGAACGGATTGCCTTGCGTCGCCGCATGCAGTGCGGCCGGCGCGCGCAGGGCGCGGCGCGCCAGCGTGGCCACGCCCTCGGGCGACAGCGGCGCCAGCTCGATGCGCGTCAGCGCGGCCGGGGGCAGCTCGCCGATCAACCGGCGCAATGGGTGGGCGGCCGCCAGCGCGTCGTCGCGGAAGCTGATCGCGAGCAAGGCCTGCGTGCCGGCGATGCGGCGGCCGAGGAACTTCAGCAGGTCCAGCGAGGCCTCGTCCGCCCAATGCACATCCTCGATGACGACGAAGATCGGCGCGGCGCGCAGCTCGGCCAGCACGGCGTCGAACAGCGCGGGGCGCGGGCCGTCGAGCCGCCGGCCGAAGGCCGCGCCGGCGTCGCGCGCGATGTCCAGCCAGGGACCGAGCGGATGCGGCGTCTGCAGCGCGTCGCAGGCACCCCACCAGAGCGGCGCGCCGCTCTGGCGCGCGGCCGCCCGCAGCAGGCTGGTCTTGCCGATGCCGGCCTCGCCGGACACCAGCACGATGCCGCGGCTGGCGGCTTGCCACAGCTGCAGCAGCGTATGGATCGCCGCGTCGCGCTCGACCAGCTCGCTCGTGCTCATCCCGGGCCCCTCCGTTCGCCGCAGTTTACGTATTGATAATCCGCCGATGCCTGTCTCCACCATTGCCAAGTTCCCGTTCGCCGCCCTTCTGTTGCTGGCCCTGTCACCGTGCGCCCTTGGCCAGGCGCCGCGGCAGGATCTGATGGAGGCTGCGCAGCGCGAGCAGCCGCGCCTGCTCGGCAGCCTGGAGCAGTTCTGCGCGATCGAGAGCGACAGCCGCAACGTGGAAGGACTGGCCCGGCTTGCCGACCTGCTGGCCGCACGCCTGCGCGCGCTGGGCGGGGAGGTCGAGATCCTGCCGACGGAAGAGGTCTACCGGATGGAGGACACGCCGGCCGAGCCCGGCCGGGTGGTGAAGGGCGTGTTCCGCGGCACCGGCACGAAGAAGCTGCTGCTGCTGGCGCACATGGACACGGTCTATCCGCAGGGCACGGGCTCGAGCCAGCCCTTCGCCATCAAGGACGACAAGGTCTACGGCCTGGCCATCGCCGACGACAAGCAGGGCCTGGCCGTGGTGCTGCACGTGCTGGCGATGCTGAAGGCCGTGGACTGGCGCGGCTACGGCGAGATCACCGTGCTGTTCAACGGCGACGAGGAGATCTCCTCGCCGGCCTCGCGCGAGGCCATCCAGCGGCATGCCCAGGAGGCCGATGCGGTGATGTCCTTCGAGGGCTCGGGCGCGTCGAACGACAAGCTGTCGCTGGCCACGGCGGGCATCGCCTCGGTGATGATGACCGTCTACGGCCGCGCCGAGCACGCCGGCGGGGCGCCACAGGACGGCGTCAATGCGCTGTACGAGATGGCCCACCAGGTGCTGCAGATGCGCGACCTGACCGACCCGGCGATCGGCCTGCGCCTGAACTGGACGATGGCCAAGGCCGGGGTGGTGCGCAATATGGTGCCGCCGCTGGCGACGGCCGAGGCGGACATCCGCGCGCTGCGGCTGCGCGACTACCTGTCGCTGGAGAAGACGATGCAGGAGCGCATCCAGTTCCACCTGCTGCCCGAAGCCCAGGTGACCTTGAAATTCGAGCGCCGCCGTCCGCCGCTGGAGGCGACCCAGGCCTCGCGCGCGCTCGGTGAGGCGGCAAGAAAAATTTACCTGAACGAACTGGGCCTGCTGCTGAACGTCGATGACGAGGCCGAGGGCGGCGGCACCGATGCCGGCTTTGCCGGGGTGAAGGCGAAGGGGCCCGTGATCGAGCGCTTCGGCCTGCGCGGTGCGGGGGCGCACGGCTCGGCGCCGGAGTACGTCTTGCAGAGCTCCATCGTGCCGCGGCTGTATCTTGCGGCGCGGGTGATCCAGCTTGTTTCGGAGGCTGCCGATAGGCCGTAAGAAGGGCCGTAGAAACCCGGAGTGACTGACGGCAGGGGCCCTAGGTGCTGGTGTATCGTCGCGCCTTCGCAAATTTCGCCCCTGCTGGTTCGCCCCCGATGAAACGCCTGATCCCGGCCGCAACGACCCTTGCACTCTCCCTCGCCTTCGCGCACGCCCATGCCACCGAAGGCATGTGGATGCCCAAGCAACTCCCGACGATCGCCAGGGAACTGAAAGCCGCGGGCCTGGGCCTGGATCCGGCGAAGCTCGCGCAACTGACCGAGTTCCCGATGAATGCCGTCGTTTCGCTGGGCGGCTGCACCGCGTCCTTCGTCTCGCCGCAGGGCCTGGTGGTGAGCAACCACCACTGCGTCTACGGCAGCCTGCAGTTCAACTCCAAGCCCGAGCGCGACCTGATGAAGAACGGCTTCCTCGCGCCGAGCCTCGGCGAGGAACTGCCGGCCGCGCCGGGCACGCGGATCCTGGTCACGGTGGACGCCAGCGACGTCACTGGCCGCATCATCGACACGGCCACTGCCAAGCTGGTGGGCAAGGCCCGTACCGATGCGATCGAGAAGAACGAGAAGGCCCTGGTGGCCGCCTGCGAGAAGGAAGCCGGCTTCCGCTGCAACGTCTACAGCTTCTACGGCGGCCTGCAGTTCCAGCTGATCAAGCAGATGGAAGTCCGCGACGTGCGCCTGGTCTACGCGCCGGCCGGCGGCATCGGCAATTTCGGCGGCGACACCGACAACTGGATGTGGCCGCGTCACACCGGCGACTTCGGCTACTACCGCGCCTACGTCGGCGCTGACGGCAAGCCGGCCGACTACAGCCCGAACAACAAGCCCTACGCGCCCAAGTCCTGGCTGAAGCTCGCCAGCTCGCCGCTGAAGGACCAGGACTTCGTGATGGTCGCCGGCTACCCCGGCCGCACGAACCGGCTGCGCCTTCCGGCCGAGGTGGACTACAACCTCGGCTGGTTCCAGCCCGCGATCATCAAGGCCTACGGCGAGGAACTGGACCTGATCAAGGCGGCCACGGCCGGCCGCCCGGACGCGGAGATCCGCATGGCCAATATGGTCAAGGGCCTCAACAACACGATGAAGAACTTCCAGGGCCAGGACGCCAGCTACCGCGGCAGCGACATCCTGGCGCGCAAGCAGCAGGCCTTCGCCGAGCTGAAGGCCTGGGTGATGGCCGACGCCAAGCGCCGCGCACAGTACGGCGCGGACTTCGACGCCGTCGATCGCCTGGTGGCCGAACAGCAGGCGACGGCGAAGTCCGAATTCCTGCTGCGCTTCGCCGCGCCGACCTTGCTGGGCACGGCCCGCACATTGCTGGAGACCGCGCACCAGCGCGTGCTGCCGGACGCCGAGCGCAAGTCCGGCTTCCAGGAGCGCGACATGCTGCGCCAGCGCCAGGCGCTGGAGGCGCTGGACCGCCGCTATGACGAGGCCACCGACAAGGCCATCAGCGCGCACTTCCTGGCGCAATACCTGACCCTGCCGGCCTCTCAACTGAACAAGCCCTTCCTGGCCGCGCTGGGCGTCCAGGCCGGCATGGACGAGGCGGCGATCAAGGCGCGGCTGGACGCGCTCTACGCCGGCAGCCAGCTGAACGTGCTCGCCACGCGGCTGGAGTGGGCGGCTCGCCCGGTGCAGGGCTTCGAGTCGAGCAAGGACAGCTTCATCGCCGCCGCCGTCGCGCTCTACGCCGACGACCATCGCCGCGAAGACCGCGACAAGGAGCTCGCCGGCCGCCTGCAGCAGGCCTATGCCGGCACGATGCAGGCGCTGATCGACTTCAAGGGTAGCCAGGGCCAGGCGGTCTATGCCGACGCCAACAGCACCCTGCGCGTGTCCTTCGGCAAGGTCACGGGCCGCACGCCGGGCCGCGACGGCGAGACCTGGCAGCCCTTCACGACGCTGCGCGGCATCACCGCCAAGGCGACCGGCGAGGGCGAATTCGACGCGCCCGAGGCCGAACTGAAGGCCATCCACGCGGGTGACTTCGGCAGCTACGGCGTTAAGGATCTGAACTCGGTGCCGGTCAACTTCCTGGCCACGCTGGACACCACCGGTGGCAACTCCGGCTCGCCGGTGCTGAACAAGAACGCCGAGCTGGTGGGCCTGCTGTTCGACGGCACGCTGGACGGCGTGATCGCGAGCTGGGACTACAACGATCAGATGATCCGCAGCATCGTGCTGGACTCGCGCTACATGCTGTGGACGATGAAGTTCGTCGACCATGCCGACCGCCTGCTGAAGGAAATGGACGCCAAGTGATCGATCGGCGCGCCTTCCTGGCTATGGGCGCGGCACTGCTCGCGCCAGGCTGCTCGCCGGGCCTGCGCGCGATCGAGCTGGGCCAGGAGCTGAAGGCGCTGGTCGACGATCCGCTGCAGCCGCTGTCCGGCCTGTCGGTGCTGGTGCAGCGCCGCGGCCGGACCGTCTACGAGGCGCAGTTCGGCCGCCGCTGGATCGCGCCGGCCGGCTCAGGGCAGAAAGACCTGCCGATCACGCCGGACACGCTGTTCCGCGTCGCTTCGGTCAGCAAGCTGGTGCTGGGCCTGGGCGCGATGCGGCTGGCGGACGCCGGGCTGCTGGACCTCGATGCGGACGTGAGCGATGTGCTCGGCTACCGCCTGCGCAACCCGCGCTTCCCGGACGTGCCGCTGACGGCGCGCATGTTCCTCTCCCACACCAGCTCGCTCACCGACGAGGGCGGGCTTGCCGTGCCGCCCGGCGAGACGATGCAGCGCTTTCTGGCTGCGCACGAGCGCAGCTGGGCCGATACGAAGCCGGGCCGCTTCTTCCAGTACAGCAACTTCGGCTATGGCGTGCTGGCCGGTCTGATCGAGCGCGCCAGCGGGCTGCGTTTCGACGTCTTCATGCAGCAGCGGGTGCTCGCGCCGCTGGCCATGCAGGGCGGCTACGACGCCACGCAGTTGCCGCCGGAGCAGCTTGCCGACGTGGCCACCCTGTACCGCAAGCAGGGCACGGACGAGAAGTGGAACGCCGCCGGCCCCTGGATCGCGCAGGCGGATGATTTCCATGCCGAGCGGCCCACCGCGACGCCCGGCCTCGACGGCTACGTGCTCGGCAGCAACGGATCGCTGTTCGGGCCGCAGGGCCGGCTTCGCACGCGCGTGCGCGACCTCGGCACGATCGCGGCGATGTTCTGCGCCGGCGGCGCGCTGGCGGACGGCAGCACCTTTCTGTCGAAGGCCAGCATCGCGGCGATGACGGCCGAGCGCTGGCGCTTCGACGAGGCGGCCAAGGATGGCGACAACCTCGGCGGCCGCTTCCAGGCTTGGGGCACCGGCCTGCAGCACTACATCGACCGCAGCGCTTCGCACTGGGGTGACCGGCTCGTCGAGCGGGGCGGCCTGCAGGCCTGGGGCCACCATGGCTTCTCGTACGGCCTGCAGTCTGGCCTGATGTTCGAGCCCGTGTCGCAGACGGCGGTCGTCTACGTGATCAGCGGCCACTCGGCCGATCCGGGCGCGAACCGCGGGCGCTATTCGAGCTACCCGGCCTGGGAAGAGCAGGTGCACCAGCGCCTGTGGACGGCGGCCCTGGACGGTGCCAAGGCATGAGCTGGCTGCAGCGCGCGGCTGCGCTCGCCGCGGCGCTGCTGCTGGCGGCCTGTGCCCTTGTCGAGCCGACGCCCGCTTCTGGCGAACTACCCTGGCAGCAGCGCACGCCGGGCCTAGCCTACCTGGCGTTCTCTCCGCTGAAGGATAGCGTCGTCCACGTGCTGCGCGTGGACCTGCGGTCGCCGGGCATCGAGGTGGCCGTGTCGCCGCCGGCCGAGCGCGGTCGGCCGATGAGCGAGATGCCGAGCGCCATCGGCTCGCTGGCCGGCGTCAATGCGTCCTTCTTCCGCAGCGACTTCGTGCCGCTCGGCTGGACCTTCAGCAAGGGCGAGGCTTGGCAGCCGCGGCTGGAGACCGAGACCGGTCCCTTCCTGGCCTGTGACAGCCAGCCGCATTGCGAGCTGCACCTGCACAGCCCCTTCGCCGAGCCCGACGCGGCGAAATGGCGCAACGTCGTCGCCGGCCGGCCCTGGCTGGTCGACGAAGGCCGCGTGCGCACGCCGGCCGACGATGCGCAGTGTGAGCACCTGTGCGCGAAGACCCACCCGCGCACGGCCGTCGGCATTGACGCGGCGGGCCGCTACCTGTACATCGTCGCCGCCGAAGGCCGGCGCCCGCCGGTACTGGGCCTGACGCTGACGCAGCTCTCGGCCGTGATGCTGCAGCTCGGCGCGCGCAATGCGCTGAACCTCGACGGCGGCGGCAGCACGACGATGTGGCTGCAGGGCCGCTCGGTGGCTGCGCGTCCCTTCAACGAGCCGGCGATGCGGCCCGTCGCCAATGCCCTGCTGATCCGGCAACAGACGCCCGCCAAATGAGGCTTGACCCTCACGCTGCGTGAGGGTTCATCATGCCGCCACTCGACAGGAGGAACAGCATGAGGGATGGCGAATACACGGTCGGCGACCTGGCGCTGCGCAGCGGCACCACGGTGCGCGCGCTGCACCACTACGAGAAACTGGGCCTGCTGAGCCCGTCCGGCCGGACCGAGGCCGGCTACCGGGTGTATGCCGATGCCGACGTGCAGGTGCTGCACCGGATCCTGGCCTACCAGCAGATGGGCGTGGCGCTGAAGGACATCGAACCGCTTCTGGGCGCCGATGCCCCGCCGCTGGCCGAATTGCTGGCGCGGCAGATCGCGCAGGCGGAAGACGAGCTGCAGCGGCAGCAGAACCGGCTGGCGATGCTGAAGCGCGTGCAGGCGCGCGCAGCGGCCGGCGGGCCGGAACTGACCGACTACCTGCTGCAACTGATGGCCGCGCGACGCAGCTACGAACGCTGGTTCAGCCAGGACGAGCTGCAGCGGATGAAGGCCGCGCAGGATGCGCTGGGCGAGGAGGGCATGGCCCGCTTCCGCGACGAATCGCAAGGGCTGCTGGCGCTGATGCGCGAACAGATGGAAGGCGGCGCCGATCCTGCCGGTGCCGCGGTGCGGCCGCTGGCGCTGCGCTGGATCGAGCTGACCCGCGGCATGCCGGACGACGAGGAACTGCGCCGCAAGGGCCGCGAGATGCTCGCGGCGCAGCCGGAGCTGCTGCAGGGCTCGGGCTTCACCACCCAGCTGCTGGAATTCCTGGACCGCGCGGTGGCCGCCGCGAAGGGGAGGCAGGCATGAGCACCGCGTGATGACCTTGGGTTCCGGCCAGCGCGGTGCGCTGTTCGCCGATGCGAACTTCCGCTGGCTGCTCGCCGGCGGCGCGGTGTCGCTGCTGGGCGACCAGTTCACCTTGATCGCCTTGCCCTGGCTGGTGCTGCAGCTGAGCAGCGATCCGCTGGCGCTGGGCGTGACGATGGCCTTGATCGGCGTGCCGCAGGCGGTATTCATCCTCGTCGGTGGCGCGGTGGCGGATCGGTATTCACCGCGGCAGGTGCTGCTCCTCGGCAAGCTCGCCCAGTTCGCGCTGCTGGGCCTGCTGGCTGCGGCGCTGTGGGCCGGCGGGCTGCAACTGTGGATGGTGCATGGCTTCGCGCTGGCCATCGGCCTAGCCACCGCCTTCAGCTATCCGGCCGGCAGTGCAATGCTGCCGCGCTGCCTGCCGCTGGCGCTGATCCGGCCGGCCAACAGCTGGCTGATGAGCGCGGGGCAGTTCGCCATGCTGGCCGGGCCGTTGCTGGCCGGTGCGCTGATCGCGGTGTCCGGCTCGCACGCCAGCCATGCGATGCCGGACACGCACGGCCTGGCACTGGCCTTCGGCTTCGATGCGCTGAGCTTCGCCGTGTCGGCCTGGACCGTGTCGCGCCTGCGGCTGGAACTCTTGCCGGCCGCCGCTGCGGCAGCCGCTGCGAAGACCGGCGGCGTGCTGGCCGACATCGCCGCGGCATTGCGCGCTTTCTGGGCCGACGTGCCGCTGCGCACCGTCTGCCTGTACTTCGCGGCGATCGCCTTCTTCGCCGGCGGCCCGATCTCGGTAGCCTTGCCGGTACTGGCGAAGACGCAGCTGGGCGGCAGCGCCAGCGCGCTGGGTCTGCTGCTGGCGGCCAATGGCGCGGGGGTGCTGGCGGGCATGACGCTGTCCGGGCTCCGTCCGGATTGGAGCTTAGGCACGCTGGGCAAGACGATGCTGGCGATCGACGCGCTGTGCGGCATCGGCTTCACCGCGCTGGGCCCGGTGCGCGAGATCTGGCAGGCGATGGCCTTGCTGGCGCTGCTGGGCCTGCTGCTGGGCTATGTGCGCGTCGCGGCGTTCAGCTGGATGCAGAAGCGCGTGCCGCCGGCGATGCTGGGCCGCACGATGAGCCTGTTCGTGTTCATCATCCTGGGCCTGGCGCCGCTGGCCTCGGCCTTGTCCGGCGCGGCCCTGCGGGTGCTGAGCCCGGCGGCGCTGGTCGCCGCCAGTGGCGCGGCGCTGATCCTGATCGTCCTTATCGGCGCGGTGATGACGCCGATTCGTAAGGTCAGTGATTCCTAGTAACTGCCCGGCAGCAGGATCGTCTCGTCCACATCCGCGATCTTCGTGCGGCCGCAGAATGCCATCGTGACGTCGAGCTCCTTGTGGATGACCTCCAGCGCCTTCGTCACGCCGGCCTCACCCATGGCGCCCAGGCCGTAGAGCATCGAGCGGCCGATGTAGGTGCCGCGGGCGCCGAGGGCCCAGGCCTTCAGTACGTCCTGGCCGGAGCGGATGCCGCCGTCCATGTGGACCTCGATGCCGCGGCCGGCCACCGCGTCGACGATGGCGGGCAGCGCGCGAATGCTGGACTCGGCGCCGTCGAGCTGGCGGCCGCCGTGGTTGCTGACGATCAGCGCGTCGGCGCCGGAATCGGCGGCGAGCTTCGCGTCTTCCACGTCGATGATGCCCTTGATGATCAGCTTGCCGCCCCAGCGCTTCTTGATCCACTCGACGTCGGCCCAGCTCAGCTGCGGGTCGAACTGCTTGGCCGTCCATTCGGACAGCGAGCCCATGTTCTCGATGCCCTTGACGTGGCCGACGATGTTGCCGAACTGGCGCCGCTTCGTGCCCAGCATGCCCAGGCACCAGCGCGGCTTGGTGGCGAGGTTGATCAGGTTGGCGAGCGTGGGCTTGGGCGGCGCGGACAGGCCGTTCTTGATGTCCTTGTGGCGCTGGCCGAGGATCTGCAGGTCCAGCGTCAGCACCAGTGCGCCGCACTTGGCGGCCTTGGCGCGGTCGATCAGGCGCTCGATGAAGTCGCGGTCGCGCATCACGTAGAGCTGGAACCAGAACGGCGCCTTCGTGTGCGCAGCGATGTCCTCGATCGAGCAGATGCTCATCGTGGACAAGGTGAACGGGATGCCGAACTTCTCGGCCGCGCGGGCGGCGAGGATCTCGCCGTCGGCGTGCTGCATGCCGGTGAGGCCGGTCGGTGCGATGGCGACCGGCATCGAGACCTCGCGGCCGATCATCGTTGTCGCCGTGCTGCGGCCCTCCATGTTGACGGCCACGCGCTGGCGCAGCTTGATCGACTGGAAGTCGGCCTCGTTGGCGCGGTAAGTGCCTTCGGTCCAGCTGCCGGAGTCGGCGTAGTCGTAGAACATCCGGGGCACGCGCTTCTGGGCCAGGACGCGCAGGTCTTCGATGCAGGTGATGACGGGCATGGGTGCTCTTCTCGTTGTGCGGGCACTGTGAACGACACGATGCTAGTGCAGCGGGCGGGCCGCCGCGCGGAATTGTGTTCAGGCAGCGCCTGAGGATTCTTCATCCAGCAGCTGGCGGCAGCGCTCGCTCAGCCAGGCGGCGAACTGCGCCGCCGCTGCGCTGTCGCTATGCCGGACCAGCGAGTACTGCACCGCGGCCCGCACGGCCAGCGGGAAGAGGCGCCGCAGCGCGCCGCTGCGCAGATAGGGCGCGGCGAGACTGGGCCGCGCCAGCGCGACGCCCTGGCCGCAGACCGCCGCCTCAAGCACCAGGCCGAGGTCCACATACCGGTTTCCCTGGTCGGGCTCCGCCGCGTCGACGAGGCCCGCGGCGTGGAGCCATGGCAGCCAGGGCTCCAGCGGCGTGCGCAGCAGCGGCGCATGGCGCAGCAGCGCGGCCGGGGTGTCCAGCGGCGGCAGTCGTTCGAGCAGCGCCGGCGCGGCCATCGGCGTGACCGTGTCGATCATCAAGACCTGACCCTCGACGGCGGCCGGCTCGCCGCCGTTGCGGATCTCCACGTCGGCCGACGGTGCACCCTCGTCGAGGAAAGGCACGCTGAGTACCAGCTCCAGTTCCAGCTCAGGATGCAGTAGGTTGAAGGCCGGCAGCGCGGGCACGAGGATCTGCCGCGCGAAGGTCGGCGGCGTGGTGATGCGCAGCCGCTGGCGCACCTGGTTGCGACGCTGGTGCAGCGGCATCGCCGACAGCAGCGCCAGTGCCTGGCGGACCTGGGCCAGATACTCCTTGCCCGCCACCGTCAGTGCCAGCGGCCGCGCCGGCGTGCGGACGATCAGCGGCGTGCCGAGCAGGTCTTCCAGCGCGCTGATGCGCTTGCTGATGGCGCTGGCGCTGACGTGCAGTTCCTCGGCAGCGCGCTCGAGCTGGCCGAGACGGGCCGCGGCCTCGAAGGCGAGCAAGGCGTCGATCGAGGGAAGGCGCAGCAGGTGGTGGGCGGGATTCACCCGTGCGACTGTATCGGGCCGCGGCGGCTTTAAAACAGCGGCAGGTTCTCGGCCGCGGCCTTGCCTCCGCTGCGCGCCGGCTTGCGCGACGTGGCGGCGGGCGGGGCGTCGGAGCTGTGCGACAGATTGCCGATGCGCACGCCGAGCAGGCGAATCCGCTTGGTGAGGTCGACGCGCTTCAGGCACAGGCCCGCGGCGTGGCGCAGTTCGGCGGCGCCGTCGATCGGGGCATCCAGGGTCAGATCGCGCGTGACGGTGATGAAGCCCTCGAAGCGCAGCTTCAGGCCGACCGTGCGGCCGACGTAGCCCTTGCGCTGGAGGTCGCCGGCCAGTTGTTCGCACAACCGGGTGAACACGGTACCCAGCTCCGCGCGGTCATGGACGGCGTGCAGGTCGCGCTCGAAGGTGGTTTCGCGGCTGATCGAGACCGGCTCGCTGTGGGTGACGACGGGCCGGTTGTCGCGCCCGTGGGAGGCCGCGTGCAGCCAGGCGCCGTAGCTCTTGCCGAAATGCTCCAGCAGCAGGGTTGGCGAGGCCGCGGCGAGCTGGCCGATCGTCTCGATGCCCAGCGCCAGCAGCTTCGCGCCCGCCTTCGGGCCGATGCCGTTGATCTTGCGCACCGACATCGGCCAGACCCGGGTCTCGACGTCCTCAGGCATCAGAATCGAGATGCCGTCCGGCTTGTCCAGCTCGGAGGCGATCTTGGACAGCAGCTTGTTCGGCGTAATGCCGATCGAGCAGGTGAGGCCGGTTGCCCTCAGCACGGAGTTCTTGATCTCGCGCGCAACCGAGCGGATGCCGCCCAGCGGGTCATGACCGACCGGCTCGCGGATGCCGGGCACATCGCTGAGATCGATGTAGATCTCGTCGATGCCGCGGTCCTCGATCACTGGCGCCACCTCGGCGACCGCCGCTTTGAACAGCCGCGAATGGCGACGGTAGGCCTCGAAGTCGGCAGGCAGCAGGATGGCGTCCGGCGCGCGAAGGGCCGCCTTCATCAGGCCCATCGCGGAGAACACGCCCAGGTCGCGCGCCGCATAGGAGGAGGTGGTGACCACGCCGCGGCCGGTGTAGTCGCGTAAACGCGCATAGCGCCGGGTGCCATCGGGCAGGTCCCGCGGCGTGTGATCGCGCCTCCCGCCGACGACGACTGCCTGGCCCTTCAGCTCCGGATAACGAAGAAGCTCGACGGACGCATAGAACGCGTCCATGTCCAAGTGGGCGATCAGGCGTTCGGGCAATCGAGAACCGACGGGCGCAGCGGATCTGAACGCGGTGTCGTCCGCATCCGCCTCGGCGCTCATGGGGTCTGGATCAGCAAACATCCCGGCAGGCATGCGTCATTGTGACGCTGGCATCGGCGGCAGCCGTTATGCTGTGCGGCCGCTCAGTTCTTGCGCGACTCAGAACCAGGCCCACATGGCCCGCAGCCATTTCGGCACGCGAGCGGCAGGGGCGGGGCTGTAGGTCTGGCGGTAGCAGGTGCGAGAGTACATGGCGATCCCTCAAAGTACTGTTTATACATACAGTATAGGGAGTGAGTTTGTATTTGCCAAGCGTGCGTCGATCGATTCTCTGAATGTTTTCCGTTTTGCCCCAACCCACGCCTGACGAAGCGGACCCGATGCCGGAGCCGCCGCCGCAACCCGATCTCGACGCGTGCTGCGGGAACGGCTGCGACCCCTGCATCTTCGATTTCTACGATCTCGCGATGGACGAGTACCGGCAGAAGCTGAGGGCCTGGCGGGCGCGGCATCCGACACCTGGTAGCAAATCCTCATGACGTCTAAATTGACTCGGTTTTCAAGCCCATCCCCTAAATGGGCGAGACACTTCTTCGCCGAGCGGCAACAGAATGCGACATCTTGCACGCTGGCGTGCTTGTCCATCCCGAGACCTGAGGAGATGAAATCCATGAAGCTTCGCCGCATCCTTGCGCTTGCCACCCTGGCGCTGGCACCGTTGGCTGCAAATGCCACCCTGACGACACTGACGGCCCCCTGGCCGCCGACCGGAAGTTCCGGTCTGGACGGCGTCGAATTTAACGTGCAGACCAATGACGCCGCTGGCGTGATGGTGGCGATGGGTGCACATCCGTACAAGAACGGTGCAACGATGCCCAACGATGGCATCTCGACCTTCTATGCCCCGTCCGGCATCTACGCCGCCGACGGCCTGGGTCGCGCGAACTGGAGTTTCGACTTCGCCTGGAACCTCGGGACTGGCTGCGGTAGTTGCAAGGTCGTGCTGAGCGTTGATCAGGATCCCAGTTCGGCGATCGACTACGTTCTCAACGACCAGATGAAGGCTTCGTTCGGCTCGTCCTACGCCGAGTCCTGGAACCTCACGATGGGCTTCATTCCGTTTACTTTCGATCCGTTCAGCGCGAGCGACACCAATTTCCTGCTGCAGGTCCTCGACGCCGATGGGGCCGTGATGGTCGAGTCGGGTATCCGGGTACTCGTCGGCTCGAACAGCGTTCCGGAACCGGGCAACCTGGCCTTGGCTGGCCTCGGCCTCGCGGCGGCAGCATTCGCGCGCCGTCGCGTCCTGCGCAAGTAGGCCTTGCGGGGGCCGACTGACGGCGCCTTAGGGCGCCGTTTTTACGCCAGCCGCACCCGATGCCTCGCCACCTGCGTCCGCACCTGCGCCGGCGCGGTGCCGCCGAGGATGTCGCGGGCTTCCAGCGAGCCGCGCAGCGAGAGCACGAGGAAGACGTCTTCACCGATACGGGCGTCGAACTTCTGCAACTCGGCCAGCGGCAGTTGCGACAGGTCAAGACCTGACCCGATGGCGGTCTTCACCGCATGCGCGACGATCTCGTGGGCGTCGCGGAAGGCCAGGCCCTTCTTGACGAGGTAGTCGGCCAGGTCGGTGGCCGTCGCGTAGCCCTTCAGCGCGGCGCGCTCCATCGCCTCGGGCTTGACGGTGATGCCGCCGGCCATCTCCGCGAAGATCCGCAGCGTGTCCTTCAAGGTGTCCACCGTGTCGAACAGCGGTTCCTTGTCTTCCTGGTTGTCCTTGTTGTAGGCCAGCGGCTGGCCCTTCATCAGGGTGATCAGGCCCATCAGGTGGCCGACCACGCGGCCGGTCTTGCCGCGCGCCAGCTCGGGCACGTCGGGGTTCTTCTTCTGCGGCATGATCGACGAGCCGGTGCAGAAACGGTCGGCGATGTCGATGAAGCCGAAAGCCTGGCTCATCCACAGGATCAATTCCTCGCTGAGGCGCGAGATGTGCACCATCACCAGCGAGGCGGCGGCGGCGAACTCGATGGCGAAGTCGCGGTCGGAGACCGCGTCCAGGCTGTTCTGGCAGACGCCTTCCATGCCCAGCGTCTTCGCGACACGCTCGCGGTCCAGCGGATAGCTGGTGCCGGCCAGCGCGGCGGCCCCCAGCGGAAGGCGGTTGACGCGTCGACGCGCGTCGGCGAAGCGCTCGGCATCGCGGGCGAACATCTCCACATAGGCCAGCAGATGATGGCCGAAGGCCACCGGCTGCGCCACCTGCAGGTGGGTGAAGCCGGGCAGGATCACCTCGGCGTTCTTCTCAGCCACGTCGACCAGTGCCGATTGCAGGGCGACCAGCAGGGCGAGCAGCTCATCGATCTCGCCGCGCAGCCACAGGCGCACGTCGGTGGCGATCTGGTCGTTGCGGCTGCGGCCGGTGTGCAGGCGCTTGCCGGCGATGCCGACCAGCTCGGTCAGGCGTGCCTCGATGTTCAGGTGCACGTCCTCCAGGTCCAGCTTCCATTCGAATGAACCGGCCTCGATCTCGCTGCGGATCTGCGCCATGCCGCGTTCGATCGCCGCATGGTCCTCGGCACCGAGGATTCCCTGCGCGTGCAGCATCTCGGCGTGCGCGAGGCTGCCGGCGATGTCTGCCGCCCAGAGGCGCTTGTCGAAGCCGACGCTGGCGGTGTAGCGCTTCACCAGATCGCTCATCGGCTCCGAGAACAGGGCGGACCAGGCTTGGGACTTGTTGGCGAGTTGGTTGTCAGAGACGGAAGACATGGCAGGCGAGGGCACAATGAAGCAGCCTCGGATTCTATCGACCCACCCTCATGCTCCCGGCCAGCCCTCTCGACGACGATGCCGCGGCGCCGCTGTTCGATCCGGCGCGCGTGTTCGATGTCTGCCACGTCGGGCTGGTGCTGCGGGCCGTGCTGGCCCTGCACGGTATCCTGGCCTTGAGCCTGGCGCTGGCCGTGCGCGATGCCGGCGCCTGGATGGTGGCGATGGCCAGCGGCACGGTGGTCACGATGTCGGCGCTGCTGCTGTGGCTGCTGCTGGTGTGCGCCGCGCGGCGCGGCCTGGCCCGGCTGCCCGAGTCCTTGCAGTGGGCGCTGCTGATGGCGCTCGGTGCCGCCTGCTCACTGGGCGGTTGGACGCTGCTCAACCTCGCCAGCGAGGAGCCCACCGGCGCTTTCCGCTGGACCAGCCTGGCACTGGCCGGCGCGGCCACCGCGGGGGTGCTGCTGGCCTGGCTGAAGCAGCGCGAGCGTCTGCAGCGGCCGGCCGATGCGATGGCGCAGCTGGTGGAGCTGCAGTCGCGCATCCGGCCGCACTTCCTGTTCAACACGCTGAACAGCGCGATCGCGCTGGTGCAGATCGACCCGCAGCGCGCCGAGGGTGTGCTGGAGGACCTGAGCGAGCTGTTCCGCGTGGCGCTGGCCGATGCGAGCGCCGCGGTCCCGCTGGCCGACGAAGTCGAGCTGGCGCGCCGCTATCTCGACATCGAGCAGATCCGCTTCGCAGAGCGGCTGCGGGTGCGCTGGTCCGTCGACCCGGCGGCCGGGCAGGCGAAGGTGCCGCCACTGCTGCTGCAGCCGCTGGTCGAGAACGCCGTGCGCCATGGCGTCGAGCCGAACGATGAGGGTGGCGACATCGACATCGTCATCGAGCGCCAGGGCAGCGAGGTCGAGATTCGCGTCGTCAACAGCGTCGGGCAGCCCGCGCGCAAGACCGGTCACGGCCTCGCCCTGCGCAATGTGCGCCAGCGCCTGCGGCTGATGCATGATGTGGCGGCCCGTTTCGAGCTGAGCCCCGAGCCGCAGCGCTTCACCGTCCGCATCGTCGTGCCCCGATGAACTCCATTGCCACCAAGCCCGCCATCAAGGTCCTGCTGGTCGACGACGAGTCGCTGGCCCGCCTGCGACTGCGCAGCCTGCTCGAGGCCTGCGTGGATCCACGCGCCGATGTCGTCGCCGAGGCGGCCACCGTTTCGCAGGCGCAGGCTTGGCTGCGCGATCATGTCTGCGACCTGGTGCTGCTGGACGTGCAGATGCCGGGCCCGGACGGGCTCCATCTGGCCGACACCTTGCGCGAGCGGAGCGGCGTCGGCATGCCGGCGATCGTCTTCGTCACCGCCCATGCCGAGCACGCGCTGCGCGCCTTCGAGCTTGACGCGGTCGACTACCTGACCAAGCCGGTGCGTCGCGAACGCCTGCAGGCGGCGCTGGCGCGGGTGGCGCAGCGCCTGGCCGAACGCGCCGCGGCGCAGGCCCAGCAGCGCCAGAACGACAGTCCGGAGGGCAGCGATGGCGGCGCCGACGTGGTCATCGTCAGCGACCGCGGCCGGCTGCTGCGCGTGCCCGTCGCCGAGGTGCTGTACTTCAAGGCCGAGCTGAAATACCTGACCCTGCGTACCGCGCAGCAGAGCCTCGTGATGGACGGCAGCCTGTCCGACCTGGAGCAGCGCCTGGGCGAACGCTTCCTGCGCGTGCACCGCAATGCGCTGGTGGCCAAGTCGGCCGTGCGCGAGCTGCAGCGGCATGCGCCGACCGATTTCGGCGAGCTCGATGGCGGGGGCGACAACGCCGGCGAGGCGGCCGAAGGCTGGGCGGTGCGCGTCGCCCATGTCAATGAATGGCTGGCCGTTTCGCGCCGGCAGGTGGCAGCGGTGCGCGAGGCGCTGGCGCAAGGGAGCACCAAGCCCTGAGCATCTCGATGCGCACGACAGTCCGATTGACGGCTCTGCTGGCGATTGCCTTGGCGCTCGCGGTGTGGTGGCTGTTGCCGCCGCCCCCGATGGCTGCGCCATCCGCGCCACAGGCCGTTGTGGAGGCATCGGCGCCCGTGGCGAGAGACCACTCGGCAAAGGCAAGCGAACCCCTGCAGGCGCGCGATGTGCCGATATATCTTCGCCATGTGGATCCGGCGATGGAGATCTGCCGCCAGCCCAGGCTGGCAGACCAGACGCTTGCGATGTTCCTTGTGCCCGGCAGCCGCTTTCAACCGTACCTGGAGACGCAGACCGAGGACTTGCGGCGCTATGTTCTCGACACGCTGGAGGCGAGCGCCGGCGACCGGCCGCGGCTCGCTGCAGCGCTGCTGCGAGGGGACGTGGCCGCCGGCGCCGAGATTGCGCGCCGGACGGAGGACGGCCAGGCCTACGGCGTTGCCTGGCGAGCCTGCCAGGGCCGCGGAGCGGTCGCGCTGTTCCGGGGCGCGGCGTCGGCCGGCAACGCGCAGGAGATGATGGCGGCAGTCGAACAGGAGATGGCGACGGCCTCGCCGGGCTGTGATGCCTTGACTCTGGAGCGCTGGCAGCAACTGGAACCCGAGAATGCGGCGCCCTGGCTCGCAAGCCTGAGCAAGGCACAGACTGCGGGCGATCGGACCGGGGTGGCCGGCGCGCTGCATCATGCCGGCCAGGCGCGGGTGCAGGACTCAAGGTGGGCCTGGCTGGCCGGGCAGGTCGCTGCGGTGCTGCCCGCCGACGCGCCGGAAGGCGGTCGCATGCTGTTGCTGACGGACGTGATCGGACGCGAAGCTGCCCTGCTCGGAGTCGTGGCGATGGCGCCGACCACGGAGGCCTGCAGTCCTCAGGAGCTCCAGAACGCCAACCGGCGCCAGCAGTGCGAGCAACTGGCCGACCTGCTGACGCAGCGCTCGAACACCGTGATGGATCTGATGATCGGCGCGGGCCTGGCCGAACGCCTGGGCCTGCCGCCCGGGCGCATCCCCGTAACGCGCCAGGCGATGCAACAGGCCCAGCAGGAGGACGCGGACGAACACACCGCTTTGATGGATCGCCTCGGTGCTTGCGCGGCGCTGCGCACCTTGGAGGGGCGCATCACCGACATGGCCCAACTGGGCGAATGGCGGGCCATCGAGCTGCGCCGCCGGCTGCGTTCGGGTAGCCGCAATCCCTGACCCTCGGCGCCACGCCTCTCCAAGTCACAGCCCGGTCAGCATTGCCCGCTACCATTACGGGTTGCCTCCGATCGACCCGCCAGCCTGACCACGCCCCGATGAAAGACAAGCGATTTTTCCCCCGTCAGGTGGTCGAAGCCAGCGGCAACCGCTGGGACTGGGTGCTGCTGCCGATCGTGCTGGCCGGCTTCACGCTGATGGCGTTGGCCGCCTCGCAGATGGCCCGGCCTTTCCACCTCGGCGAGACGCTGCCGATCAGCCTCGAGCCCGAGGTGCTGCCCTACTACATGCTGCGCACCACGCTGCGCATGTTCATCGCGCTGGCGGCCTCGCTGGTGTTCGCCTGCGTGTTCGCGGCGCTGGCGGCCAAGGTGCGGGCGCTGGAGAAGGTGCTGGTGCCGCTACTGGACATCCTGCAGTCGATCCCGATCCTCGGCTTCCAGGCGATCGCGGTGGCGCCGTTCATCGCGCTGTTCCCGGGCAATCTGCTGGGCGTCGAGCTGGCGGCGATCTTCGCGATCTTCACCTCGCAGGCCTGGAACATGGCCTTCTCGCTGTACCAGTCGCTGCGCACGGTGCCGCAGGAGCTGAAGGAGGCCGCGCGGGTGTTCCAGCTGTCCGGCTGGCAGACCTTCTGGCGGCTGGAGCTGCCCTTCGCGATGCCCGGCCTCTTGTGGAACATGATGATGAGCATGTCGGGCGGCTGGTTCTTCGTCGTCGCGTCCGAGGCGATCTCGGTGGCGAACCAGGACATCAAGCTGCCCGGCATGGGCTCCTACATCGCCACCGCGATCGAGGCGCGCGACATGCACGCGATCATCTGGGCCATCTTCACGATGCTGGCCGGCATCATTGCGTACGACCAACTCTTCTTCCGCCCGTTGATCGCCTGGGCCGACAAGTTCCGCTTCGAGGAATCCGGCGGCGAGAACGCCCCGACTTCCTGGCTGCTGACCTGGCTGCTGCGCACCGAGCTGTTGCGGCGTGTCGGCGACTGGCCCAACCTGCTGCTCAATCGCAGCCTGCGCTGGTTCCGGCGCGACTACGACGGCACCTCGATCCGTGCCCGCGCTGCGCCGCCCAATCCGCTGTGGAGCCGCGCCTGGGATGCGCTGCTGATGGCCGGCCTGCTGTACGCCGCGGTACGCCTGGCCTTCTTCATCCATGCCGAAGTGGGCTGGGGCGAGGCCGCGCACGTCGTCGGCCTGGGCCTGCTGACGCTGACGCGGGTGATGGTGCTGATCTTCGTGTCCTCGCTGATTTGGGTGCCGGTGGGCGTGTGGCTGGGCATGAACCCGCGCTGGTCGAACAAGGTGCAGGCGCTGGCGCAGTTCCTGGCGGCGTTTCCGGCCAACCTGGTGTTCCCGCTGGCGGTGATCTTCATCGTCCACTGGAACCTCAATCCGGACATCTGGCTCTCGCCGCTGATCGTGCTGGGCACGCAGTGGTATCTGCTGTTCAACGTGATCGCCGGCGCGTCGACCATCCCGACCGAGCTGCGCTTCGCCGCGCAAAACCTTGGCCTCAGCGGCTGGCTCAAATGGCGCCGCTACATCCTGCCGGCCATCTTCCCGAGCTTCGTCACCGGCGCCATCACCGCCAGCGGCGGCTCCTGGAACGCCAGCATCGTGGCCGAGTACGTCCAGTGGGGCAACACGACCTTGCATGCGCACGGCCTGGGCAGCTACATCAAGCAGATGACCGATGCCGGCGACTTCCCGCGCCTGGCGCTGGGTATCGGCGTGATGTGCATCTTCGTGATGGCGATGAACCACTTGCTCTGGCGGCGGCTGTACCGCCTGGCCGAGAGCCGCATGCACTTTTGAAGATTGAGAGACCGACCATGACGGCACTCGTTGAACTCAAGAACGTCGCCAAGAGCTTCAAGGCCTCGGACGGCACGCCCCGCTCGGTGCTGGAGCAGGTGGACTTCACGCTGAAGGAGGGCGAGATCGTCGCGCTGCTGGGCCAGTCCGGTTCCGGCAAGAGCACGCTGCTGCGCATCATGGCCGGCCTGATCCCGGCTGACGGCGGCGACGTGCGCTATCGCGGCCAACCGCTGTTCGGCCCGGCGCAGGGCATCGCGATGGTGTTCCAGTCCTTCGCGCTGTTCCCGTGGCTGACGGTGCAGAAGAACGTCGAGCTGGGACTGGAGGCGCGCGGCGTCGACTCGGCCGAGCGCGAGCGCCGGGCCGAGGCGGCGATCGAGCTGATCGGCCTGGCCGGCTTCGAGGGCGCGCTGCCGCGCGAGCTGTCGGGCGGCATGCGCCAGCGGGTCGGCCTGGCGCGCGCGCTGGTGACCGAGCCGGCGGTGCTGCTGATGGACGAGGCCTTCTCCGCGCTGGACGTGCTGACCGGCGAGCGCCTGCGCAACGAGATCCTGGAACTGTGGGGCAGCGGCGAGATGCCGACCAAGGCGATGCTGGTCGTCTCGCACAACATCGAGGAGGCCGTGATGATGGCCGACCGCGTGCTGATCTTCTCGAGCAACCCCGGTCGCGTGCGCTCGGAGCTGGCGATCAACCTGCCGCGCCCGCGCGATCCCGACAGCCTGGAGGTGCGCGCGCTGATCGACGAGGTCTACAGCCTGATGACCGCCAAGCCGCACGCGGCGGCCGGCAGCGCCGAGCCGGCCCGCCCGCACCTCAGCGACCGCCTGCCCGAGGCCGACGTCAACAGCATGGAATCGCTGCTGGAGCTGCTGTTGTCCGACTTCGAAGGCCATGCCGACCTGCCGAAGATCGCCGACGAGAGCGAGCTGACCGACGAGGAACTGCTGCCGCTGTCGGACGCACTGCACCGCCTGGGCCTGGCCAAGCTGGAGCACGGCGACCTGGTGATCACCGGCCTCGGCCAGCGCTATGTCGAAGGCGAACACGACTTCCGCCGCCAGATCTTCGGCCAGCAGCTGCTGAGCCACGTCCCGCTGATCGCCTACGTGCGCCACAGCCTGGAGCAGGAAGGCAGCGGCCAGCTGAAGGAAGAGCCCTTCCTGCGCCTGCTCAGCGAGAGCATGGACGGCCAGGAGGCCGAGCGCGTGCTGAAGGTGGCGATCGAATGGGCCCGCTATGGCGAAGTGTTCGAGTACGACTTCAATACCGGCATGATTCACTTGCCGGAAGAAGACGAAGCCTGAGCGGGCGGTCTACCTCAGCCGAAGCAGGACGGTGAACTGGGCATCGATCATCGAGCGATTCGGATCATGGCCGGTGCGCGACAAAGGTATGAACTCCTTCTTCGGCGCGACCAGTTCATCGAAATAGGCGCGGCTGATCTCCGGCGGCGTCACCAGGTCTTCTTCGCCTTGCAGCAGGTAGACCGGCATGGCGAAGCGGACGCCCAGCTTTCGCAGATCGATCTTCGGCCCCATGCCGTCGCCGGCCAGGCCGACGAAATTCAAGAACGAATAGTCCTCACCGGCCTCGTAGGCGGCTTCGTAGTCCGGCGTGTCGTAGCCGGGGCCGAAGGCGAACCAGCCCTTGGGTGGCGGCTCGCTGCGCCCGGCCTCGTACTTGCGTGTGATGCGGCGCAGCACGCCGAAGGCGCGAGGATCCGTCCAAGGCGGAGGGCCCAGTTTCTCCAGTTTGCCCAGCGACTCCCCGTCGTCGGCCGCCTTGGCCAGGGCCAGGGTCTTTCGATAGCTGGCAGCCATGTCGGCCTGGTAGTTCACCAACTGCGCCGTGCCCACATAGGCATCGAACAGCTCCGGTGCGGCCATCGCCATGTTCACCGCCAGCGCGGATCCCCAGGAGCCGCCCATCAGGATGAGCTTGTGCTTGCCCAGCCGCTGCATCGCATAGCGAGCGACCTCGGTGCCGTCCTGGCTCAGGCGCTCCATCGTCAGCACCTCGCCTTCGGCGGGCTTGCTCGCGGCATAGGTCTTGCCGGCCCCACGCTGGTCCCACTGGACGACGGTGAAGTCCTTCGACCAACTGCCGAACAGCTTGTGCGCGAATGGCGTGTTCGGGTTGCCGGGGCCGCCGTGCACGATCAGCACCACCGGGTTGGTACTGTCCTGCCCCTCGATCGTCACCCACTGCCGGATGCCGCCGATCGCGACGTAGCCGGCCTCGTCGATCGGTTCCGCGCCGCACGTCAATGAGACAAGGGCAAGCAGGGCGGCGGAAAAGTTCCTACGTAAGCTTTTCAACATGTCAGTGAACCGGGGTCTTCACCACCTCACCACCTTTCATCACGAAGCCGATCGACTGCAGCAATTTCACGTCCGCCAACGGATCGCCCGCCACGCCGACCAGGTCCCCGTAGCGGCCGGCTGCGATGGCGCCGACGTCGCCGGGCCGGCCCAGCGCCTCGGCGGCGTTGACGGTGGCGGCCTGGATCGCCTGCAAGGGCGTCATGCCCCACTGCACCATGGTGGCGAACTGGCGGGCGTTATCACCGTTCGGATACACGCCGCCATCGGTGCCAAAGATCATCTTGACGCCGGCCTTCACGGCAGCCTGGAAGGTCTGGCGCTGCTTCAGGCCGATCGCGCGTTCCTTGTCCAGCGACTCCTTGAACAGGCCGTTCTTCTCGCCCTCGGCGAGGATGTAGTCGTCGTTGTAGATGTCCATCGAGAACCAGGTGCCGTGCTGCCTGGCGAGCTCGAAGGCCTCGGCATCGGCGAGGCTGGCGTGCTCGATCGTGTCGGCGCCGGCGCGGATCGCATCCTTGATGCCGCTGGTGCCGTGGGCGTGGACGGCCACCTTCAGGCCCAGCATGTGGGCCTCGTCGACCAGCGCCTTCATCTCCTCCAGCGAGTACTGCTGCGCGCCGACCGAGTCGGTCTTCGACAGCACGCCGCCGGTGCCGCAAAACTTGATCACCTCGGCGCCGTACTTGCGCAGCTTGCGCACGGTGGCGCGGATTGCCTGCGGGCCGTCGGCGACATTGGGCGTGGGCACGCTGACCGAAGGCGGGAATTCGGTCGTGTCGCAATGGCCGCCGGTGGCGCCGATCGGGTAGGTGGCCGGCACGATGCGCGGGCCGGGGATGAAGCCTTGCTCGATGCCCTGCTTCAGCGCCACGTCCGCGTAGTCCGACGAGCCGACGTTGCGCACGGTGGTGAAGCCGGCCTCCAGCGTCTTCTTCGCGTTGGCCACGCCGACCACGGTCCAGAAGTTGTCGGTGAACTCCAGGCCGCGATAGCCGCCGTAGCGTGGATCGCCGGTCAGGTGGACATGCATGTCGATCAGGCCCGGCAGCAAGGTGAGGCCGGGCAGGTCGACGCGGCGGGCGCCGGCGGCGATGGCCTCGCCCTGATGGCCGACGGTGCCGATGCGGCCATCGACGATCGTGATCTGCGGCTTGTTGAGGTAGCGGCCGACCTGCACATCGAGCAGGCGATCGGCGGTGACGACGACGGTGTCGGCCTGGGCTGCGGAAGCGAGAGCCAGGATCAGGAGGACGAGGGAGGTTGGGGCGAGGCGCATGAGGGCCGATGCTAACCGTGCAGTCAGGTGCCGCAGGCTAGACTGCGCCGCTTCACGGGGAACGAGGACTCCACTCATGAACAACGGGACGCCGAGCCGGCCGATGGCCTGGTTCGTCTGCGCGCTGATCGCCGCGGCGCTGTACGGCAACTTCTACGTCTACGACAGCATCGGCCCGGTGGCGGACCTGCTGCAGCAGCAGCGCGGCCTCGGCGACACGCAGATCGGCCTGCTGAACGCGATTTACAGCCTGCCCAACATCGTGCTGATCCTCGTCGGCGGCGTGCTGGTCGACCGATTCGGCGCGGCGCGGATGACGATGATCACGGCGGCTGTCTGCTGCGCCGGTGCCTTGCTGACGGCGCTGAGCCCGAACTTCGCCGGCATGGCGACCGGCCGGCTGCTGTTCGGCATCGGCGCGGAGACCTTCAACATTGCGACCTTGGCGGCTATCGCCGACTACTTCGGTGCGGGCACGCTGGCCTTCGCGATGGGCATCGGCCTGTCGATCGGCCGGCTCGGTTCCTATTCGGCCGACATGTCGCCGAACTGGTTCGCCGCCGCCTACGCCAGCGGCTGGCAACAGCCCTTGCTGATCGCCGCCGCATTCGCCGCCACATCACTGGCGGCCTCGCTGGTCTACGGGCTGGTGGACCGCCGGCGCACGGCCAGCGCGCCGCCGCGCCCGGTGGCCGAGAAGTTCGTGTTCCGCGACCTGCTGCACTTCCGCAAGGCCTACTGGTACCTGCTGGCGCTGTGCGTGCTGTGGTACTCGGTGATCCTGGCCTTCCGCAGCACCTTCTCGATTAAGTACTTCCAGCACGTCCACGGGCTGGACCTCGGCACGGCCGGCGAGATGAACAGCTATGTGTTCCTCGCCGCGGTGTTCGCCACGCCGGCCTTCGGCTGGCTGTGCGACCGGGTGGGCCGCTATGCGCCGTTCCTGGCCTTCGGCGCGCTGCTGCTGCCGCTGGCGCTGTGGACGATGACCTGGCCGCACGCGAACCTCTGGATCGGCACGGCGCTGATCGGCGTCAGCTTCTCGCTGGTGCCCGCGGTGATGTGGCCGCTGACGAGCCGGCTGCTCGGGCCGACGCGCTTCGGCACCGGCATCGGCCTGATGTGGGTGGCGCAGAACGCCGGCATCGCCGGCGCCAACCTGGCCGCGGGCTGGCTCAACGACCGGGCCGGCGCGAGCGCGCAGAACCCGGCCGGCTACGACGCGATGATGCTGTTCTTCGGCGGTGCCAGCGTGATCGGTGCCGGCTGCGCCTTGCTGCTGTGGTTCAGCGCTGGGCGACGAGACCAGGAACTGGCGCCGACCAGCCACCGCCCAGCGAACGCGCCAGCGTGACCGCCGCCAGCAGCCGCTGCGTGCGGATCTGCGCCGCGGCGCGGTCCGCGGCGAGGTGGCTGCGCTGCGCGTCGGTGACGTCGAGGTAGCTGGACACGCCACGGTCGTAGCGCGCCTGCGCCACTTCGTAGGCGCGCGCCGCGGCGGTCTGCGCCTGGGCTTGCGCGTCGGCCTGCAGCTGGCGCTGCTGCACGTCCGACAGTGCGTCCTCGACCTCACGCAGCGCCGTCAGCAGCTTGCCTTCGTGGTTCGCCACCGCCTGCGCGTAGCGGGCCTTGGCGGCGTCGAGATTCGCCTGGTTGCGGCCGCCGTCGAGGATCGGCAGCGACAGCGCCAGCGGGCCGACGCTGAACTGGCGCGAGCCGCCCTGGGCCAGCTCGTTCAGCTCCTGCGAGGCGTAGCCGAAGTTGCCGGTCAGGCTCACGGACGGATAGAACGCGCTCTGCGCCACGCCCACCTGCGCGTTCAGCGCGCGCAGGGTGGCGACGCTGCCAGCCAGGTCGGGCCGCTGGCCGAGCAGGCTCGCGGGCAGGCCGACCGGAATGGCCGGCGGCAGCGGCAGCGCGGCGTTCGAGGGCGGCAGCACCGGCGTGCTCGGCGAGGCGCCCAGCAGCACGGCCAGCCCATGCTCCAGCGCCAGGCGCTGGCGGCGGGCGTCCTGCAGGTCCGCCTCGGCATTGGCGCGTTCGACACGGGCGCGGCTCAGGTCCAGCTCGTTCGACAAACCGTTGTCGAAGCGGGCGCCGATCAACTGCTCCGACTCGCGGCGCGTGCCGAGCGCCTGCTCCAGCACGGCGATGTCGGCGTCCAGACCGCGCAGTTGCCAGTAGGTGCCGGCGACCTGGCCGGACAGCATCAGCAGCACGCCGTCGCGGTCGTCCTGCGCGGCCAGGGCCTGCGCATCGGCCGATTCGACGGCGCGGCGCACGCGGCCCCAGATGTCCAGCTCGTAGGACAGCGAGGCGCCCGCCGTGTAGTTCATACCCTTGATCGCGTGGCGACCCAGCATGATGGCCTGCGAGGTGTTCTCGGACGTGCGCTGGTAGGCCGCCGAGGTGCTGACGCCGGCCTTCAGGCCCTCGTCCGAGCGTGCGACGCCGAGTTGCGCACGCGCTTCTTCGAGGCGCTGGTAGGCGGCTTCGACGTTCGGGTTCTTGGCCAGCGCCTGCTGCTCCAGCGTGTCCAGCGTCGCGTCCTGGAAGACGGTCCACCAGGTGGCGGATAGGGCGCTTGCTTCGCCCGCGGCCGGTGCATGGCGATAGTTGGCCGACGTGGCGACATCGGCAGCGGGCGCCTTGAAGTCGGGGCCGACGGCTGCGCAGCCGGACAGCAGCAGCGCGATCGCGGCGGTGATGATGGAGGTCTTGTTCATGGTCTTGGATCTCACTTAGTGCGCACCAGCGCCGCCGCCCGAGGGCGACTTGGTCTTGTCGGCGAACCACAGCACGACGATGCAGGCGAACAGCACGCCGGCCATCATCAGGAAGCCGTCGTTGTAGGCCATCACATAGGACTCGCGGCGCACGATCCGGTCGATGGCCGCGATCGCCTGGCTGCCGGCCGTGGCGGGGTCGATGCCCGCGGCGATGAAGCCCTGCGTCATCTGGTCCAGCCGCGACTGCGTGGCGTCGGAGAGCAGGCTCACCGCCTCGCCGACGCGCTCCGAGTGGAAGTGCTGGCGGTTCGTCAGCATCGTGGCGAGCATCGCGATGCCGATCGAGCCGCCGAGGTTGCGGGTCATGTTGAACAGGCTGGAGGCCGACGGCGTGTCCTGCGGCGCGATGCCGTTCATCGCGAAGTTCGACAGGGTCAGCATGATGAAGGGCTGGCCCAGCGCCCGCACCACCTGCGACCACAGCAGTTCGTCGTAGCCGTAGGAGGCGTCCATGTAGCCGTTCATCAGGCAGGAGATGCCGAACAGCAGCAGGCCGATCGTGCACATGATGCGGTTGTCGATCTTCGACGACAGCCGCGCCACGAAGGGCATGATGAACAGCTGCGGCAGGCCGGCCCACATGATCACCTCGCCGATCTGCATCGGCGTGTAGTTGGCGATCTGGCCCAGGTACAGCGGCAGCAGGAAGGACGAGCCGTACAGCGCCATGCCCGTCACCGCGGCCAGGGTGGCGGCCACGAAGAAGTTGCGGCGCAGGTACAGGCGCAGGTTGACGAAAGGCTCCTTGCGCAGCGCGCTGATCGCGATCCAGCCGACCAGGCCCACGATGGCGAGCGTCGCGAACAGGCGAATGAAGTTCGAGTCGAACCAGTCCTTCGAGTTGCCTTCCTCCAGGAAGATCGTCAGGCTGCCCAGGCCCATGGCCATGAAGGCGATGCCGAGCCAGTCGGCGTTGGCGAGCAGCGCCCAGTTGCGGCGGTCCTTGTCCAGGCCGTAGGCGATGCCGGCGATCAGCAGCAGGCCCGGCACCCAGTTGATGTAGAAGATCGACGGCCAGCCGTACAGCTCGGACAGGTAGCCGCCCAAGGTCGGGCCGAGGGTGGGCGCCATCGTGGCGGTGAGGCCGAACAGGGCCATGCCGGTGGCGCGCTTGCTCGGCGGCAGCTTGGCCATCACCAGCGTCATCGCCATCGGGATCAGCGCGCCGCCGGTGAAGCCCTGCATCATCCGGAACACGATCATGCTGGGCAGGTTCCAGGCCGCGCCGCAGAGGGTGGAGCAGACGAGGAACAGCGCCGTGGTCGAGATCATGTAGGCGCGCAGGCCGAACACGCGGGCCAGCAGGCCCGTCAGCGGGATCACGACGATCTCCGCGCACAGGTAGGCGGTGGAGATCCAGGAGCCTTCCTCCTGCGTGGCCGACAGGGTGCCGAGGATGTCCTTCAGCGAGGAGTTGGTGATCTGGATGTCCAGCACCGCCATGAAGGCGCCGAGCAGGCCGGCGGCGACGGCGAACCAGGTGCGCGCGTCGACCTTGGCGTCGTGCGCCGCGAGCATCGGCGCAAGGGTGGCGGAGTTCGAGGAGGCCATGTCGGTGCTCAGCGGGACTGACGGAGATCCACTTCGACGATGGCCGACATGCCCGGGGCGAGGCGGCCGGCGAGGCGCTTCAGATCGGCGTCGGAGAAGGTCAGCTTGACCGGCACGCGCTGGACGATCTTGGTGAAGTTGCCGGTGGCGTTGTCGGCCGGCAGCAGCGCGAACTGATTGCCGGAGGCGGGCGAGAAGCTGTCCAGCTTGGCCTTCAGTTTCTCGCCGGGGAGCGCGTCGATGGCGATGTCCACGTCCTGGCCCGGCTTCAGGCCCGCGAGCTGCGTTTCCTTGAAGTTGGCGTTGACCCAGACCTTGTCCTCGACGATGGCGGCGAGCTGCTGGCCCGGCTGCACGCGTGCGCCGACCTCGACGCTGCGCTTGCCCAGGCGGCCGGCCACCGGCGCGACGATCTTGTTGTACGAGAGCTGCTGCTCGGCATCCTTGGCCTGCGCCTGCAGCACCTTGATCTGCGCCTTCAGCACCTCGCGCGCCGATTGCGAGGCGCCGATCTGGGCCTGCGAGGCCTTGACGGCATCGGTCTTCGCGACCACATCGGCCGCGGCGCTGGCGCGGGCGGCGACGGCAGCGTCCAGCTCGGACTTGGCGACGGCCTTCATCTGCGAGTTGTAGAGCTGGCCGTAGCGCTCGGCATCCTGGCGGGTGCGCTGGGCCTGCGCCTCGGACTGCACGACCTGCGCCTGCGCGGCGCTGGCCGTGGCGCGGGCCTGGGCCGTCTGCGCATCGGCTTGGATCACCTGCTGCTCGACCTGCGCGATCTGCGCATGGATCTGCTCCAGCTTGACGCGCTGGTCGGCCGGGTCAAGCTCGGCGATCACGTCGCCTTCCTTGACCCACTGGTTGTCGTCGACCGCCACCTTCGTCACCACGCCGGAGATGCGCGCCGAGATCGGGTGCACGTGGCCGGTGATGTAGGCGTTCTCGGTCTCGACGAAGTTCGTCGCGCGCCAGTACATGCGGCCGCCGACGGCGAGGCCGGCCACGATCAGTACGCCAAGAATGACGAAGACGCGCGCCTTGTTCGGCGCAGGAGGGGTGGCCGCCGGGGCCGCGGGAGCCGGAGGAACGGCGGCGGCGGTAGCGGCTTCGGTCTTGGCGCTTTGGTTTTGCATGGCGCTGCTTCCTGGAAGAGGGGAAATGAAATTAGATCGGCGCATTATTTGCGGCAAAGCCCCGCAAGTCAAGAAATGAAATCATGTCATTTCATTAAAGAGTGAATTAAAGTCACGGCCCATGGTCACCACTACCACTGCATCCTCGAAGAAGAAGCCCGCGCGCAAAACGGCTGGCCGCCCGCGCGCGGACGAGGTCGAAGCCCGCGCGGACGAACTGGCCCGCATCGCCGGCAAGCTGTTCCTGGAGAAGGGCTACGGCAAGGTCAGCCTGGAGATGATTGCCCGCGAGGCGCGCGTGGCGGTGCGCACGATCTACGTAAAGTTCGGCGGCAAGGCCGGCCTGCTCGGCGCACTGCTGCTGGCCAAGCGCGAGCAGTACTTCGGCGGCGTCGATCTGGCGCAGGACCAGCGTCCGCTGAAGGAGGCGATCGGCGATTTCGCCACGCGCTTCCATGATCTGATCTGTTCCGACGAGGCGCAGGCGCTGCAGCGCATGCTGGCTGCCGAGGCGTGCAGCAATCCGGAATTCGTGCGGACCTTCTTCGAGCAGGGCCCGAACCGGACCCGCGCAACGATCGCCGCCTACTTGGGCCGGCCCGACGTCCGCGCGCAGCTGCGCGATGACGTCGCGCACGAGCAGCTGGCGGTCTTCCTGATCAACTGCATCCTCGGCGACCAGATGACGCGGATGCTGCTGCAGCCGCCGCTGCCGTCACCGGCGCGCCGCGCAAAGGAATTGGCCCAACGCCTCGACCTCTTCTACCGCGCCGTGCTCCGCTGAAGGGTCAACCGGTATTGCGCAATCCTGCCGCGATGCCATTGATCGACAGGTGGATGCCGCGCTGCACCTTCTCCATCGTCGGCTCGCTGGCGCGCTTCTCGGGCGGCACGGCGCGGTAGCGGCGCATCAGCTCGACCTGCAGGTGGTTCAGCGGGTCGATGTAGGGGAAGCGGTGCTCGATCGAGCGGGCCAGCGCCGGGTTCGTCGCCAGGCGGCTCGCTTCGCCGGTGATCAGGCTCAGCGCCGTCTGCGTGCGCTCGAACTCGGCCTTCACCGCGGTGAAGATCTTCTTGCCGAGCTTCTTGTCCTCGACCAGTTCCACATAGCGCTCGGCAATGCCGAGGTCGGTCTTGGCCAGCACCATGTCCAGGTTGGACAGCACGGTGCGGAAGAAGGGCCACTGCTTGTGCATGCGCTTCAGCAGGGTCAGGCCTTGCGCGTGTTCCGGCGTGCCTTCCTGGCCGAGGAAGCTCAGCACCGCCGAGCCGAAGCCGCACCAGCCCGGCAGCGCCACGCGCGACTGGCCCCAGCTGAAGCCCCAGGGAATCGCACGCAGGTCTTCGATCGCGCGGGTGGCCTTGCGCGAGGCGGGGCGCGAGCCGATGTTCAGCTCGGCGATCTCGCGGATCGGCGTGGCAGCGAAGAAGTAGTCGGCGAAGCCCGTGGTGTCGTAGACCAGGCCGCGGTAGGCCGCGAAGCTCAGGTCCGATAGCGACTGCGCAGCCGAGAGAAAAGCCTTCGGCGCGCTCTTCGTCGGGTTCAGCAACGTGGCCTCCAAGGTGGCGGCCACCAGCGTCTCCAGGTTGCGGCGGCCGATCTCCGGGTTGGCGTACTTGGAGTTGATCACCTCGCCCTGCTCGGTCAGCCGGATCTGGCCGTTCACCGTGCCGGGAGGCTGGGCCAGGATGGCCTGGTAGCTCGGGCCGCCGCCGCGGCCGACGGTGCCGCCGCGGCCGTGGAACAGGCGCAAGGTCACGCCCTTGGCTTGGGGCGAGCTGGCGAACATTTCGACCAGCGCGATCTCGGCGCGGTAGAGCTCCCAGGAGCTCGTGAACATGCCGCCGTCCTTGTTGGAGTCGGAGTAGCCAAGCATCACGTCCTGTTCGGCGCCGCCGCGGTGGATCAGCTTCGAGATGCCCGGCAGGGCGTAGAACTCCTCCATGATCTGCGGCGCCACGCGCAGGTCGCCAATGGTCTCGAACAGCGGCGAGACGATCAGGTCCGACACGGCCTCGCCATCGAGTGTGCCGCGCATCAGGCCGACTTCCTTCAAGAGCAGCAGCACCTCCAGCAGGTCGCTCACCGACTCGGTGTGCGAGATGATGTAGTGGCGGATCGCCTCGCGGCCGTAGTGCTTCAGCGCGTCGCGGGCGGCCTCGAAGATGGCCAGCTCGCCGAGGGTCTTCTCGCTGTACTCGGCGCCGTGCACGCGCAGCGGGCGGGCGTCGTTCAGCAGCTTGACCAGCAGCGCGCGGCGGGCGGCTTCGTCGAGGGTCGCGTAGTCCTTCTCGATGCGCGCGTGCTGCAGCAGCTCGGCGACGACGGCTTCGTGCTGATCCGAGCTCTGGCGCAGGTCCAGTGTCGCGAGGTGGAAGCCGAACACGCTGACCGCGCGGATCAGCGGCGTCAGGCGCGGCGCGATCAGCGCCTCGGCGTGGTGGCTCTTCAGCGAGGCCGCGATCGTCTTCAGGTCGGCCAGCAGCTCGTCGGGCGATCCGTAGGCGTTTTGCGGCGCGACCGCGTGGCGCAGTGCCTCGGTGCCGGTCAGCTCGTGCAAGGTGGCGGCCAGGCGCGCGTACATGCCGGTCAGCGCGCGGCGGTAGGGCTCGTCCTTGCGGTGCTCGTTCTGGTCGGGGCTGCTCTCGGCCAGCGCCTGCATCGCGGGCGTGATGCTGGCCAGGCGCAGCGAGATCGACAGCTCGCCACCCAGCGCGTGGATCTCGGTCAGGTAGAAGCGCAGCGCCACCTCGCTCTGGCGCCTCAGCGCATGGCGCAAGGTGGTGGCGGTGACGTTGGGGTTGCCGTCGCGGTCGCCGCCGATCCAGTTGCCCATGCGCAGGAAGCTCTTCAGCGCGTGGCCGGGCAGCGCCTCTTCCAGCTCGGCGTAGATCTTCGGGATCTCGCGCAGGAAGGTGGCCTGGTAGTAGGACAGCGCGTTCTCGATCTCGTCGGCGACGGTCAGCTTCGAGTAGCGCAGCATGCGGGTCTGCCACAGCTGCGTGACGCGAGCACGCAGCATCGCTTCGTTGCCGCGCTTCTCGCGCTCGGTGTGCAGCGTGTCGCGCTGCTCGATCAGGCCGGCGATCGAGCGCTCGGCGTCGAGGATGCTCTTGCGCTGCACCTCGGTCGGGTGGGCGGTCAGCACCGGCGAGATGAAGCCGTGCTGCAGGGTCTTGGCGATCTCGGTCGGCCGCACGCCGTGCTCGTGTAGCCTTTCCAGCGCGAAGGCGAGCGAGCCCTCCTGCATGCTGCCGGCCCGCTCGTGGACCTCGCGGCGGCGCACGTGGTGGCGGTCTTCGGCGATGTTGGCCAGGTGCGAGAAATAGCTGAACGCGCGGATCACGCTGACGGCCTGCTCGCCCGAGAGGCTCTTCAGCAGCTTGTCGAAACTCTTGCCCGCCTGCGTGTCCCGCTTGAGCCGGTAGGCCACGGCCAGCTGCCGGATGCGCTCGACCAGCTCGTAGGCCTCGCGCCCCTCCTGCTCGCGGATCACCTCGCCGAGGATGCGACCCAGCAGCCGAATGTCGTCCATCAGCGGCTGGTTCTTGTCGGCGACAAGGGCCTTGCGGTCGGGCTTCGCGGAGGACTTCTTGGAGGGCATGGACGTCTCTCTGAAAGTTATGTAACGCAGTTACCTGATTTTGACTTTATCAGTTTCTTTCGCCTCAATCGGCGCTCGCCCGGGGCGGATTCTTCGCTGTCTGATAATCGAAACATGACCAAAAACATCACCATCGCCACGCGCGAAAGCCGGCTTGCGCTATGGCAGGCCGAGCATGTCCGGGCGCTCTTGCAAGAACGAGGCCTGACGGTCGATCTGCTGGGCATGACGACCCGCGGCGACCAGATCCTGGACCGCACCCTGTCCAAGGTCGGTGGCAAGGGGCTCTTCGTCAAGGAGCTGGAGACGGCGCTGGAGGAAGGTCGCGCGCAGTTGGCCGTGCACTCGCTGAAGGACGTGCCGATGGAGCTGCCCGAGGGCTTCGAGCTGGCCGCGATCCTCGAGCGTGAGGACCCGCGCGATGCCTTCGTGTCGCCGCGCTTCGCCAGCCTGGCGGAGCTGCCGCAAAGTGCCGTGGTCGGCACCTCGAGCCTGCGCCGCGTGGTGCAGCTGAAGGCGCTGCGCCCGGACCTGCGCATCGAACCGGTGCGCGGCAACCTGGACACGCGGCTGCGCAAGCTCGACGAGGGCGGTTACGACGCCATCGTGCTGGCCGCGGCGGGCCTCAAGCGGCTGGGCCTGGCCGACCGCATTCGCGCCTGCTTCACGGTGGGGGAGATGATTCCCTGCGCCGGACAGGGTGCCCTGGGCATCGAGATCCGCAGCGACGACGCGGCGCTGCGCGCGGCTGTGGCGCCGCTGATCGACCGGCCGACCTGGCTTGCCACGCAGGCCGAGCGCGCGGTGTCGCGCTCGCTGGGCGGGAGTTGCAGCATGCCGCTGGCGGCGCATGCGGTGTGGGCCGGCGATGAGCTGCAGATCGGCGTGGCGTTGGGGCATCCGGAGGACACCGGCCGCGCGCTGCTGAAGGCGCAGCTCGGCGCCATGGTGCGCAGCGACGCAGAGGCCCGCGAACTCGGCGAGCGCGCGGCGCAGGCGCTGCGCGAGCAGGGCGCCGCAGCCTACCTGGCCTGATGGTGACGCCAATGGCCGGCACGCTGGTGCTGACCCGGCCGCGCCAGCAGGCGGGCGAGTGGATCGAGCGCCTGGCCGCCCAGGGCGTCGCGGCGCGCAGCCTGCCGCTGATCGACGTGGCGCCGGAAGATGGTCGCGATGCGGCGAGCGCCTGGGCGGCGCTCCCGGACGCGGCGCTGGCGGTTTTCGTCAGCCCGAACGCCGTCGAGCATTTCTTCGCCCTTCGGCCTGCGGGGGCCTCGTGGCCAGCGGGCGCGCTGGCCGCCTGCGTCGGCCCGGGCAGTGCGCGGGCCTTGCGCGAGGCGGGCGTGTCGGGCGCAGCGATCGTGCAACCGCCGGCCGATTCGCCGAGCCTCGATTCCGAGCACCTGTGGCCGCAGCTGGCGGATATCGATTGGCGGGGCCGGCAGGTGCTGCTGCTGCGCGGCAATGGCGGGCGCGAGTGGCTGGCCGAGCGCTTGCGCGAACGTGGCGCCACGGCGACGGCGTTCAGCGTCTATCGCCGCGGCCCGCCGCGCTTCGATGCGCAGGAGCAGGCCTTGTTCGATGCGATCCTGGCCGCGCCGCGCGACGTCGCCTGGCTGTTCAGCAGCGCCGAAGGCGTCGGTCATCTCGGCGATCTGACACCGGCCACGGCAGATTGGTCGCAGGGCGCCTGCATCTGCACGCACGAGCGGATCGCGGCGGCCGCGCGGCGGCTCGGCTTCACCGTTGTCGCATCCGCGCGACCGGACGCCGCGGCCGTCGCCCAGGCCTTCCGGGCGCTGCAAAAGGGCGACCTACAATCGTTTTCACCGTGAGCGATATCTCCTCCAATACGCCAGCGACCGAGACCGTCGCATCCGCCGTGACGCCTTATGCGTCACACGCCGCCGTCCCGAGACCTCTGTTGCCGGCCTGGCTGCTGCTCGGCGCGCTGGTGCTGGCCGTCACCTCGGTGGCCGGCCTGGCCGTCGCCTGGCACGGCCTCGACCGCCAGCGTGCGCTGGAGCAGGAACTGGTGCGCCGCCAGGACGCCAGCCGCGGCGAGGCCAGCGAGGCGCAGGCGCAATCGAAGCAGGCGCAAGACCTGGCACGCGATACCGCGGCCAAGGTGGCGCTGCTGGACGCGCGGCTGGCCGAGGTCGCGCTGCAGCGCGGGCAACTGGAGGACCTGATCCAGTCGATGTCCCGCTCGCGCGACGAGAACATCGTCGTCGACATCGAGGCCTCGGTGCGCGTCGCCGTGCAGCAGACGGTGATCACCGGCAGCGCCGAGCCGCTGGTGGCCGCGCTGAAGCAGGCCGACGATCGCCTGCTGCGCTACAAGCAGCCGCGCTTCGAAGGCGTGCGCCGCGCCGTTGCGCGCGACCTGGACCGCATCAAGGCGCTCAGCGTCGTCGATGTATCGACCTTGGCGATCAAGCTCGACGAAGTGGTGCGTCTGCTGGACGACCTGCCGCTGCTGGCCAGCGCCGAGCGCGATGCGCCGGAGGCCACGCCGGCCAAGCGCGTCGCCAAGGCGCCGGCCGCCGCCGCGTCGGCACCACCGCCCGATGGTCAGATGGCGCAATGGCTCAACCAGGCGCACCAGCGCTGGGACGATGCCGTCAAGCTCGTCTGGGGCGAGACGCGCTCGCTGTTGCGCGTGACGCGCATCGATCATCCCGAGGGCATGCTGATCGCGCCGGACCAGAGCTTCTTCCTGCGCGAGAACCTGAAGCTGCGCCTGCTGAACGCCCGACTGGCGCTGTTGAGCCGCCAGTTCGATACGGCCCAATCCGACCTGCGCGACGTGCAGGAGACGCTGGGGCGCTACTTTGACATGCAGTCCCGCAAGGTGGTCGCCGCGAACGAGCTGCTGCGCCAGGTTTCCGGCCAGGCCCGCCAGATCACCGTGCCGCGGCCCGACGACACGTTGGCCGCGCTGGCGGCCGCGGGCCGCTGAGGGACGCGATCGATGCGCACGATCATCTGGCTGGTCCTCCTGTTCGCTTTTGCCGTCGTCGCGGCGCTGATGCTGGGCAGCAATGACGGCCTCGCCAGCTTCTACTGGAGCGGCTGGCGTCTCGACGTTTCGCTGAACCTGTTTCTGCTGGTGCTGGTGGGCAGTTGCTTCGCGCTGGTCACCGCCATCAATGCGATCAACTCGTTGATCTCGCTGCCGCGCCGCGCGCGCGAATGGCGCGTGGCCCAGCGCGAGCGCAGCGCTCAGATGGCGCTGCGCGAGGCGCTGGCCGAGTTCTTCGGCGGCCGCTACAGCCGCGCGCAGAAGGCGGCGCAGAAGGCGCTGAACATCCAGTCCGCCACGCCCGAGCTGGCGCAGGATCACTCCTTCATGGCGCTGGCCCACCTGATGGCCGCGAACAGCGCCCACCGCCTGCAGGATCGACGCCGGCGCGACGAGCAGTTGCAGCTGGCGCTCTCGCTGTCCAAGCGCGGCGCGCTGGAGGAGGGCGCCCGGTTGCTGGCGGCCGAATGGGCGCTTGACGACCGCGATGCCGGCCGCGCGCTGGAACTGCTCGGCGAGCTGACGCCCGGCGTGGCCCGCCGCACGCAGGCGCTGCGGCTGAAGCTGCAGGCGGCGCGCCTGTCCAAGCATTCGCTCGAAGCGCTGCGCACGGCGCGGCTGCTGGCCAAGCATCAGGGCTTCTCGAAATCCGCAGCGCAAGGCCTGCTGCGCGCGCTGGCCTTCGAAGCGCTGGATGCCGCGCGCGATGTCGATCAATTGCGTGCCGCCTGGCTGCAACTCGACGGTGCCGACCGCCGCGATCCGATCGTCGCCGCCCGCGCCGCGCAATGCGCTGCCGCGCTCGGCGCGCCGGATGACGGCCGCGGCTGGCTGCGTCCGTTCTGGGACGACATCGGCGACCTGCCGGCGGACGAGCGCGCGGCGCTGGCCGAAGCGCTGGTGCCGGTGCTGCCCGGCGTCGGCGCCGAATGGCTGCAGCGCCTCGAATCCGCGGTCCAGCGCTTCCCGCGCGACAAGTACCTCGCCTATGCCCTGGGCCACGCATTGGCCGAGCGCCAGCTGTGGGGCAAGGCCCGGCTGATGCTGGAGCAGGTCAGCGACGACCGCGCGATGCCCGTCGTCGCCCGCCGCCGCAGCTGGCTGAGGCTGGCCTCGCTGGCCGAGCAGGACGGCGACATGGAGCGCCGCGCGCGCTGCCACGAGGCGGCTGCGCTGCTGGCCTGAGAAGATCTTTCGGGAAGAGAAAATTCCGTGCTATAGTGCGAGGCTTCGCGGCTGTAGCTCAGTTGGATAGAGTACTTGGCTACGAACCAAGGGGTCGTGGGTTCGAATCCTGCCAGCCGCACCAAAAAATAAGAAGAGAATCAACGGGTTAGAAGCGCAAGCTTCTAACCCGTTTTCCGTTGGCGGGACGCCGTCAACACGTGGTTGCGATCAGCATTGCGGTGGCCCGCGCCGACTTCAATACAACCCGCGTCATGGCGGCCAAGCTGCCTGCCGGCAGAGATCAGTCTCGCCTGGCGAGACCCGCGTGCACGCGGCGATGCAGCCACGACGCCTCGGGTGGCGCGGGCGCGAATAGCACTCGAAAGACGATCGGGGCCACGATGCGGTCCATCAATTCATCAGCCTTGGGCAGCCCTTTCTCGCCGCGATCGCGTGCCCGGGACAGGATCGTTTGCAGCTGTTCCATGATCAACTGGTAGCAGCGGCAGGGCACCGGCTGGCCCGTGCCGGCAAGCACGTCGCGCAGCATGACGCGGCCGATGTCGGAGTGCATCTCGTCCATGTACTGTTCGCTCCAGGCTTCGAGATCGCCGGCGAGCGTGCCGGTGTCGGCGGGTTCCATGTCGGGTCGCATGCGCTCGATCGCGACATCGGCCAAAAGATCGGCCAGTTCACCCCAGCGGCGATAGATCGTCGACGGTGTCACGCCTGCCCGGGCGGCAATCGCGGGCACCGTGAGTGCCTGCCGGCCGGCTTCCGCCTGCAGTTCGTTCACCGCGGCATGCACGGCCGCCTGCACGCGGGCGCTGCGCCCGCCTGGGCGCAAAGTCGGTTTGACGGAACTGGTGCTGGCCATTCGATCGATATTAAAGCAAATAATTTGCTTTAGTTCGGAGCGTGCTGCACAATTATTAACGCAATTATTTAGCGTTAGCGGAGCCAATCATGGAAACTCGCCGTCTGTCTTCCGCGAGCGCGTTCTTGCTGCTGTCGTCGATCGTCGTGAGCTTCCTCGCTGCCTCGACCGCGCCTTCGCCGCTGTACTCGCTCTACCGGGAGATATGGGGCTTCTCGGCGCTGATGCTGACCTTCGTGTTCGCGATCTATGCGTTCGCGCTGCTGGCGGGCCTGCTGGTGTTCGGCGCGCTTTCCGATCACGTCGGCCGTCGGCCCGTGCTGCTGGGTGCGCTGGTCCTGGAACTGGGCTCGCTACTGATTTTCTGGAGCGCCGATGGCGTGTCCTGCCTCATCGCTGCCCGGCTGATGCAAGGCCTGGCGACAGGTATTGCGACGGCCGCATTGAGCGCTGGCCTGCTGGATCTCCATCGCGAGCGTGGCGCGCTGATCAACAGCGTCGCCCCGATGCTGGGCATGGCCCTCGGTGCGCTGGGCGCGAGCACGCTCGTGCAATTTGCACCGGCGCCGGCGCACCGTACGTTCGAAGTTCTCGGGGCCGTGCTTGCGCTGCAGGCGGTGCTTGCACTTTGGCTGCCCGAAACGGTTCGCCCTCGTCCTGGCGTATGGGCGTCGCTGCGCCCGCGACTTGCGGTTCCGCAGCCTGCGCTTCCGACGCTTCGGACCATCCTGCCGATGAACACGGCGCAATGGGCGCTGGGCGGGTTCTACATGTCCCTGGGGCCGACGCTCGCGAAGACGGTCAGTGGCATCAGCGCGCCACTGGTCGGCGGCTCCCTTCTCGCGACCTTGGTCCTGAGCGGCGCTGCGGGCATCATGTGCCTGCGGACCCGTCCGGCCCGGTCCGCACTGACCCTCTCGGCGGCCGCCTTGGTCGCGGGGCTGGTGATCACGATCGGCGGCATCCAGGCACATCGGGCGGTCCTGCTCTTCGCGGGAAGCGCGATCGCCGGCGCCGGATTCGGAGCCGGCTTCAATGCCTCGGTGCGCAGCCTGGTGCCGCTGGCGCCTGCCGAGCAGCGCGGCGCCATGATGGCGAGCTTCTTCGTGCTGAGCTACCTGGCCTTCAGCGTGCCGGCCTTGGGCGCTGGCCTCGCTGCGGGGCGGTACGGGCTGGAGTCGACTGCGCTGGGCTATGCCGGCGTGCTGGTTGCTCTGTGCGCGTGGGCCGGCCTCAAGCTGAGTCGCGCCTGAGCCGCCCGCCGCGAGCGGGACGGACCTACTTCCGCATCAGGGTGCTCTTGCCGAGATCAGGCAGCCATAGGAGCCTCGCTTCGCGAACCGCCACTGACGCCGTCGGTGCAGAGCACCGAGGAGAGCTGGTCGCGCCTCGTCGCTCGGAAGCGATGACCAGCACCTGATGTTGCGATCGCGTATGGCGTCGGACTCGGAAGCCACCCACGGCTTCCTCCGCTCGGACTGCGCAGACGGGCTTGCCTTGCGCTGTCGATGGCTGGGAGCTTAGGCTTTGCTTCTGGACCCAATAATGATCGCGATTTGAGATCTGGTGTTGCGATATTTGCAAAGGCTACGCGATGGACAAACTGGCAGCGTTGAGGACCTTCGTGACGGTGGCGGAGACCGGCGGCTTCTCGAAAGCGGCCCGGCAACTGGGCGTGGCCACTTCGTCGCTGACGAGGCTGGTGGATGCGCTGGAGGAACAGCTCGGCACCTCGCTGCTGACACGTACGACGCGAGCGGTCCTGCTGACGGACTCGGGCCGGACCTATCTGGAGCAGATCGGTCCCTTGCTCAGCGAACTGGAGCAGGCGGACGAGAGCATCTCCGACCAAGGTGGCGTGGCGGTCGGGCCCTTGCGCGTGTCGGTGCCGGTCACGTTCGCGCGGCTGTTCCTCGGCCCGCACATCCCGCGCTTTCTGAGCGAGCATCCGCGGGTCTCGCTGGACATGGATCTCTCGGACACGATCGTCGATCTCGCTGGCGATCGGGTGGACGTGGCCGTGCGCATCGGCGTCCCGGAGCACCAGGCGGGACTGATCGTGCGTCGGCTCTGCGACCACGAGCGCTACCTGGTCGCCAGCCCTGCCTACCTTGAGGCCCACGGGCGGCCGCAGTCGCCGCAGGAACTGGCGGATCACGACTGCATGCGCTTTTCGTATCGGCTGGGGCCACAACGCTGGACGTTCCTGAAGGGTGACGAATGCCAGCGCGTCGACATCCGGGGCCGGCTGTCCGCCAACAGCTCCGACATCCTTCGGGAAGCCGTGCTCGGCGGGCAGGGCTTCGCGCTGCTGGCCGAATGGCTGGTCGGCGAGGATGTCAAGGCCGGTCGCCTGACGCGCTTGTTCCCGGATTGGCAGATCAATCCGCTGAACGACGATGTCAGCGTCTATGCCGCTTACCTGCCGAATCGCCGCAACTCGCGCAAGGTGCAGGCATTCATCGAGTTCCTTGCCGATTGCATGGGCGGCATGGCTCAGTAGCTTTGCATATATCGCAATGGCGGTTTGCGAATTCTTGTTATTCAATCATTTTTTCGCAAAACCTATCCTGCAGACCGGCGATGAAGACGGAGGCGTCCTCAATCCGCCAGCCCGATTCAAACCAGGATTGATGCCATGAACACTCACAGGTCTTCCCCGCTGCATGCTGCCCACCAGCCGGCCGCGTCAACCTCCGCCGGCCATTTGCCGACGTCCCTGGTCGCCTTGCTGGCGGCGAGCGCCGGGCTCTCGGTGGCCTCGCTGTACTACAGCCAGCCCATGCTGGGCGACCTGGGCGCCGACATCGGCGCCAGCGGCCGCGCCTTGGGACTGGTGCCCACGCTGACCCAACTGGGCTATGCCTTCGGCATCCTGCTGCTCGCACCGCTGGGCGATCGCTACGACCGGCGCCGCATCATCCTGATGAAGGCCGCCGCGCTGGTGCTTGCTCTGCTGTTCGCCGCCGCCGCGCCCTCCATCCATGTCCTGCTGATCGCCAGCCTGGCGATCGGCCTCACTGCGACGATGGCACAGGACATCGTGCCCGCCGCCGCCACGCTGGCCCCCGAGGCCCACCGCGGCAAGGTCGTGGGCACGGTCATGACGGGCCTGCTGTTGGGCATCCTGCTGTCACGCGTGGTCAGCGGTGTGGTCGCCGAGCATTTCGGGTGGCGGGTGATGTTTGCGGCGGCGGCGGCCAGTGTCGCAGCCATCGGTCTGGCGGCCTGGCGGGGCCTGCCACGCTTCAAGGCGACCACGACTCTCGCTTATGGCGCCTTGCTGGGCTCGCTCGCCAAGCTGTGGGTCAAGCATCGTCCGCTGCGCCGTGCGGCGCTGGCGCAGGGCCTGCTGGCCGCGGGCTTCAGCGCCTTCTGGTCAACGCTGGCGGTGATGCTCCACGGCGAACCCTTCCATCTTGGCAGCGCCGCGGCCGGGGCTTTCGGACTGGCAGGTGCCGCTGGCGCACTGGCGGCACCGATCGCCGGCCGGATCGCAGATCGCTGCGGCCCGGAACTGGTCACCCGTCTGGGTGCCGGCCTGGCAGCGCTCTCGTTCGCGGCCATGATCCTGCTACCCATGCTCAGCCCGCACGCCCAACTGGCCTTGCTGGTCGCCAGCGCCATCGGCTTCGACCTGGGCTTCCAGGCGACACTGATTGCCCACCAGACCATCGTCTACAGCATCGACCCCGGCGCCCGCAGCCGCCTGAACGCGCTGCTGTTCACTTGCATTTTTGTCGGGATGGCCAGCGGCGCGGCCTTGGGCAGTCTGCTCTTCGCCGAATGGGGTTGGCTCGCGGTGAGCATCTTTTCCGCAGCTGTCGCGCTGGCGGCCCTCGCGATCCGACTGCTGAAGGCTTGAGGCTGTGGGGCACCCGGATTGCCGGGGCGAACGCATCTGATCCCGATCGAGGTTCCCCATGGCATCCAATCCCCCTGAGACGAAAGTCGAACAACGCGTCCTGAGCAAAGGGCCGACCGCGCCCGGGCAGCCCGGCGCCGATGGCTCCGACGAAGTGCAAATGCCGCACGAGCGCGACGAGTCGGTCGGCGGCGACTCCACCTCCGGCCAAGGCAGTGGCGCGGCGGGCGAGAACCAGCGCCGCGTCGCTCAACGGGCGGCCGACGATCTCGAGCAGGGGCAGGTCGACACGGACCTTCGCGCGACGCCGGGTCTCGATGCCGAGAGGCGCGGACGGATCGCAGGCCCGCCGGCCAAACGCCATCGCTGATTCGGCGCCGTCTCCGATATTTGCCCGAGTTTCATCCGGAACCAGTGAAGCTCATGCTATAGTGCAAGGCTTCGCGGCTGTAGCTCAGTTGGATAGAGTACTTGGCTACGAACCAAGGGGTCGTGGGTTCGAATCCTGCCAGCCGCACCAAAAACAAGAAGAGAAATCACGGGTCAGATGCGCAAGCGTCTGACCCGTTTTCCGTTGTGCAGACCTTTTCTTCTCCCCCGGCCTTTCTGGGTGATGGCTGGCCCCCTCAGTCGAGGGGAAAGAATGGTTTGCGTGCAACACGAGCGCCACCAGATGCGGGTAGAACTGTGGCCAAGGAGAAGTTCACGATGATGTACGACGTTCCCGCTTCACCTGCGCTGCCATCCTCTCCGCTCGCGGCTGCTCAGCCGTATGACCAAGCCGGAGGCGAATCCACCAATGACCGACTGCGCGAATTGGTCGCGACTTCGGGCCTGCCGACCGCCGTGGCGATGACGGTTTTCAATCGAGGCCTGGGCGCAGCCGGCTGCACCGAAACCCAGTGGAAGGGCTTCCTGGCGGACGCCGGCTCGGCGCGCTTCGTGCCGCTGTCCGACGAATGGCTGGCGCACGCCGTCGAGCAGTTCGCACGCATCGGCGTGCTGCGCGAACTGGCCTAAATCCCCGCCAGGAAACGCTCGGGCGCTTACCGCGCGCCGCACATGCGGCGCAAACGCAATACTGCTAGTCTCCGCGCTGCCAGGAGACCACCTCGCTGCGTCTCCCGTTGTTGTCTATCGATCGATGAACGACGCACAAGGAGAGCGCCAGATGGGCCAATTGAACGTCAACGGCAACCCGCGTGAATTCGAGGCCGAGCCCGACACGCCGCTGCTGTGGGTGCTGCGCGAGCAGCTGGGTCTGACGGGAACCAAGTACGGCTGCGGCATCGCGCAGTGCGGTGCCTGCACCGTGCACGTGGACGGCGTCGCGACGCGGTCCTGCGTGCGCCCGGTCTCGACGCTGTCCGGCAGCGAGAAGATTGTGACGATCGAGGGCTTGTCGAAGGACGCCAGCCATCCGGTCCAGCGCGCCTGGGACGAACTGGACGTGCCGCAGTGCGGCTTCTGCCAGAGCGGCATGATCATGGCGGCCGTTGCGCTGCTGAAGACCAAGCCGAAGCCGACCGATGCGGACATCGACGCCGCGATGACCAATATCTGCCGCTGTGGCACCTACAACCGCGTGCGCGCCGCGATCCACCTCGCCGCCGGCCAATTGCAGCGCAAGCAGATCGCCATCACGATCCAGACGGAAGGCGGTGCTGCATGAACAGCCGTCGCCACTTCCTCAAGGCCTCAGTCGGCGCTGCCGGTGGCCTGATGATCGGTTTCCACATCCCCGCGCTTGCCGACACCCCGGCCGGCAACCCGGAGCTGAACGCTTGGGTGCTGATCCAGCCGGACGAGACGGTCGTCATCCGCATCGCCCGTTCCGAGATGGGCCAGGGCACGCTGACCGGTCTGGCGCAACTGGTGGCCGAGGAACTTGGCTGCGACTGGGCTCGCGTGCGCACCGAGTACCCGACACCCGGCCAGAACCTCGCGCGCAACCGCGTCTGGGGCAGCTTCTCGACCGGCGGCAGCCGCGGCATCCGCGAGTCCAACGACTATGTGCGCAAGGGCGGCGCGGCGGCGCGGATGATGCTGGTGGCCGCGGCAGCCGCGCAGTGGCAGTGCGCCGCGGCCGATTGCGCGGTCAGCAAGGGCGAGGTGCTGCACCAGGCCACCGGCCGGCGCCTGAGTTACGGCAAGCTCGCCGATGCCGCCGCGCGTTTGCCGGCGCCGACCGACATCACGCTGAAGGACCCGCGCGAGTGGACGCTGGCCGGCAAGCCGATGAAGCGGCTGGACACGCGCGGCAAGCTCGATGGTTCGCAGATCTACGGCATGGACCTGACGATGCCGGGCATGCTGAACGCCGCGATCCGCGCCTGCCCGGTGTTCGGCGGCAAGGTGAAGAGCTTCGACGCGACAAAGGTCGCGGCCATGCCCGGCGTGAAGAAGGTGCTGCAGGTGGACGAGTCCTCCGTCGCCGTCGTCGCCGACACCTGGTGGCGCGCGAAGACGGCGCTCGATGCGCTGGACATCGTCTGGGATGAGGGCCCGAACGCCAAGCTGAGCAGCGCCGACGTCGCCGCGACGCTGAAGGCCGGGCTCGATGCCGACGATGCCGTGGCCTTCAACACCCAGGGCGACGCCCGTGCGGGGCTGGCCGGCGCGGTGCGGAAGATCGAAGCGGTCTATGCCTGCCCGCACCAGAACCACGCGACGATGGAGGTGATGAACGCCACCGCGCGCTGGACGCCGGAGCGCTGCGAGGTCTGGACGCCGACGCAGAACGGCGAGGCCTCGCTTGCCACCGTCATCGAGACCTCGGGCCTGCCGGCGGCGCAGTGCGAGGTCTACAAGCTGCACCTGGGCGGCGGCTTCGGCCGGCGCGGCGCGGCGCAGGACTGGATCGCGCAGGCGGTCAACATCGCCAAGCAGATGCCCGGCACACCGGTCAAGCTGATCTGGAGCCGCGAAGAGGACATGCAGCACGGCCGCTACCACCCGGTCACGCAGTGCAAGATGCAGGCCGGCATCGACGCGAACGGCAAGGTCACCGCCCTGCACATGCGGATCTCCGGCCAGTCGATCGTTGCGGGGCTGTTCCCGCAGAACATCAAGAACGGCCTGGACCCGGTCGTGTTCCAGGGCCTGAACCCGGGCGGCGCGGAAGGGGCCTTCGGCTACGCGGTGCCGAACCTGCTGATCGATCATGCGATGCGCAACCCGCCGGTGCCGCCGGGCTTCTGGCGCGGCGTCAACCTGAACCAGAACGCGATCTACCTGGAATGCTTCATCGACGAGGTGGCCCATGCGCTGAAGCGCGATCCGCTGGCGCTCCGCCGCGAGCTGCTGGCGAACTCGCCCAAGCCCCTCGCCGTGCTGAACGCGGTGGCGGAGAAGGGCGGCTGGGGCAAGCCGGCGCCCAAGGGCCACTACCGGGGCCTGGCCCAGATCATGGGTTTCGGCAGCTATGTGGCGGCCTGCGCCGAAGTCTCGGTCGACCGCAAGACCGGCGAGCTGCGGGTCCACAAGATCACCGCGGCCACCGATCCGGGCCATGCCGTCAATCCGCAGCAGATCGCGGCGCAGGTGGAAGGTTCGTTCGCCTACGGCCTGTCGGCTGCGCTGTTCGGCCAGTGCACGCTGAAGGACGGCCGCATCGAGCAGAGCAACTTCGGCGATTACCCGGTGATGAAGATGGAGCACATGCCCCAGGTCGAGGCCATCGTGATGCCCTCGGGCGGCTTCTGGGGCGGCGTCGGCGAGCCGACGATCGCCGTCGCGGCGCCGGCCGTGCTGAACGCGGTGTTCGCCGCCACCGGCAAGCGCATTCGCGAACTGCCGCTGCGGCTGCACAGCCTGAAGGCTTGAGCGGCATGCGGGGTCGGGTCTTGATGCTGGCCCTGCTGCTTGCTACGCCGGTCCGGGCGGAGCCTGGCGATCCGGCCCGTGGCCGGGCGATCGTCGCGAGCCGCCAGCAGGGCCTGTGCCTGCTGTGCCACAGCGCGCCGATTCCCGAGGAGCGCTTCCAGGGCACGCTGGCGCCGGATCTGGCCGGCGCCGGCTCGCGCTGGACGGCGGCGCAGTTGCGCGCGAAGCTCGCCGACGGCCGCCGCGAGAACCCCAACAGCATCATGCCGGCCTACTACAGCACGGAGGGCCTGCAGCAGGTCGGCGAGGCCTGGCGCGGGCGCACGATCTTCACGGCCCAGCAACTGGATGACGTGGTGGCCTACCTGGAGACGCTCAAATGAAGCGCCGTGCTGTTTTGGGCTGGCTGGCGCTCAGCGGCCAGTTGGCGAGCGCCAGCACCGAGGAGCTGCGCGCCGCCATCCTGCTCTACACCGCCGGCGTGGAGCCACGACCGGGCGGTGTGCAGATTGACATCGCGCCGCTGGTCGAGAACGGCAATGCCGTGCCGGTGACCTTGCGCGTGGACGACAGCCCGATGCGGCCGGACGACCACGTGCAGGGCATCGCGCTGTTCAACCAGCTGAACCCGCAGCGCGACGTCGCGCGCTTCACTCTCACGCCCGCCTCTGGCAAGGCGCAGGTGGCCACACGGATCCGGCTCGCGACGAGCCAGCAACTCGTGGTGGTGGCCAGGCTCAGCGACGGCAGCTATCGCTCGCAGGCGGTGGACGTGGTCGTCACGCTCGCGGCCTGCGTGGAATGAAGAAAAGGAGGGCCGCATGGCGCGCGTGCTGATCACGATGCCGGCCGAGGCCAAGCGCGGCGAGATCATCGAGATCCGCTGCCTGATCGCCCACCCGATGGAGACGGGCTACCGCACCGGCGACGACGGCCGGCGCCTGACCCGCAACATCATCAGGCGCTTCCGCTGCTTCTTCGGCGGCGAGCCGGTGTTCAGCGCCGAGCTGTTCCCCGCGGTGGCGGCCAACCCGCTGATCAGCTTCTGGCTGCGCGCCAGCGAGAGCGGCGAGCTGCGCTTCAGCTGGGAAGGCGACGAGGGCTTTTCGCAGGTCGAGACACGGGTGTTGACGGTGACATGAGGCTCGCGTTCGCCGCCGTCCTGTTGCTACCTTTGCTGCTGGGCGCCAGCGCGTCGCGACGCAGCGGCTACGACATGATGAGCCCCGCGCTGCAGGCGATGCAGCGAGACGACGGCAGCAATCCGGCCATGCTGTGGGCCGAGGGTGGCCGGGCGCTGTGGCAGCAATGGGCCTGCGGTCGGTGCCACGCGCCGGCCGAGCAGTCGATGCGTGGCGTGGCGGCGCGCTACCCGGCCTTCGACGCGGCGCTGAAGAAGCCGATCACCCTGGCCCAGCGCATCCAGCAGTGCCGGCGTCTCGACCACGGCGCCGAGTTGCCCTCCGAGAGCGAAGACCTGCTGAGCATCAGCGCCTGGATCGCGTTGCAGTCGCGCGGCCAGCCGGTGGAGCCGCCGGCCGATGAGCGGCTACAGCCCTTCCGCGCGCGGGGCCAGGTCTTGTTCGAACGGCGCATCGGCCAACTGAACCTGTCCTGCGCGCAGTGCCACGACCAGCGCGCCGGCGAGAAGCTGGGCGGCAGCACGATCCCCGAGGCGCATCCGACTGGCTACCCGCTGTACCGGCTCGAATGGCAGGGGCTCGGCTCCTTGCAGCGGCGCCTGCGCAACTGCGCGGCTGGCGTGCGCGCTGG
>Ga0247779_1000070_pt1 | contig 86750 bp, 69 predicted proteins | sample UWRJL221509R5_FD_179925 | JGI IMG/M metagenome (GOLD analysis project Ga0247779, IMG submission 179925) | Plant litter microbial communities from Arlington Agricultural Research Station in Wisconsin, United States - UWRJ-L221-509R-5 | ecosystem: Environmental > Terrestrial > Plant litter >... | reverse complement strand
CAGCCGCCGCCGCTGAGCCCGCCGCCGCCGCTGAGCCCGCCGCCGCCGCTGAGCCCGCCGCCGCCGCTGAGCCCGAGAAAAAGGCCGAACCGGCCAAGGTTTACAAACCGCTCGATCTCGTCCCCGGAGTGATCCACGAGGACGTGCTGTGGGGCTGCACGACCTGCCGTGCGTGTGAAGAGCAGTGCCCGGTGAACATCACCTACGTCGACAAAATCGTGCAGATGCGTCGCAACCTGGTGGTGATCAAGGGTGAGTTCCCGAGCCAGCTCGCCAAGCCCTTCGAAGGGATGGAAGGCAACGGCAACCCTTGGAACTTGGCGCGCGTCGATCGCGCCAGTTGGTCCGAGGGGCTCGGCGTGAAGAGTTGCGCGGAAAAACCCGACGCCGAGGTCTTGTTCTGGGTCGGCTGCGCCGCCAGCTACGACGACCGCGCCAAGAAAATCGCGCGCAGCACCGCACAGCTGTTGCTGGCCGCGGGCGTGGACTTCGCGATCTTGGCCGAAGAAGAGACGTGCACCGGCGATCCCGCGCGCCGCGCGGGCAACGAATACCTGTACTCGATGCTGGCCGAGACCAACGCGGCCACCCTGAACGGCTACAAAGCGCAGGGCGGGGTGAAGAAGATCATCACCACCTGCCCGCATTGCTTCAACACGCTCAAAAACGAATACCCCGACTTTGGCGCCAAGTTCGAGGTCGTGCACCACACCGACTACATGCTGGAGCTGGTGGCCCTGAAGAAGCTCACGCCGACCAAGCCGGTGCGCGCGAAGGTCGTCTATCACGACTCCTGCTACCTCGGGCGTTACAACGATATCTACGAGTCACCGCGCAGCATCCTGCAGGGCATTCCCGGGGTGGAGCTGGTGGAGGCCGAGGGCGTGAACAAAAAGAAGGGCCTGTGCTGTGGCGCCGGTGGCGCTCAGATGTTCATGGAGGAGCAAAACAGCAACCGTGTGAACGTGAAGCGCACGCTGCAGCTCTTGGACACCGGCGCGACCACGATTGCCAGCGCGTGTCCGTTCTGCATGACCATGCTCAGCGACGGCATCAAGTCCCAGTCCAAGGAAGAGACGGTCCGAAATATGGACGTGGTGGAAATGCTTGCGCTTTCGTGCGGCGTCAGCGACGGCCCTGGCGCAAAACGAGATGCCGGCGGCGATTCCGGCGTGGTCGCAGCGGAATGACGCAGCGTCTGCAACCGCTCCCGCAAGTGCTATAGTCGCTGCGAATGCCCGCCAAGCCGACAGAGACCCCGATCAGGCCCGAACCGGAGCACGCGCCCCCCTCCCCGGGTGAAGTGCGTCGCTTACAGGGCTTCGATTGCGATTTCTGCGAGCGCCACTTCGAGGGCCCTCCCGCAGGCTCCGGCTTGTTCTTGTGGTCGCGCGGTGATGAATACCGCTTCGAAGAGCCACCGCTGTGTGAAGAGTGCGCCATGCGCATCAGCGTCGGCGCCGTCCTGAAGTGGCAAAGCGAAGAAGAAGAAGGCTGAGCTCTCACTCGCCGAAAGCGCGAGCCCACGCGCCGAAAGCGCGAGCCCACGCGCCGAAAGCGCGAGCCCACGCCTGCCAAGATTTGGGTTGATGGTCACGCGCCCCGCCGCGACCGTCCCAGCCTTCGGCGTCGCAGCCCGATCCCCAGCCACTCGCAACGCGAGGCAGTCCGAGGGGCTGCGAGCTGCGCTGATGAACCCGAGATCGCCCCAGTCACGCCTCAGGGCGGCTCTCAGAAGGCCGCCAAGATCGCCAAGATTTCCAAGATCGCCAAGGGAGAGAGAGATTTGGGGTTCGCTTTTTGCGGCGGTTCGCGTCGCGATCTTCGCAAACGACCGGCTCGGTGCGCTCTACGCTCTACGCTCTACGCTCTACGCTCTACGCTCTACGCTCTGCGGGAGCCGATCGCGTCGTAGGCGCTGCGAAGGTTGTTCTGCTGATCCACTCTGCATTTCGCGTTGCTAGAACGCGCTGAGGGTGGGGGAGACTGGGTTTCGCCCTACCGCGCCCAGCGCGTTGCGACCCGGCGAACGTCCGGTTCAGTTCGATTCCTGCGCTCTGGGGGGGCGTTGGGTCGTAGACCAAACCAGGTGTTTTCAGCTCGCCTTCATCCCAAGGCCTGAGCACGACTCCCCCCGCCGGCGCTTCACTTCTTCACTTCTTCACTTCTTCACTTCTTCACTTCTTCACTCGCCGCGCTTCTTCGCGGCGATTTTGGACGCGAGATGCATAGCGCCAAAGCAGTGGCGAGCATGCAAAAGGTTGTGCGCCTTGCACAGCAAACGAATGTTCGCCGCGTCAGCTTTGCCCAAACGGGCAAAGGGTTCTCTGTGGTCGAGCTCGAGAAGCGCGCGGGTAGTGCAGCGCCGCCCCTCTACCGAGACGAACGAGCACTGACCACGGTCTCGAGCGTGAGCTTCTCGGCGCACAGCGACAGGTAAGTAACGGCCACGTTTTCGGCCCTTCCCGTTGTAGAGTCCAAGCTTCCCAGGCTCACTTGCTTCTGGCGAAACCTCGACTCCACCTGGTGGAGCTTCGCCTTCAGTGGAGGGCGCCGGCGTCGTCTCTTTCGCCGCCTTGACCCTACGCGCTTTCACGCCGATACCGAAGCGTCGCTTTTCCTCCTCTCGGACGAAGCACGCCGCCATCAGTTTCATCAAAGCGGCGAGATCACCATTCGGCAGCCGATGACTGGCGAGAGCCCGAGCGCGCTCGATCAACTCGCGCAGCTCGGTGTCGGCGGTGAAGTGGACACCAAAGCGAGCGGCCGAAAGCGGCTCGAGCTCGCGGGCACGGCGACGCACATCCGAACCCGAGCCCCCGGCTACGAGCAGCACGGGATTCCGCGGGATCCGAGTCCCTTCTGGCGCGAGCGCCGGCGAGGCGGGCTCGTCGGCAGCTCGAGTCGGCAACGAGGTTTGCTTTTCGGCTTCGACCGGTTTCGTGGCTTCGACCGGTGCCTGGGCGTGCACTGGCAAACGACGGATCTGCTCTCGTACATCCGGCCGTGGAAACCGCACGGCCACGAGCACCTCGACCTGTCGCCGAGTCTTCCCCCGACACGCCTCGAAGAGCTCCGCCGAATTCTCGGGCTTCAAGTGCGGCGCCAGCGCGCACAACGCACACAAGTGCAATTCACCGCAAGCGACCCGCTCGAACGCCTCGGGAAATCGTCGACATACCCGCGCAGCCGTCACTCGTCGCCCCGCCGAGCCTTCACTCATGCCCAAGGCTTCCACGCAGTAGGAAAAGAGCGACGAGAGGCCCAGCTCCAAATGCAGCATGCGCTCCTCGAGCTCCACCAGATGCGCAAGCACTCGAGCGCTCAACACATTGCCTTGCCGAACCAGCTCCGACAATCCCGCCAAAAGCTCCGCGCTCCCCAAGTCCACCAATCGATATTGGTCGCTCATGACTCTTGTCTACCATGCGCAATTTCGACCCGCGCATCGGGGCTTGCACGATGGTTTTGGCTACGAAATGGCTTCGAGATCGATCGCGCCCCCGAAGGGTTCGCCTCGCGAAGGGTGGCGCAAGCAATCCACCAAACCCAACTCACTCCTCACGACGAGGCAACCTGGCACTCGTAACTCGTCAACAAAACAAAAATGATCACCAACCATCGAATCACAAAAGGGCGGGCGAGCAAGTGATGCGCGCTTGGCCGTGCTCGTCGTCGCTCCACCGCCCGCGCTTGCGCGAATCATGCGAGCCCGCGCGACGCGCTCGTGACACCCGAAGGGGTGCAAGCTGGCGAGGCACTTCAGCCGCGCAAACATTCCCTCAGCGGGCGACGCGCTTCGCGACACCCGACGGCGTGAGCCCGGAAGGCCAGCGCGCTGCGACTCCGACGGGAACTGCACGCAATGCGAGCTGCGATGCCGGCTTGGGAACGCCCCATTCAGTCTTGGTTACTGAATCGTCGGTTCGGGCGCTTCCGATGTGCGGAGCGGCGGTAAGCGTTCGAGCAGTTCGTGCGCGGCGCCTCGCAGCACGCTCGATGACTCCGAGTGGTGCAAGACTTCGGACAGTTCGCTGCGCGTGCAGACGGCGAGCAAGGGCACGCTGATTGCGGGGGGCGAGCCGGGATTGAACAGCATGGACAGTCGAACGCGTGGGCGGCTGAGCCAGCGCCCGTGTCGAGCAATGGCTTCGAGCACTTCGAGTCGGGCGGGGCGGCGCGCGGTCATGCGTACCACGTCGTCTTCGGTCAGCCGCGGATTTTCGAGCAGCTGACGGATCACGAGTGGATGCGGATCGCCGAGCAGCTTGTCGAAGGCGCGGCGACTGGGGCTGCGCGCTAGACTCTTGCGCTCACCGACGGTGAGCTCGCGGCCGGTGCCGTAGTCGGGCACGGGCAGCTCACGGGCCGGGCGATCGTGCACGACCGGCGCAGGACCACGGCGCAGCAAACGCGCCAGGCTCAACAGATGTCGAGCTTCGGCCTGCGCGCGCATTTGCTCGACCAGCTCGCACTCACCGAGTGATGCGAACAAAAGCGCAACCACGAGGATGGCTTCGCGAGCCTCGGGCTCGGCGCGCTCGTTGTCCTCACACAGGGCATTGAGCACGGTTGCCTTCTCGTGCAGGGAGCCGCCGTTCAGAAAATCGCGTAGCCAACCGGTGCGCAGCGCCAGATCCGGCAGCGACAGCAGCACTCGCTTGAGGCGTTCGACCGGGGCCATCGGCGTGACCTAGGCAAGGATGCGGCAATTTTTCGGGTTTGTCACGGCTCTGCCCGATCCCGGGGGCGTAGCGCCCTGCTAAGCTCCTCGGACTTTGGCTGCGGTTCCACTTTCGACTGAACGCCTGTCCGTCGCGTTCCAAACGCGGCGGCGCACGCCCGCGCGCTGGCTCGGGCTAGCGCTCTTGGTTTCTCTGCTGATCGCCTCAGGGCTGCTGGCGCGCCTCGGCACGCCGTGGACGCGCAGCGCGGCGGCGCTGTTGCTGATCCTGGCCGTCGCCCAGATCTTCGTGCGGCGTGCCCGCGATCGGCGGGACTTCGCGGACGTGCAGCGCACCATCGTGCGCGTGCTCTTGCCCGTCGATCGCAAAGTGGCCGAGCGCGCGTTGCGCGCCGCCGCGTTGGCCGAGCAAGCCGCGCGCGATCCACGCGTCGGTTCGTCCGAGCTTGCCGAGCTGCACTTTCAGCGCCAGCTGGAGCGCGCTCCGCTGGCAGCCGTCGAAGCGCAGGCAGTGCGGCGTGCCCGTCTGCTGCGCGGGCTAGCGCTCGGTCTGGCGCTGATCTCGGCGCTGGCCGTGGGGCGCGATCCGAACCGCGTGCTCGAGGGTCTGGACGTGCTGCTCGCGCGTCAGGGGCTGGCTCCGCTCGCCATGCCATGGCTGGATTTGGTGCGTGTCACGGTGCAGCCGCCCGCTTACCTGCATCTGCAGGATCGCGCGATTTTCCCGGGCTTGGGCAGCGCCGAAGCGCGCGGTAGTGCGGTCACCGTGCATGGCGTGCCGCTCGCCGACGGCCGGCGTTTGGTGCTCAGCGACGGCAAGCGCGAAGTGCCATTCGTTTCCGACGGCTCGGGCGGCGTGGTCGCGCGCTACGTGCTCAATGAAAACGCCGAGCTGCGCATCGCGGCACGTTTCGGCCAGGTCCTGATCCGCGAGCCCGAAGGAGTCGTGCTCGAGGCCGTGCCGGACGCGCTGCCCGTGGTCGAGCTGGAGGGCGCACCCGAACGCATCGAGCTCCGAGATTTCGACCGGCGCGAGTTACGCTATCTGGCTCGCGACGATCATGGGCTGCGTGAGATCGATCTGGTGCTGCGCGCGGGTGGGCGTGAGGACCGCCGGCCACTCACGCGCTTCGACGGCGAAACCAAGCTGACGCGCGGCGCTTACGCCATCGAATCGAGCGAGCCCTTCCTCAAGCGCACGTTCCTACCCGTGGAGGTCCGGATCGAGGCTCGCGACGACGACGTGACGTCCGGGGTGAAGTGGGGACAAAGCCAGGCCTTGACGCTGCTGCCGGTGCCGGTGGGTGAAGCCGAGGCGGCGCGTTATGCCGCGTTGCGCGCCGTCCGCGATAACTTGACTGATTTGCTGGCCAGCGAGCTCCGCCCCGAGCCCGGGCTGAGCGACGTAGAGCGGCGCAAGGCGGACGGCACGCGCACCAAGGCCGTGGCCGTGCAGCTGCGAGCCATGCTCGCAACGCGTTTCGCGGGTGTCAGCTTGCCCCCCGCACAGCGCGCATTTCTGGGGGGTCAGGCGCGTGTGCTCGAACGCGCGTTGCCCACGCCCGCTTCCGCGATGCGGCGCACCGAAGACGTACTGCTCGCAGTCGATGCCGCCCTGCGCGGTTTGGGCAATCGCGACGCGGCCACGGTCGCGAAGCGTCTGGGTGACGCTGCGGAGGAAGCCGCCGAGGGTGCCAAACAAGCGCTCGAGAGTGAGCGGCGGCAAGCAGGGTTGACTCGTCTGAGTCAGGCGCTGGCCGTGCTCGCTCCCGGCGCGCGCCACTTGGTGACACTCGGTCCGCTGGGTCGCGACGTAGGCAGCGTGGCCGAGGGCGAGATCCGTCGCATCACGCGCGCCCAAGACAGTGGCAATCTGCTCGCCACCGAGCTGGCTGCGCGTCACCTGGCGGCACGCTTGCGCAGGCCGAATCCGTCGTTCAGTACCGCCGGCGGCGGCGGGGTCGAGTCGGGGGCCGGCTCCCCAAGTGGGGACGAAGCGCACGCCTCCGACGCCGACAAGAAGTTCGATGAATTGGTGGGCGAGCTGGAGCGCCTGGCCGAAGAGCACCAACGGGAGCTCGAGCGCGTGGAGCGCAACTTGGCAGACGCGGAGAAGGCCGTCGATCTCAGCGATTTGAAGCAAGAAGCCGCCGAGCGCGCGGCCACCTTGCGCGAAAAAACCGCGCCCCTGCCGCAATTCGGCGACGACCCGAATTCGGCGCGCGCCGCGGCCGCCCTGGGTCGCGAGCACGCGCAAGCGATGGCCCAAAATCTGGCGCGCCTGTCGCTCAAGGATGCGGTCGAGAGCGGTCGCCATGCGCGCTCGGAGCTTTTGGATGCCGAGAAGCGCAGCAAGAGCTCGAGTGCCTTCGAGGCGCTCGACGAGCGCGCGCTGGGCGAGGCGCGCACGGAGCTCGAGCGCGCGCTGGCTTGGGCCGAACAGAGCCTGGCGCGCGCCGAACAGAGCGCCGGGGCAAAGGCCGAGCCCGGTCTGCGCGATTCCTCGGGCCGCGAACGCGCGCTCTCGGAGCGCGCGGCCAATCTCGCGGGGCGCGGCAATCATGGTGAGATTTCGCTACCGGAAGATTTGGCGGACGCGCTGGGCAAAGCCGAAGGCTTGATGCGGGACGCGGCCAAGGAGCTCGGGGCGGGGCACGGCGAGCAGGGCCTGTCGTTGCAGCGCGACGCTCAGCGCTTGCTCGAGCAAACCAACAGCGGCCAAAATGGCTCGGGCGAGGGTGAGGGCAAAGAGCGAGAGCCACAGCCATCGCCCAAGGATTCGTCGAGCTCGAAAGGCAAACAGATGCGCAGCGACGCGGACGTGCCGCGCGCCGAGGGTGGCCGCGCGGACGACTTCAGGCGACGCGTCCTGGAAGGCCTGAGCAAGGCGCAGAGCGGGCGGCTCTCGGACGCCGTGCGCCGCTACGCAGAAGGGCTGCTACAATGAGCCGGAGTTTGCTGGCAAAGGTCGCGCTTTCGCTGATTTGCGCAGTCGCTCCGGCGGCTGCCGCCTTCGATTTCGGATTGGGCAATCCGGTCGAGCGCGTGGCCAACGCGATCACCGAAATCGACACCCAGCGCGCGACCGAGTTGCTTTCGCACAGCCAGTTCGAATCCGTGGGTTTGACCTTGGAGCGCGCGCGGCTGGCGGTTTATCTCGGCGAGTGCGACCGCGCCGAGGCCATCTTGTCGAACCCCCTGCTCAGTGAGTCGCGCGAAGGCGCATCGCTCAATGAGCTGGCCAAGACCTGCGCGCGCGCCACTGCCGCCGGCTTCGTGCTGGAGGACAAGCAGCGCGGTGTGTGGTTGCGGCTGCAAGACGATGCGGACCGCGCGCTCGCGCCGTTCATCTTCGAAGTGGCGGCCCAGGCGCGGGACACGGTGTCGAAAGAAGTGGGCATCGACCTGCCGCGACCACTGCGCATCGATTTGGTCCGCGATCTCTTTTCGCTCTCGTCGGTCTCCGGCTTGCCGCTCAAAGCGGCTGAAACGACGGGCACCTTGGCCGTCGCACGTTGGGGGCGTGTGATCATGCTCTCGCCCCGTGCGCCGGTGCAGGGCTACCCCTGGCAAGACACGTTGGCGCATGAGATCACGCATTTACTCGTGACGCGCGCCACGCGTGATTTCGCGCCGCTCTGGATGCAAGAGGGCCTCGCCAAGCGCTTCGAGGTTCGTTGGCGCCCTGCGCGCCCCTTCGATCGACCCGACTGGGCAGACACGGGCGCGCGCAACGCCGCGCTCGACGGGCGTTCGGTCGGCATCGACAAGCTGGGCCCGTCGATCGCCATGTTGCCGACACCGGAAGCCGCAGGGATCGCCTTCGCCGAAGTCACGAGCTTCATGCATTTTTTCATCGTGCAAAACGGCGAGCCCGCGTTGCGGATGTTGTTTGCGGATCTGCGCGGCAACGGTGCAGCCGGCGCCGAGGCCGCGTTGCTCAGCGTGACCGGCTACGGCTTGTCCGAATGGAACGCGCGCTGGCAGCGCTTCCTGCGCGAGCCCGTCAAGCCGAGCGCCGAAGTGCCGCTGCACGCCGCGGCGCCCCGGGCGCAGGGCGACGCCGGTCGCCGCGTGCGGCTCGCGGATCTGCTCGCGGGGCGCGGTCACGGCCGCGAGTCGGCGAGCGAAGTCGAGCCCCTGCTCAATTCGCTGTCTCGCCTGCCTCAGATCCGCGCCCGTGTGGCTTCCGGATTGTACGCGGCCGGTGACGATACGGGGGCTGAACGCGCCCTGGGTACGGTGGCGGAAATTGACGCCCTATATGGACCCTGGTTTGCGCTGGCCGGCCGAGGGTTCAAGCGCCGCGGGCAGGTAGCGGAAGCAGAGCCCGCTTTCACCCTCGGCCTATCCGCGGATCCACTCTCGGACGAGGTGGCATGCGAGGGCTACCCGGGCAACCGTATTCGCGGGCCGGTGCCCGGCTCTGACGAGAAAGACGCGAAGGAGGCGAAAGAACCACCATTGCCCACACGCGCGGCCTGGCTAGAGCTATGTAAAGCGGCGCGAAGCGTGCCGCGTGATTGACCGCCGATGCCCCGGGCGCTTAGGATAATGGGCTCGAATCTCTGCGAAGTTTAAAGGATTTCCGTGGGTCTCGCGACGTACGCTGCAGCTCAGCTTTTGCGCGCCTTGCCGCGTGTCCGACTTAGTCGGGCCGTCGGACAACTGTGCGAGTTACCGCTCTCTCCACCCGTGTCGCGCGCGATCATGGGGGCCTACTCGCGTGCCTACCGCGTGAACCTCGACGAGGCGATGCCCGAGCCTGGGCCGTACGCCAGCTTCGACGCGTTCTTCACGCGTCCGTTGAAGAACGGCGCGCGCTTGATCAGCTCCGATGCCGTGGTGTGTCCCGCGGACGGCAAGCTGTCGTCCTGCGGCCGCGTCGACTCCGGTTCGCGCATTTTCGTCAAAGGCCAACACTACGACGTCGGCGAATTGATCGGCGATGCCCGCGATGCCGCACGCTACAGCGGTGGTGAATTCGCAGTCGTGTACCTGGCTCCGGGCGACTACCACCGCGTACACTCGCCCGTGGACGGCGAGATCTCGCTCGTGCGGGGCATTGCCGGCGATTTGTTTCCGGTCAATTCGATCGGGGAGAAACACATCCCGCAGCTGTTCGTGCGCAACCATCGCGCCGCGATCGTGATCGACACGCGCGGCCTCGGTCGAGTCACGGTGGTCATGGTCGGTGCGGTGATCGTCGGCAGGATCACCATTACCGCCTTGCCCGGCCGGCCCTCGGCCGAGCCCGGCCTGCACCCGGTGACGCCGGCCAAGAGCGTCGCTCGCGGTGACGAAATCGGCATGTTTCACCTGGGTTCGACGGCAGTGGTCTTGCTCGAGCCCGGGCTGAGCGTCGGCCGCCCACTCGGCAAGGTGCGCTTCGGTGAATCGCTGTTGAGAGCTGGATGACGATCGAAAACACGGAAGACACGACGCAAGTTGGCGTTACCGATCCGGCAGAACCGCAGGCGCTCGAGCCCGTGGCTGGTTCGGGCGATTCCGTCCAGGGCAGCGCTGCGCGAGCGGACGCGGTGAGCGCGGCGATCGAAAGTGTACCCCCGCCCGGAACGCACGACTCGACGCCGCCCCATTCGCGCAAGCTCGCGCCTCCGCCCAAGCCCAAGCGCGATTCGGGCGCGGCCTCAGCGCCTCCTTCGCGGCCACCCGGTGAAGGTCCGGATCTGCTCGCATCGGCCAACGCGTTGAAGCCGCCGATCGCGCCGACCATCTCGTTTTCCGCGTCTGCTGAAGTGGCGCTCGACCACGACGCATGGCCCGACCCTGGCTCTGATGACGCGCCCGCAGCGGTGCCGCCGATCAATCAGCCGCCACCGATGCGCCGTCGTTCGCATCCTTCGATCCCCGATGCCGCCCCGGCGAGCGCGTCGACCAGCGCGCGCATGCCGTCCGATCCTGCGCTCGCCACTGCCGATGGCGAAGGCGGGAAGGCGAGCGCGGAGCCAGCGCGTCCCATCGCTCCGGCGTCGCGTCCGCAAAGTGATCCGCCCGGCCCGCGTGCACGCAGCGATTCGTTCCCTTCGTTCCCACCGGTGCCCGTCTCCGCGGAGCGGCCTGCCTCGGTTTCGGGCGCGCCGGCATCCGTGCCGCCGTCCTCGTCGACCTCGACTGCGCCGGCATCCGTGCCGCCGTCCTCGTCGGCGATCTTCGCCATGCGCATCATCGCAGTGGGCGATTCGGCGCACCCGCCTGCAACGCAGGAGCCGGTGCCGGATATCGATCCGGATTCCTATCCGCCGTCCGCGTCGCGGCTCGGCACCAGCAAGCGGCGCAGCTCGCGTCCGGTGCCCGCTGCTAGCGCAGCGCCAGTTGCGCTGCCTCCTGCTGCAGCCATGCCGACCAACTTGGGCCCCTCGATTGAGCTCGACGTGCCGATCGACGTCGAGCTGCCCGCAGCTCGGCCTGCCGCGCAGCCGGTGAACGCGGCCGCGCTGCTGGATGCGGCTGCGGCGGCGCTCGAGGCGTCGTCCTTCGAGGCCCCTTCCGCGCCCAGGATCCCGCTCGAAGCGCGCCGTCCGCCGGCGCCGCCGCCGCCGGTCGAACTGGCCGACGGCGAGTTTTCAGCGGCGGCGATCGCCAAGAAGATCGCAGCTGCAGAGGCATTCGAGGCGGCCGAAGCCGCCAAAGCCACCCAGCCAGCGCCAACTGCAGCCGCGGGCGAGCCGGCAGCCGCGGGCGAGCCGGCAGCCGCGGGCGAAGCCGCCCAGGCAGAGGCCGAGGAGCTTGGTCGCGAAGATGCGATCTCGATGCCGCCGGAAGAGATCACGGCGGAGCAGGCAGAGCTGGACGCCAAAGCCGACCCAGCCAAACCTCCGCCACCGCCCAAGCGTGCGCTGGGCACTCCACCGTCTGCACCGCCGAGCGTCGAAGCAGCGCCGCTAGCGCCGGCTGCGTCCGCAGCGCCGAAGGAGCCGCCACCGACGCCGGATCTCGCTGCAGCCAAGGCGGCTCAGCGTTCCAAGGCGCGCGCGCCGTGGTGGGAAGATCTGTTCAATGAAGATTTCATGCGCGCGAGCTCGCGCGTCTCGGACGAGCACATCCGTCGCGAAGTGACGTTCATCGAGGAATCGCTCGGTGTCGCGGCCGGCGGCGTGGTGCTCGATCTCGGTTGCGGCGCAGGTCACCATGCGGTCGAGTTCGCAAGTCGTGGCTACGGCGTCGTCGGCTATGACTTGTCGCTGTATCAGCTAGCGCTGGCGGCAGACGTGGCCCAAGAGCGCAGCCAGAAGATCAATTTCTTGCAAGGCGACATGCGCGAGATGGCCTTCGAAGAAATGTTCGACGGCGTGTTCTGCTGGAACACGACCTTCGGTTACTTCGAAGAAGACAAGAATCTGGCGGTCGCGCAACGCGTCTTCAAGGCACTCCGCCCCGGCGGCATGTTCTTGATCGACGTGCTCAATCGAGACTTTGCCGCAGCGTCTGCGCCCTGCACGGTCTGGTACGAAGGTGATTCGTGCGTGTGCATGGACGACATGAGTGTCGACTATATTTCGAGCCGCCTGCGCGTGAAGCGCTCGATCATCTTGGATGATGGCCGCACCAAAGAGTCACTCTTCTCACTGCGCCTGTATTCGTTGCACGAGCTCGGCAAGCTGCTGCACGAAGTCGGCTTCCGAGTGACCGAGGCCAGCGGCCATCCGGCGACGCCGGGCGTGTTCTTCGGTCCGAATTCGCCGCGCATCATCATGCTCGCGCAACGTCCCTAGCGGCGAGCTTCGACGTCACTTACAGGTGACGTGGAGCCCTCCGCTCTGTTCACTGCATTTGCAGCTCGCTCCGAGCTTGCCGCTCAGACAGCCGCAGCTCGATTTTTGAGCACAGCGCGGGAGCCAGCCACAGGCCGGACCGCCGCTCGCCGACTCGTCACAATACCAGCCGTTGGGGCAAACGCCGGCGCCGCACGGACTGCACGTGCCATCGTCACAGAGCGCGGCTTTCGGGGTCTCTTCTGGCTCGGCTGCGGGCTCGTCGCTGGTCGCGCTCTCGTGCGGCTGGGCGCTCGCCGATTCGTGAGCCGCCTTGGCCGGCGGCTCCGAGCCAGCGCCGCCGCCGCAGGCAGCCACCAGCAGGCCGCACACTCCTGAGCTCACGAGCCGTGCCAATAATCGTTTCGAGCGGGTGCCCACGTCCTCCACGTATACGTCCCCGTGTACGCGGGCTACAAGCGTTTCGTGGACCTCGCGTCAGCTGTTCGGCTCAGCGTGCCTGGTCTCGCAGTCAGCGGGGCGCCCTCTGACCTTTGCGCGGCCGCGCGCGACCTTTGGCCACGTGCCCTGGTCGATATTCAAAGTGGCGCGCTGCCCGACAATCGCCCAGGCGCCGTAGTTTGGCCCGAGCGCGCCGAGCAAGTGAGCCAGTTGCTCGAGCTGTCCCGCGCGGAGGGCTTTCGGCTCGTGCCCTTCGGAGCGGGCAGCGGCGTGTGTGGCGCGGTTCTGCCCGATGAACGCACGATCGTGATCGACTCCAAGCGCTTGTTGCAGTTTCGCATCGAGCGCGAGGCGCCAGTCGTGCACGCGGGTGCGGGTGTGCTCGGCTTGAAGCTCGAGCAAGAGCTCGCCAAGCACGGCTACACTGCCGGCCACTTTCCCTCGAGCATCGTTTGCTCCACGGTGGGCGGTTGGGTCGCAGCTCGTGGCGCCGGCCAATGCTCGAGTCGCTACGGAAAAATCGAAGACATGGTGGCCGGGCTCGAGTGCGTGCTGGGCAACGGTGAGCTTTTGGCCATGCGCCGGCGGCAATCCGCTCCGGATCTCGTGCCGCTCATGACTGGTAGCGAGGGGACGCTCGGCTTCATCACGCAGGTCACGCTGCGTTTGCATCCGGCGCCGCGGCTACGTCGCTTTTTGGCCTATTCGTGCGCGAGCATCGAGAGCGGCTTTGATATCTTGCGAACGATGATGCAAGCGGGGCTCAGGCCAGAGGTGGCGCGCTTGTACGATCCGATTGATTCGCTTTTGCTCGCGCACAGCTCGGACGCCAAAAAATCCCAGAAAACTCGCGGCAAGCCCGAAAATCGTTGGCTGGGCGTCGCGGCGCGCCAGGCTCTCCGCCAGCCGCGTTGGCTGCAGCGCACCATCGAGGCGCTCGAAGGCAACGTGCTCGGGGGAGCGACGCTGCTGTTGATCTTCGAAGGCGAAGCCGAGCAGGCAAACCAGGACGCCTCGCGCGCCACGGCGATCTGCTCGCGCGCCGCGGCTCGTTCGCTCGGCGAAGGTCCGGCGCGTCGCTGGCTCAGTCATCGCTACGGAGTCAGCTTCCGACAGTCATCGGCCTTTCGCCTGGGAGCGTTCACCGACACGATGGAGGTCGCCGCGCCCTGGTCGAAGCTCGAGGCCGTCTACGAGGGCGTGCGCCGCGAGCTCTCCGAGCACGCATTGGTGATGGCGCATCTGAGCCACGCCTATCCCGATGGCTGCAGCATTTACTTCACGTTCTCGGCGCTCGGCGCAGCCGGCGGCAATGCGCGTGAACGCTACGAGGCCGCTTGGCGCGCGGGACTCGGCGCCGCGCTCTCGGCGGGTGCCAACTTGAGCCACCACCACGGCGTGGGACGAAGCAAGGCCGCGCGTTTGGCGGCCGAGCTCGGGCAAGGGACCGAGCTCTTGAACCGGCTGCGCTCGGCCTGGGACCCGGCCGGCATGTTCAACCCGGGTGCGCTCGTGGCGCCGCAGCAAGTGCTGGCGGAGTCGCGCCCAGGCCAACGCGAGCGTCCTGCATTTACGCTCGATCCGTTGTCGCAGCTGGTCGAGGTCGATGCTCGCTTGTGCTTGGCCGCGGTCGAGGCCTTGTTGGCGCGCGCGAACCTCAGCCTAGGACTCCGCGCGAGCGCGGATTGCTCGATCGCGGTCGCGGACTGGATCGCGCTCGGCTTCCCGGGCGCCTCGGACGCTTGGGACGATCCAGTTGCCTCGCGCGTCGCAGGTTTCGAGGCCACGGCGGGTGGTGTTCACGCGCACATCCGCAGCACGCCGCGGCGCGCTACGGGCCCCGATCTGCTCTCGCTGTTTGCGGGCGCGCGCGGCCAAGTGGGCGCGGTCGAGCGGGTCACGCTTGCCGTTTCGAAGCGAGGCGCGTCGCCTGCGCGCGCGCAGCCGTTCGATTGGGATCGCGATCCGAAGCCCAGCGCGGCCGAGCAGCGCGCGTTCGAGCTGGCCGCGACGGCGCTGCGCGCAGGGCGAACCGCTTGAAAAGAGGACCGGATGGGGTCAACCGCAACTCCAGCCCCTTGGAGAGACGCAGGCTTTCGGCTACTGATCGACTTGGGTAGTGCCAATGCTAGAAAACCGAGAGTTCCGTGCGATGGTGTTTCGCGGCATCAAGCTCGTGCTGCTGTGCTCGTTCGCGAGCGCCTGTGGTGGAGCGCCAGCGCCTGCGGCAAAGCCAGGCTCGAGCACCGCCGGCAAGCCGCAAGCTGCGCCGACGCCGCGACCCGACTACGCGGAAGCCGACGCGACGTACTATCGAGCGCGCGCTGCGGCGCTCGCCACCGAAGCCATGGACGAAGTCGCGCGCACCGATTTCTGGCGTTTTCGGCGTGGGCGCTTGTACGTGCCGGACGCCTCGAACATCCAAGAGCTCGAGGAGCGGCTGGCCGAGGCAGCTCGCAGTGACAGCGCTGCCGGTGTGATCGGCGCGAGCGAGGAGCTGTTGGCTTCGGACCAGGCCGATATCAACGGCCACATTCTGCGCGCGGGCGCCTTGCGCAAAACCGATCACGTGACCGAAGCCGACTTCCACCGCACGGTGGCACAGGCATTGATCGACTCGATCATTCACGCTGGCAGCGGCCAAAGCGCCGACTCGGCCTGGACCGTGTACCGCGTGAAGGAAGAGTACGAGGTCTTGAAAGCGAAGCAGGCCCGCTTCGTTTCGCAGTCACGCATCAGTGTGGGCGAGCGCAGCTTCGATTTATTGGACGCCGAGCGTAGCGACGGCGAAAAGTTGCACGTCTACTTCGACATCAGCGAGCTATTGGCCGAGCAAGCGCGCGCGCCTCACTGACCGCGCGCGCGGCGCGCGTCCTCTGCGTCTTGCGCGTCTTGCGCGTCTTGCGCGGAGTCGTCGCTGGGAGCCTCGATCTGATCGACGGGCCCGGCGACGCGCACGCCGGCTCGGCGTTCGACGAGCTGCGCGACGCCGCTGCTCGCGGCCTGCAACAGGCGCTTCTTTTCGCGGCTCAAACGCCGCTCCGAGACCTGCGAGCGCAGGCCGAAGCCGGCGTGCAGCAATAGCCCGAGGCCCCAAAAGAACACCGGGAACAGCACCCACCACTCGCCGGGTGTGGTCAGAAAATTGACTAGGAACAGGAGCGCGTTGACCGCCGCGTAGACGAAAGCGTGAGCGGCGAAGCCGCGTCGCCTGCGTGACAAGACCCGCTGCTTGGCCGTCGCAGTCAGCCGCGCCTCCGTCACGCCCTGCGCGGCGCGTTCGATCTGAGCAGTCGACAAGCCCACGCCCGCACCGATGGCCAGCAAATCATCATGGCTCACGCCGATGGTCGACGGCACGCTCTCGTTCAAGGCACGCTCGATGATGGCGCGCACTTCGTCGTCCGCGTAGCTTTGATCCTTCTTCATCTCACGGCTTGCCTGGATTCAGCGCCGAGCGATACTCGCGGATGGCTTGGCTGGTGGTGGCGCGGTCGAGGTACTGGCCCATGCGCGAAAGGTCGATCCCCGGTAAGACGCTGCTCGTGGCAGCTTCCAAGTATTGCTCGCCGCTCAGCACGTGAGCCGTGAGCTTTCCCCTGCGCCAAAACCAGACCTCCTGCACGCCGAGCTTCTGATAGATGTCGAGCTTGCGCAGCCCGCCCGTCGTCCAGACCACCTCGATGGCCAGGTGTGGGCGCGTGGCTCCTGGCTCTACGCCGAACACATAACACTCGTCCGGTTCGACCCCGCGCTCGGCCTCTTTCTTCTCGAGCGTCCAGGGACCGTAGGCACAGAACTCGATGCCCATCTCGAGGCACCAGACTGCGATCAGGTGTCCGATGCGCGACGCGAGCCACTCGTGGGGCTTGGCCGGCGTCATGATTTCGAGCTGCCCCTCCAAGTAGGCGAGCCGCGGCAGAGGCTGATCGCCGCGGGCTTCCAGCATGCGTTGATAGTCCGACCAGCGCAGTCCGTTGAGCACGACGATTTTGTCGTCGACCGGAGTGTCGTCGTGGTTTCGCAACTCTTCGGCGAACATGCGTGCGAGTGTACACGCGCTCCAGCGGCGCGGCTAACGGAGAGCGCCGCTCACTCGAGACCGCTCGGTTCCTGCGTCGGTTGCCCGGAAAGTAAACCCTGTGGCAGATTCAGATTCTGGCTCAGCCGTTCGAGGGCATTTTCCACGAGCTCGCGATCGGCGCTGGCGAGGCTGCCTTTGCCGGCGCGAGACAGCGCAAAGCGCAGGGTGGCGGCCTCCAGGCGTGAAAGCGCCGCGGTGCGCATGAAGCCGATCTCTTCGACCCGGTAGCGAAGCAGCACTTGCCCGTCATCGAGCACCTGCTCGCCGATCACCTCGGCCTTGATGCGGCCCGTGCCGCACAGTTGACGAATGATGCCGCGCACGCGGGCCGCGCGCCGCCGCACCTTGAGTGCCGCTGGGTTCTCGAACAATTTGAAAAAGCGGTTCCGCGCGAAGGCGGTCGGAACCAGAGTCAGCGCACACAGCAGCGCGTCCAGATCGACGCTCGCTTGCGCGCCCACGAGCTAAGCGTCCTCGTGCGTCTTGTTTGCTTCCAAGAGCGCGGCCTGATGAAACGAGCCGACGGCATCGAGCAGCTCGGTCAAATCACCGTCCATCACTCGGTCGAGCTTGTACAGTGTCAGCCCCACGCGGTGATCGGTCAGGCGATTTTGCGGGAAGTTGTAGGTGCGGATTTTGTCCGAGCGATCCCCGGCCTTGACCATGCTGCGGCGCTCGTCGCGAATGGCCGAGTCGTGCTTCTCTTGCTCGATCTCCAAAAGCCGGCTGCGCAAAATCTTCAGGCCCTTGGCCTTGTTCTTGATTTGGCTGCGCTCGTCCTGGCAGCGCACGGTGATGCCGGTCGGCAGATGAGTGATCTGCACCGAGCTGTTGGTCGTGTTCACACCCTGGCCGCCCGGGCCACCGGAGGCTGCGATATCGAAGCGCAAATCTTTGTCTTCGATGTGGAGCTCGACTTCGTCCGCCTCGGGCAACACGGCCACGGTGGCCGTCGAGGTATGGATGCGGCCTTGCGCTTCGGTGGCGGGCACGCGTTGCACGCGGTGCACGCCGCCCTCGTATTTCAAGCTCGAAAACACGCGGTTGCCCGTGACCAGCAAGATGGCTTCCTTGATGCCGCCGGCTTGGGCTTCGCTGCTGGACAACAGCTCCAGCTTCCAGCCGCGGGTCTCGGCGTAGCGCGAGTACATGCGCAGCAGGTCGGCGGCGAATAGCGCCGCCTCTTCGCCGCCGGTGCCGGCGCGGATCTCGAGCAACGTGTTTTTGTCGTCGTTCGGGTCCTTGGGTAAAAGCAGAATGAAGATGCGTTGCTCGATGTCGACCAGCTTGGCCTCGAGCTCGGGCAGCTCCTGCCTGACCATCGGACCGAGCTCCGGATCATCGAGCGCTTCGCGATCTTCGGCGACGTGCTTCTCGACGGCGCGCCACTCTTGAAAGGCTTCCACGATGCCCGACAGGCCGCTGCGCTCACGATTGAACGAGTTGAGCTTCTGCGGATCCCCGAACACCTTCGGATCACACAGCAGCTGATCCAGCTCTGAGTAGCGTCGGACGATCGACTCTAACTTACCGACCGGGATCATGCCGCTTGCACAGCGTCGCGCGTCAGTGTCGAAAAGTCATCGAAGGTGCGCTCGCTCGCGGTTTCCGGCGGCGCGCCTTGTTGCTCGCGCTCCAGCGTGACCAAGAGCGCGGACAGCGCGACCTCGAGCTGCTTGTCGTCTGGCTCGATGGTCGTGATCTTTTGCACGAGAAAGCCGGGCCAGAGCAGGACTTGGCCGGGGCCGGTGCTGCAGTACTTGGCCAGCACGCGCTGCAATTCGAAGGTGATCGCGGCGATGAACGGCAAAAACGGCAGCTTGAAGGCGAAGAACAACAGGTTGTCCGCGAGCTTGCCCAGCCCCAAATGCGGAAGCAGCGGGCCGAGCGCGCTGAACACCAAGATCGAAACCAACGCCACCATCACGATGAAGGTCGTGCCACAGCGCGGGTGCAGCGTGGTCTTCGGGCGCGCGTTCTCCACGGTGAGCGCTTGCCCGGACTCGTAGGTGTAAATCGATTTGTGCTCCGCGCCGTGGTACTGAAACACGCGGTAGATCTCGGGCATGCGCCGAATCAAGAGCATGTAGCCGATCAAGATGCTGAGCTTGGCGGCGGCGGTCAGCAGCTGAAAGCGCACGTCTCGCACGTCCAGCCCGAGCCCGAGCACGCTGCTCGCGCCGGCGGCAAAGGCCTGCGGCAAAGCCACGAACATGCCGATGGCGAACACGGCCGAGAGCACACCGAGCAATCGCTTCTTGCCATCGCCGGGGCCCGCCGCAGGCTGCGGACCTTTGCCGAAGTCCTCCGGCGCATTGGTCAAGAGCGCGATGATCGGCAACGACACGAGCGAAAGCATGCTCGGCCCTGCACTGCGCGGCCCCGACTTGGGTCCGCCGCCCTCTTCCTCCAAGTCCTGTTCGAACTGCTCGGCGGAGAAGCGCAGTGCTGCGCTGCCCAGCTTGAGTGCTTCCACCAGAGCCGCGACACCGCGCACGAGCGGCCAAGCAAGCTTGCCGCGGCGCAGGTCGGCCATGGGCATTTCGCGGACGACGAGCGCGCCACTTTTTCGTCGCACGACGGCGGAGAAGCAATGCGGCGAGCGCATCATCACGCCTTCGATCAGCGCCTGACCTCCGATATACGGACGGGCAACGCCATCAGGGCCGAGAACCGCGGGTTGGTTCGACATCGTCCTCAGTATAGCGCTGGGTCGAGCGCGAAGAAGTTCGAGCGACGCGATTTACTGCGCCACCGTTTGGGGCCGGGGCCCCAAACTCGGGGGTGGGGCCCCGCTGAATTCACTTCAGCGGGTGCGGGGGAGAATCCCCCGACGAGCGAGCGACGCGATTTACTGCGCCACCGTTTGGGGCCGGGGCCCCAAACTCGGGGGTGGGGCCCCGCTGAATTCACTTCAGCGGGGCGGGGGAGAATCCCCCGATGACCAAGGTGGGGCCCCGCTGAATTCACTTCAGCGGGGCGGGGGAGAATCCCCCGATGACCAAGGTGGGGCCCCGCTGAATTCACTTCAGCGGGTGCGGGGGAGAATCCCCCGACGAGCGAGCGGCGATTTACGGAGCCGCCCGAACCAGGGAGATCACTTCGATTCGATAGCGGAGGCAGCCGCGGCAGCTGCGGCGCCGGCAGCGCCAGCCGCGCCAGTCGCACCTGCATAGCGACGGCGGAAGCGGTCGACTCGACCTTGGGTGTCCATCATGCGTTGCTTGCCCGTGTAGAACGGGTGACAGGCCGCGCAGACATCGACCTGAAGCTCGGTCTTGGTGGAGCGGGTCTCGAACTTGTTGCCACAAGCACAAGCCACTGCGACCGTGTTGTATTCCGGGTGAATGCCGTCTTTCATCGTCTCTCCAAGGCCTTCTCGGCTGCCTCGGCCACGTGCCGCGGTGTGCGAAAAGGACGCGGACCCTAGCTTGCGTCGCCCGCCCGGACAAGCAACCCCTACGAATTCACGAGTGTGCGGCGGCGGCGGCGGACAGGGCTATCGGGCCGGGGGCCGGATCGGGCTCGACCCACGGTTCGATTCCTCAGCATAATCACTAATTAAATCAGACGCTTAGTGAGGGGCTCTCAGGGTCGGCCACGAACTTGACCGCCGCGCTTTTTTCCTTCAAGGATCCCGCCGCAATGTCGGATCCGACGCGACGCGACGCGCTCAAGCGCCTCGGGGCCCTAGGCCTCGTCGTGGGCGGCGCTGCGGCGACGGCCAAATTGGCCTACGACCCGGGCGGCTTCGGTCTGGCCGAAGCGAGCGGCGAGCGTCAGGTCCGGGACTTTCGCATCCATCATCCGGCCGCGGTGACGGACCCGGTATTTGCGATTGCCAAGAGCAGCACCGATCCGGCCGAGCTCGTGCGCCGCGCGGTGAGTGCAATGGGCGGCATGCAGCGCTTCGTGTCGCGGGGCGATCTGGTCGCGGTCAAGCCCAACATCGGTTGGGATCGCATGCCCGTGCACGCCGCCAACACCAACCCGCAAGTGGTGGCCGAGGTGGTGAAGCTGTGCTTCGAGGCGGGCGCCAAGGACGTGATCGTCACCGACGCCTCGTGCAACGAAGCCAATCGCTGCTTTCAGCGCTCCGGCATCTGGCGTGCAGCCTACGCCCTGGGGGCGAACGTGATTCTGCCTTCCGCGCATCGCTTTCGCGAGCTGCGCATGAAGGGTGAGGTGCTCGACCAATGGCCGGTGTATCTGCCGCTGGTGAACGCCGACAAGGTGATCAACGTGCCGGTGGCCAAGCACCACAATTTGTCGAAGTTCACCGGCGGTATGAAAAATTGGTACGGCATCCTGGGTGGCCGGCGCAATCGTCTGCACCAGAACATCGACGTTTCGATCGCTGACCTGGCGACGTTCATGCGCCCGACGCTGACCGTGCTCGATGCCACGCGGGTTTTGCTGCGCAACGGCCCACAGGGCGGCAACATCGACGACGCCAAAGACATGCATCAGGTCGTCGCCGGCCTGGATCAAGTCGCGATCGACGCCTACGGCTGCACGCTGATCGGCGAACAGGCCACGAACGTGCGCTACCTCAAGCTCGGGCACGAGCGCGGCATCGGCAGCATGTTCTGGCAGCAGCTGCCTCACGTGGAGGTTTGACAGTGCCTTTGGGCAATGCCGGCGAGCTCGATCCCGGGATCAACGGCGGGGATTTTCCTCTGCCGATCCCCTGGCTCGGCAGTGTCGGTCGGGTCCAGCCGTTGGACGCCGCCGAAGTGCAGCGCAAGCCGCCGCCGCCGCAGCTGATTCAGATCCGAAAGTCGAGCGCCGCCGCGGCGCGTCCGGTGCACGCGACGTCCGCGTCCGCCACGCTGGTCAACACGGGCGGGCCGAGCGCTCCGAGTGCTCCGATGGCGCTGGCCAAACCCAAGAAGGCTTCCCCGAAGCGTTCCGGTTCCGGCATCCCGGCGCGCAAAGTGATCCGGGCTTTGGTCTGGGTCCGGCGCGCGTCCCAAATCGGCTTCGTCACGCTCTTCTTGTATTTCCTGGCGCACACGGCGTTTCGCGGCACGTTCACCGCCACCGCCAGCGAGCCCGTGCGCTTGCCGCTGCCGGTCGAAGCCTTCTTGCTGGCCGACCCGTTCGTGGGCGCAATGACCTTGCTCAGCACCCACACGGTGTATCGCGGCCTGGCTTGGTCCTTGGTCGTGCTCGCGCTGACCTTGGTCTTCGGGCGCGTGTTCTGCGGTTGGATCTGCCCGTTCGGGACGCTGCATCACTTCTTCGGCTGGATCTTCCCGAGCCGCTATCTGCGTGGCAACAAGCGCGTCGAATCGAACAAGACGCATTGGTGGCAGGCAGGCAAGTACTACATCATGTGGGCCTCGCTGGGCGCCGCAGTCGTGGGCAGCGCGATCGGAGGCTTGCTCGATCCGATCTGCGTCGCGGTGCGCACGATCGGCATGGGCGTAATCCCCGCGTTGCAATATTTCGGCGTGCGCTCCGCCACGGTGATCGCCAGCAGCAACCTGCGCGTTTTGCAAAACGCCACCGATGGCGCACAAGACGTGCTCTCGCACACGGTGTGGACGGCCAATCAGAGCTACTTTCACCAGACCTGGTTGATCGTGTTCTTCCTGGTCGCGGTGCTGTTCATGAACCGCTTCATCCCGCGCTTCTGGTGTCGGGCGCTGTGTCCGCTGGGCGCGTTCTTGGGCGTGTTCTCCCGCTTCTCCTTGTTCGGCATGGAGAAGGATCACGCCAAATGTACGGACTGCAATCTGTGCCTGGTCAATTGTCAGGGCGCCGATAGCCCGCAGGGCGGAGTGAAGCACCGGCAGGACGAGTGCCACATGTGCTTGAACTGCGAGACCGCCTGCCCGGAGGACGTGATCAAGTTCCGCTTCTTGCCCAAGCGCACGAGCACGATCACGAAGCCCGATTTGCAACGACGCACGCTGGTGGCCGCGACCGCGGCAGGCGCCGTGTGCATCCCCGGCATGCGCATCGGTAACTGGCCGGACAAAGCTTACAGCGAGAAGGTGATTCGCCCGCCAGGTGCGGTCGAAGAGCGAGCCTTCCTGGAGCGCTGCATCCGCTGTGCCGAATGCATGAAGGTGTGCCCGAACAACGCGCTTCACCCGGCCTTCTTCGAAGCCGGCATCGAGGGCCTATGGACACCGATCCTGATCCCGCGCATCGGCTACTGCGAATTTTCGTGCGTGCTGTGCGGTCAGGTGTGTCCGACCGGTGCGATTCAGAAAATCACCGAGAAGCAGAAGATGGGCGACAAAGATCATGGCCAAAAGCCGATCTCGATCGGCACCGCCATGTACGATCAGGGCCGTTGCCTGCCCTGGGCCATGGCGACGCCCTGTATCGTGTGCGAAGAATTCTGCCCGACCTCACCGAAGGCGATTTGGGCGGAAGCGGTGGAAGTGCCCAAGCGCGACAGCAAGTATCAAAAAGAAGGCGAACAGGCGGCGATGCTGACCGTGAAGGTGCAGCGCCCGCACGTCGATCCGATGCTGTGCGTGGGTTGTGGGGCTTGTGAGAAGGTTTGCCCGATCGTGGACAAACCGGCGGTATACGTGACGAATGCGGGCGAAACGCGCTCCAAAACCAACGTGATCTTGCTCGAGAACACGGCCTACGGTCAGTCTTGAGGCAGGCGTCGGTGGCGAGCGGTTGCTGTAAGTGTAGAACACCTGCCCCATCACCCGTTCAGGTTGCGCGAAGGATGCCTGCTGCAACCGTGGTTAGGACACTGCCTACGACACCGCCTACGACCCCGCCTACGACCCCGCCTACGACACAGATGCCAGGGCTGTGCCAACACTAAATTCGAAGAGAACTGGCACAAGCACCCATATGTCTGCGAAAATGCCGGCTTCGAAGTTGCCGAGTCGCTGGCGCGAGAGTTGTCCATCGGTATGGCGTGTAATTTGCGTGGGGAAGGTCTGAGCCATGGCTAAAGTTTCGCAGCGGTTCTGGAGTTTCGTCGTCTTGGCGACGGCGTTGGCGATGCTGAGTGTAGGTTGCGGGCGTAACGACCTGCCGGCCTACGGCGGCGAGGGCGTGGGCGGCGCGACTGCCGGCTCTGGCAACCGCGCGGGCTTCGGTAATAACGCTGGCTCTGGCAACAACGGTGGCTTTGGCAACAACGGTGGCTTTGGCAACAACGGTGGCGCCACTTTCTGTGGTGACGGCGTGTGTGCTCCCGGCGAAAGCATGGCCAACTGCATCACCGACTGTCACCCGCTGTGTCACGACGGAAAGTGCGATCTGCAATACGATCCGCTGGTTTGCCCCGAAGACTGCGCGACCTGTGGCAACAACTACTGCGACAACGGTCCAGATCAATTCAACGGTTGCCCGGGCGAGTGCGCTTGCGGCAACGGCCGTTGCGACCCGCAGGTCAACGAGACCTACCTCAGTTGCCCAGCGGACTGCTCGCCCTGCAACAACGATAAAATTTGTTCGAGCTGGGAGTCTCCGAAGGCTTGCCCCAACGATTGCTTCTGCGGCAACGGCCGCTGCGACGCCGGCGAAAGCACCTTCAATTGTCAGCAGGATTGCGGGCTGTGCAACAACAACGGCGTGTGCGAAGGCGCGGAGAACATCAAGCAGTGTCCGAACGACTGCTTTTGCGGCAACGGCGCGTGTGACGTCGGCGAGTCCAGCGGCAATTGTCCGGGCGACTGCGGGTCGTGCAACAACAACAAGAAGTGCCAGGGCATGGAAACGCCGTGGCAGTGCCCGAACGACTGCTTCTGCGGCAATGGTCAATGCGAGTCGCAGTTCGGGGAAGGCCCGGACACTTGCCTGAGCGATTGCCCGGTGTGCAACCGGAACGAAGTGTGCGAAGGCCTGGAGAACCCGCAAGGCTGCCCGTCGGATTGCTATTGCGGCAACCTGCAGTGCGAGCCCCAGTTCGGTGAGACCCAGCTCAATTGCTCGAAAGACTGCGGCGAGCCGTGCAACAACGACAACGACTGCGACGTGGGCGAAACCCTGAACGGCTGCCCCAACGACTGCACCTGCGGCAACGGCAAGTGTGACAACCCGAAGGATGCCACCAACGGCTGCGTGACGGAGTGCAAGGAGCTGTGCGGTAACGGCAAGTGCGACTGCATCCCGGATTTTGCGCTCGGCTGCTTCCAGCAGGATTGCCCCAACCCGGATCTGTGCAGCATGCTCTGACCGGCCCACGAACGCCGGAGAATGCGGCAGAACGAGCGGATTCTGCCGCATGCGGGGGGCCGGCCGTTTTGCCACGTCGAAGAAGGCATAGGCCCGGGGGCTAGATCTGGCTAAGCTCCCACCCAAAGCGATGACGGGAGAAGCCAACATCTCGGCCTTGCGCGCGCAGGCAGCGCGCGTGGCCTCCTGGCTGGTCGACAAACAGCGCCCGGACGAGGCGGTGGCGTTGCTCAGTGCCTGGGCTGCCAATGGGCCGAGCGACCCCGAAGGTCAGCAATTGCTCGCGCAAGCCCTGCGCATCGATCCCGGCGCGCGCATCGCGCAGCTGGCGTTCGAGCGCATGGAAGGCATGGCCGGTGACCACGCGGCGCTCGGTGAAGCCGTCGCGCGCTACGCGCCCGCCGAGCTCGCCAAGCTCGACGCAGAGATGAAGCGGCCGAGCTTTCGGCGCGCGCAGATGGGCTTCAACAACAACATCAAGTTCCGGTCCACGGTCTTCCACGTGCAGACCGAGGACTCGGGGCTCGACCAGCCGCACATCATCACGCATTTGTTTGCTGATGGCGGACGCGTGATCAAGAGCCACAAGCGCGCCTACAACGAGCACGTGAAACGCCCCGACGTGGCCGAGTACGTGCGCGGCCTGATGAAAGCGCAGCACCTCGAAATGGTGATGGCGCTGCGCGACGGCCGCTTCGACAACATCATCGCTGGGCGCGAGGTGGGCGGCGTTTCGCTGCTGACCGAGGCGCCCACGGGACCCAAGCAGCGCCCCGCAACCGGCGGCCAACAAAAGGCCGACGCCAGCCCGGCTTCCGGTCGTGAAACGCCGCCGCCGGTGGCGCCTGCACCCGCGCCGCCTGCTGCGCCCGAGCTTGCGCAAGCATTCGTGACGCTGCACGTGCTGCGTTCGCTGTCCGGTGGCCCTGAACGCTACGACCCGGTCGGAACCGAAGCCTTGATCGGTTCACAGGGCGCCGTTCAGTTACCCGGCGAGCAGTTCTGTCACCCGCGCGAAGCGCGCTTGAGCGCGCGTGACAGCCGGCTGTGGCTGGAAGATTTGTCCGGAGGCAACGGCGTGTTCTTACGTATTCGCACGCCCGTCGAGCTCGAGCTCGGTGATGAATTCGTGGTTGGCGATCAGCTGCTGCGCATCGAGAAGAACCCCGTGCCGGACGACGGTCCCGATCCCGCGCCGACCTATTTCTATTCCTCGCCCAAGTGGCCGTCGTCGTTCCGCGTGCTGCAGATCTTCGAAGGCGGCGCCAATGGCTGCTGCGTCGTCGCGCGCGGCAACACCTTGCAGGTGGGCTCTGCCATCGGCGATTTGGTCTTCCCCGACGATCCGCTGGTCGGCGAGCAGCACTGCTTGATCGAAGAGCAAGCCGGCACGGTCGTGATCACGGATCTCGGCTCGCGTACGGGTGTGTTCGTACGCGTGCGTGGGGAACAAGAGCTTTCGCACGGCGACGAAATTCTGATCGGCCGTACCCGGCTGGTCGTCGATTTCCCCCGAAACCGCGCGGCCTGAAGACAAAATAAAAACAGCCGGGTAAGCGAAGCCCACCCGGCTGTTAAAAAAAGAACGAGTTTCTAAAAACTCACTTCTTCTCTTCGGCAGCAGGCGCGTCCGCCGCCGGGGCGTCGGTCTTCGCGTCTTCGGCCGGCTTGGCCTCGCCATCGGCCGGCTTGGCCTCGGCAGCCGCCGCGCCTTCCGGAGCAGCTGCTTCCGGGGTGGCGCCGCCGCCACAAGCAACAGCCAGAACGCACACGGGGACCAGAGCGAACAACTTGGAAATCGACATATTTCAGACTCCTCTTGCCAGCCCACAGAGAAATGGGCTTGGAACGTGGTGACCAGACGCTCGACTACTAAGAAGCGGCTCACGAGAAAACCGAATTTTGTGGCGCCACTTATGAAAGGGTAATTATTTCAGTCTGTTGCAGGAAGGTCACCGAGCGCGCACCGGCTTTTCGCAGCGGCGCATGAGCCGAAAACGGGCATTCTTGCGTCCTACATCCGTGACGCCTGACGCCGCCCCACGTTTGCGCCTGATTCCAGGCAGCGCTGCGCCGGCCGACGCCAGCCAAAGCGGCGACTCGGGCCCGGACGACGAGCGGCTGGTGGCGCGCGCCTTGCGCTCGGATCTGCTGGCATTCGAGCTTTTGTACCGGCGCCACGCGGGCTTCGCGCTGAACCTCGCGGTGCGCATCCAGGGCAGCGCCAACGACGCCGAAGACATCGTGCACGATGCCTTTCTCAAGGCCAGCGAGCGCTTGAGTGAGCTGCGTGAAGCGTCTGCCTTTCGTCCCTGGCTCGGCAGTATCGTGGTGCGCTTGGTGCGCACGCGCTTGCGTCGCCAGCGCTTGCTCCGCTCGCTCGGTTTGGTCAGCGCCGAGCCCATCGAGCTCGACGCGATCGCCTCGCCCCATGCGGATCCAGAGAGCCGTGTGCTGCTCGCGCAGGTGTACTCGCTCCTGCAGACCCTGCCGGCAGACGAGCGCATCGCCTGGACGTTGCGCTATGTCGATCACCACCGTCTGGAGATCGTGGCAAAGTTGGTCGATTGCTCTTTGGCTACGGCCAAGCGACGCATCTTGCGCGCGCAGCGCTTCCTGAGTGAGCACTTCGTGCCTGCGTTCGCGGAGGGCGAGTCATGAGCCGCAGGCGCCTGCCGGAGATCCCGAAAACCGCACTGCGCGACTACGACTCGAGCGAGCAGTCGGCGGCGGTTTGGCGTCGGCTGAAGAGCGAGTTGCGCGGCCAAAGGCCGCACAAGCGCCGCTCGCCGTTGCTTTGGGCGTGGGCACCTGCGCTGGCGTTCGTGCTGTTTGGATCGGGCATGTTCGTCGGCGCGCGTTTCGTCCGACCGCAAGCGTTGCCGTACGTGCAGGCCGAGCCTCGGCCGCAGCCGGTGCCAGCCGCGGCTCCAGTGGTCACGAAAAATACCGCTGAGCCTGAGGCGTCGTTGCCCGAGGCCAAGGTGTTGCATGCTCGCGGGCGTCGTTCGACGAGGCTCAGCGTGTCCTCGGCCGAGCCGCTCAGCTACGGTTCGCTCGAGCCCACGCCGCATGCCGCGCCCAGTCAGGCCCCTCTGCCGGAATGGCAGCGGTTGGTTGAACTAGGGGATTTCCCTGGGGCAAAGCGCGCGCTCGATCGTCAGGGCGGGTTCGATGTCGCGATGGCCCATGCTTCGCCTTCCGAGCTGATGAGCCTGGTCGACATCGCCCGGGTGTCGGGCGAGCGTGGTCAGGCGATCAGCGCCCTGCGCCAAGTTCTGGCCCACGCGGAGGCGCCGGAAGCCCCGCTGGCGGCCTGGACTTTAGGCAACTTGCTCGATCAAGCGGGCGATCAGCCGGGCGCAGCGCAAGCCTTCGCGCTGTATCGGCGCTTGTCTCCGGCCGGTGACTTCGCCGAAGATGCAGCCGCTCGCCAAGTCGATGTGGCGCTCGCTGAGGGCAACCTCGAGCTGGTCACGCAATTGGCCTCCGACTATGCGCGCGACTTTCCCCACGGCAGACGGCTCAGCGAGTTTCGCAGAGCGGAGCGCGCGCTCGCAAGCCGTGACCAAGACGCCGGCGCCAAGTCGGAAGTCGTGCGCGATGAGCCGGACGACGAGTCCGACGAGAGCCACGCGCCGCCCGGCGCCGCTGCGGAGCCGAGCCCGCCCGGTCGTCAAGCGCACTGAGCGCTGGCTGCTCGCGCTGCTCGCGTTGAGCTGTTTCTGGTCGCTCGCCCTGGGCAGTCGCGAAAGTCTCGCGCGCGGCGGGCCGGTCGTGGTGGAGATTGGCGACAGCGCCGAATCGCTGCTCGATGCGCGCGCCACGCGGCGCCTGGTACAGCTGGAGCTGTCGGAGATCGACGTGCCTGCGGCGAGTGGCAACAAGCGCGCGCACGTGCCGCTCTTTTTTCGAGTGGTGCAGGTCGACCAGGACGTGCGGGTCGAGCTGTGGGAGCGCGGCGAATATCACGGCGCGCGCGTCGTCTCGGGCAGCAACGCGGCCGGACAACTGGGCGCCCGTCGCGTCGCGCTGGCGGCCGCCGAGCTTGCGCGTCGTCTGCAAAAAAAGCGACAACTGCAGGCCGCGCGGGAACGGCTGGCGGAGCTTGCGCGGGCCGAGCAGGCCGCGCGTGACGCGCGTCGCGCGCTCGATGGGCCGCTCGCGCTCCGCTCCAGCGTCGAAGTCGCGAGCATCGGTGAGCTTTCGGCGACGCTCGTCGGGCCGCGGCTGCTCGGTCAATGGACGTTCGCGCGTCGTGCGCGAATCGAGGCCGGGCTCGCGTGGCTTCTCGGCAGCGCGCCGGCCTCGGCCAACTCCGAATGGCTCGAGCTGTCAGTGGCGCCGATGCAGCGCGTCGCACTAGCCGAGACGCTCGATCTGGACCTGGGGCTGAGCGTGGCTGCTGCCTGGCTCAGGCTGACCAAGGTCAGCGGCGTGGATGCCATCGCGGATCAAAACGAGACCTGGTCGGCGCGCGCGGCGGCGGTGCTGCGAATCGAGCCGCGACTCAGCCGGCAATTGCGCCTGAGCCTGGGCATGGAGGCGGGCCTCTTGCTGCGCGAAGTGCCCTTCCAGTCGTTGTCCGGCAGCGCCGAGCGCTTGCACGGAGCCTGGCTCGGACTCGGCCTGGGCGTGGTCTACACGCCGCGTTAGCGTGAGGCAGCCCCCAAACCCACAGCGCCTCAGCAACGTCAATGCTGCGCGGTGAACGGCTTCGAGAGGGCCGCCGAGATCGCCGAGACCGCCGAGACCTCGGAGCGACTCATCAACCCGGGAGTCACCGAAAGAGGTCGATGAGATTTGGGGGTTAGCGCTTTCGGTCGGTCTTCGATACTTCAACGAAGAGAACGGCTGGGAACGTGAACAGAGATTCCGGCTCACTGGGAGTGCTCCGGCTCACTGGGAGTGCTCCGGCTCACTGGGAGTGCTCCGGCTCACTGGGAGTGCTCCGGCGTGGACAAAGATTCAACGCGGCTCGATCAGCGAACCCCCAAATCTCTCTTCTCCCTCTGCGATCTCGGCAATCTCTGCGATCTCGGCGGCCTTCAGGGAGCCGCCCACGTCGCTTGCCAGAGGCGGGCGCTCGCTATCCAGCAGCGCAGCTCGCTAGGCGCCGATGTTCAGGCCGCGGCTAGAGAGGAGAGGGCGAAGAGAGCGGGCACGGGCACGGGCACGGGGTGCCTGAGCAATTTACGCCGCGTTAGTCCGACGAGGGCAGGCCGAACAATGCGTCGCGGGCGGCGCGCGTGAGGCTGACCAGGCGGCCCTCGATTCGGAAAGGCAATTCGCTTTCGGCCAAGCGCTTACAGCCGCGCACCTTCACTTGCAGCGACAGCTCGCCGTGTTTCAGGCTCAGCGTCGAGCCGGGCGGGGACGCGACGCTGGAGCGCAGCACCACGTGGTCGCCTTGATTTTCGACGATCGCGGCTTCGCCGCCGTTCACGATCGAGAGCGGAACGTTCATCCTTTGCGCCCTCGTTGCATGGCGGCGCGGGCCTCTTTTAGCCCGTCCTTCTCGCGCAGGGTTTGGCGCTTGTCGTAGTCTTTCTTGCCGCGAGCCAGCGAAATCTCGATTTTTGCGCGGTTATTCTTGAAATAGCACTTGGTGACGACGATCGTCATGCCCTCGCGGTGGACGCCCTCGCGCAGGCGTTCGATCTGCGCTTCGTGCAAGAGCAACTTGCGCGTGCGGATTTCCTCGTGGGCGAAGGCGGCATGCTTGAGCGTGGCGATGCGCATGCCTTTGACCCACGCCTCACCGCGTCGGTCGAGCTCCACCCAAGCTTCGATCAAGTTGGCGGGCCCTTCGCGAAGCGCGCGGACTTCACTGCCCATCAAGACCAGGCCGGCCTCGATGGTCTCGCCGAGCGTGTAGTCGAAGGTGGCGCGGCGATTCTTCGACACCAGTCGATCGCCCTGGTCTTGCTTTTTCTTCTGTGCGGCCATGGCGCGGGGCGAGCACTATGCCGCGCACTCGCACAGGTGCAACTTCAGCCTTTCGTGTGGCCGCTTTTCAGCACAGGATGAGGGCATGGTGTTCCACCTCGCAGGCCGATCCAGCCGAATTTTAGCCTTGTCGGCCCTGATTGGCGTTGGCTGCGGCGAAGCCGACAAGTCGGAACCGGGGCCCGCGGCACCCAGCGCAGGCAGTCCCGGCAGCGCCGGCGGTCTGGCCAGCGCCGGCGCAGGCAATGGCGCTGGTGCGGAGGCAGGTGGCGGGATGCCGGCCGCGGTCGGCGGGTCCGTGGGCGCTTCCGGCGCTGCGGCTGGCTCGAGTGGCGGGCAAAGCGCGGCGGGCGCGAGCGCGAGCGCGGGCGCGGGCGGGGTCGCGACCGTGCCCTTCGTGTACGTCGGCAGCACCAACGGTCAGATTTCGATCTTCACGCTCGACGCCGCGCTCGGCAAATTGACGCTCGTGAAGAGCGTGACTGCGGGCAACTATCCGTCTTTCCTCGCCTTCGATCCGACGTTTTCGTTTTTGTATGCGGTGAACGAGCCGGACGCGAAGGTGGCCTCGTTCAGCATTGCTGCCAAAACCGGGGATCTCACCTTTCTGAATCGAGTGGCTTCGGGCGGTGCCGCGCCCGCGTTCGTTTCGGTCGACGCATCGGGGAAATACGTGATGGTCGCCAACTACGACGGCGGCACCACGCGTGTATTGCCGATCGGCAGCGATGGCAGCTTGGGCGCGCCCACCGACAGCAAGGCACCCGGCGCGAACTCGCACATGATCTTGACCGATCCCGGAAACCAGTTCGCGTTCGTGATGAACAAGGGCTCGGATACGATCACGCAATATGCGTTCGACGCCACGAAGGGCACGCTCACGCCGAACGCCGTGCCCTCGGTGATGACCGCCGCGGGCGCGGGACCGCGCCACCTGGCCTTTCATCCGAATGGCAAATTCGCGTACGTGATCAACGAGCTCGACGACACGCTTTCTGCCTACTCCTACGACGCGACGCTCGGGCGGCTGACATTCCTCGAGACACAGTCCACGCTACCCCCGGGCACTGACGGCGCGGCGAACAGCTGCGCCGAAGTCGTGGTCGCGCCCTCCGGTAAGTTCGTGTACGGCTCGAACCGCGGGCACGACAGCATCGTGCGCTTTTCGATCGATGACATGGGCAAGCCCACGTTCGTCGATACCACCCCCTCGGGCGGCGACGTTCCGCGCAGTTTCACCTTGTCCGTGGACGGCGAGTTGATGCTGGTCGCCAACGAATCCGGCAACGTGACTTCGTTTTCGGTCGACACCAAGAGCGGCGCGCTGACCAAGTTGCTCAGTCTGGACGTGCCGCAGAAGCCACAATTCGTCGGCATCGCATACTTGCCATTGATGTAGCTGGAATCGACGACCAAGATCGGGCGCATGAGTCTCGCGGTACTTTGGACAGGTGGCAAAGACAGCGCGCTCGCGCTGCACCGCAGCGTGGGTTCCGGTGTCACCGAGTTGGTCACGTTCGTGCCGCCCGACGCACACTTTCGAGCCCATGATCTCGAGCTAATGGCTTGGCAAGCTCGCTCGCTCGGCCTGCCACACCGACAGGTCGTGGTCGGTTTCCCCTATCAGCAGGGGTATGAGCGCGCGCTCAGCGAGCTGCTCGCGAGCGGCATCGAGTGCGTGGTGACCGGTGACATCGCAGCCGTCGACGGTCAGCCGAATTTCATTTCCGAGTGCGCCGAGCGCGTCGGCATGCGCGTCGCGCTCCCGTTGTGGGGCGTCGACCGGCTCGAGCACATGCAAGAAATCGTCGCGCTCGGCTTCGACGTGATGCTGACGTTCGTGAACGAACCGTGGCTCGATGCGGCTTGGGTCGGGCGGCACTTGGACAGCGACGCGCTCGCCGAGCTCGCCGAGCTCGGGCGGCGCAACGGGCTCGATCTCGCCGGCGAAAATGGCGAGTATCATTCGATGGTACTGGGCGGTCCCGGCTGGCGCTCGCCGCTCGAGGTGACGGGTCGCACCCTCAGCACGCCCCCGCAACATCGGCTCGAGATCACGCGCATCAGCGCTCGCTCACTCTAGCGACGCGCAGTACAACCAAGCACAACGACGCACAACGCGCACAACGAGAGGGGTGTGTGGAATTGTCGCAGAGCATGATCGGCAGAGTGGCGTGCTATCCTCACGCCGTTCCATGAAAGGTCGCATCGCCTCCAAGTTGGGAACGCTCGCATTGGGCGTTCTCTGGTTCACGGCCTGCGGGGGCGCTGCGGAGACAAACGGTAACGGCGCCGCAGCTGGAGCGCCGAGCACAGCTGGAGCGCCGAGCACAGCTGGAGCGCCGAGCAGCGCTGGAGCGCCGAGCTTTGCCGGTAGTGGCGCCGCGAGCAACGGTGGCGCCGGCACCAGCAGCGGCTGCGTGGTCGACAGCGATTGCGTCGAGTGCGCGTTCAACCGCGTGCCCCAGAGCGCTTCGGATTGCTACTGCGCGCTGTGTGCGAGCACGGCGCTGTCGAAGGCCGAGTGCGCGAGCAACCAAGCGGCGTGGCAAGCCGTGTGCAGCGGGGTCAGGCTCGTCTGTCCGGCGATCGCCTGCGTCCAGCCGCAGCCCGCGATCTGCCAATCAAACGGTGTGTGTAGCAACGGCATCCCGAAATGAGCCAGCGAATGCCCCAGTTGAGGTCCGCCCAACCGAGCCGATCCATGTCCAAGGTCGATGAAACCAACGAAACTCAACTGATCGCCAGTGAGGAGTTTCTCGACCCGACGTCCTGGGCGGGCGCCACCGAACCGGTGGACATCGGTGAGGATCTAATCGGCCTCACCCTGAACGACACGTATGTCCCGGAGCGCATTCTGGGTGAGGGCGGCATGGGGCGCGTTTACCTCGCGCGACATACCCGGATCAGACAGAAACGGGTGGCCGTGAAGGTGCTGCACCCGGAGTTCTTCGGCAATGCACACGTTCTGGCGCGCTTCCAGCGTGAGGCCGAGACTGCCGCGGCCATTTCACATCCCAACGTGGTGACCGTGCTCGACGTCGATCGCACGCCGCACGGCCTGCCCTACCTGGTGACTGAGTTCCTGGAAGGCCTCGACCTCTCCGATCAACTCAAAGCCCGGGGCAGGCTCGAGGCGACGACGGCCGTGCACATCGCCCGCCAGCTGTGTCGCGGGCTCGGGGCGGCCCACCAGAGTCAGGTCATTCACCGCGACGTGAAGCCCCAAAATATCTTCCTGGTGGGGGATTTCTCGCGCGGGTTGCCCGAGCGACCCACGATCAAAGTGCTCGATTTCGGGCTGTCCCGCTTCTCCGATGACTCGCAGAATCAGCTCACTCAAGCCGGCTGCATCATGGGCACGCCGGCCTACATGGCACCCGAGCAGGCCTGCGGTCAGCAGGTCGATCATCGTACGGACATCTACGGCGTGGGGGTGGTCCTGTTCACGATGCTGACGGGGCGCCCGCCGTTCGACGCGGACACGCCGCAAGCGACGGTGCTCGCAGTCATGAACAGCGACCCTCCGCGACCGCGCTCGATCGAACCCTCGATTTTGCCACGCCTCGAACTGATCATCGAGCGAGCCATGGCGCGCAATCCAGCTGAACGTTACCAGGACATGGCCGCGTTCGAGCAGGCGCTCAGCGCCTTCGAAGCAGAGAGCCTCGCGCGTCCGGTCGAGTCGATCGCGCCACCCGTGCCAACCAGGCAAGACGCGAACGCCCGGCGCACCCTGCACGAGTCCGACGCGGACGTGCTGGCCGCGCGGCCGCGCCTGGTGCTATTCACGCTGGCCGCGGCGGCGCTGATGATCTCGGCCGCGATTGGCGCGATTTCCGGGATCGAGTTCGCGACTCACTATCGTTTCAGCCGCGTCGAGCTGGAGCTGCTGTCGCTCGCCATCGTGGGCAGCGCGCTCACGCCCGCGCTCTTGTGGGTGCTACGCGTGCGACGCTCCGTGTGGGAAAACAGCAGCCGAGTGCTCGCGCTACTCAGTCAAGTACGGGCGGCGGTGATCGCGGGCATCAGCACCTATGGCTTCGCGTTTCTCGCGCTGCACGTGATCGACGATTTTGCCGTGCGCTTGAGCCAGGGCTCGGGCCTGCCCGCGATGGGTACCAGCTGGCCCGGCTGGAGCTTGCTCTTGCCACTGATGGCGTTGAATGCCTCGGTGACCGTCGTCTGGTTGCGGCGCATCGGCGTGATCCGTTCGGGTTGGCGCAGGCGGCTCGCGCTGAGCCTCGTCGCGGGCCTCGGACTCGTCGTCTTCGCGGCCTTGGTCGTGGGCGGATTGTGGTGGCGGCGGAGCTTGGGCTGAAGCCGAGCGGGCGCGTCGCTGCGCTGCCCTGCGCTGCTCGGATTTCCCAAGCGCTCAACGGACCGAATCTCCGGCCCTGCAACCGATCCGGACGATGCGCTCGCGCCCAGCTGGCGGTTCCCTCGTTCTGCCCCAGACTGTCGTCCCCTGAATGCTACCGACGATCCTCGAGGGCGCTGAAACCCACAACCTAAAGGGTATCGACCTCGAGCTCGTGCCGGGGCAGGTGGTGGTCATCACCGGCGTGTCCGGCGCGGGCAAGAGCAGCCTGGCGATGGACACGCTGTACGCCGAAGGGCAGCGCCGCTTCGTCGAGAGCTTCAGTCCGTACGCGCGGCAGTTCCTGGAACGCTTGGAGCGGCCGCCGATGAAGCGGCTGGAGCCGATCCCAGCCGGCATCGCGGTCGATCGCCGCGCGCCGATCAAGAGCTCACGGTCGACGATCGCGACCATGGCCGATTTGGAGCCGTACCTATCGGCGCTGTTCTTGCGCGAAGCCGTGCCGGTGTGCCCGGAGCATGGCTTCGAAGCGCGTGAATTGGACGTCGTGAGCGCCGCGCGCAGCGCGGCCGAAAGCTTGGGCAGCGCGCGCGCCGTCGTCACCTACCCGGTGCGGGTCGCGGGCACCGAGGCGTATTTGGAAGTGCGCGAGGGGTTGCTCAAGGACGGTTATCGCCGCGCGTGGCTCGGCGGCCAGACCTGTGAGCTCGACGCGATCAAGCCGTCACAAGTGCTCGAGAGCGGCGCGCTGGAGGTGATCGTCGATCGCGTCGGCAGCGGAAAAGACGAGAAAAGGCTGGCCCAAGGCATCGAAACGGCTTGGACGCGCGCGTCGGGGGTGGCGCATCTACACACCGACAGCGCTCGTTTTCAGCTCAAGCGCGGGCTTTCTTGTCCGGAGTGCAGCCGCGAGCTGGCACCCGCGCGACCCGGCTTGTTTTCGTACGAGTCTCCGCTGGGCGCGTGCCCGGCTTGCCGTGGCTTTGGGCGCACCTTGGGTGTGGACATTGCCAAGGTCATTCCGGACGCCTCGCGTAGTCTCGAAAAGGGCGCGGTTCGACCTTGGCGTGGCGCTTCCACCAAGTGGGAGCGCAGCGAAATCTCCAAGCTGTGTCGCCGTCATGGCATTCCGTTCGACAAGCCGTGGTCGGCGCTGTCGGCCGCGCACAAGAAGCTCGTGCTCGAGGGCGACGGTGGCTGGAGCAAGGGCACGTTCCCCGGCGTCATCGGTTGGTTCAAGTGGCTCGAGACCAAGACGTACAAGATGCACGTGCGCGTGCTGCTCGCACGCTATCGCTCGTACGACCAGTGCCTTGCCTGTCACGGCAAACGGCTGAACCCCACCGCCCTCGGTTATCGCGTTGCCGGCATCAGCTTGGCGGACTTTCACGCGCTCGAAATCGTCACCGCCAAGCGCCAAGTCGGGCTGCTGAAGACACGCACGGCGCAGGGAGAATTGGCTCGAAAAGAGCTGGAGCACCGCTTGGGCTACCTGGATCGCGTGGGGCTCGGCTACCTCACGCTCGATCGCCAGGCGCGCACGCTGTCGGGCGGCGAGGCGCAACGCGTGACACTCACTGCGGCGCTCGGTACCTCGCTGTGCAGCGCGCTGTTCGTGCTCGATGAGCCGACCGTCGGTTTACATCCGAGTGACGTCGAGCCCCTGAACGCCATCTTGCAAGAGCTCGCGCAACGCGACAACCTGGTGCTCGTGGTCGAGCATGACCCGGCCGTGATCCGCGGCGCGGACCGTGTGATCGAGCTTGGGCCGGGCGCGGGCAGCGATGGCGGTCGCGTGGTCAAGGACGCGCCGCCGAGCGCATTCACGACGGCCGACACCGCGACGGGACGCGCGCTCGGCGCCAGTGTTGCCGTGCGTCGCGAGCCGCGTCAGGCCACGGGCTATCTGACCGTCAAAGGCGCCAGCGCGAACAACCTGCGCGCGATCGACGTGCAGCTGCCACTCGGTGTGCTGTGCGCCGTCACCGGCCCCAGCGGCTCGGGCAAGAGCACGCTGGCCGTGGACATCGTGTACCGCAGCTTGGCCCGCAAGTTGGGCGACTTCGACCAAGAGGCGCCCGGCGCGTGCGCCGGGATCGACGGTCTTTCCGCGGTCAAATCCGTGACTTTGGTCGATCAGTCGCCGCTCGGGCGCACTTCGCGCGGCAACGCCGCGACGTACACCAAAGCCTGGGATCTGGTGCGCGCCTTGTACGCCAAACAGCCCGAAGCGTTGGCGCTCGGACTCTCGCCGTCCGACTTTTCGTTCAACGTCGACGGCGGGCGTTGTGAAGCCTGCTCGGGTGAGGGCTTCGAGACAGTCGAGATGCAGTTCTTGGCGGACGTGCGCTTGGTGTGCCCGGCCTGTCGCGGGCGCCGCTTCAAGGATAGCGTGCTCGGTGTGTCGCGCGCGGGCGTGAGCGTGGCGGACGTACTTTCGATGACGGTGACGGGCGCGCTCGCGCATTTCGCGTCGGAGGTGGGCGTGCAGCGTGCGCTCGGACCGGTCGAAAAGCTGGGCCTCGGTTATGTGCGCTTGGGTCAACCGCTGTCTACCTTGTCCGGCGGTGAGGCGCAGCGTTTGAAGCTTGCGCGAGCGCTGAGCGAAAAGCATCAGGGCGCGCTGTTCGTGCTCGATGAACCGAGCGCCGGGCTGCACGCCGACGAGGTGGCGCGCGTGCTCGCCGCGCTGGACGTGATCGTGAACGCGGGCGGCAGCGTAATCGTCGTCGAGCACGATCTCGAGCTGATCGCGAGCGCGGACTTCGTGCTCGATTTGGGCCCGAATGCGGGGCTTGGCGGCGGGCTTTTGGTGGCCCAGGGTGCTCCGCGCGAGGTAGCGACCGCGTCCGAGTCGCGCACCGGACGGGCGCTCGCGGAGTACTTTGCTGCTCGCGAGGAACAGCAGCGCGTGCCGTCGGTCCGTGCCAAGAAAGGCAGGCGTGCGCCGCTCGCAACCGTCAAAGAGACAGCGCGGCCCGAAGCGAACCTAGTCGTGGCGCGCGCCCGCGAGCACAACCTGCATGACATCAGCGTCAAGATCCCACACGGCGCGCTGACCGTGGTCACCGGTCCGAGTGGATCGGGCAAGAGTACGCTGGCTTTCGACGTGGTGTTCGCCGAAGGCCAGCGTCGCTTCCTCGAAACGTTGACTCCGTACGCGCGCCAATTTTTGCCGACCATGCCCAGGCCGGACGTGGACAGCGTGACCGGCGTGCCACCCAGCATCGCGCTCGAGCAGCGCACCTCGCGTGCCGGAGGAAAGTCCACGGTGGCCACCGTAACTGAAGTGGCCCACTACCTGCGCCTCTTGTACGCAAAGCTCGGCGTCGCGCATTGCCCGACGCACGATACGCCCATCCTGCGCGTGAGCCCCGCGGCCATCCTGTCCAAGATCCGCGCCAGATCCGGCAAGGTGACGCTGCTTTCGCCTACGGTTCAGGCTCGTAAGGGCACGTATCTAGACGTGTTCTCAGCCGCCGCCCGAGATGGCATCGAGGCCTCGTACGCGGATGGGAAATTAGTCTCGAACGACGACCCGCCGCGTTTGGTGCGCAGCCAAGAGCACACCATCGATCTGGTGATCCGAGCCGACGCCGAAGCCAAATCGCTCTCCGAGCAGGAGTTTGCGCGGGCTCTTCGCTGGGGCAACGGCGCAGTCAAGCTGCGCGTGGCCGGCAAAGAGACGCTCTATTCCACGCTCAGTGCGTGCCCCAAGTGCGGCTTCTCGGTTCCCGAGCTCGATCCGCGGTGGTTCTCGTTTGCGACCAAGCAGGGCCGCTGCGAGACCTGCGAAGGCAATGGCGTGATCATGCCCGAAGCCAAGCGCGGTCGGAAGAAGAAAGTCGACGTCGAGCCCGTTCCCGAGCCTTGCCCGGACTGTCAGGGTGCCCGCCTTTCACCCATCCCGCGCGCAGTGCGGATCGCAGACGAGCGCTATCACGAGCTGTCCGCGCGTTCGATCGACGGCGCGAGCGAGCGCGTGCAGAAGCTCGAATTCGCGGTCGAGCAACTGCCGGTGGCCAAACCGATCTTGGCCGAGCTTTGCCGTCGGCTCGATTTCCTGCGCGACGTGGGCCTCGGTTACCTGTCGCTCGATCGCGCCGCACACACGCTTTCCGGCGGAGAAATGCAGCGCTTACGGTTGGCCGCCCAGCTGGGCGCCGGCCTCACCGGGGCGCTGTACGTGCTCGACGAGCCAACGATTGGTCTACACCCGCGCGACACCGGGCGCTTGCTCGGCAATCTGCGTAACTTGGTGAACCTCGGCTCGACCGTCCTGGTCGTCGAGCACGACACCGAGACCATTCGCGCGGCCGATCATTTGATCGATCTCGGACCCGGTGGTGGCTCACGTGGCGGTCGTGTGATGGCCGAGGGCACCCCCGAAGAGGTATTGGCCGTCGAGGCGTCGCCCACCGGCCGTGCGCTCGCCCGCGCGCCCGTGCTGCGCGAGCCCCAAGCCATCGAACGTGCGGCCAAGCAGCTGATCTTGAGTGGTGCTACGCACAACAACTTGAAGGACGTGGAGCTGAGCATTCCACTCGGATCATTTACCGTCGTTGCCGGAGTGAGCGGCTCGGGCAAGAGCACGCTGATCCGGCACGTGCTCCTACCGGCGCTGCGCGAGAAGCTGAAGCTCGTCACCGAGCCACCGGGCAGTTACCAGAGCTTGCGCGGTCACCAGGATCTGGTGCGCGCCGTGGCGGTCGATCAATCCCCGATTGGGCGCACACCGCGCTCCACGCCGGCCACGTTTCTCGGCATCTGGGATACGATCCGCAAGCTGTTCGCAGCCACGAACGAGGCAAAAATGGCGGGTTTTGCCGCCACGCGCTTCTCCTTCAACAGCAAAGGCGGCGGGCAATGCCCGACCTGCGAAGGCCAGGGCGCAGTCACGCACGAGATGAGCTTCTTGCCCGACGTGGTGACGCCCTGCCCAACCTGCGCGGGCCTCCGCTTCGAGCCGCAAACGCTGGACATCAAGTACCTGGGGCGCTCGATCGGCGAAGTGCTCTTGCTCACGGCCGAGGAAGGCGTCGAGCTGTTCGCGAACCACCCGACGATCTCTGCCCCCTTGCAAACATTGACTGATTTGGGCGCGGGCTACATTGCGCTCGGGCAAGGCTCACACACCTTGTCCGGTGGCGAGGCCCAGCGGCTCAAGCTGGCTGCGGAGTTGACCGCCACACGCCGCCACGAAAAAACATTGTACGTGCTGGATGAGCCGACCACGGGTTTGCATATTGCAGACGTGACCAAGTTGATGAGCGTACTCGGTCGCCTGGTCGAGCGAGGTGACACGCTGGTCGTGATCGAACATCACCCGCAAGTGATCGCCGGCGCGGACTACCTAGTGGAGCTGGGGCCCGAAGGCGGCGCTCGAGGCGGCAAAATCGTGGCCGCGGGCAGCCCCAGGAAGGTCGCCAAAGGCAAGACCGCGACGGCCGCGGTGCTGCGTGCGCTGTTCGGTTGAAGGCCAAGAATCAGCCGCGTTCCGGGCGAATTTGCGCCATCACCGCGGTCGGGTCGGCCGCCTCGGCGCCGCCCGCGATGCGCTCGATGAGCGCTAGGTGCGCCTCGCAGCGCAGCACGCTCAAATCGGGATCGTGCAGCGCCGCCCGCGCGTAGCGATCGCTGAAGGTTTGGATCCGGCGGTTGGCGTTGGCCAGCGTTTCACGGCTGATCGCGCCGCGTTCGACCGCGTGGACTACGGCTTCGATCGCGCGCTCGGCCAGCTCCGCGGTGTGGCAACACAGGAACTGATCGACGCCCGCGTCGAGCCCACGCACGACCGTCTCTTCGACGGAGTAGTGATCGGCGATGGCGCGCATCTCGAGATCGTCACTGACGATCAGTCCGTCGTAGTGCAGCTTCTCACGCAAGAGCCCGTGTAAGACGGCACGGCTCATGGTGGCTGGATAGACCGGATCGAGCGGTTCGAAGATGACATGCGCGGTCATCAGCGCCGGGATGCCGGCCGCTACAGCGGCAGCGAACGGCCTGAGCTCGACCTCGAGCAAGCGCTCGAGCGAATGACGCAAGCGCGGTAGCTCCAAGTGCGAGTCTTGACTGGTGTCGCCGTGACCCGGGAAGTGCTTGCCGCACGCGGCGACGCCCACGCTCGAAAGTCCCGCGGCCAACGCCACGCCCAGCTCACTGACCAAGGCCGGTGTGCGCCCGAAAGAGCGCGAGCCGATCACGGGGTTATTGGGGTTGGTATCGACGTCGAGCACGGGGGCGTAGTTCATGTCGAAGCCGACCGCGCGCAGCTCGCGACCGATCAACGCGCCAACCTGACGCGCGAGCTCGGCGCTGCCCGTCTCGCCCAGCGCGCGCATCGAGGGCAGCTCACTGAAGCCTTGCCGGAGCCGCGCGACCTTGCCGCCTTCTTGGTCGAGCGCAAGCAACACGGGTCGCCCGGCTTCGCGTTTGATCGCGCTCGTGCTTTCGGCAACCTCCGCAGGCTCTGCCACGTTGCGTGCAAAGAAAATCACGCCTGCCACGCCGAGCGCAAGCAAGCGCTTCAGATCATCGCTCGGCAGCTTGCCGTGAAAGCCAACGCTGAACAGTCGCGCTGCTTGGGTCTGGAGGTCCAAGGTCATGGCCGCGACTCCAGCTCAACCGCGCTCGCGGCGCATCTCTTCCAATTGTGACAGCGCTCGCGCGAGCGAGACTTTGCCGCCTTGACCGGCGAACGCCACGGGCACGCGCGCTTCGCGTGCTGCGGCGACGACCGGCTCGGTGTGTTTGTGCGATACGACTCGGTCCAAGATCACCACACCGCTGACGCGGCCCTGGCGGATGCGCTGCGGCAAATTGCCGACTGCGTGCACGCCATCGCGCTCGGTGTCGATCCATTCGGCGTCTGCGGCGACGTCGGCCGGCAATGCGCCCGACTTCTCGCGCCCTGCAAGGGCGCCGATGATCACTAGCTTGCCCGAGTGCGTGCGCGCTTTGGCGGTCACAGGCGCTTCTCGCTCGGGCGCTGGCTCCGGTTCGGGCGTGCCCTTTCCAGGCGTTGCGCGCGGCGCGAGCTCGGGCAAGCTGGCAACGGCGCGTGACAGCTTCAGCGCGGCCTCGCTAGCGCGCTCCTGGCGAGCGGGGTGCTTGAGCTGATGCTCGCTCGCGAACGACTCGGCGATTTCGAACTCGAGCGCGCGCTCGTAACCGCGCAGCGCGCTTTCCAGCGTGGCGATGCGCTCGGCGACTTCGGTGCGCTTGGCGTTCAAGGCCGCGCGCACGGACTCGACCACGTCATCGAAAGCGGAAGGGACCATCAAGGCGCAGCTTGCCCGCGCCCGCCGCACAAGTCGAGCGTGGCAGCTGGCGCGTCGATCAGTGGTTGACCATGACCGTCACCGCTTCGCCCGGCTTGATCTTCTTCCCGGCGGCAGGGTTTTGGGCGAGCACCACGAAGTTGTCGGTTTCGGCCTGCTCGGTCCAGCTGATTTTCAGTTCGAAGCCCAGATCTTTGGCCTGAGCCTTGGCCTTGTCGAGACCTCGACCGAGCAGCTTCGGCACTTCGATCTCGACCGGACCGGCGGAGACTCGGACGAACACCGGCTTGTCCGTCTCTTGGGCGACCTCCGCTGCGGGCAGTTGCGAGGCGATGCTGCCCTTGGGTATTTGGGGGTCGGCGATCGGCTCTGCTTGCTCGAGCTTGTAACCGGCCTGCGCCAGGAGCGCCGTGGCTTCGCTCAGGGTTCGATTCACGACGCCGGGCACCTTGGGCAGCTCGCGTGCCAGCACGACACTGACCGACCCGTGCGCGGCGAGCTGTTGCCCGGCCGCGGGAGATTGCTCCACCACCGTGCCGGGCGCGGCTCCCGATACCGGTTTTCGCTCGCTCACCAAGCACACCAAGCCCAGCGCTTTGAGGTTTTGGCGAGCGTCGTCCTCGCTGAGTCCTTTCAAGCTCGGCACGCCCAGCCTCGCTGGCGGCTCGTGCGTTGGCTGGGAAAGCAGCTTCAGGCGCTCCATGCCCAGCACGGTGGCGGCAGAGCTGACGACCGACACCAGCACGATCAGAACGAACCAGCCAAATCCTCTCATGCTCGCGTCACTACCCCTTTCGAGGCTAGCTCAACCTGCCGCAGCCTCGCTGGCAAGCGGGCTGGCAAATGTCCGCTACTTCTGGGCTGTGCGGCGTGGATAGCCGCAGTGCGGCAAGCGGGCGCGGCCGTCTGCCGGCAGGCGAGCACGACGAAAGCAGGGGGGCATACGCGAGGCGTACGCGAGGCGTGCTCGAGCCGGACGAACCGAGTCCGATAGCGAATTAAGGGCTGTCACTCGTGGGCTTGTGGGGTAATATCGAGTTGCCGGTAACGCGCGCATTCAGAGCCACTTCTGAACGGGCACCGCGACGCTTCGAGCTCGCGGTTGCAGTCAAAGAAAGGGTCACCAATGTCCATCGCGAGGGTCGAGCTTCCAACCGTCCTGCTCCTGCTATTCGCGCTCGTGACGTGCTCCAAAGATCCCATGGTCAAGACGAGCAATGACGCCGCGGCGGCGGCCGAGCGCGACTCGGTCGCAGCAACGCCTGCCAAAGCATCCGAGAGCGAGCCGCAATCGGCGGGTGATACCTGCGGAGACGTCGCTTGTCAGTCGACTACCGAATGCTGCAAGGGCTACGCGTGCGGTTTCGATCCGGAGCGCAGCCGCGTTCAGCGCTATTGCCTCGGTCAGTGATGCGTTCACATACAGGCGCCCCTGAGCCTGCGCTCAAACCGTGAGCGGTCCTGGCGATTCAGTGTTCAGCGTCGGGAAAGCGAGCGACTGAATTGGGCGGGCCGGGCGGCTCCGGCTCGAGCCGCAGCCGTGTTGGCCTCGGGGTCGAGGGCGGCGGGGCTCGCTGCAGGGAGCAAACAGATCGCTGTTGGCGGAGCGAGAAACGCCCTGACCGGGCTGGCATCGAGCGGCGGGGAAAGCTCGCTGCCCGTCGGGTTCGACGGCGCGGGCTCGAGCGCGGGCGCAGCCTCGGCGAGCGCACTCTCGGCGAGCGCAGGCGCAGCTGGATTCGCCGCGGCCGACGCATCCGGCACCAGTGCGGACCACACTTCGGCGAGCAGCCCGGCCCAGGCTTCGGGCACGAGGGTGGCGGGCGCTTTCGGCGCGAGCGCGGCTGGCGCTTCGGGCACGCTGGCAGGCTGCCTGAGCGTCGAGGTCGCGCCCAGCGTGGGGGCCGCGATCGCCGCGCCATAGTGCGCGACCAGCTCTTGCCCAGAGCCGCGCTGCCGAGAGCCGTGCACTCCGAGCGCCACGATCGACAAGAGCGTCATGCTCGCGACGATTCCCGCGACCGGTTTTCTGAAACGGCTCAAGTGCGCAAGCTGTTCGGGCGTCGGTGGCTGGGCGTCCGCGTCGTCGAACCCGAGCGGGGCGAGCGACATCCCACCTTCCTCGGCGTCGTAGCTTCCGAAAAAGTCCTCGTCTTCGTCAAAGGCAGTCAGTGAATCCATCGTTGCGGGGCCCCTTCGAGCTTCGGGCTCAAATTTGTTTAGTCACCTCGAATGGCAACGGCAGGCAGGTCGAAAACCGTGACACATCATGCCAGGTCGGGCTCTCCAGCAGGTTTCTGACAGATGCCAAGCTCGTGCTCGGCGCCTGCAGAGCTGCACGTGGTAGCCGTTTTTAGCTGGCTTCGCGGGCTGCGTGTGCATTTTTTCAGGGCGCGGTCTCCGTGCCGGTCTCTGGCGTTGCCGCGGGGCGGAAGCCGCTGGTTGCATCCGCCCCGCTTTGCCAAAAGGCCGTTGCAGGCGGCGCGTCGTCGGACGCGCCGCCTGCGAGCACCCTCACCAGCTCACGGAATCGACGTAGGCCGTGCCACTCGCGGTGCCGTTCATTTCGAACATCACGCCCAGCTCGGAGAGCGCGCGGGCGCCTGCCGGCACCCGCACGACCAGCGTATTCCAGCTGCCTGCTTTCAGACTCGACGCGTTTTGCCAGTTGCCGGTCCAAGTCCAGCCGCCCGCGGCGCCCTGCAGCACATAGGGCTGAACCGCGCTGACCACCGAGCCGGTAGGCACCCAGACGTGGAAGCTCACGGTCGAGCCCGCGCCGGCTGCGGGCGAAGTGACTTTGACGAAGCCATTGCCCGAGCCGCTCAGATCGACCCTGAGCGAGGAGCTGCCCGAGAACGCGCGCGCTGTCGAGCTCCGGATCGAGCTCGCGCTGCCGCTGCCGGCCCATGCCTGGGTGCTGCTTTCGAAGCCGTACTGTGCGCTGTCGGTCGAACCGGTCGTCGGAGGGGGCTGCGTGCTCGGAGCGGTGGCAGTGGTCACGGGCGGCGGAGTCGGTGTGCTGCTGCCACCTGTCGAGATGGCGAGCCCGCCGGCATTCACGAACGCGCCAGCGCGGCTGCGCATGAACAGCTGACCGTCGCTGTACACGTCGTTCTGATACGAGCTTTGGCCGCTGGCGCCTGCGCCGAAGAGCAGACCAATCACGCCCGCATCGGCGAACTTGGCGAGATGCGAGCTGCCGTTCGAGAAGAAGTATTCGGGACGATTGTCCTTGTACCCTTCCGCCGAGCCGCCGTTGTTCCAAACGTCCTTGTGATTGGAGTTACCGACCGGAATTTGCCAAAGCAGCCAGCGCTTGGTCGCCTTTTGGTTCCAGAGCTTCAGCCACTGTGCGTAGCGGTTGAAGCTGCGCGAGCTGATCGAGGCCGAGTCGCTCGGATCCCAAGTGCGCTCCGAGCCCTGAGTCACGCTGTAGTAGTCCGCGTCGCGGTCGAGCGGATCGCCGACCAGGACGTCGTACTGGATGCCCGTCACGTTGGCGGTCAAGCCGAGCGGTGCAAGGAATCCGTAAACCTTGTCCACCTCCGGCTGGAGCGCCTCGGTCACGTTGTAAGAAGCGACGTCCTTGCCGCTGGCCCAGGCCGAGACGTGCAGGCCGAGCACGGCGTTGCTCGCGCCGACGGCTTGCTTCAGCTTCAAGTAGGCGAGACCGAAGCCCGCCACGGTGTTCGGCAGGCCCGCGAGCTCCGGCATCCCGCTGGCCGCGATGGCCGCATACGCGTTCGGATCGTGGTTGCTCTGTTGTTCGAGGAAGCCGACTGCATCGGCTTCCAGCAGCACCAGTGTAGGTTTCCCGAAATCCTTCACCCGCTGCATCAGCGTCTTGAAGTCGCGGAAGTAGGACGCCATCGTGCTGCCGTTCTGCACCTTGTGCAGCGTTTCGGACTCGCCACCGCCGGGCTCGCCGAACAACTGATAATATTGAATCGCGGGCAGATAACCCTGCTGGTCGGACTCCTTCATGAAGTCGAGTCCAAAGGACCCGTCGGCTGCCGAATAGCCCCAGTTATTGACCCAATCTTTGGTGAAATAGCGATAACGCACGTCCCAGCGAGCGCCACTGTTCTTCATCCATGTCTGGCCTGAGTCTTCGAACAAACCGACCATCAGGCGCGCAGGCAACCCGCTGGGTACGACGCCACTCGCGCTGGCTGCTGCCAGCGGCTCCGTGAGAGAGGGCACCGCGTCGCTGGCAACGCTGCCACAGGCGGTCAGAGACAGACAAAACAGACCAATCCATTTCGAATAGTGCACGCACTTTCTCCCGCGTAGTGGTCAAGAGGCGCACTTGATTGCGTCGCCATTGCCGCCACACCGAGGGCCCATTCTGCGCATCTCGCTGGCTCGCGCTCGCGATTTTTGGTCAGAAAACCGTCACGCGCAGCGCGTCATTTTGTCTCGAATGGGCGCGCGATTTTCCTGCGAATTGAGCACGAGATCAGCGCGCTGCGCACACTGCACACTCGAATTATTCACTCCCATGGCAGGTGTTAGAACTCAATTGGGCTTCACGCGGTAGCAAGGTTGGTAGTCGCCGCTGATTTTCATGCGCCCCTGCTCGACGAAACTATTGAGCAGACGATCGATGGGCTCGGTAATCGCGGGCGCAGCCGTGATCTCGAAGGGGCCAAATTGCTTGATGCGGTTGACGGTGGGTTGCTTGATATTGCCGGCGACAATCCCGGAGAAAAGCTTGCGCAGCTCGCGCGCCAAGACGAACCCTTCTTGGTCCCGATGCAGTCGGAGTGACGCCATGCTTTCGTGAGTGGGTACGAAGGGGCGCTGGAGCTCGGCGTCGATCACGAGCTCGCTGTGATAGTACATCGGTTCTTGCCGCTCGAAGCGCCGCTTGGCCGCCGCTTGATAGCCGGCCACGGCGGCGCGGGCCACCGCGGCGGGAGAGTCGGTGATGATCTCGTAGTGTTGGCGAGCCTCCTCGCCCAAGGTCACTTTCACGAACTCGTCGAGCGCGGCGAAATAGCCCGCTTGTCCCTGCGCGGCCGTGAGAATGAGCGGCATTTGGCAGTCGCGATTGCGCGGGTCCATCTTGAGCGCGAGTGCGTACAGCAGCTCTTCCGCAGTGCCCGGTCCTCCCGGAAAGATGACCAAGCAGTGCGCCACGCGCACGAAGGCTTCCAGCCGCTTCTCGATGTCGGGCAAGACGACCAGCTCGTTGACAATCGGATTGGGTGGTTCAGCGGCGATGATCCCGGGCTCGGTGATGCCGATGAAACGCCCGGGCAAGCGGCGCTGCTTGGCAAGACCCAGATTGGCACCTTTCATCGGACCCTTCATCGCGCCCGGCCCACAGCCGGTGACTACCCCCAAGCGCCGCAGCCCCAGCTCGTAGCCCACTTGCTTCGTGTAGTCGTACTCGGCTCCGGAAATGGAGTGCCCGCCCCAACACACGGCCAAGCCAGGCGCCTCTTCGAGTCGAAACAGGGACGCGTTGCGCAGGAGCTGGAACACCGCCGAGCTCGGGTCTTGCTCGCCCACTTGGGTGCTCATCCAAATGAAGTCGCGGAGCACTGCATACAAGTGCTCGCGAATGCCCTCGATCAACTGCCCCTCGACGAAGGCGCGCGCTGGCGCTTGGCTCAGCTCCAAGAGGATGCCGCGCGAAGTGGGCACGAGCATCACCTTGAACGCCGAATAACGGGCGAACAATTCGGCCGGATCGTCGCTATCGCTGCCAGTGTTGAGCACCGCGAGCACGCACTGACGGAAGAGCTGTCGCAGCGCGGGGTCGTCCGCGCTCACGCTCAGGCGATCCAGCTCCGAGCGCGAAAGGATCGGCATGCTGGGCGGCGGGGTGATCGTAGCGTGTTCGATGATCGAGCTCATGCGCTCATCATCGTTCTACTCCGCTGGGTTGTCACCGCGTACCTGCGGCTCACAGCTCGTCCGGCAGCGAACGAGCGCCCGACCGCTACGGATTTACTGCGCCCTCGAGTCGAGAAAGTACGCTGGAAGGCGAGCTCGGAACACTGCTCACCACGCCGCTGTCCGGTGGTTCGCTGCCGGCGGCGGGCGACTTGCCCTTGCCTTGCTCGAGCTCCGCGGCGGCTGGCACACGGTCGCTACTGCCGGAAGCCTCGAGCGCGAGGTTGGTGTTGGTCAAGGTGAGCTTGGCGTCCGCGCCAAAGCCGAGCTCGCGCTGCACGTTTGCCAGCTCCAAGCCGATGGTGATGAAGGCACTGACGTTGGCGGGGAGGGGCGCGATGCTCACCTGCCAAGCGGCACGCAGCGGCGCGAGCGCGCGCTTGGGAAAGCCGGCGCGAATGAAGGCAGCGGCCGCACGGCGATAGTGCAGCGCTGCTACTTCGGGCTGCTTCAGTTTGCGCGCGAGCTCTGCCGTGCGGTGCTGTAACCAGGGTGCCCCGAGCATCAACCCGGATGCCGTCTTGTAGGCTTCGAGCGCTTGCGCCTCTTTGCCTTCGCCCATGAGTTTCTTCGCGACCGCTGTCAGCGTCTCGACTTGGAGCTGCACGGGGTCGATTGATTTTGGAGTCATTTGCATCACGGGCGCCTAATAAGCAGGGACCGTGCCGGGCGCCGCGCGCGGAAGTCTCGATCGTAAACAATGGAAATGACGTGAGTTTATTTTGGAGCGCGGCGAGCCGGTTCGAGTCAAAAGACTGAACTGAGAATCGCGTCGTCTCAAAGCGGGAAGCCGATTAAGACTCGCTGCGTGCGCTGGTCGGCACTCGTGCTTGCGGCAGTTGGCTGCGTTGCCTGCCTCGGGCTGGCTCTGGGCGCACAGCGGGCGCTGTCTCCGCTTCGCCCTTCGCCTGCGTCCGGGTACCACGAAGCGCGCCGCGTGGCGCAGGCGGAGGCGCCGGATCAGGTCTCGGTCGCTCGTGAGCGGCTCGAGCAGTTCGAAGCTGCTCGGCGCCGCGTCAGTGATTTTGCACGCCTGCCGCCGGCGAACCGCAGCCACGGCGCGGACCCGTACGCGCTCGCGCGGCTCGATGCGCAGCACTTGGTGGGCGTGCTGCGCGGCGCCTCGGCGTTGGTCTTGCTCGATGCCGAGCTGCACGAGCTGCAGCGCATCGACGTCCCAGGCTCCGCGCTGGCGCTGACCGTGACCGAAGCAGGACAATGTTGGGTCGCTGGGGAGGCGTCAGCGACGCTGCTGCGGTTCGATTTCGACGGTCATCGCTTGCTCCGCTCGGGGCAGCTGGTAGTTCCAGAAGTCGTGGGCTTTCGTGCGTTGGCGTCGGGGCCCGGGGGAGTCTTGTTCGCGCTCGACGTGCACGATGGAAAGCTGCTCACGCTCGAGCCGTGGCACGCGCGTCCCGTCCGAGAGGTTCGCGCCTTGGGTCATGGTCCGCTGTCCGTGCGGCGCCTGGGATCGCTGTTGATCGTCGATCTGCTGCTGGACCACTCGTTGCTCGTGTATCGATTGAGCGCTCAGGGCAGAATTGTCGAGCAGCGCGCGCGCGTGCGCCACGACGGCCCGATTTGGGGCTTCGACGCGGCGTTGCTGAGTGATGGGCAGTTGCTCTTGGCTGCGGCGGGCGTCGAGGACCACGCGCTCGATCGCGGCGACGGTTCGTTCGGATACATCGATTCGTTCGTATTTGGCTATCTGTTACCGAAGTCCGGAGAGCTGCGCGCGCTGTGGCGGAAAAACGTGTCCGAGCTGGGGGTGGTCACGCCCAAGGCGCCGCTGCTCAGCGTGACAGGCAGCGAAGCACGCCTATTCGTCTCGGGTTATGGCAGCGATCGCGCGCTTCAGCTGTACTTCGAAGCGACGTCGCAGGCCGAGCCCCGGGCTCAGAGCGAGCCCTTCTTTCCTGGGACTGCCTCGGCGCTGCGCCTGCCAACGGGCGAAATCGCCTTCGCCGATCCGTTGCTCGACGCTTGGCTCTTGCGCAAAGCGGCCGGCGAACGCGCTCATCCAGCTGAGCTCGTGCCGGTCACTTCGGCGCAGGCTCCGCTTGCGTCGAGCGAAGAGCGCCTGGGTGAAGCGCTGTTTTTCACCACCCTGATGGCGCCCAGCAACGGAAGCGAAGGCGCGCACAGCCGCTTCAGTTGCGAGACCTGTCATTTCGAAGGCTACGTGGATGGTCGCGTGCATAGCGCGGGTAGGGACGACGTGCGCGTCGTGACCAAGCCGCTGCGCGGCCTATTCAACAATCGACCGCATTTTTCGCGCGCGCTCGACGCCGATCTGGCCACGGTGTCGCATCACGAATTTCGCGTCGCCGGTAAGGGCAATGGTACCGATGCTTGGTTTTCGATCCGTCGTGAGGATTATCCTTGGCTCGCGCAGCTCGGGATGGCCGAGGACGAGCTCGGACCGGAGGCGCTGCGGCGCGCGTTGATGGCGTTCTTGATGGGCTTTTCGCACACCCCCAACCCTCGCGCTGCCGGGCGCGATCGATTCAGCGCCGAGGAGCAGGCTGGGGCGCTACTGTTTCGCGAGCATTGTACGAGTTGCCATGCCGCGCGTCTCGAGAGCGACGTGCCCCAGAGCGCGCTTGCGTTCGAGGCCTGGGCGAGCGCGATCTTTTCGCCCCAGGGCGCGATCGTGTGGGCGAGCGCGGACTACCAAAAGACGGGCGTGACGCCGTACGTGCACGAGTCCGGGACGCGCGTGCCGTCGCTGCGGCGTGCCGCCGCCAAGTGGCCGCACTTCACCAACGGTTCGGCTGACACGCTGCTCGAGGTGGTGAGCCGCGCGCGCTTCGATCGAAATCGCTTCTTCCACGACGGAGCGCCACCCGATGAAGGACTGCGCTCGTTCGCGCGCGATGAAGCGCGCGAGCTCACGGCGTTTTTAGAGCTGCTGTGATGCCGGCAGCGCGTCGCTCACCGGATCGACCGCGGAGATCACCGCCACTTGGATGTCCAAGCGGCGCGCGGAGCTGATCGGCGAGCCGTCGAACTCCACGATGTGGAAGCGGTCGAACACGCGCGTGCCGGTGGTTTTCACCTGCGAGCCGATGATTTGCACGCGCTGTTGGAAGAGCGCTTGAGCCAAGGCCAAAAGTAGCCCCGAGCGATCGCCGGTCTCGACCTCCAACGTGCTGAACACGCCGTCTTGACCCTCGATGAAGCGCACGATGGTCTCCGACGAAGAAGGCGTGGGCGGTGGCCGCACGCTCGGATCGGCGCGGCGCCGATCGAGCTTGCCGTCGAGCAGGCCGATCAGCGTGGTGCGCAGCAGATCGATCTCTTCCTTGCTGACTCGGAGCTTGCGCTGGTGTTCCTTCTCGTGGCGCACCCAGAACACGTCTACGGCTTCGTTCGCGGTCTTTTCGACGCGGCGCGTGTACGCTTCGGCCTCGATGACGTCCAGCCCACACAGCACGAGCGCGGCGCTGATCGTCGCGAGCAAGCCCGGGCGATCGTCCGCCACGACGCACACGGCCGAGCCGGGTACACGACTCGAATTGAAGCTGCCGACGTTGGCCGAAGCAGACTCTCGCTCGCGCGCTATTTTGGTGTGCGCGGCGATGGCAGCGATGTCGAAGTTTCGGCGATAGCTTTCGGGCAATGATGCCGCAAACGCTCGCACCTCGTCGGATTCGTCGGGGGAAGTAGACACGGGCTCAGCCTAGCGCGGGCAAAAGGCCAGCGCCTTTCATTGTTGTTTCGGCTGTGTGTTGCAGCATTACTTGCCCCCGTCTGGCGCCGCCGACCTGGGTGGGGGAAAACCGGGGATTGCCGGGAAACCTGGAGGAAGAGTGCTCGGAAACGCGCTCGGAAAAGTCTTCGGCAGATCCGGAAAAGTACTCGGCAATGGCGGCAAATTGCTCGGCAACGGAAACGGAAACTGGAACGGATTGCGCCCCGCGTCAGCCACTGCGGGCGCGCCAGCGTCCGTGGGGCGCGGCTGCGTCGGGACCGTCGCGGGTGAGATTGTGGGTGTGCTGGGGTGATTGGGGGGCGCCACGATGACGGTCGGGCTCGTCGCGACTTGGGCCCCCGAGCCAGCATCGATCAGCGGGTTGACGGTGGTCTCGGGGATGGGCGGGTCGAGCACCAGCGGGGGCGCGCTCGAATCGGGTTGGTGCTGCTGGTAAAACACGGCTGCCAGCGCCGCACCGCCCAATCCGAGCACGATCAGCAGACTCAAGCCGACCCACAGTCCGGTGCGCGAGCGGCGTTTGCGCGCAGTCGGCGGCGGACCGTAGGCCGCCTGCGCCGGCGGCGGGTAACCGTAGTTCGACGGCGGCAAATTGCCCGGTAAAGCGCTGGCGCGCAGCGCCTCGCGCACGGCTTCGTCCGAGACTTCTTGAGTGCCGCCTTTGTAGGCGAGCATCGCACGATCGCCGTCGGGAGGGAGCGTCTTGGGTATCGTGGGGGCGACCTCGAAAGCCTGCAGTGGCGCCGTGTGCTGCGGTGCGATCGCTGGCGCCGGATGCGGGGCTCCTGCGGGTCCCTCGCTGATCCGGCGCGCGTGATTCGGCGCGCCAGCGAAGGGCGCGAGTGCGGAGCGCATCTCCAGTGCAGAGCCGAAACGCGCTTCGCGATCGGGCCTGAGGGCGCGTTCCACGATCGCCACCAGGGCCTGGTCGAGGCCCGGCTCGAGATCGGCCAGGTGACGCACGTTGCCGGAAACCACGGCCGCGACAATCGCTTCCACGTCGTCGCCGTCAGCCGGGCGTCGCCCGGCCAGCATCTCGAACAGGATCACGCCCAAGGAATACAGATCCGCACGATGATCGACGTTCTCCGCCGCGAACAGCTGCTCGGGCGCCATGTATTCCGGTGTGCCCATGACCACGCCGGCGCGCGTGAGGCCCTTTTGGAATTCGGTGCTGGCGCGCAGCTTGGCGATGCCAAAGTCGATCAATTTGAGCAGCGGGCCGCCCGTCCCGGGCACGATGAACACGTTGTCCGGCTTGAGATCGCGGTGAACCACACCGATGGCGTGCGCCGCTTCGAGCCCAGACAAGATCTGCACCGCGAAATCTACGGCCTGCCCGGGTGGCAGCCTGCCGTGACGGTCCATGGCCTGTTGCAGCGGTTCACCGTGCAAGAGCTCCATCACCAAGTAAGGTGAGCCGTCCGCGGTTTGGTCCACGTCGGTGACGTGGGTCACGTGCGGACTGCGGATGCGCGCGGAAACGCGCGCCTCTTGCAAGAATCGCGAGCCCAGGCCCGCGCGCTTGGCCAGGTCCGAGTGCAGAAATTTGAGCGCTACGTTCGTCTCCAGGAACTCGTGGTGCGCCTCGTACACCGTGCCCATGCCGCCATCGCCGATCAAGCGCACGATCCGATATTTCCCGCCGATGACGTCGCCGACGGCGGGCCTCATTTGCCGACCAGCGCTTTCCCGCGCTCGCGAATGCGCGCAGCCAAAGGCACGAAGCGCTCGTATTCACGGAGGAAAGTCAAGGTCTTCGGATCCGCGCGATCGACGTACAGCGTGCCCAGCAAGTGATCGGTCTCGTGCTGCACGACGACCGCACGGAAGCTCTCCCACACGAAATCGAGCGCGTTGCCGGAACGGTCCAGCGCCTGCACGCGCACCTTACGGGGCCGCGCGACTCGTCCACGCATGCCGGGCACGGACAGACAGCCCTCGTACATTTGAAAGCTATCTTCCTCGCTCAGCTCGCCGCCGCTCGCGACGCTAGCGACCAGAGGCGTGACGATGGGGTTGATCAGTACGGTCAGTGGGATCGGTTCAAATTGTGGGTAGCGCGGGTTCTGGTCGACTTCGATCACGCACAGCTGCAAGGATTCGTAGACCTGCGGCGCGGCGAGCCCGGCGCCGTCCGCGTCGTGCATGGTCTCGATCATGTCGTCGATCAACGTCTGGATAAAAGGCGAGGCGATCTCGTTCGGATCGATCGTGTCTGCCTTCCGGCGCAACACCGGTTCGCCCATCTGCGCAATCTTGCGAATCGCCACGGGGGGATCCTAGTTCAAACTCGCTCCCAGGCTATGGCGGGAGCGCGGCATTTTGGTCTGTCTTCGGGGGATTCTCCCCCGCCCCCCCGAAGTGCCCCCCTTCGGGGATCGCGAAGCGCGTAATTCGTCGGGCCCCCCCCGAGTTTGGGGCCCCGACCCCAAACGGGCACGAAGTGGCTCAAATACAGCGTCGCTCAGCACCGAACCGAGCGTGCGGAGGTCCAAGCTCAGCGGGAATGCCAGGGGATATCGCTCAGTCCCGCGACGTGATTTTCGTAGCGTGCCAGCACGAACAAAAGGTCGCTCAGGCGGTTCAGGTAGATCACGACCTCGGGCCGAATCGTCGACACCCGGCCCGCGCTCAGTGTGCGGCGCTCCGCTCGCCGGCACACCGTGCGCGCTCGATGAAGCTCGGCCGCGCACGCAGAGCCGCCTGGCAGCACGAAATTCTTCAGTGGTTCGAGCGGCGCTTCGCTGCGATCGATCCATGACTCCAGGCGCGCGATGTCGCTCTCGCCCAGCAAGGCCATGCGCAGCTTGTCTTCTTTGCCCGGCATGCAAGCGAGCTCTCCGCCGAGCGTGAACAAGTCACGCTGAATCTGCAGTAGGGACTCGTCGGTCTCGGCCGACGCACCCAGCGCGCGTACGACCCCGAGACACGAGTTCAGCTCGTCGATCGTACCGTAGGCTTCTACGCGCGGATCGTCCTTGCCGACACGGGCACCACCGAACAGCCCGGTCTCACCGGCGTCGCCAGTGCGCGTATAGATCTTCATCCTGACTACGGTAGCCGCTCGTCCGCCGAACTCAAACTCAACCGAGGGCGGCGGAAATCGTGCGGTACGCGTCGTACCAGGTTTGCAGGTCGGCCTGGGCGCCATCGACGATGCTCAACCCGAAACCGGGCGGCACGGTCGCGTTCTCGTTGTGGTTGAAGCGGCGACGCCAGGCGACTTTGCCGACCAAGCGCACGCGACGCTCGCTGCGCGGCGGCGCCATTTCGATCCACACTTCGTCTTCTTCGGGGGGAGCCAACGTGCGCACGTACAGACCGCCCTCGCTGATATTGTAGCTGAAGCCGTAGTCGTCTTTGTCGCGTCCCGCGCCGCGAAACGCGACCGTCGTGCCGTACAGGATGCGCGCGCTGCGGCGGTTGTTGATGGCTCCGCCCTTCAGGTCGTTCGATGCGAACAGGACGTTTTCCGGCGGAGCGAATGCGTCGATCACGCTGACGCCCGGGCTGCCCTCGAGCGCCGCGCGGATGGCCTTCAAATCCCGCGGGTGCGCGCAGACGATGAAGTTTGCCGTGCTGCCGGCCGAGCGCGCCAAGCTGATCGTGGCTGCGTAGTCGTCGGCGAGCTCCGCGTTGAGCACGGCCAGCGCGACCTCCTCGCGTTGCGCGAAGAGCGCGGCGTCTTCCTTGGTGACCGCGAAGGTCACCGAGTAGCCGGCGTTGCGCAGTACGCGTCCGACGACGGTGCGCCGCGTCTTGTCGCTCTCTGCGATCAGTGCCGTGCCACGTGTCGATGCGGGCAGGCTCCCCGCCTCGCGCGGCAGCGTGCGTAAGCGGGTGAGTAGCGGGCGCGTGCTGTTCAACGGCAGCACGTCGTCCGCGCCCCAGCTGAAGGCGTCGCTGAAGTACAGATCGCCGATTTCGGGGGAGAGCGCGATGATCGGTAAACGGGCGTGCTTCGCGCTGCTGCGCGTCTGCACTGCGAGCGACTCGGAGGCTTCGGTGTCGAGCAGCATCGCCATCGCGTCATGCGACTCGAGCCATCGGCCCGCTTCTTCTGGCGATTGCACAGCGTGCAGCGTGAAGGCCGCTTCTTCCGCTGCCATCGACAGGGCCATCTGCTGCTCGCTTCCGAAGCTTCCGAACGAGAGCATTTGCCGAGGTTCCATGAGCGTTCAGAACGGCCATTTTCGACCGTGCTAAAGCCCGCGGATGTCTCGCCTCGGCACGAGTCGGGGGTTCCGCCCCGACTCGATGCCTGTGCTGAAATGTCCTGAAAGCGTTATGCCGAGAAGATCTGCTGAATCTCGCCTTCCATGGCGGAGGGCAGAACCTTGCGCGCCAGCGCCAACTCTTGCACGAGCAGGCTGCGAGCCTGATCGAGTAGACGGCGCTCACCGAAGGACAAGTCCTTGTCGAACTTCAGTCGGTACATGTCGCGAAGGACCTTGGCGATTTCCGACGGGAGACCGCTCTTCAACATTTCAGTGTAGGCGCGGAAGCGGCGATTCCAAGGTTGCAGATCGACGGCGACCTCGGGCGCTTTCAGGATTTCCAAGATGTTTTGGGCCTCCTTCTTTTTCATCACCGGACGCAGGCCAACGCGCGCTGCGGCTTCAGTGGGCACCATCACTTTGAGCCCGCTGTCCTTGATTTTGATTACGTAACAAGTCGTCCTGCGACCGCCTAGGTCGCGATCCTCGAGCTGCTCCACCTCACCGACGCCGTGCGCCGGATGCACTGCCATATCACCAGCTTTGAACGTGTAGCCCTTTACGACTTCTGCTGTATTCACCGACGATTGCCCTCTCGTATGAAAGCAAGGGTGCGACGCCCACCGAGGCGCGCGTACCTTCGCAGCGCCGTAGTCGGCTCCTGCTCACGCATTGTGCGTCAGCGCCAACCACGACGAGAAACCCTCCTGCACTCACGCGAAGGCCGTCCTAGCTTCTACCCGACCGCCGCAGTGCAGCACCGGCCAGTCCTAGCACTGTATCCCGCCTTTGGTCAATCAAGCAGCACTCATCCCTCACACGAGCTTTGCATGAGCTCTTCACGACTCGAATGGAAGGCGCGAGCGAAGCCGCGAGTGCGCCAATTGTGTGACGGTTTACGTTTTGCGCGTTTGCGCGTTGGCACGTTGGGCGCTCGCTGCGAGGACCTGAGTGTATGTCCTACAAGAGCGCACTCGCAGCGCGCTCGTTGGTTGTTCTCGCGCTCAGTGCGGTGCAGCGGGGCGCGCTTTTTCCGGGGCTGATTTGCGCGGCAGATTCAGGATTTGCGACAGGTCTCCCAGCACCGAGGCACGCAATCCGCGGACCAAGGCCGCGAGTTCGAGTTTGACGGATAGTACCAATAAGTCGGGGCTCGCACTCACTTCGGCACTCTCGTTGAGCTCGAACAAGCGCCCTGCCGAACTGCGCGCGAACGTGGTCCAGGCGGCGCTGAGTCGAACTGCCGCAGCGTCAGCCGAGTCTTGCCAGGCGCCCGTGAGGTAGATGGCTGTGGCAACTTTGTCATCGCCGATCGGCTGCGCCGTGATCGCTAGGGCGACGGTGGATTGCAACAGCCCGCCAGCCGCGCGTTGCCACTCATCGGCGAACGGGCCCGGCGCGAACAACACGGCTGCGTTGCTCGAAGCCAGCTCGGGCAACGCCGAGAGTGCCGCGCCGCGCAACGCGGGTGGCGAATGCTTCAAACGTCCCTCGGCATACGCTGCGGCGATTTTCGCCGGCACCGGGTCGCCAACCGAGATCGCCAGTAACCGGTCATCGACGGTCAGCAATGTTTCGGGTGTCTGCCCGATCACGCCCGTGAGGCGAATGAGCCCGGGGTGATGCTCCTTGTTCACCGCTTCAGCGAGTAGTCGCTCGCCGAAGCGCGCGCGTGCGACCGCCGCGGCACCACTCGGTAACTCAGCCACGTACAACGTGGAGTACGGAAAGCTAGCGATGGCAGCTCGCGGGAGGGCTCGTAGATCGACGCCACTCGATTCGGCGAAGGCATCGAAGCGCGCACTCGGAATGATCTGCAAGATCGCGGCTCCGAGCCCCGGCTCACTCAGCACCTGATGCGGCTTGATCAAGAGCAACCAGCGCAGACTGGCCGACGAAATGAAGTCGGTCAGCGGACCGCGATGCAGTGGTTGCACCACCGGCGGCGCCGGGGTCGCTGACTTGCCCGCAGGCGCGGCACAGGCGATCGCCAGCCCCGCCGTCAGCAGCAGCCAACGGATGCACGCGGCCATCGATGTCACAATGGCGGGTTTACGTTCAGTCGTCGGAGTCGTCGTCGCTCTCGTCGCCGCCGGTGATCGGCGTGTGACGACTGGCATTGACGAGCTCTTTCAACTCTTTGCCGACTTTGAAAAACGGTAAACGCTTGGCCGGTACCGGCACGGGCTGCCCTGTACGCGGATTCCGCCCGGCGTAAGGCTTGTAAGGCCGCACCGTGAAGCTGCCGTAGCCGCGGATCTCAATGCCTTCGCCACGTTGCAGCGCTTCGGTCATCGCGTCGAAGACGCAATTGACGACCATCTCTGCTCGGGCCTTGGTCAGCTCCCCTCGGGCGGCAATGGCCTCGATGAGCTCACTTTTGGTCATCTGCTCGCTGCCTCCCTCGGCTCAACAATGCTCCAAGGTTCTGCTCTAACGCCTCAATTGTCAACGCCTTTTCAGGAAGTCAGCTAGCGCGCTAGCGTACGTTGTGTGCTGGAGGCGCGGCCGAGCCGTCTCACCGCTCGCTGCCTACACCCGGCCTTACGGCTCGACCTGGACGTACTCGATATAGTCGAGCACCCCGCCACGCGACGCCTCGACCCGCACCCTGACCGGTCCACCCCCGAGCTGCAGGGGACCCCACTCCACCACCCCGCATCCCCCCTCCGGACCCAGGATGAGGTCCCGACCCGGGTTGAGGTCCTGACCCAGGATGAGGTGGAGGTTGGTTGGGGGGCCGGGGGGGGCGACCCAGCCCAGGCGGAGGAGGTGAGGGGAAGGGTCGACCGGGAGAGGAAGCTCGAGCTCGAGCGCACTGCTCGCGGATGGCGCTGTGGGGTGCAGGCGCAGGCCGCGACCGTTGGAGGCGCACGGCACGAAGTCCGGCTGCGCCCAGCCATTGCCGATCGCGAGCGGCGGCCACTCGGCCTCGGCTTCGAAGCGGGCCCCGGCGCGGGCGGGAAGATAGGGCGTGAGCTCGCCATGAGCTGCGTTCGCGCCGGCCGAGTACGAATAGCGATAGCTTTTCGGGCGACCGAGCTGGTTCCACAGCCACCAATCGTGCGCGTCATGCTCGTAACGCGCGACGACGACGTGCAGATGCGCGTCGAGCTCACCTGGATCGTGGCCCAAGTTGAAACCGTGATCAGTATCGACGAAGACCAGGCCCTGATCGACGCCGGCATGCTCCAGCACTTGGGCTTCGAACATGGGGCGCCCGCCTTCGCGTTCTGCCAGCGCACGATGGGCGAAGCTTGCATGGAGCGCGAAGCCCACGAGCGAGAACGGCAGTGCCACGGCGGTCCACTCGAGTCGTACCAGCGCGATCGCGAGCAGGACGTGCTCGAGTGGCAACAGCTCGGCGAACAGGCGCGTGCCGCCACCCGGGTAACTGCCATCGAAGTAGAAGGGCGCGTAGGCGAGCATGAGGCCGAGGCAGGCGTAGAACAGCACGCGCACCGAGCGGTTATCGCGCATGAGCCAGGCGCCCGCGGGGCAGAGCAGAGCGAGCGGAGCCGCGTTGGCGATGTCGATGCTGTGCACGGCCAGCCGCCGTACGCTCACGCCGAGCGCCTCACGAAAGCCATAGCCGGTCGCCAAACGCGCCCGCACGTACTCGCCGTGCTCGTACAAGCAGCCGATCCCGCGCCCAAAACCATAGCGAAAACAGCCTGGGGGCCCGTCGGCCAAGGCGTAGTAGGCGAGCTGCGTCGAGCTGAAGAAACTGCCCGTGGCCGAGCGCTGGTAGCACAAGAGCAGCAGCACACCGGGCACGAGCCCCACCCCGAACCAGGCCCAGCGTCGGGCGCTGCGCTCGAGCAGACACAGCGCGAGCACGACGCCGAGCGCGCCCGACACGGGCCGCGTCGCGATCAGCCAACCGAGCGCGAGCCCGCTCGCGAGTGCGTCCCAACGCCGAGCACGCAGCGCGCCGAGCGTGCCGGTGCATAGCAGCAGCGCGCACAACCCGTGCGACATGGTGTCGGCGGTGTGGTAGCGAAGCGCTGCGCACAGCAGCGACAAGCCCGCGGCCACACGAGCCACGTCCGTGCGCCCGCTCAGCTCGCGTGCAAGCTCGTAGGTCACGAGCACGATCAACGCGCCCAGCACGGGCCCGACCAGCATCGGCGCGTGCAGCCAAAAGCCCACGGCGAGCACGGCCGCATAGCCCGGAGGAAAGATCACCGATAGCGAATGCGGCGCGCTCGGTAGCAGGAAACGTCCGCCAAATGAGCCGAGCGGCGACGCCACTGGAAACGCGAAATAACCGTGGGCCATGGCCCGCGCTTGCAGGTAGTAGCTGGTGGCGTCGATGATGCGCGGTCCGCCGCGCAAGTAATGAGCGACGTAACCAGCAGACAGGATCGCGGCACTAACGGCCAGCGCCGGCAGGATCAGCCCGGTCTTCGTCGCGGATCCCAACGGGCCTCGAGCGCGCGCGCGGAGCAGCAGCGGCAGCAGTGCCGCGGCCGCGACCAGGGCGGCCCAAGCGACGCCGTCCGGCGGACAGCCGAGCGTCGTATACGGGGAGCTCAAGGAGCGGCTACCGCCCAGACTTGAAACAGCGCGCGTTCCGTGGTGCTGGTCCCGAATTCGAGCTTCACTTCGGGCGCCCCCGGTGGCGGCAGCACGACGCGCGTCTCGACCCAACCATCGTTCGGCGCGAGCTTCACGTGTGCCACGGCTTTGCCGGACGACAGGATGTCGAACTCGACCTTCGCCGTGGGCGCGCTGCGCAGCACCAGTTGGAACGGCTGGTTGGGGGCTAGATGTCGCAGCCGAAACGACTCGCTCACGCCTGGCGGAACGATGCGCGCTGCGTCCCACAGATCTTCGCGTGGCCGAGCGGGGTTGGGCAAAAGCTTCATGAACACGAAGCCGATATGCTTGGCCGAGAGCGCGTAGCCGTGCTCCTTCTCGCTCACCAAGTCGGCTTGGTCGACCGAGTCGAGCAGGTGCTCGCCCGGCTGCAGCGAGTAGGGCACGCCACTGTGGTCGAGCGGCTCCCAGCGTGGCCGATAAAAGACCTTGCTCGCGCCGCCGCAGATCACATTGCCGCGCACTGGCACCTCGGCCAAGCGTGTCCCGAACCAGAGCGGGAAGTCCGACCACCAGCCCGGGTAGATGGCCAACAAGTCCGGCCGCTCGGCGGAGGGGATGCGCTCGATTAGCTCCACCGCTGCCGCGATGTTGGTGCGTGTCGCGCGCGCAAAGGGTAGCCCGCGAAAGCCGCCCAGACCGATCACATCCAAGGCTGGCACGTCCGAGGCGTACGGGATGGCGCCCGCATCACCGACCAAAACGCGCTTCGAGCGCAACGCGGCATCGTGGCGGATGAGCGCGCCAGCCGTCAGGTGCTGGTCCAGAATGTTGCGCGAGGCGCGCCCAAAGAACCAGAGCTGCTCGCGAAATCGCGGCGCTTGGTGATACACGAAGCAGCCTGCGGCGAACACCGCAGCTGCGGCGAGTGCCCCGTTTCGTAGCCCTCGCGAGCGCCAAGCGTGCGTGAGCAGCACGGCCACGCCGAGCGTGGAGGCGAGTAGCAGCCAAGCCACTGCGGGCATGGTGTAGCGCTCGTTCTGCCAACGAACCTGGCCGTTCAGGGCGACGATCATCATCCAACTGATCACGCTCAGCCAAAGCACGAGCGCGACGCGCCGAGTGCTCGAGAAAAAGACAGGCACCGCCGCCAGCAGCCAGGCAAGCCAGCCATACACGGGCGCATCGGAAAAGTGGTACTGCGTGACGCGCAGCACCTGGTACTTGAAGTGAAACAGCCAAGCGTCCCAGACCGCCTGCGGCGTGAAGAACGGGTGGTTCATCTCCAACTTGACCAATGCGCCTGCCGCCGTCGATTCACCGGTCAGGATGCGATTGGCGACGCCGTGAGCGAGCAACACGCACAGCGCGGGCGCGCCCGCTAGCACGAGCAGCTTCGAGATTTCCCGGAAGCCACGCGCCCGCGCGAGCCAAATTGCCGAGCCGGCCAGGACGAGCAACGCAGCGGCGCCCTCGGGCCTGGTGGCCACGACGCTGGCACCCCACGCGCCGAGCAGGGCCGTGGGCTTGGACAGGCTCGCTCCGGGTTTCGCAGCCAGCAGCGATAGATCGTCCCAGGCGATCACGGTGCCGCTCCACAGCGCCAAAAACAGCGCGACCTCCATGCCGCTGAACAACGACCAATCGAGCGCGCCCACGCACAGCACGCCTGGGGGCAACAAATAGCTCGCCGCGCGCGGCAGCCCCCGGCACAGCCGTCGCGCGGCGACCAGCAGCGAAAATACGCTGACGCAGGCGACGATCGCCGCCCAGGCCATCAGATCGAGCTTGCGGAAGCCGAGCAGGTAGCCGACTGCCAGCACGAACGGGTACAGGAGGCTCGTGCCGCCGCTCGAGTAGCCTGCGCCCTCGGACCATTGAAACGGCTTGCCACGCGCGGTTTCGCGCGCGAAATCGAAATGAATGAACACGTCGTCGAGCGGTGCCGACCAGGTGCCGAGCACGCGCTCTTTGGCGAGCATCGGATACACGTCGGGGCGCGCCCAAGCATAGGCGTGCAGAGTCTGCAGTTTCAGCGAAGCGTAGAATTTGCAAGCCACGAACAGCGTGCAAGCGCCCGCGAACAGCAAATACAAGATGGGCTCGAAGCGCGCGAAGCGCGTGCTTTCGTCGGGCGCGCGTTCGCGTTGGGGGCTGCGAGCGAAGCGCTCGGGGGAATTTTCGATTTCGGCCATAGGCGCCGCGCGCCATTTACCATCGCCCGGGCCAGAGTTAGCCGAGTTCCGATTTCCGCGCGGTTTCTCCCGAAGAAACTGCTGTGTTTGGCCAATAAATTGCGCAAGTCCCGAACGTCGGCAGTCCGGCAGCGCTGCTCGGCGAACGTTTCGCGGCCTCCGCGATCTGGCAAAGCCCGCGTTCGCCTACGGGTTTTCGCGCTTGGAGCTTGCGGGAGCGGCGTGGAGGCGCTCTACTACACGGGGCGCCTCGTAAGCGGGCTCGAGTTCGAAACGGATATGCGTTGGTTCGTTGAAGTGTCCCGCGTAGGGGAGAACGGTGTCGCGGACGAATACTGCGTCGAAGCGAAGCAATGGCAGGCCGCGTTGCAAGAAGCTCGCAAGCTTCGCGGAGACACCGGTGCGCTCTCCAAATTCTCGATTGAGTTGCTCGACCGTGGTTACCGCGCCGTGGATCCTGCGCTCAAGCTTCGCTACCTGATCAACGAGGCCCCGCCCGACTCGACGCTCACCGACAGCGAGGAGGCAGCCAAGAAGAACGACGCCCGGAACGAGGCGGCGAGCAAGCATCGCAGCGCCGAATCGCTGGCGCCGAGCGCGTACGCCACCTCACTTGCGCCGACGCCGTTCACCACCTCGCTCGCCCCCCCGGGGACGTCGGGCTCGAGCCTCGTGCCGCGTCCCACCTCGCACGCCGCGCCCCGCCCCAACTCAGTGACGCCTCCGCGCGTGACACCTGTCGAAGCCACCCGCATGTCCGAGCCGGCGCGCGTGTCCGAAGCGGCGCGCATGTCCGAGCCGGCGCGCATGTCCGAGCCGGCGCGCATGTCCGAGCCGGCGCGCGTGTCCGAAGCCGCGCGCGTGTCGCAACTCGTCGTGCCGCACGATCCCGTCCCGCGCGCGCCGCTGGTGCCGGGTAATCTCGGTCTACCGCCGCAGCCGTTCGCGCCGCGCGTGCCGCTGTTCGAGCTCGTGCGTCAACGCGCCGAAGAACCGCGTCCGGACAGCCCGATCACCTATCGAGAGTTCGCGTACGCCGTGGAACCGGGCAGAACGCGCGCCGAAATCGAGGCACTCCTGCAGGATCGCTACCAGGCAACGCGCGCCGCGATCGAAGACCGCCCGCCAGGGAAGTTCGTGCAGTTGGCCGTTTTCGATCACGTCTTCAAGCGTCGGCCCGAGCGTCCACCGCTCGCGACCTTCGCCTGGAAGGACTGGCGCGGCGAGCCCGTGTTGGCCTTCCCAGGCTTCGGCGAGGAACCGATGGGGCCGCTGTCGCGGGTGCCGCCAGCGCCGGAATCCATGCCGCCGCCCTCGAACGGAGTGGCTGCGAGCGCTCTGCCGCACGCGCGCAGCCTGGCCGCACTGCTGCCGCCGCCGTCCAGCGCGCCCGCGTCGACCGAGGCAGCAAAGGGGCCCATCTCGATTGTGCCCATGGCGCCGGTCGTGATTACGTCGGCGCCTCCGCCGCCCGCGTCGGTTGCCCCACCGCCCGCGCCGGTCCCCGCCGCGGCGGTCGAAGCCGAAGCTCCGATCGCGGAAGCTGCGCCCGCGACTGCAATCGACGCGGAAATTCCGATTGAGGAAGCCGCGCCCGCTCGCGCGCTCGAAGCGACCGCCCCGGTCGAGGAAGCCGCGTCCGCGCCGGCCTCCGATCTGGAAATTCCAATCGAGGAAGCCGCGTCCGCGCCGGCCTCCGATCTGGAAATTCCAATCGAGGATGGTGCACCCGCGCCGGCCTCCGATCTGGAAATTCCGATCGAGGATGGTGCACCCGCGCCGGCCTTCGCGGCGATTTCGGCCGACCAAGCCGCGCCCGCGCCGGTCGCTGCCGCGATTTCAATCGAAGCGGCACCTGCGCCGGCCTTCGCGGCGATTCCGGGCGAGCCAGCCGCAGCCGCGCCGCCGCTCGAAGCGCCCGTTTCGATCACGGAAGGTGGGCGGGCACCGCTGGTCGAATCACCCATTCCGAGTGAGCCAGCAACGGTCGCGCAAGGCTTCGAGCTCACGTTCGAGTCTCAGCCGGGCGGGCAACCGCTGAGCGCACCTGCGGCCTCGAGCCCTGCTGCCTCCGAGCGAGCCTCTCGCCCGCGCATCGCGTCCGAGAGTCGTCGTCGCGCCGGCGAAGATCTGATCGGTGAGCTGTTCGAGATCATGCACGAGCTGCACTTCGCGCGCGACGTCGCGGAGGGCTCGCAGTTCGTGCTCTCCGTGCTCGACGAGCTCTTACCCTGTGAGGGCGTGCTGATCCACGTCTTCGACATCAATACCGGCCATTTCGTGGTGGTGCGCGCGAAGGGTCCGAACGACACTGCCGTGCTCTTGCAGCGGATGTCCGACCAGGATCCACTCGTACGCTCGGTGATGCGCAGCTCGCACGCCCTATCCGTGAAGAACGCCGCGAGTGACCCGCGTTTCACGGGCTCACGCTGGCAGGCGCTGGGCGTGGTCCCGCGCGCCGCCTTGTGTGGCGGCGTGCAACTCAGCGGGCGTTACCTGGGCCTGATCGAAGTCGCCAACCCGCACGGCGACGTCCCGTTCCACCAGAGCGAGCTGAACGCGCTGGATTACATCTGCGAACAGTTCGCGGCGTTCCTGAGCAAGAAGCCGATCGTTTTGAGCGCAGACGTAGTCCTTTCGCGCGTGTAACGCGCATCGGCCCCGCGTCTCGGCTACTCTTTCTCCGTCATGGCGGACCGACCTCGACGCGAGCGCTTGCTCACGTTCCTCTTACTCCCGGTGATCGTGCTGGCAGTCTTGGTCTTGGCCGGCGTGATGTTCCGCTCCAGCTTTCAGCTCGAGAAGCTGCGCGAGCAATCGGTGATCGAGGCCACGCTACTGCTCGCCAACGAAAAGGCCGATCGCTTGGACAAGCGCATCATCGAGCAGGACAACGTGGTCCGCTCCGTGATCGACGTGCGCGAACGCGAAGGCTTCGGCGCGAAATGGCTGGAGTCTGCGGCGCTCCAGACGCCCACGGTGCGTGCGGTGCTGCTGCTCGATCTGAGCTCGCCACAGCGCGACGTGGTGGCCGTCGCTTCGCGCGCCCCGGGGCCCGAGCACGAGCGTTTCACGCACTTGTTGGTGCACGCCATGCTGCCCGAGATGAAGCTCGAACGCGTTCCAGTCGAGGAGCTTCGGCACATCCACAAGAGCGTGCGCGGGCAAGCCTATCTGCTCAGCCACTGGGAGCAGATGCATGGCGGCCGACACTACTTGATCGTGGTCTGGCACGACGTTCCGCGCATCGTGCACGACGTGTTCCCGGCCTTGTATGCGGACGCGCAGCAGAGCCGCGTCAACGTGGTCGACGGTGAAGGTCGCATCGTGTTCGGACCGCCACTGAGCCGCGGCGGGCTCACTCTCGGACGACCCTTCGAGACCACGCTCTACAAATGGACGCTGAACGTGACCATGACCTCGGCCGAGGAGCTGGTGGCGGCGGTGGCACGGCGCCGCGTGCTGGAGATGGTGCTGGTGGGCCTTTCGGGCATGGTCGTGATCGCGGGCCTGTTCGTGATTTTGGTGGCTGCCGAACGCGAGCGGAAGCTGTCCAATCTGAAGAGCGATTTCGTGGCCAACGTGTCGCACGAACTGAAGACGCCGCTCTCGTTGGTGCGCATGTTCGGCGAGCTACTGCAGAGCGGTCGCGTGGAAAATGACGAAAAACGCCGTCAATATTTGCAGATCATCGTCAGCGAGAGCGAGCGGTTGGGCGCACTGATCGAGAACGTGCTCGACTTCGCCAAGGTCGAGCGCGGTAAGGCCGCCTACGAATTCAACTCCGGACGCGTGGGCGAGGTCGTATCGCGTGCGGTCGAAGCTTGCCGCGTGCGCGCCGAACGTGAGCAGTTGGCGCTCGAGCTCAGCATTGCCGATGGCCTGCCACTCGTCGACTTGGACGAGCGCGCAATCGAGATCGCCGTCATCAACCTGGTCGACAACGCGCTCAAGTATGCGCCGGATGGCGAGCTCGTCGCGATCGCCGTGCGTCAGCACGGCGGCAAGATCGAGATCCGCGTCAGCGATCAGGGCTCGGGCATCCCTCCGGAAGATCGCCGCCGGATCTTCGAACGCTTCGTGCGCGGCAAGACTGCGTTCGGCAAACAAGTGCGCGGCAGCGGCATCGGCCTGGCGTTGGTCAAACACATCGCCGAAGCGCACGGTGGCGAGGTGTGGGTGGAAGATGCGTCCCCGCACGGCAGCTGCTTCGTGCTCACGCTTTCGCCTACTCCGAGACCTCTCCCTCGTCCGTCGCGGACTGCATTTTGAGCAGCTCCTTGTCGCTCAAGTAGATGGAATTGCCCGCAGGATTCGCGGCGGGGGCCGGGCGCGCGCCGGGCGTTTCAGCGGCTTTACTGGCCTCCTCGACTTCGCCCGGATCGACCGCTACGCTCGCATCTTCGGCGCTGCCCGGGGGCGTCAGTGCAGACACGGCGGGCGCGGGCTCGCTCGCCGCGGCGGCGGCGCCTGGCAAGGCGGCCGGCAACGCAATCGCGTCCAATAGCGGGTTGTACTTGGCGACGACCAGCAAAAATTGCTCGCGCTGATCTTTGTTCAGCACGCGCATGCCGTCGAGGTTCAGCGTTTCGGCGTCGAAAAACTTGCCGTCGCGCTGCGCACTGAAATGCAAATGCGGCCCCGTCGAGCGACCCGTCGAACCGACGTAGCCGATGGTCTGCAGGCGCTTCACCTTGTCGCCGACCTTGATGCCGGCGACGTAACGCGAGAGGTGTGCGTAGCCGGTCTCGATACCATTGCCGTGCATCACCTTGAGCAAGTTGCCCGCAGCTCCGCCCGGCCCAATGTAACTCACCGTGCCGGGCGCCGCCGCGCCCACGGGCGTGCCCATCGCTGCGCCGATGTCGGTGCCCATGTGCGGCATGATCTTGTGCAAGATCGGATGCATGCGCCGGGGATTGAAGGCCGAAGTGATGGCCGCACCGGGGATTGGCTTGCGCCAGCCGCCCTCGTACGGACTTTTCCCGCTCGCGTCGTAGTAGCCGCGCAAATTCGGATCGTCGAAATAGTACACGCGCAGCGGCTCGCGCTTCGGATTCGCGGACACGACCTCGACGGCTTCGATGCCCGTGTAGCGCGCGAATTCGCCCAGCACCGTGACCTCTTGCCCGATCACGCGCAGGCGATCGCCGCGCTCCAGCTCATCCATCGACAGATGTCCCTGCAGCGAAAGCGCCACGACGTGCCCGAGCCCGGTGTCGAAGCCCGCGCGTTCCGCCGAGGAATCGAAGCTCTTGCCATCGTAGACCAGCGCGCCCGTAACCTGATTGCGTTCCACCTTGAGGTCGAGCTTGCTGCCTTTCAGGAGCCCGTCGTCGCCCTCGCGCGCTTGGTAGATCTCTTCGGGGCCGACCGTGTATTCGAACGCTTTGAGGCGCGACGAGCCGCGCTCGAGCAGCGCGCTGAAGCGATCCGCTTTATTGCACTTGTCGAAATCTCGCACGCCCTTCATCGCGGTCAGCACGCGATAGGCTTCTTTTTCCGGCACGCCGGCGCCGCTGAGCGCCTTGATGAAAGGATCGCTCCCGACCGTGCCCGAGCTCGTGCGCAGGTTCGGATCGCCCTTGCTGTCGGCGATCCGCCACGGGCCGGGCAGCTTCTGCCGCGCGCGTTTCGGCACCGGAGGCGCGCTCTCGATCGGAGCCGAAGAGCCAGCGCCGGAAGGCAGCGCGCTACTCGCAGCTTTGGTCAGTGGTGCGTTCTTCTGTCGATCGAGGTTGATCAGCAACGCGACCAACGTGAGAACGGTGGCGATGCCCATCAGCGTGCCGAACACTGCGATCAGTGTCGGTGACAGTTGCTGCCCGAGGCGCGGCGGCAAAGGCGCCGAGGGAGCTCGCCCCGCGGAGCCGCCCAGGGCCTCGAGCTCGTCTTCGGGCGCCGCAGGTTCTTGCGGCCGCCCAACCTCGTCGAGCCCGCCGTTTACCGGGCCGTCCGCCGCGGAGTCCGGCCGGAGGGCATGGGCGCGGGCCAAGAGCCGCTCGCGCGCGCTCTCCACGCGGGGGTCGTTCGGCGCGTGCGCAGACGGGTCCGCCGCCGCCTGGTTGGCGGATTCTTCCGACGCTAATTGAAGATCGGGTTCGGGATCTCCGTCGTCGCGTACTGAAGGATCCACGACACGGCCTACGTGGCGCGATCCCCCGGCTCCCGGAGAAGAGGGCACGAACGCGGGGTAGCAGTGGACGCCCAGCGGGGCAAGCGAAGCGAACCGACCCGGCTCAGAATCCAGCACGATAATCGCTACTTGAAAAATACTTCCCGCGGCGGAACCCGGGCCACGCGGATCCCGCCAGGGAGGTCCTGAGCCGGCCCCCTCGCGGGGCTTTCGCACACGGGGGCTTTTGAAACAGACTGTAAGTCATGGACGACCATCTGAAGCAGCTGCTGCTCCTCGGGCGCGAGCACTATCAGAAGCGCGAGTTCGACAAGGCCGAATACTTGTTGAAGCAAGTCGTCCAGCAAACCGATCGCTTCGCCGATGTGTTCGACATGCTGGGAGTGATCGCCCATGCCCAGGGTGATTTCGAGCAAGCAGAGCTCAACTTCGAGAAGGCCGTGGGCCTGAATCCGAACTACACGGAAGCTCAGCTCAACTTGATGGTCACTTACAACGACCTCGGCAAATACGACTCGGCGCGCGAGGTCTACGCGCGCATTCGCGGTCGCACGGGGGTCGGTGAGGGGCCAACGGATCCGTTCGCGATGGGTAAGATCGCCAACATGCATGCCGAGACCAGCCAGGCGTATCAAGACGCGGGCATGCCAGCGGAGGCGGTGGGCGAGCTCGAACGCGCGGTTGCGCTGTGCCCGTCGTTCGCCGATCTGCGCACGCGTCTGGCCACGCTGTATCGCGACATGGGTCAGAAGGAACGCGCGCGCGAGCAGCTCGAGATCGCCAAGCAGTACAATCCGAACTATGTGCAGGCGCGCGTGCTGCTGGGCGTGGCGCTGTTGTCCGCCGGTGAGCACTCAGCTGCGATCGATGAGTTTCAAGCGGTGATCGAGCGCGACGCCGAGCACAAGAGCGCGCAAATGTACCTGAAAATCGCCCAAACCCAGCAGCGCAACTCGGTCTATCCTCCCGCTTGATGTTCCAGCGCTCCGGTCGGCTGAGTCTGCTCTTGCTAGTCTTGCTTGGCGTTGCCAGCGCCTGCGGCGACGTGGCAAAGGAGCGGCAGGTCTCGCCCGCAGCCAACGCCGGTTCGGCTGCCGTGGTCGATGCTGGCGTGGATGCTCCGCTCGAGGAAACCGAGCCCGTGCCCATCGGCGATGCTTCGAGCGCTGATGATGCTGGAGCTGCCGACTCCTGTCCGAGCGAGGCGGTCTTCTGCTGCGACAGTTGGACGGGGAGGCGATCGGCGCCAACTTGCGTCGCTGGCTTCAGCGATTGCGGAAGGCACCTCGACATGCAAGTCGTCGACAGCGAGTGCCTGCGGACACCGGACGTGTGCCACGTCGAATCGACGCAGGAGCTAGACGGCAAAGCGTGCTCGTCCGCGGGGCTGCTCTGCCCCTTTGGTCGCGGTTGCTCGTCGTGTCGTTGCGAGTGTCAGGTGAGCACGCTGCTGTGGCGGTGCGAGTGCACCGCGTGTTGAGTGACGATGCGCGCGTTGCGCCGTAATTGGGCTCGAATTTGGCGTCGTTTGCGCGGCGAGCGGCAGTCGCCTGCGCGCGTCGCGCTGGCTGTCGGGCTTGGGCTGTTCATCGGTTCTTTGCCCGTGTACGGCCTGCACTTCGTGCTGTGCGTGCTGGTCTGCCTGCCGCTCGGCTTGGATCTGTTATTGGCCTACCTGGTGGCCAACATCTCCAATCCGCTGGTCGCGCCGTTCTTGATCACCTTGGAGGTCGAGATCGGATCGCTCGTGAGCACTGGCCGTCACGCGGGCTTCAGCTTGGAGCGCGCCAGGCAGACTGGGATCCTGGGGTTCGCCTTCCAGGCGGCGCTCGGCAGCATTTTCGTCGGTGCTGGGCTGGGGGCGCTCGGCAGCGCCATCGCTTACCTGATTGCGCGCAAACGACGCGCGAGCGCGGCCGCAACCGCTACCAGCGAGAGCGACGCCGAGGATGAGATCGACGCCGCGATGCAGCGCACCATTCAGCGCTATCGCACGGCGGCGACCGGCGATCGCATTTACGTGGCCATGAAGCTGCATACCGATCCGCTGACTCGACTGCTTTCGGAGCTTTCGGGAAGCTTTGGACGCGTGCTCGACGCGGCCGCCGGCCGTGGTCAATTTGGCCTATTTTTATGGGAGCTCGGCCGCTGTCGCGAGCTCTTTGGCTTCGACTCGGACGCGCGCAAAGTGGCCGTCGCCGAGCGCGCAGCCGCCGCTGACGGGCAGTTCGAGACGCTCGATTTGCTCGAGCTGGGCGAACGCGAAGTGGACACGCTGCTGCTGATCGACGTCTTGCACTACTTGACGCTGCCCGAGCAAGACGAGCTCCTGCGGCGCGCCTGTCGCTGCGTGCCGCAGGGGCGGATCGTGATCCGAGAGCTCGACGCAGGCAATGCCGCGCGCAGCCTCGTCACGCGCGGCTTCGAATGGATTGCCAAGGTCATCGGTTACAATCGCGGTCGCGCCGGGCGTCACTATCGGCCCGCGCGTGAAATCGTGGCTCAGCTGAGCGGTGCGGGTTTTTCGTGCGAGGTGCTCGGTGCTTCCGAGGGTACGCCGTTCGCCAACGTGCTGATCGTCGCCGGCCGCAACGCGGGAGCTTCGTAGCCGAAGACCTCGGCGAAAATCGGCAGTGCGCGTTGTGCAGCGCTCTCGACGCTCGCTGCCTCGCCCGTCAGTGACAGGACCGTGCCCACGCCGAACTCTTGAATCCCGCACGGCACGATCAAGCGAAACAGGGCTAAATCAGTGCTCAGATTGAAGGCGAAGCCATGCATCGTCACCCAACGCGAGATACGCACACCGATCGCGCCGAGCTTGACCGGGGTGCGCGCGGCTTGCTCACCGGGCCAGCTACCAGGGTCGGCAAGGTCAGCCCAAAGGCCGATGTATTTTTCGATCACGCCGCTGTCGATGCCATAGCTGCGGGCCAGACCCATCATCACGCGATTCAAGTCTTTGACGTAGCGCCGCACGTCCATGCGGTCCGGGTGCAAATCCAAAATCGGATAACAGACGAGCTGCCCCGGCGCGTGCAAGGTCATGTCCCCGCCGCGGCCGGTCGAGACCAAGGCGATGCCCGCCTCGGCCAGCGCAGCCTCGGAGGTCAATAGATGTTCGGGCGTTGCCCCTCGGCCGAGGGTGATCGTCGGCTCATGCTCGACGAACAAGACCGTGTCGGCGATGCGCCCGGCCTTGCGCGCCTCTTGCAGCTCGTGCTGCAGCACATGCACCGGCTCGTACGCTGCGCGTCCCAGCCAAAATGCGCGCAACTCCCGCTTGCTACTCATTCCGGAACCTTGGCGCCAGAATCGACTAGCTCGCTGCGTAGGTTGTCGATCTGCTCGGTGAAAATATTGGCCACGTCGGGATCGAACTGAGAGCCGGAGCAGCGCAAAATCTCGTTCACCGTGACCTCGTGCGGCAAGGCGCGGCGATACGCGCGATCGCTGGTCATGGCATCGTAGGTGTCGGCGACCGCGATGATGCGTGCGATCAGCGGAATGTCGTTGCGCGCGAGCCCGAGTGGGTAACCGCGGCCGTCCCAGCGCTCGTGGTGCAAGTGCACGCCCGGAATTACCGGTTGCAGGAACTTGATCGGATCCAAGATCTCGCGCCCGTACGTCGGATGGCGCTTGAACACCTCGTACTCTTGAGGCGTGAGCTTGCCGGTCTTGTTCAAGTTCATGACGCAGCCGATCTTGCCGATGTCGTGCATCAACGCGGAGTGACGCACGTGCTCGATTTGCACGTCGTCCAGGCCCAACCAGCGTGCCAGGTTCACGGCGTAGCGTGCCACGCGCTCCGAGTGACCGGAGGTGTAGCGATCCATCTTGTCGATGGTGCGTGCAAGGCTAGTGATCGTCTGCTGAAACGTGGCTTGCAGATCTTCGTACAAGCGCGCATTTTCGATGGCGGCCGCTGCGCGCGAGGCGATGATGCTGAGCAACTTGCGCTGGCCTTCGTCGAAGCGCTTGCTGGCCGTGAGCGACACCACCGCGATCCAGCCCAGCAGGCGGTCGCGCATTTTGAGCGCGATGATGGTGATGCTCTGCACCTGGCGCGAGGGATGGGTTTCGAACAACTCGCGCGCGCGCGCGCCATGCTCGACCAACGAGCTTTCCTGTTTGAGCCGCTCGACGATAACTTGTGGGCTCAGTCCCCCGACCTCTTCGCCTTCCGGGAAGGCGGCGGCCAAGCTGACGTTGCGCGGAAAGAACGCGCCCTCGCCGTTGTCGAGCCAAGTCATCACCATGTCCGCGCGGATCTCGTTCAAGCCGCTATCGGCGACGGTGGCGATCACTTCATCGAGTGACAAGCTGGCGGTGATGGCTTCGCTCACCTTGTACAGCGAGAGCGCCTCGCGCAGCCGCAGGTTCTCCGCAGACAGCCGGCGCTTCTCCAGCCCACGCTGCACGATGTGCACGATTTCTTCGACCTTGAAGGGCTTCAAGATGTAGTCGTACGCGCCGCGCTTCATGGCATCGATGGCGGTCTCGACCGTGCCGAAGCCGGTCATGATCACCGTCAGCGTGTCGGGATGGGTACGGGCCACCTCGCGCAATAGGTCGAGCCCGCCCATCTTGGGCATTTTGAGGTCACTGATGACCATGTCGTAACGAGCGCGCTCGAGCTCGTTGGTCGCGCTCACGCCGTCTTCGGCCGTGCGCACGATGTAGCCCTCCATGCCGAGGAAGTCGGCGATGATGTCGCGGATGAATTTCTCGTCATCGACGACGAGCACCCGCGGGCGATCTTCGGGGTAACTCGAGTCGGACTCGGCCATCCTGGATGGGTTCTTTTCGGTGGAGCTCAGAATAGCAGAGTACCCTTTCAATCGCGCACCGTGCACCGCCCGTGATCGCACGCTGGCGACGCATACGGAAGGCTCAGAAATCAGCTGGCGACAGTTTTTTCCGTCACTGGCAGCTAGCTGCGTTGGCTGAGCAGCCCGCCCAGCGCTCGCCGGCGCGGCTCCGGGTCGTGGCTCTTCAGATAGGACAAATTCAAGCAATTGATCAGGGCGTGGGCCGCGATCGGCCCGACGAGCGAGCCCGTCAGCTGGAAGATCGCCCCGAAGGCGAGGCCCATGACGGTGGCCCAGCTGATCCATGCCCAGCGACTCGGACCGCGCAGTTGGGCGTGCACGATGCCAAAGGCAGCTGCCTGCAGCCACAGACCGAGCCACGGTTCCAAGATGCCTCGGAACCAAAGCTCCTCACCGAGCGCGCTGAAGGCCGCGACCGCGACGATGCCCGCCGTCGTGAGGTCCCGCGCGACCGGGCGCAGCTCGCGATGTAGCGTTCTGGCCCAGGCGTAGCGCGTCACGAAAACGCGCGTACTGAACGCCACCAGCCCACCGAGTGCCAGCCCGATCACCAAGCTATAGGCGTGGCCGAGCGCAGGCGGCAGAACCAACCAGGGTTCGCTGTAGCTGAACGGCGATGTGCCGCGCCACAACAGGGCAACCGCAACCGCGCTCGCGCTGGCGGCGAGATAGGCGATTGCGACTCTGCCCCAGCGAAGCATTGCGTGCTTCGGAATATGGCACGGCCGCGCCGCGCTCGCACCTGCGCGATTCGCGCCGATTGCTTGCCGCTTGCGCGAAACGAAGCCGGAACGTGCAAAAGACGTCACGCAGCTTGGCGACGGTTTGGCGAAAGCTAGTGATGTGCTGCCGCGCCGGAGTTTGTTAGAGTCCGGCGCGCGTGGGAGAGAGCAAGGAATCGCCGGAAGTACTGGAGCGGTTTTCGTCAGCCCTGGGGCTGGTGGATATCATTGCGCGTCAAATCTTGCGCACGCTCGGCGGTGCGGGCGACTTCGAGGAGCTGCTCAGCTTCGGGCGCGAAGGCTTGTGGGATGCTGCACGTCGTTTCGACGATTCGCGTGGCGTCCCATTCCGTGGTTACGCGAATTTCCGCGTCCGCGGCGCGATCATCGATGGGGTGCGTTCATCGGCGCGGCTTTCACGCCGAACCCATGAGCGCCTGAACGGCTTGCAAGCCGCGGCGCGCATCAGCGAGGGCGCGTTCGAAGACGTTTCGGTCCCGCGCCCACCCGGCTCCGGCCCCGCCGAAGCCGAGCTCGCGTTGGCCGAGCACTTGGCGGCGATGGCGACCGCCATGGCCGCCGGCCTGATCGCGCCCACCGCCCACGGCGAGTCCGGTGAGCGCACCCTGGTCGATCTCAGCGACAACCCGGAGCAGGTCTATGGCCAGGCCCAACTGCTCGCCCTGATTCGCACGGCGATCGCGGAATTGCCGCACGAAGAAGCCGAGCTCGTGCGCCGGCACTACCTCGAGGGAGCCCGCTTCGACCACGTGGCCGAGGAGCTTGGCCTGAGCAAGTCCTGGGCAAGCCGCCTTCATACCCGCGCCCTGACCCGTCTCTCCAAACGCCTGCGCGCCCTCGCCGAGTAAAAACTCCAGGCCCGCGATCCGTCCGTCCCCTCATCCTGGGTCGGGGACCTCATCCTGGGTCGGGGATGGGCGGTCGGGTGGTCGGCCTGTGGCGCAAGCCCGGGATGAGCTCGCTTGGTGCGCGTGGGGATGGAGCTCGAGAAAGCGCGCAACCGGTGCGCTTTTTGACCGACGTGGGGGGGATGGCAATTTCCGGCGTTCGCGGTGAGGGGACGGTATTCGAACGGCGTGCGGCAGTGCCGGCTTTGCCGGCGGCAGCGCAGGCCCCTGACGGCGAGGGGAAGGGGGAAGGGGTGTTTGCGCGGGCGATGCGGGGGCTGGGCCGGGAGATCGATCTGGGGGAGGCGCGGACAGCGCGGGCTTCGCAGTTGCACAGCTACGACACGGCGACGCTGATCGCGCTGCAGGTGGGCATTTATCGGTACACGGAAGCCGTGGATTTGGCCTCGAAAATTGTCGATCGTGCGACCAATGCGGTGCGTACGGTGCTGCAGGGCGGCGGACACTAGGGCTGCGTGTTACGCTCGCGCGGCGTTATGTCTGCGGAGCGTGTGCTGATCGCCATGAGTGGTGGCGTCGATTCGTCGGTCGCCGCGGCGCGGCTGTGTGCTCAGGGCTATGACGTCGTGGGCGTCACGTTGCACCTGTGGGACTACCCGGACGACGGCTCCGTGAAGAGTCGCTGCTGTGCGCCGGAGGATGTGCACGATGCGCGCCGGGTGGCGGATTTGTTGGGCATTCCGCACTATGCCTTCGATCGGCGGGAGCTTTTTCAGCGCGAGGTCGTGGCGCCGTTCGTGGAGTCGTACCTGGAGGGCGAGACGCCGAGTCCTTGTGTGCGCTGTAACCGCGGGGTGAAGATCCGTGAGTTGTTTCAGCTCGCGGATCGCCTGAGCGCCGCGCGTGTGGCAACCGGGCATTACGCGCGCGTGCTGGCGAACGGCACGAATTTCGAGCTGCATCGCGGGCGTGATCACGGCAAAGATCAGAGCTATTTCTTGCATATGCTCGGGCAAGACGCGCTCTCGCGCTTGATCTTTCCGTTGGGCGATAGTGACAAACCGGAAATTCGCGCCGAGGCTCTGCGGCTCGACTTGCCCGGGGCGCAGAAGGGCGAAAGTCAGGAATTGTGCTTCGTGCCGACGGGACGTTACGACGCATTCGTGGCCGAACGAGCACCTGAGCGCGTGCGGCCTGGGCCGATCGTCGACGAGCAGGGGCAGCGCGTGGGCGAGCACGACGGCGTATTCCGGTTCACGCTCGGACAGCGCAAGAACTTGGGCGTGGCTCTGGGACAGCGCGCGTACGTCGTCGGGGTGGATGCAGAAACGGCGACCGTCACGCTTGGTTCGGTAGACTCGCTGAGCTCCAGCAGCGCCGAGCTGTGCGAGGTCGCGCTGGCCGCCGATGTGAGCTTACCGTTGCGCTGCGAGGTGCAGGTTCGGTATCGCGGGCGCCCCACTCCTGCCGAGGTTCGGCGTGTCGGCGAGGCGCTGCACGTGTTCTTCGATGAGCCGCAACGCGCCGTGGTCAAAGGGCAATTTGCCGTGTTTTTTCAGGGCGATCGCGTGCTCGGCGGCGGCATGATTCGGGCCGCCTCGCGGGCGCCGCGGGTTGAGGGTGCGGCGCCTTTGGCGGAGAGCCTGGCATGAAAGCCCGCTGGGCCCGCATGGCCTGGGCCCGCATGGCGGCGTGCGTGCTCGCGCTGACACCGCTCGGCTGCACCGTGGGTGAGGGTGAAGGCAGCGTCTCGAGCGACCACATCTGGGTGGCTGGCTGTTGGAATGGCGCCTTCGATCTCAAGCCGGACTTCTTCGGCGCGAACCCGGATCCGGGCGAGTCCTTGATGATTCGTGTTCAGCGTGGCGACAACATCGAAGAAATGTCGGACGGTCTGCTGGTGCTGGTGAACGACTTGCCGGAGGTCAGAAAGCAGGTCGGCCAAGACTTGGAGGTGGGCATGCCGCGCGGAGTCACGCCGTCGGGGGTCCCGATCAAGCCCGATGAGGACCCGCCCAAGATCAGCCTTTCTCTCTACCTCCACAACAGCTGCCATCTGCAGAACGGCACGATTTATTCGGTCCGGGGCACGATCAACTTCAGCTCTTTGTTCAGCGGTGACCCGAACGAGAGCTCGTCCGATGCCCGCCTGACCGACGCCACGTTCGACGCCTACTTCGCCGATCCGCGTGAGGTGGTGGAAGCCGATGATCCGGAGGCAGTGACGAGCCACGTGACTGGTAATTTTCGTTTCTTCTTCCAGCGCGGGCAACCGGCGCAACCCTTTCAATAGCGCCATGCGAACGCTGGTCGACTTACGGCTTCGCGAAGAAGCGGCCTGCTTCGAGCTACGCTTCACCTGCGTTCACTGCGTGCACTTTGCAGCGGAGCGTCGCGCGTGCGCCAACGGCTATCCCAACGAGGCTCACCTCGAGGTCGATCTCGAACGCGCGGAATACTTGGAATTCTGCAAGGATTTCGAGTTGGTCTGAAGCTGCTCGAGGTAAAGTATTGGCGCGCTCGCATCCTCCCACGCTGATCACCGTGGTCGCTCGCACGTTGCGCGAAGAGTGCGGGGTCACGCGCGGTACGCGCATCTTGCTCGCGCTTTCGGGCGGCGGTGATTCGATGGCGCTCTTGCACGTGCTTTCGCTGCTGACAAAAAAGCAGGGCTTCTCCCTGGCTGCGCATGGCGTCGACCACGGGCTGCGCGCGGAAGCCAGCACTGAGCTCGACCGCGCCCAGGCGCAGTGCGCGGCGCTCGGCGTGGAGTTCTCGCGCTCGCGCCTTGCGCTGAGCGAGGGGGGCAATTTGCAAGCGCGCGCGCGTGACGCGCGGCGTGCTGCACTTTCGTCGGCGGCGGAGCGCGTGGGCGCGCAGCTGGTTGCCACGGCGCACCACGCGGACGACCGCGCCGAGACCGTGCTGCTAAGATTACTACGGGGCGCCGGGCCGCCTGGCCTGGCCGTGTTACCGCCACGCAGCGGGTGCTGGATCCGTCCCCAGTGTCGAGCGAGAAAAGCGGACATCGTGCTGCATTTGCGGCGTCATGCGCTCGAGTTTGCCGAGGATCCCTCGAATCGGGAGGCGCGCTTCTTGCGCACCCAGGTGCGCTTCGAGCTCGTGCCGCTGCTCGAGCAACTCTCGCCGCAAATTGTGAGCCATTTATGCGCATTGGCCGACGCGTTGGGTGAAAGTGGGCAGCTCACCGCCGATCTGGGCACGCTCACCGACGAGCACGGCGTTGCGCTTTCGCTCAATCGTGCGCAACGTCAGCTGGTCGGACGCGCTCGGACCTTCGGGCAGCGTGCGGCGAGGGTCAGCTTGGCCAACGGGCGCGAGCTCACCCTGGATTCCGTGACTCTGCAGCCCATTCTCGCGTCCGCGCTGCCTCGACCGCCGCGACCGCGAAAACGCTGACGCAGCCGCGGAATTCCACGCACCCGAGCATGGTTTCCCGTGCCTCGAATGTTTCGGGTGTTTTCCGAGGGTTGCTCGAACAAATTGCCGAAGCCACTTACGAATTCGCGGAAATGGCCACACACAACATTGTGCCCTGCATGTCTACTCTGGAATCGACGTTTGGCCGTTCGGGTGGCATGCTCCGAGAAGTCTTAGGCACGAGTCTCCGAGGTTTAGAGTGAAACAACCGCACAAGACCCTGTTGCTGTGGGTCGTCCTGATCGTCGCCTTTCTCGCGATTTGGCAATTCCTGAATCCCGAGAATCCGAGGAGCCCGGACATCCCGTACAGTGAGTTCGTTGCGCTCGCCAAGGCGCCGCGTGACGCGAAGCACATCGAAGAGGTCGACATCAAGGATCGTGAGTACACGTTCCAGATCAAAGACCCGAACGCGAAGGGCACGCCGCCCCGCGGTCGCACTGTCGGTCCTGCCGAAGACAACGCCCAAGATCTGCTCTCGCATGGCGTGAAGATCACCTACCAGAAGGACGAGGGCAGCCCGTTCCTGACGCCGGTGCTCACCATCGTTTTGCCGATGGTGTTCGTGATCGTCATGTTCTACCTGTTCATGCGCCAGCTGCAGGCGGGTGGCGGCAAAGCCATGAGCTTCGGCAAGAGCCGTGCGCGCTTGCTGAGTGAGTCACAGAACAAGATCACCTTCGCCGATGTCGCGGGCATCGATGAAGCGAAGGACGAGGTCGAGGAGATCATCGCCTTCCTCAAGGACCCCAAGAAGTTTCAGCGGCTCGGTGGGCGCATCCCCAAGGGCGTGCTGATGATGGGCCCGCCCGGTACGGGCAAGACGTTGCTCGCGCGCGCCATCGCGGGCGAAGCCGGCGTGCCGTTCTTCAGTATTTCCGGCTCTGATTTCGTGGAAATGTTCGTGGGCGTCGGTGCCAGCCGCGTTCGTGACTTGTTCGAGCAAGGCAAGAAGCACGCGCCCTGCATCATCTTCATCGACGAGATCGACGCGGTCGGTCGTCACCGCGGCGCGGGCCTCGGCGGCGGTCACGACGAGCGCGAGCAGACGCTGAACCAGCTGCTGGTCGAGATGGACGGCTTCGAGTCGAACGAAGGCGTGATCATCATCGCGGCCACCAATCGTCCGGACGTGCTCGACCCGGCCATCCTGCGCCCGGGACGCTTCGATCGTCGCATCACCGTGCCGCGCCCGGACATCCGCGGTCGTGAAGGCATCCTGGCCGTACACACCAAGAAGGTGCCGCTCTCGGGTGACGTACAGCTCGGCATCATCGCGGCGGGTACCCCCGGCTTCGTGGGCGCCGATCTCGAGAACCTGGTCAACGAGGCCGCGCTGCTGGCGGCCCGTCAGGACAAGGAAGCGGTCACGATGGAGGACTTCGAGCTCGCCAAGGACAAAGTCTTGATGGGCACGGAACGTCGCTCGATGGTGATGAGCGCGGAAGAGCGCCGCACCGCCGCTTGGCACGAGTCGGGTCACACCATCGTGGGCAAGCTCGTGGCCGGCAACGACGCGGTGCATAAGGTCTCCATCATCCCCCGCGGTGCAGCCCTGGGCGTGACCATGTTCCTGCCGGTCGAGGACCGTCACTTGATGACCAAGGGGCAGACCCTGGCGCGTATCGCCATGGCCCTCGGCGGTCGCGTCGCCGAAGAGGTCGTTTTTGGCGAAATTACCACGGGCGCCTCCGACGACATCAAGCGTGCCACCCGGCTCGCCCGGGCCATGGTCTGCGAGCTGGGCATGACCAAGAAGCTCGGTCCGGTTGCCTACGGCGAAAACGAGGAGAACGTGTTCCTCGGCCGTGAGATGACGTCCCGTCGCGAGGACTACTCGGAAGACACCGCGCGCGAAATCGACGAAGAGGTGCGCCGCATCGTCGAAGAGCAGTACGCGGTCGCCAAGCAAGTCGTGGTCGAAAACCGCGACAAGCTCGAGCGCCTGGCGCACTCACTGCTCGAGCGCGAGACCTTGGATGCGGAAGAGATCAGCGCCGCACTCGACGGCCGCGAGCTGCCCACGCGCCAGCGCGTGGTCATCCCGTCCTACGCCGACAAGCGCAAAGACAAGGTCGAAAAGCGCCGCCCGGCGAGCATCTTCGGTGCTCCCAAGCCGGCCGGCACCTGATTCGGTTCGGGTACTAGCAACGCAGCATGAGCAGGCTGGGTCTTCGGATCCGGCCTGTTCTGCTTTTGTGCCCCCGCAAAGTGTTGCCCCTGTGGGCGGTTCGCGGTACCGCGGCTTCGCCCATGGCGGACGACGCGCCCCTGCCCGACCAGGCCCCTCGAGCCGACCCGGCGCCCAAAGCCGAGAAGTCCCCGACCCAGGAAGAGGTCCCGACCCAGGAAGAGGTCCCGACCCAGGAAGAGGTCCCGACCCAGGAAGAGGTCCCGACCCAGGAAGAGGTCCTGACCCAGGAAGAGGTCGTTCGGGCTCTGGAGGCTGACGAGGCACCTCCCGCGGTCGCGGCGCCCTTGTCTCGCGAGCCCCCGATCCCGCGAGCGTCCTATGTCGTTCCTGCGAGTCCGCGGCGAGCGCCCTCGGTGCTACGACAAAAGCTGCGAATCGGCGTCGCGTTCGTGGCCCCGTCTTTGGTGATCGCCGGGAGTTTGTTCTTTATCGTGAGCGGCGAGCCGCGTGCGCCGATGGTGGGCAAGGCAATCAGCGCGCGGCCCGCGCCTTCGTCGGCGCCGACGCAATTTCCGGGCGAAGTAGCGGGGGATCCGGCAGAGCTCAACGAGCCGGTAAGCGACGCCGGCCCTTCACTCGAGCAGCCCGATCAGCTCGTGCCCGAGGTCAGTGCGCCCGGAGCAGGAGTAGCCCTGCCCCCGGGATTCGAAGATGAAACGGGTGACGATGAGCCCGCTCCGTCGAAACCCGCGCCGCCCAAGCATTTTGTGACCGTGCAAGAGGCCGCGATGGGCAGTTGTTCGACCGAGAGTGTGGACGGCCTGAGTCGGCAGATCATCGAGCAGGCTCGTTGCCTCAAGCCGAACGAATTCGTACCGCTGCCCAAACGCGCCAACCTGGTGATGGCGCCCAACGTGTATCCGTACCTGGAGCTCGGCGCGCGCGATCGCCTGCTGAAGGCGCTCGATTCGAAGAAGAGCCAAACGATGACCATCAACAGCGCGCTGCGCACGGTGGCTCAGCAGTACTTGGTCTCCCATTGGTCGCTGAGCAAGATCTGCGGTGTGCAAATGGCCACGCGTCCCGGCGAGAGCAACCACGAGATCGGAACTGCGCTCGATATCAAAGAAGCCGCGAGCTGGCGGCCCGCGCTCGAAGCCCAGGACTTCAAGTGGCTCGGCGCTGCGGATCGCGTGCACTTCGACTACAAGTCTGCATCGCCCACGCGCGCGGCCACCGATGTGCTCGCGTTTCAAAAGCTGTGGAACCGAAATCACAAGGACGACGCAATCAGCGAGAGTGGCCGCTTCGACGCTGCCACCGAACAGCGGCTGAAAAAAGCTCCACCGAGCGGTTTTGCCCTCGGTGCGAGTTGTAGCAAGTCGCGCCCGCGCTGATCGAAGCTGGTCACACGCGCGAGCTTCACTTCTCGGGCAAGGCCAGCCAATGTTCGAACGTCGCTGCCTGGCCATGTCGGTCGCCGTTTGCATCGAGCAAATCCCAGACCGTGGCTTGCTCGATGCGGAAACGCCGCCCCGATGCAGAGATCCGCACGCCCGCGTAGTCGTCGATGAAACCATGATCATGCACGCGGGCGAGCAGCGCGTCTCGCTCTTCACGCAAGAGCGGTTCGGCCGAGTAGCGCGAAGGCAATCGCGTGAAGGCAGCGAAGTCCAGCTCGAAGACGTCGAGCGCTAGCTGGTTGCCGTAGAAAAATATCGGGTCCGCTTGGGTGCCGTGGGCGACAATCACTCGCGGCGCCGTCCAGCACGCTTGCCAAAGATTTGCAGCGCCGGGATCGATCAAGTGACGCCCGGTGAGGCGCTGGTAGCTACTCACCACCAAACTCAAACGCTGGCGCGTGGCTTCGCTGGCGGCGGGCGGGTTCGTCATCGAGTTAGGCAGCGTACGGTACGACACGCTTCGTCGGGAGCTAGAGCAGCTCGCGAGCGCGCGCGATCAGCGTGTCACGCTGATTGAGGCTCGGTTCCTCGACCACTTCTTCCAGTAGCGCGCGCAGCACGCGGCCGATGTCGGGCCCGGGTTTGACGGCCAACTCTTTGATCAGCGTGCCGCCGTCGATGGCCAGATCTTTGACGCTGAAGGCAGCGCCTTGGGCGATCACTTTGGCGACGTGCGCTTTGAGCTCGCCGATGTGCTGCAGATCGACGGAGGCGTCCTTGCCTTTGGCTTGCACGTCGGCTTCGCTCAAAGCGTACAGGTCGTCGACCAATTCAGGCGAGACGCGGCGCAGCCAGCGCCGCACCGCCGCGTCGCTCCAGCTGCCGTCGTAGCAAATCAAATGGTGACGCACGAGCGCGACGATGCGCGTGCGTTCATCGTTCGAGAAGCGCAGCCGCTCGAGCATTGGGCCGGCCATCTCGGCTCCGATGCGTTCGTGCTCGTAGAACGTATAATCCTCGGTTTTCTCGCTGAACGCGCGCGTGCGCGGCTTGCCGATGTCGTGCAGTAGCCCCGCGATGCGCAAGATCGGATGCTGCGGGCAATTGTCCAGGCAGCGCATGGCATGGCCCCAGACGTCGAAGGCATGATGGCGATTTTGCTCGCAGCCCACCGACTCCAACAGCTCGGGCGCGGTGATGGCCAAGAGCCCGTGGTCTTTCATGACCTCGAAAGCACGGCTCGGTCGTTTGGCCTTGGTTGTCTTCAGCCATTCATCTCGCACGCGCTCCGCGCTCACTTTGCGGTAGCTGCCGAGCGAGGGCACGATCGCACTTTCGGTCTTGGCTTCGAGCGAGACTTCGAGCGTGGCGACGAAGCGCGCGGCGCGCAGCACGCGCAGGCCGTCTTCGCCGAAGCGCAGCGCCGGATCGCCTACGGCGCGTAGCACGCGCGCTCGCAGATCGCGAACGCCGTCGAAGGGATCGATCAAGCGATCTTCGAGCGGGTCGTAGGCGATGGCGTTGATCGTGAAATCACGCCGGGCGAGATCGTCTTTGATGTCGTCGACGAAGTACACCGAGTCCGGGCGGCGACCATCGCTGTACTCGGTTTCACCGCGCAGCGTGGTGACCTCGTAACCCGCGCGCTTCATCAGCACGGTCACGGTGCCATGCTGAATGCCCGTGGGAATGACGCGGCGAAATAGCTTCTGGACCTGCTCTGGGCGCGCAGAAGTGGCGATGTCCCAGTCGCCGCGGATGTCTGCCTCGGCCTTGCCGTCCAGTTGCGAGAGCAGCTCGTCTCGCACGCAACCGCCCACGATCCACGCGCGAAAGCCGCCCTCGCGCAGACGCGTACACAGCTCGCGCACTTCAGCGGGGATGTTGTCGCTCAGGCGTTGCGTGTCGGACACGCACCACCCTGTAGCCTAGTTGCCCCAGGGATTCACGATTTCGCTGCCGCCGATCGAAGACTTCGGCTTTTTTGCGGGCACACTCGGCTCAGGCTTCTTGCTCGCCGTGGGTCGATACCCGACGCCCGCTCGCGTGAGTTTGTCGAGCTTCACGACCTCGCGCGTCGTACTGCCGTCGAGCGTGATCTTGTCGGCCTTGTAACCGTCACGTCGAATCTCGAGCTCGACCGATTGGCCTACTTCGACGGCCACCATGACCGGGCTCTGACCGAGATCTTCGCCATTGCGGAAGACGTGCGCGTCGATCGGGACTGCAGCGAGGAGCACCTGTTTGCTGGCAACTACGGGCCTCGCGACGGCGGGCACGACTGCCGCGTTGGGATCGCTGGCTTTGCCTTCGCTCGTCAGCGTAGTTTGTGGGGATTGCAGCGCGGCGCTGCTCTGGCTCTTGGCGAAGATGCCGACCACGATGCCGACCGCAGCCAGCACGCCCGCGACGCCCGCGTACAGCGGCCAGCGGCCACGCCGAGCTCCGGACGGCCGCGATGGCATTGCCGGCACGGGCTGCGGCATTTGCCCCTTCATGAAGTAATCGACGGGCACGTTGAAGCCGCCCGAGCGCGCCATCATTTCCGGTACCGCATCCGGGACTCCGCCCGCGCTCAGCTTGTCGAACTCGAGGATCATTTCCTGCATCGACTGGTAGCGATGCTCCGGTCGCTTCGACAGACACTTGAGGATGATGGCTTCGAGGCCCGGCGGCACGTCTTGCGGTACGGGCACCAGCGCGCGGATCGGTACCGGCGCCTTGTACATGTGCTGCGTCAGGATGCCCATGAAGTTGTCGGCATCGAAGGGCAAGCGACCGCTCGCGAGCTCGTACAAGATCACCCCGAAGGAGTAGATGTCGCCACGATGATCGACGGGCTGACCCGCGGCTTGCTCGGGCGACATGTAGTGCGGAGTACCAAAAACGGCCCCGGCGCGGGTGAGCTTCGCGCCCTCGGAAGAGGACGAGACTTTGGCGATGCCGAAATCCAGGATCTTCACGAAATCCCGCTGGCCACCGCGGTCCACCAGGAAGATGTTGTCCGGCTTCAGATCGCGATGCACGATGTTCGCGGCGTGCGCGGCTGACAGACCCTCGACGATTTGCCGAGCGAGATGCAGGATGCGCTGCACCGCCAAGGGCTGCGAGCCCTCGACCAGCTTGGACATCGGCTGCCCATTCAGATACTCCATCACGAAGTAGGCAGCGCCGTCCGGGAATTGCCCGAAGTCACTGATATCGATGATGTGCGCGTTGCCGATCGAGGACGCCGCTTTGGCTTCGTTCAAGAAGCGTTCGGTGACCTCCGTGTCGCGCGCCAGATCGGCACGCAGCACCTTCATCGCGACCTTCTTGCCGATGATGGTGTGGACGCAGCGGTACACCACGCCCATGCCGCCTTCGCCCAGCAATGCCTCGACCTTGTAGCGCCCGTCGATCGTTGCGCCGAGGTACGGATCCTGGCGCATACGCGCGACCTGACTATTGGTCACCTCCACGTCCGAATACGAGATGCTGCCCGGCGCGATCGTGACCACCTTGAGCCCGACGAGCTCGTCGGCGGTCGGGGCACGCGTCACATCCAGCGGAGGCTCTTCCTTGGTCCGCGAACCGCTCACCGGTTTGCGCGGTGGCGGCGGTGGGCGCTTGTTGTTCGGCTCGGTCATCGCGAAGGGTGCATCAAATACGGACGGCGCTCGTGCTCATTGAGTCTAGTGACTTAACGACATAATCCTAAGGCAAAGGTTCCACTTTCCGGTTCCCTGACTGACGGCTTCCCCGGTCGTGCGCAACACTGCTCAGGAGTTCAACCCTGCCACCCGGCAGGGCGCGCTGCCGCGGACGTTCCAACCTCAACCTGGGTCGCCTCAACCTCAACCTGGGTCGCCTCAACCTGGGTCGCCTTAACCTGGGTCGCCTTAACCTGGGTCGCCTTAACCTGGGTAGGTTGGGGTGCGGGCAGGTCGGGGTGTGGGCTGCCCGCGGCCTGGGCTGCCCGCGGCCTATCCCGGGAAGG
>Ga0247779_1000069_pt1 | contig 87743 bp, 63 predicted proteins | sample UWRJL221509R5_FD_179925 | JGI IMG/M metagenome (GOLD analysis project Ga0247779, IMG submission 179925) | Plant litter microbial communities from Arlington Agricultural Research Station in Wisconsin, United States - UWRJ-L221-509R-5 | ecosystem: Environmental > Terrestrial > Plant litter >... | reverse complement strand
CCGGAGGCGCCCGCCACCGCTGCCCCGCCGCTGGCGCTGGGCGATCTGCGCCCACCGTCCGCGCCGCAGCGCGCACCCGACCGACCTCAGTGGCTCCGTCTCGCCTAGCCGGCGAGACGTCAGAACAGAAGTTCCTTTTCGTTCCGTCTCGCCGAATCCAAGGTTCCAACCGATGAGATTCGATGAGAAAACATTTCCTATGGCCGCTCGGGCTGGCGGTCGCATTGATCAGCCCCGTTTTCGTCCATGCGCAGACCGCTGGTGCGCGCCCCCCGCTGACCCTCGAAGCCGCGCTCGAGCGGGCGCTTGCTCGTAGCCCCGTCCTCGCCGCGGCGGCGAAGGAGGTCGAGGCCCAGCAGGCTGCCGCGCGCCAGGCCGGCGCCCGGCACAACCCGGCGCTGAGTGCCACCGTCGAGGACACGCGCCCGGACACCCGCACGAGCACCGTCACGCTGGACATCCCGCTCGAGTTGGGCGGCAAGCGCGCGGCGCGCCTGGGCGCCGCCGAACGCGCGGCCAGCGTTGCGAGCGCGGAGCTCGACGACGTGCGCGCCGAGCTGCGCGCCCGTGCGATCGGCGCGTTCTTCGGCGTGCTGGTCGCGCAGCAGGGTGTCGAGCTGGCGGTGGGCTCGGTGAGCCTGGCCGAGCGCGCCGCCGATGCGGTCGCCAAGCGGGTCGCGGCCGGCAAGGTGTCGCCGGTCGAAGCCACGCGCGCCCGGGTCGATGTTGCGAATGCCCGGCTGCAGCAGGACGAGGCTGCGGCCGAGCTGCAGAACGCGCGCTATCGCCTGGCCACCGTACTGGGCGAGAACGCGCCGGATTTCGATGCCGTGCAGGGCGAGGCGAGGGCGCCGCAGCGGCCTGCGTTGCCAGAACTCGTAGCGGAGCTCGAACAGGCGCCGCAGCTGCTGGTCGGCCGCCTGGAAGCCGAGCGCCGCCGGGCGCTGGTCGAGGTGGAGCGCAGCAAGGCGCAACCGGACCTGACGCTGAGCGTCGGCGGCAAGCGCGATGCCGCCGCTGGACGCAGCCAGGCCGTCATCGGCTTCTCGATCCCGTTGCCGCTGTTCGACCGCAACCAGGGCGCGATCCTCGAGGCCTCGCGCCGCGCCGCCAAGGCCGACGACGAACTGCAGGCCGCACGCCTGCGCCTGCTGGCCGAACTGCAGGAAGCCAGCGGCCGCCTGGCCCTGGCCCGCGCCTCGCTGCGCACGCTGGAGGACGCCGTGCTGCCGGCCGCACTGGAGGCCTATGAAGCGGCCGGCGAGGGCTTCGATGCCGGCAAGTTCGGCTTCCTCGAAGTGATCGACGCGCAGCGCTCGCTGCTGCAGGCGCGCGCGCGCACCCTGAACACCCTGGCCGCCGCCTTCCAGGCCGCCGCCGCCATCGACCGCATCACCGGTCGCTGATGAACAGAAAGACACGCATGAATATCACCAGGAAACAGGCAAGCCTGATGGCGGCGCTGGTTGCCGCCGGCCTCGTCGGCACCGCCGCCGTGCTGTGGAGCGGCCGCGCCGCCGCACCTGCCGCCGAAGCACCGGAGGTGCATGACGATGACGCACGCACCGTCGTCACGCTCTCCGCCGAGCAGCAGAAGGCGGCCGGCATCGCCATCGCCGCAGCCGGCCCCGCGCCGCTGCAGAGCGCCAGCGAGTTCAACGGCGAGATCCGCTTCAACGACGACCGCACCGCGCACGTCGTGCCGCGCGTGGCCGGCGTGGCGGAAGCAGTGCCGGCCAATCTCGGCCAGCAGGTGCGGGCCGGGCAGGTGCTGGCCGTCATCGCCAGCACCGCGTTGTCGGAGCAGCGCAGCGAGCTGCTGACGGCGCAGCGCCGCCAGGAGGCGGCACGCGCCACCCACGAGCGCGAGCAGCGGCTGTGGCAGCAGAAGATCTCCGCCGAGCAGGACTACCTGGCCGCGCAGACGGCGCTGCGCGAGGCCGACATCGCCGTCGACAACGCACGGCAGAAGCTGGCGGCCATCGGTGCCGCCGGAAGCAGCGGTCCGCTGAACCGCTTCGAGATCCGTGCGCCCTTCGACGGCACGATTGTCGAGAAGCACCTGTCGCGCGGCGAGGCCGTGCGCGAGGACGCCAGCATCTTCACGCTGTCGGACCTCGCTTCCGTGTGGGCCGAGTTTGCGGTGGCGCCGAAGGACCTGGCGGTCGTGCGCGTCGGCCAGAAGGTCGTCGTGTCCTCATCCGCCTTCGACGAGAAGGTGGAGGGCCGGATCTCCTACGTCGGCTCGCTGCTGGGCGAGCAGACGCGCAGCGCGCGTGCCCGCGTCGCGGTGGCCAATCCGCAGGGCGCGTGGCGGCCGGGGCTGTTCGTCACCGTCAGCGTGCTGGGCAGCGAACAGACCGTGGCGGTGTCGGTGCCGGCCGAGGCGGTGCAGACGATCGCTGACCAGGCGGTGGTATTCAGGGCTGCGGGCCAGGGCTTCGAGGCGGTGCCGGTGAAGACCGGCCGCAGCGACGCCCGGCGCGTCGAGATCGTGCAGGGCCTGGCGGCCGGCGACAAGGTCGCCGCCGCCAATGCCTTCGTGCTGAAGGCGGAGCTGGGCAAGGCCGGCGCCTCCCACGAGCACTGAACGAAGACGGAGGACAAACCATGTTTTTCGAAAGACTGATCCGCTTCTGCATCGAGCAGCGCTGGCTTGTGATGCTGGCCGTGCTGGGCATGGCGGGCCTCGGCCTGTACAGCTACACGCGGCTGCCGCTGGACGCCGTGGCCGACATCTCCAACGTCCAGGTCGTCGTCAACACGCAGGCGCCCGGCTACTCGCCGCTGGAGACCGAGCAGCGCGTGACCTTCCCCATCGAGACGGCGATGGCCGGCCTGCCGGGCCTGGAGCAGACCCGCTCGCTGTCGCGCTACGGCCTCTCGCAGGTGAACGTCATCTTCAAGGACGGCACCGACATCTACTTCGCCCGCCAGCTCGTCAACGAGCGCATCCAGGAGGCGCGCGGCCGCCTGCCCGAGGGCATCGCGCCGTCCATGGGGCCGATCTCGACCGGCCTCGGCGAGATCTACCTGTGGACCGTGGAGGCCGTGCCCGGCGCGCGCAAGCCCGACGGCGGCGGCCCCTACACGCCGACCGACCTGCGCGAGATCCAGGACTGGGTCATCAAGCCGCAGCTGCGCAACGTGCCCGGCGTCACCGAGATCAACTCGATCGGCGGCTTCGAGAAGCAGTACGTCGTCGCGCCGAACCTGGAGCGGCTCTCGGCCTACGGCCTGAGCCTGTCCGACGTCGTCACCGCGCTGGAGAAGAACAACGCCAGCCAGGGCGCCGGCTACATCGAGCGCCAGGGCGAGCAGTACCTGGTGCGCGCGCCGGGCCAGGTGCGCTCGATGGACGAGATCGGCGACATCATCGTCGGCAGCGCACAGGGCCAGGCGATCCGCGTGCGCGACATCGGCGCGGTGGAGCTCGGCCGCGAGCTGCGCACCGGCGCCGCCACCGAGAACGGCCAGGAGGTCGTGCTGGGCACGGTGTTCATGCTGATGGGCGAAAACAGCCGCGCCGTCTCGCGCGCCGTGGACAAGCAGATGGCCGCGATCAACAAGACCTTGCCGCCCGGCGTGAAGGCCGTCACCGTCTACGACCGCACGACCTTGGTGGACAAGGCGGTGCGCACGGTGCAGAAGAACCTCGTCGAGGGCGCGGCGCTGGTCGTCGCGGTGCTGTTCCTGTTCCTCGGCAACATCCGCGCGGCGCTGGTCACGGCGATGGTGATCCCGCTGGCGATGCTGTTCACCTTCAGCGGCATGGTGCGCGCCGGCATCAGCGCCAACCTGATGAGCCTGGGGGCGCTGGACTTCGGCATCATCGTCGACGGCGCCGTCGTGATCGTCGAGAACTGCGTGCGGCGCCTCGCCCATGCGCAGCACCGCAAGGGTCAGGTCTTGACCCGCAGCGAACGCTTCGACGAGGTCTTCGCCGCGGCCCGCGAGGCGCGTCGGCCGCTGCTCTATGGGCAGCTGATCATCATGGTGGTTTACCTGCCGATCCTGGCGCTCGGCGGCGTCGAAGCGAAGATGTTCCACCCGATGGCCTGGACGGTTCTGCTCGCGCTGCTGGGCGCGATGCTGCTGTCGGTGACTTTCGTGCCGGCTGCGGTGGCGCTGTTCATCGGCGAGCGCGTCGAGGAGAAGGACAGCCGGTTGATGCATTGGGCCGAGCGCGGCTATCGCCCGCTGCTGGCCGGCTCGCTGCGCAACGGCCCGGTCGTCGCCACGGCGGCCGTCGTGCTGGTGCTGTTCTGCGGTGTGGTGGCGAGCCGGCTCGGCTCGGAGTTCGTGCCCCATCTGAACGAGGGCGACTTCTCGGTGCAGGCGCTGCGCATCCCCGGCACCAGCCTGACGCAATCGGTCGAGATGCAGAAGCAGCTGGAGGCGCGGCTGAAGACGAAGTTCCCCGAGATCGAACGCGTCTTCGCCCGCACCGGCACCGCCGAGATCGCCGCCGACCCGATGCCGCCGAACATCTCGGACGGCTACATCATGCTGAAGCCTGAACACCAATGGCCCGTGCCACGAAGGACGCGCGACGAGTTGCTGGCCGCGATCCGCACCGAGGCCGCCCAGGTTCCCGGCAGCAACTACGAGTTCTCGCAGCCGATCCAGCTGCGCTTCAACGAGCTGATCTCCGGCGTGCGCTCGGACGTGGCCGTCAAGGTCTTCGGCGACGACAACGAGGTGCTGGACACGACGGCCCAGCGCATCGCCCAGGCGCTGCAGACGGTGCGCGGCGCCACCGAGGTGAAGGTCGAGCAGACGACTGGGCTGCCGATGCTGACGGTCGACATCGACCGCGCCAAGGCGGCCCGCTACGGGCTCAACATGACCGAGGTGCAGGATCTCGTCGCCACCGCGATCGGCGGCCGCGCGGCCGGTACCGTGTTCCAGGGCGACCGGCGCTTCGAGCTGCTGGTGCGGCTGCCCGACGTGCAGCGCGAGAACCTGGACGCGCTGCGCCGCCTGCCGGTGGCGCTCCCGCGCGCTGAAGGACGCACCGCCAGCTACGTGCCGCTCGCCGAGATCGCCACGCTGGAGGTCGCGCCGGGCCCCAACCAGGTCTCGCGCGAGAACGGCAAGCGCCGCATCGTCGTCAGCGCCAACGTCAGCGGGCGCGACCTCGGCTCCTTCGTTGCCGATGCGCAGGCGGCGATCGAGCAGCAGGTGAAGGTGCCCGCCGGCTACTGGACCACCTGGGGCGGCACCTTCGAGCAGTTGCAGTCGGCCACGCAGCGGCTGCAGCTGGTCGTGCCCTTGTCGCTGTTGATGGTGTTCGTGCTGCTGTTCGCGATGTTCGGCAATGCCCGTGACGGGCTGCTGGTGTTCACCGGCATCCCGTTCGCCCTGACCGGCGGCGTGCTGGCGCTCTGGCTGCGCGACATCCCGCTGTCGATCTCGGCGGCGGTTGGCTTCATCGCGCTGTCGGGCGTGGCGGTGCTGAACGGGCTGGTGATGCTGTCCTTCATTCGCCAGTTGATCGAGGACGGCCGGCCGCTGGAAGAGGCCGTGAGCGAAGGCGCGCTGGCCCGGCTGCGGCCGGTGCTGATGACGGCGTTGGTCGCGTCGCTGGGCTTCGTGCCGATGGCACTGGCCACCGGCACCGGCGCCGAGGTTCAGCGACCGCTGGCGACGGTGGTGATCGGCGGCATCCTGTCATCGACCGCGCTGACCTTGCTGGTGCTGCCGCTGCTGTACCGCTGGGCGCACCGGCTTGAGCCCGAACGGGGGCTCAGCCGCCCGCCAGCTGCTTCCGCCGGTATTCACCCTGGCGCGTGAACATCCAGCCCGGGTATTCCGGCGGCAGCGCGCTGACCTGGGCCAGCGCGGCGAGTTCGTCGGCATCGAGCTTGACCTGCGTGGCGGCGAGGTTGTCCTCGAGCTGGTCCTCGCGCTTGGCGCCGATGATCACGCTGGTGACCACCGGTTGGTGCAGCAGCCAGGCCAGCGCGATCTGCGCGACGCTGACGCCGCGCTTCTCGGCCATCGGTCGCATCGCGTCCACGCAGGCGAAGGCGCGCGGCCGGTCGACCGGCGGGAAGTCGAAGGTGGCGCGCCGGTCGCCCTCGGCCGCGGCCGTGTCGGGCTTGTACTTGCCGCTGAGCAGGCCGCCGGCCAGCGGACTCCACACCATCAGGCCGAGGTTCTCGCTGGCCAGCATCGGCGCCAGCTCGCGCTCCAGGTCGCGGCCGGCCACCGTGTAGTAGGCCTGCAGCGACTCGAAGCGCGCCAGGCCCAGCCGCTCGGCGATGCCCAGCGCCTTCATGATCTGCCAGGCCGCCCAGTTGGAGACGCCGACGTAGCGCACGTGCCCCTGCTGCACCAGCGTGTCCAGTGCGCGCACGGTCTCCTCGATCGGCGTGGCCGGGTCGAAGCCGTGGATCTGGTAGAGGTCGATGTGGTCCAGCTGCAGCCGCGCGAGGCTGGCCTTGATTCCGTCCATGATGTGCAGCCGCGAGGCGCCGCGAGAGTTGGCGGCCTTGCTGCCGGTCTCGCCGAAGACCTTCGTCGCGACGACGACGTTCTCGCGCGGCACCTTCAGGTTCTTCAATGCCTGGCCGGTGATGGTCTCGGACTGGCCCTCGGAATAGACGTCCGCGGTGTCGATGAAGTTGATGCCGGCGTCCAGCGAGCGGCCGATCAGCCGCTCGGCCTCGTCCTGCTGCAGTCGGCCGATGCGGCCCCACAGGTCGCCGGCGCCGCCGAAGGTCATCGTGCCGAGGCACAGCTGCGAAACGAACAGGCCGGTGCGGCCGAATTGCTTGTATTGCATGCGCGGATCCTCCTGCCGGAAAAGCCGCGGAGTATGCGCTTGGAACTTTGCTAGTTGCCCAGTTCGCGCTGCAGCGCCGTGCGGTCAACGCCCTCGGCCGCATCGAGCAGCGCGGCGATGAAGGCGCCGCGCGTGTGCGTGCGCTCGGCGGTGCGCTTGACGACGACCTTGGCGATCGGCCCCAGGTGGCGCGCCAGCACCTGCAGCGCGTGGGCCTTGAACTCGTCGGTGAGGGGCTCGCCGGCCAGCTGCGTGGCCGGCGGGTTCGTGGCGGGTGCCCGCCGCGTGGCCGAGGAGCCGAGCGCCGTGGCGCCGCTGCGCGGGGCCAACTGCGTGCCACCGGTGGCGGTGGCGATGAACTGCTGGCGCTGCTTCTCCTCGCCGATGTGCTGGGCCACCTCGGTGGCGAGGCTGGCGACGTCGTGGCAGTGTTTGGCCGCATTGCGCACCATCAGCTTGGCCATCGGGCCGACGAAGCTGGCCAGGCTGCGCTCGATGCGGCTGAGCACCTGCGCGTCCCAGCCGGTCGGTGGGGCGGACTGCAGGCCGCTGCTGCCGTGCGCGGCGCCCCCGTGCGCCGCTGCGGCCTCGACGGCACGCGCCCAGTGGCCGGGCGGCACGATCACCGTCGCGTCGCCGGCGCTGTGTGCGGCGCAGGCGGCCAGCGCGCGGCGGAACTCGGCGGCGCTGGGGAAGCGCTCGTCGGGCCGCTTGGCGATGGCGCGCGAGACGATCGCGTCATAGGCCTTGGGCCGGCGGCCCAGGCTCAGTTCGCTGGGCGGCACCGGCGCCTCGTTGACGATCTGGTACATCACCGCCTCGGCGGTGCCGCTGAACGCGGGGCGGCCGGTCAGCAGCCGGTACAGCAGCACGCCGGCGGCGAAGATGTCGGCCCGCTGGTCGATCGGTCGGCCGGTGTACTGCTCCGGCGCCATGTAGCCGGGCGTGCCGATCATCGAGGCGACCTGCGTGAGCCCCATGTCGGCGATCCGCGCGATGCCGAAATCGGTCAGCTTGACCTGGCCGCTGGCGGTGATCAGCAGGTTGGCCGGCTTGATGTCGCGGTGCCACACGCCTTGCACATGCGCGGCGGCCAGCGCCTCCAGCAACTGGTCCATGATGTGCAGCAGCTGCGCCTCGGGCAGCAGCGGCGTGCCGGCCAGGATCTGCTCGAGGTTGCGGCCCTCGACGAATTCCATCGCGATGTAGGCCTGCTCCGCGTCCTCGCCGAAGTCGTAGATCGCCACGACGCCGGGATGGTGGATGCGGCCCACGGCCTGCGCCTCGTTGCGGAAGCGCGCGGCGATCGAGTCGGGCGCGTCGCCGCCGTCGCCCCGCAGCTCCTTGCGCACCGTCTTGATCGCGACCCGCCGCTGGATGTGCGGGTCGAAGCCCTGGTAGACGACACCCATCGCGCCCTGGCCAAGGACCTTCTCGATCGTGAACTTGCCGATGCGCTCTGGGACTGCTTTCATGGAGTGACGAGTATCCGCCAGAGGCAGCGCGCCGTCAGTGAACTATTGAGGACTTGAGGTACTCCGGGCCGAGCGCCGGGCCGCTCCCAAGCCGGCCCACGTGGCGATGTGCTTGCGGCTCGACGCCGCAAGCATCGCCGTCCCCCCGGGGGACCGTCCAGCGTACTCGCTGGACGAGGGGCTCATGCATCCAGCATCTTCATCGCGTGTGCCAGTGATTTGCGCATGCGGCCGAACGATTCGGTCAGCGTGCCGATCTCGTCCTGCGAGCGCACCGAGAAGTCCGGCGCTTCTTCGCCCAGGCTCACCTTGTCGGCGATCTTCGACAGCGTGCTGACCGGCTGGATGACGAGCTTCCAGAGCATGAAGTTCAGCGTCGCGCCGATCAGCAGGAACACGGCGGCCAGCATGCCGGCGACGAGCAGAAGCGCCTGGTCGGCGCGCTTCATCGGCACGCTCATCGGCACCGAGACGACCTGCGCGCCGAGCGTTTCGTTGAGCTTCCAGCCGAAGCCGTTGGACGGACCGTAGCGCTCGGTCAGCGTGGCCGGGGCGGCATCGGGCGTGCTGTGGCAGGCCAGGCAGGCCGGGTTGCTGATGCGGATCGGGCGGGCGATGTAGAGCGAGGGACCGGTGGGCGTGTCGCGCTCGCCGATGAATTCCTTCATCTCCGGGTTCTGCTTGAACTGGCCGACCACGTCTTCCTCCCAGGACACTGCGCGGTCGCGCGGGTTGGTCGGGTTCAGCATCGCCGACTTGAAGCCGTACTCGGGGTAGGACTTCTGCAGCGCGGCGAGGACCTCGGCGGCCGAGTAGGCCGGCACCGACTGCGGCAGGAAGGTGTACTTCATCTGCGTTTCCAGCAGCGGCTTGATCTGCGTGGCGGTGTAGCTGCTGACCGCGTTGGCCTTCTCCATCAGCAGGCGCGCGCGGTCGATCACGTCTTCCTTGGCCGCCTTCTGCAGCATGCCGCGCGCGACCAGGCAGGAGCCGGCCAGGCCCAGCAGGAAGACCAGCAGGAACATCAGGTTGAACTTGACGAGGAGTTTCATGGTCGGGGTCCTTGGGAAAACCTTGCGCTCGGCGCGCTACTTCGCCGCCGGCGGGAACAGCAGCGGCTGCCACTCCGGATGGGTCTTCAGCCCCATCAGGGCGCCGGCGCGGAACTCGTTCGATCGCAACAGGCCGCGCCAGCGCGCCAGCGCAAGCCGGCGCAGCGCGGGGTCGGGGGTGTCGATCCAGTCCTGTGCGTCGGCATAACTGACCATGCCGACGGACTTGGGCGTGCGCTCCCTGCCGGCGAACAGTGCGGCGCGCGTGGGCAGCGGATCGAGAAAGGGGCGCGGCACCTGCTGCACGAAGGCGGGGCCGGGATGCGGGTTGAGGACGGGCTTGCCGCCGGCCGGCGGCAGGCTCATCCATTCGTTGGTCTTCAGCGCGATCGGTGCAAGGCCGGGCGGGTTGGCCAGGCGCAGCTCGATCCGGCCGGCCTCGGCGAAGGCCTGGCCGGCGCCGTCGGGCAGGGCGGCCAGCACCGCGTTGCCGTCGATGCCGGCGGCATCGAAGCCCGGCGTCAGCAGCAGCGCCGGCTGGCCTTTCGGCGCCAGCGTCAGCTTGACCCAGCCGCGCAGCAGGTAGGCGCGCGCGCGGCCGCGTTCGCCGGGCAGGCGCGGCGCCAGCAGCGCACGCGCGCCGGGGCCGAGATCCAGGCACAGGCCGTCCGTGAACTCGATGCGCAGCAGGCGGCCGGATTTTTCCGGCAGCTCGACGATGTCGTCCGCCTGCAGCGCCACGCCCTCGGCGAGCTGCAGCCGCGCTTCTCCGCGCAGCAGCTGCGCCTCGCCGTCGAGGATGGTGGTGAGTGCAAGACCTGACCCCGCAGCCGTCGCGGCCGGAACGGGCAGCGCAGCCGACAGACACGGCGGGACGCAGAGGGACAGGATCTGTCGGCGGGAGGGCATGACGGCGGCGCGGGCCTCGATCAGCCCAGCGAGGCGAGCAGCGCTTCCAGGTCGGGGTCCATCTCGGGCTCGGCGGCTGCGGCGGGCGCTGCCGCGGGCTCGTCTGCAGCAGCGGGCGCGGCGGCAGCAGGCTCCGGCGGGTCGCCGAGGCTGGCGAGCAGAGCGTCGAGCTCGTCGTCGGCACTGACTGCTGCGGCTTCCTCGGGCTCGGCAGCGGCGGCGGCAGGCGCTGCAGCGGCCGCGGCGGTGGCTGGCGCAGGCGCCGCTGCCTTGGTCGTCATACTGACGTCCACGGTGCCGGCACCGCGCTGCGCCGGCGCCCAGTCCACGGCCGGCTTGCCGGTCGCGGGCTTGCTGCCGATCGAGGCGCGGCTGTCGCTGGGCTTCTTGCGCGGCGCATTGCTGGCGGCCAGGCCGTCGCCGTTGACGGCTTCCAGGCCGGCCAGCCGAACCAGCGCCTCGCCCTTGTGCGCCATCACGCCGCTGATGCCCCACTCGCGCAGCATGCTGGCCGCGTTGGTATTGATCAGGCGGTTCGTGCAGGGCAGGGCGATGCTGTCGCCGTCCTCGTCCACGTAGTGGTGGAAGGCGAGGTCACCGATCGCCAGCTGCGAGCCCGGCGTGGCGAGCACGCTGAGTGCCAGCAGCGCCGGATGGCCCCACAGCATGCCGCGCAGGCCGCTGCTGCGGCTGAATTCCTCGAAGGCGAAGCTCTGGATCGGGTCGCTCTTCTTGCCGTAGGGGTGGCGCAGCAGGAAGGAGGGCGCCATCAGCGCGAGGTAGGACGCATCGGGCAGTGCCTTCAGCGCGCGGAAGGCCTGCTGGATCAGCCGGTGCGGCGGCTCCTTGCGATCGGTGAACACGTCGGCGGCGATCTGCGTGATGAAGGGGGCGCCGGCATGGGCGGCGACCCGCGCGGCGCGGCCCAGCAGCTCGGCGTGCGGCGGCGTGGCTTCGAACTGGTAGAGGCCGGCGATGTAGCTGTAGCCGCCGTCCGCGTCCTGCGAGGGCGTCTCGACCAGCAGCTTGTACAGGCCCGATTCCGACAGGTCGTCGACGGCGCTGAGGTCCGCCGCCAGCTCCTCGGCGCTGACGTCGATCAGGTGCACCTGCAATTGGTGGCTGGTCTCCACGCGGCGCAGCAGGAAGTCGACGCCGCGCCACAGCGCCTCGGCGTTCTGGAAGTCGCCCTGCATCAGCACGGCGCGCATCGCATCGGTCAGCGCCGCGTCGACGGTGGCGATCAGCGCGTCCTTGTTCGGCGCGGCGGCGGCCTTCACGAAGGGGCCGACGATGCGCTTGAGCAGCGCGGCGATCGAGTCGTCCGCCTGGCTGCCGACGCTGGCGCGGCCGGTGAGCCGTGCGAAGTCGTCCAGCTTGGCACTGCCGGCCGGCGCGCCGCCGCGGGCGCGGCCGTGGCGCGAGACGCTGGAGGCGGTCTGCCAGCTTTCATTGGAAGCTGTACCACCCATGGCCTGCACCTCGGCCGCCGCGGCGGCGAAGGTGGAGCTGTTGTTCAGGCGCTTGCGCAGCGAGGCCAGGGCCGAGAACACCTCGACGTTGCGGTACAGCTCGTCCGGGTGGAAGGACTCGAGCTCGGAGATCTCGATCTCCACCGGCGCGCCGTCGGCGCCGATCGGCAAGGTCAGCTTCAGGTCCAGGCGGCCGAGCGCGTCTTCCAGCGTGTCGAACTCGACCTTCAGCGGCTTGCGCTTGGCCAGCGCGGCGCCCTTGTCGAGCCGGCCGCGCAGCGCGCCGCCGCCGAAGTCGCCCAGGATCGCGATGCGCAGCGGGCGCTTGGGGTTCCAGCTCGGGGCCGGCGTGCTGATGCCGGCGAAGTCGCCGGTCCAATCGTTGTCGCTCATGTCGGGTCTCTCCTTGTGTTCGGGTGTCAGTTCAGTCGGGCGCGCCGGCGTGGCCGCTCAGCAGCGCGATGAAGGCGGGGCCCTGGGGCAGGCCGTCGGTACACAGCGTCAGGCGGCGGCCGTCGTCGCCGATGCGCCACCAGCAGACCTGGCCGCGATACAGCTCGGGCAGGCTGGAGACGCCGTCTGCAGGGGCGGCCAGTTCATCGGCATCGAGCCGGGCCAGCTCGGCCTCGAACCGCTCGACGCTCCAGTCCTCGTGCATCGCGTCCAGGGCCAGATCGTCCAGCCGGTGCAGCCAGGACAGGTGCGCCTCGGTGCCGGCGCGATCCTTGTCGCAATCGTGCATCAGCGTCATCGGGAAGTAGCGGCCGACACGATCCACCGAGGGCATCAGCACGCCGCCGATCAGATGCGTCGCCTGCGGCACCGCGCCCGGCACCAGTGCACCCGGCATCAGCAGGAAGCGCCAGCTCGGGCCGGCGAGGTAGGCATCCAGCCAGCCGTCGGGGTCCTGTTCGCGCCACTGCGCCAGGCCCGCGGCCAGCCAGTGGTCCCAGGCCTCGACCCGCTCGGGCGCCAGCCGGCGCGAAGCGAAATCGCCGAGGCTGGGCAGCTTGCCGTACCAGCCGGTGCGGGGGGGCGCTGCGTCGTCGTTCAAGTGTCCATTCCCCTGTCAGCTTGTGTCAGCTTGCATTCGGCGTTAGCCGTATTCATGCCCATGACTGTAGCCGCTATCATGACCCGCGCCCCACCATTCAAACCCCATCCATGTCCTGCTTCTGCTCGGCCAAGCTCGCCAGCCTGACGGCGCAGTTGTCGCTGGTGCCGCCGACGATCGGCCTGGTGCCGCCGATCTCGCTGAACCTCGTCGCCGCGGCCAGCCTGTCGCTGGGTGCCGGCCTGGGGCTGGGCCTGGGCGCGAATGTCGGTGCGATGGCGAGCGCGACGGCCAATCTCTCGGCGATGGCGAGCCTCTCGGCAGCGCTGCAGGCAGCGCTGGGCATGAACCTGCAGGCGGCCTTGTCGGCCGCGATGTCTGCGCAAGCCTCGGCCAGCATGGCGGCCTCGATCAACTCGTTCAACGCCGCGGCACTGGGCATCAACCTGAGTCTGCTCGCCAAGCTGGCGCTGGATCTCAAGCTGCTGGTGGCCCTCGCCGGGCTGGTGCTGGCGGTGAAGGCGGCCTTCGGCATCGACCTGCGCGCCAGCGGCGCGATCCTGGCGCTGCAGGCCCGGCTCAGCGCGATGGCGTCGGGCTCGCTCAGCGTCAGCGCCAAGGCGAGCCTGATGGCCTCGCTGATGGCGGCGCTGGGCCTGTCGATGAACGCCAAGGGCGCGTTGGCCGCCAACGCACAAGCCTCGGCCCTGGCCGGCCTGATGGCCGGCCTGCCGGGCATCGGCAACTTCGGCGCGCTGGCGAGCCTGTCGGCGGTGATGTCGATGATCGCGACGATCCAGCTGGGACTGGGCGTCAACCTGCTCTCCGCCAACGCGCTGGCGCAGCTGAAGCTGGCGCTGGCGGGTCTGCCGCTGGCCGCACTGGCGAGCCTGAGCGCGAGCCTCGCGGCCACCGCGAGCGCCAGCGCGGCGGCCAGCGCCGGTGCTGGCGCCGGGATGAACCTCGCTGGCGTGGCGGCGGCCAAGCTGTCCGGCGTCGCGCAATTGGCGATGCTGCTGAACCTGATGGCCAGCGCGAAGCTGGGCCTGGCGCCAGGTTCCTGCGCCTTGCCCGTCTGCCCGCTGGCGCTGCTGAGCGACCCGACTGCGGTCGGCGCCGGCTTGGCGATGGGCGCGGCGGGTGCCGGCGCCTCGGCCGGACTGAACCTGGGTGCCGGCGGCGCAGCGGGTGGGCTGAGCGTCGGCGGTGGCCCGACGGGCGGCTTGAGCGGGGGGGCTGGCGGCGGGCTGAGCGGTGCGCCGAAATTGAGCGGCGGTGTCTCGGGCAATGCGTCAGGCAGTGCTGGTGCCGGCCCGGCGATTCACAGCGAGAAGGCCGGCGTGGACTTGAAGGTCCCGAAGCCCTGAGCTTGGCCCTGTTTCGATACGTGTTTGAAGAGTGGAGCCAGCTCGGCCCGCACGCTCATCCAAAGGCTAAATCCTGAGTGGTCGCAATTCGATTGCGGCCACCGGCCTTGGCGGCATACAGGGCCTCGTCGGCGCGCGCCATCAGCAGCTCCGCAGTGACATCGCGCGCAGACCATTCGGTGATGCCGACGCTGACGGTGACGTGCGGCACCTTGTCGTCGACGGTGCGGTCGATCTCGCTGCGGAGTCTTTCAGCGACTTGCATCGCGAATTCCAGTGTGGTTTCGGGCATCAGGACGACGAATTCTTCGCCGCCGTAGCGGGCGAAGACATCGTTCGGGCGCATCAGGCCGGCCACGCGTCGGCAGATGCGAACGAGGACGCGGTCGCCGCAGGGATGCCCGAACTGGTCGTTGACATGCTTGAAATGGTCCACGTCGATCATGGCCACGCAGAAGCTACGGCCGTAACGCAGGCTTCGTGCAAGCTCGAGGTCCAGCGCTTCCGAGAACGCACGCCGGTTGAGCGCGCCGGTCAGCGGGTCTCGCACGGACTCCTCCTCGATGCGAGCACGCACATGGTCGGACGCCAGGGTGGCGAAGGCAACCACGAGCATCAGGTTGCACACCGTGAAGCTGCTCGTGTAGATCACCTGGATGGCGTCCTGCGTCAGGAGCCCGGTGCTTCCCTGTGGAAAAAGCGTGGCATGGCCGGCGCGCCACGCATAGATCAGCGTCAGGCCGATGAGCAGGGTCGCAGCCATCGGCACGCCCAGCGTTCTCAGGCTGCGCTTGCTGGTCGGCATGCGCAGCATGACGAACGCATGCCGAGCATTGATGAGAGTACAGAGCCCCGCGACGATGACGACCCGCATGCGAAAGCTGGGCTCTACATAGACGAACCAGGTGGTCGCGACGACGGCCAGGACCGTGGCGACCACCCACCTCGTCCATCTGAATTGCTGCCGGTGGTACTCGTGCGTGCCGGCCAGCCAGAAGACATATCCCAGCATGAGCGCTCCGTTGCCCACAGTCACCGACGCGAGGTGTGCAATCCAATCCCTCAGTCCCAGCAGCAGCAAGGCGATGAAAATCAGCCACGAGCCCTGCATCCAGCGCCTGAGGCCGGGGACGGGAAGCGGCGTCACCCGGGCGAGCACCGTGATCACGATCGCCATGAGCGCACAGGTGATGCAGCCAATAAGAATGCTGGTACGCGGGTCCATCTGCTTTTTCTGTTATCGAGTCAGCACATTCAGGCGCGGCTGCATGCGGAAACTGTAGCGGACGCTTGCGCTGGCAAACGTGGGGGGCGGCGTGTCCCGTCTGCCCGCTGGCCTTGCCGAAGATCCCGCAGCCTGATGCATGACATGTGGCGTTTTGCCACATAAAATCAGGGCATGGCCAAGTCGATCCGCGTTTCCGACGAGATGTACGAGCTGGCGTCCAATGCGGGCGCGGTGCTGCATCGCTCGCTGGCCGAGCAGTTCGAGTACTGGGCCCGGCTCGGCGCCGCGCTGGACGCCGCCGGCATCTCGCTGGACGAGGCCGCGCAGTTGCTGCAAGGTGACAGCGGGATCAAGCAGCGGGTTCTTGAGCAGGTAATGGCTGCGACCGGGGCCGCGACCGGGGCGGCGAAAAGAAAGCGGCGCGAGACTTACTCCGGTGCTGTCGCGATCGAGAAACGCAAGAAGGAGTTCGAGAACGATGTGGCGGACGGGAGGCGCACTGCGAGCAGCTTGTCCTTCATCGACGGCAAGCGGGCTCGCGAGGCGACGATCGTGGGGCGTCAGCCGGAGAAGGCAGGTGTCGGGTGGTAGACCCACGCCGTGAGATCGTCACGCCGCCGGAACTGGTCGATCGTCTGCTCGCAGCTGCCGGTGATCAGCCGGTTCTGGTGGGCGGCCAGGCGCTCAGCTTCTGGATTCACCACTACGCCGTCGAACGACGCGAGGACATGCCGGCCGTCACGCTGGATACCGACTTCTTCACGCCCTCAGCCGTCGACAAGGCGCTGGTTCGTCGGCTGGGGGCCGCGATCCGCGGCACGGTCAGCTTCCCGCGGCCCGAGGCGAGAACGTCGATCGTCGGTCAGGTGCGCCTGGATGTGTCCGACGACGAGTACATCAATGTGGACGTCATCTTCAAGGTGTTCGGCCTGAGTGCGCAGGCGATCCTGAGACGTGTTGTCACGGTGACGATCGGCGAGGCGGGCCGGCTGCGCGTTATGCACCCCTTTCACGTCCTCACCAGTCGCCTTGCCAATCTCTGCCGCCTCACGGAGAAGCAGACCGACAAAGGCGCAGAACAGCTTCGGCTGGGCATCGACGTTGCGCGTGCCTATCTCCGCGAGGAAGCCGCGCGCCACGACCCGGAAGCCACGCGTCTGGGCCGCAGCCCAGTTCAATCGCTCGTCTCCGAGATCGAGAAGCTCGCCATCGACGACGCCGGTCGCAAGGTCGCGGCCCGCTGGGGCGTCCATGTGGCCGACGCGGTCGACCCGATGCTCATTCCTGCCGGGCCGTTCTGGGAGCGGAAATGGCCGACGCTGCGTGAGCTGATGTCGCCGGAGTACGCGGCAGCGGTCAAACCGCCGCGCGTCTGATTCAGCCGGCTGCGCGCTCTCCCAGCGCCAGGTCGGCCGTCATCTCGTGGGCCAGCGCACCGACCTCGCGCTGCAGGACCTCCATCGACAGCGCGGCCGGGACGAGCAGGTGCGCGTGCACCTTGAAGGTCGGCTTGCCCGATGGCCCGCCACGGACGATTTCCGTCTGGATGTTCTCGATGCTGACACCCCGCTCGGCGAGCACGCGGGTGAGCTGGCTGACGATGCCGATGCGGTCGTCCGCGACCAGCGAGAGTTCGACGCTGCGCAATGCGTCGGGCACGTGGGTGTCGTCGCTCTTGGCGATGGCCAGGCGCAGGCCGGTGGATTCGAGGCCCTGCAGTGCGGCCACCAGCGCGTCGGCGTTGTCGCGCGGCACCTCGAAGTGGACCATGCCGGCGAACTCGCGGGCGTAGCGGCCGAGGCGGCTGGCCGCCCAGTTGGCGCCGTGGCGCTGCGCCCGGTCGGACAGCAGGCTCACGATGCCGGGGCGATCGGGCCCCATGATGGTGACGACGACCGAGGTCATCGCGGGCGTCGCGTCCTCGGTCATGACGACGGAGCGGCGGATCATCGGCGCCTTGGTGGCATAGCGGTCGTCCTGCGTGCGCGCTGGCAACTCGCCGTGCAGGCGGGCGTGATGCGCGACCTGCTTGAGCAGCGACAGGCCCAGCGGCGCGAGCGCGCGCTCCCACAGATCCCGCGCCGTCTCGCCCGGGCCCACGAAGCACCAGTCCTGCGCCGCGATGGCGCCCGCGTCCCAGCCGTCTGCGAGGTGGTAGACCGAGCCGCCGGCGATCGGATCGCCGGCGAGGATGGTCCATTCGACGGCGGCGATGCCGCGATGCCGCGGCAGCAGCGACGGGTGGTAGCCGACGCCGCCGAGCCGCGAGCGGGCCAGCGCCTCGTTGGTGACGCGCGCATGGGTGTGCGCAGCGATGATCAGGTCGGTGCCTTCGCCGATCGCATGCGCCGGCACGAGCCGCGGATTCTCGAGCACGTGAGGCTCGATGCCCGCGGCCCGCGCCGCCGCCGCCAGCCGGTCATCGGCCGCGGGTGCGACCACGCTCGTGATTTCGATCCCGTCCTCCCGGCGCAGCGCCTCGAACACCGAGGCGCCGAAGAAGCGGGAGCCGACCAACGCGCACTTCAAGCTCATCAGAGCGTCTCCGGGCACCTGAACTGCTGGATTTCGCGCATGCGCAGCGGGTTGATCGCGCTGCCCGAGATGACTTCGAGCTTGGCCTTCTTGCCGTCGAGGTTCAGCACGACAGTGAAGCGCTCCGGCTGGGCCGAGGGCTGGATCTCGAACTTGCCGAACATGCGCATCAGCGCCCACGGGCCTTCGAAGAGCTGCGGCGCGCCCGTGCCTTCGCTCAGCTTGATCTGCGAGGCGACCTTGCTGCTGGGCCAGTTGAGCGTCTGCGCGGCGGTGTTTCCGGCGGCGAACTTGAAGACCGTGCCGTCGAAGTCGAGGGTCAGGTCTTTCATGCCGTCGCTCATCTCGATCACGCGCAGGTCGACCTTGAAGCCCGGCTGCTTGCCGCCGGCGCGGAAGAAGGCCTCCTTGATCTTCGCGGCGCGTTCGAAGTCGGCCAGCGCGGCACCACCGCCAGGCGGTGTGCTGCCGTCGGGCAGCGGCCGGTACTTCCAGGGGCTGGCGCCGGTGTCCACCAGTGCGGCCAGGCGCCGCTGGTAGAAGTCGTCCAGCATGCCGCCCTGGCCGAAGAACTGGCCGAAGTCGTCCGGCAGCACGTCGGACTTCGAGCCCTGCGCGAACGGGTAGCGGCCGGCGATCGTGCGCTTGCAGAAGTCCGCCATCGGTTGCAGCTCGGAGCTGAGGCCCTGGCGCTCGGCCGTGCGGCTCTGATTGGCACCGGCATCGGCCAGCGTTTCCAGCATCGTCTTGATCGGCTCGGGCTGCAGCGCGGCGGCGGCCTTGGCAGCGCCGCCACCGCCCGGCGGCGGCGGGCTCTTGCTCTTCTGCGCAGCGTCCACGGCAGTGAGCTGCACGAACACCTCGTTGAAGAGCTTGGCCACGTCATCGATCGGGGCCGGCGTGCCGGTGACCATGCGCTGGATGTTGGCGAAATGGTCGTCCACCATCGATTCCAGCGGACGGCCCGCATCGGCCTGCTGAGGCGTGCCGCCGGCCGGCTGGCCGGTGAGCGCGGCCAGTTCCTTCTGCGTCTTGCCGAGCTTGCCGGGGATCTTGATGTTGCTGATGGCCTTCTTCTGCGCGGCCTGGGCGGCGCGCGCTTCCAGCGCCAGCTTCTCCAGCGAGGTCTCGCGGGCGATGGCGCGCATGTAGGCGGTCAGCGGCGAATCCGGCGCGGCCAGCAGGCGTGTGACGGCCAGGCTGCGGTCTAGCCCGCCGAGCTTCACCAGGCGCACGTCGGCGATGTATTCGTCCCAGACCTTGATGTACTCCTGCAGGTACAGGCGCCGCACGCGCGTGTCCAGGTCCTCGGCGCCGCTGCTGGCCTTGGCGAGCGCGTCGGTCGGCGTCTTCACGTCGAGCACCCAGCGTTCCTCGTCGGCGAGCTGCCGCGCCACCGTTTCGACCTTGCCCTTGAATGCCTTGAAGTAGGCGTCGCGGGTGAAGATGCCGGGGATGCCGCGGGTCAGCGGCTTGCCGCTGGCGCGCTCGAACACGTTGACCGCGTTGGGCCCGCCGGCCGAGGCGACCGAGAACTCGGGGAAGTCGCCGCCCACGTTGGCGCGCTTGATGCGGCTGAAGATGCGGTACTCCAGCGGGTAGGCGATCAGCATGTCGCGCACGTTCGACACCAGCGTCTTGTCCATCGGCGCCACCGCGGCCGGTGCGCCGTTGGCCAGCGCGGCGGCCAGGTGGTTGGACAGCGCCTCGCGCTGTTCGGGCGTCAAGGTGCTGGAGAGGTTCTGCTCCCAGTCCAGCGTGATCCAGCCCTGCAGCGCCTCGGCATCGAAGTGCTCCGGCGTGTAGAGCATCAGGTAGGCCTTCAGCGCCTCGTAGGCCAGCTCCAGGTTGTCCTTGTTGACGGCGCGCAGGCGTTCCTCCAGACGGCGCGTCACGCGCGGCAGCAGCGCCTTGTCGAGCAGGTGGCGATAGCCGATCTCGTCACCGGCTCCGAGGTACTTGCCCTGGTAGAGGCCCAGGCCGTTGAGCAGCGGCGGCTCGTCCAGCGGGAAGTCGCTCGGCACCGGCGCGGCGGCGACCTTGTCGAGCACCTGGGGCAGTGCGGTGACGTCCACCTGCGCGGCCGGCAGTGCGTCGACGGCTGCTTTCACGTCAGGCACGCGTGCCGCCACCTCGTCGATATAGGCCTTATTGCGCATGAACGAGACGACCCAGCCGGCCAGCACCAGCACGGCCACGAGACCGATCACGCTGACGCCCGCCAGCCGCAGCCGGCGGCGGCGCGAGACGGCCTGCGCGTTGTCGCCGACCAGGCCCTGCTCGGCGAAGATCACCTCCTTCAGCAGGCGGCTCAGGAAGAAGCTCTTGCCGCGCGAGGAGGCGATCGACGCGGCCTTGGCGTCGACGCCGAAGGTGCGGGCCAAGGTGCCCATCACGCGGTCGATCGGCGTGCCTTCCTGCGTGCCGCTGGTGAAGTAGATGCCGCGCAGGAGCGGCTTCTGCTCCAGGCCCTGGCCGCCGTCGAACACCGATTCGAGGAAGCCGCCCAGCAGGCCCTTCAGGCCGCCGAACTGCTGCGGGAACGCGAAGATCGCGGCGCGCTTCATCACGTCGCCTTCGGCCTGCATCGCGTCGAGCAGGCGGTCGCGCAGGCGCTTTTCCAGCGCGGCGAACTCGCTGCCGAACTGCTGCATCGGGCTGTCGGTGCTGTGCGGGTCGTAGGTGTAGCTGAAGCCCCAGACCTGGTCGCGGTCTTCCTTGCCCAGGTCGCCGAAGGTCTCGTTGAAGCCGGCGATCAGGTCGCACTTGGTGACCATCACGTAGACCGGCGGGCGGATGCCCAGGCGGTCGTGCAGTTCCTGGATGCGGCTGCGCAACCGTGCCGCGTGGTCCTTGCGCTCGGCCGGGCTCTGCTGCAGCAGGTCCTGCACGTTCACGGTCAGGATCACGCCGTTGATCGGCCGGCGCGGGCGCGACTTGCGCAGCAGCGCGAGGAAGTTCTCCCAGGCCGAGGCATCGGTCTTCTCGTCGGACTGCTGCAGCGTGTAGCGGCCGGCGGTGTCGATCAGCACGGCCTCGTCGGTGAACCACCAGTCGCAGTTGCGCGTGCCGCCGACGCCCTTCACGGACGCCTGGCCCATCTTGCCGGCCAGCGGGAAGGTGAGGCCGGCGTTCATCAGCGCCGTCGTCTTGCCCGAGCCGGGCGCGCCGATGAACATGTACCAGGGCAGGTCGTACAGCGTGCCACCCTTGCCGGACTTCTTCGCGCTTTCCTGCAGCACGCCGAGCGCCTCGTTGAAGCGCTGGTTCAGCACCTCGGCCTCGCGGTCGGAAGCGGAGGGGCCGCCCTTCATGCTGTCGACCATCGCCGCATTGGCGCGGCGGCGCTTCCACCACTTGATGCCCAGCACGATCGCGAAGATCAGCGCGATGCCGAGGATCACCCACAGGCGCCTGCCTTCGTCGTCGAGCGGGTGGTGCTCCTTGATCGAGATCACCGGGCCGAGCCACCAGACCAGCGCGGCCAGCGCCAGGAAGCCGTAGAGCGCGAGCGCCAGCGGATGGATGAGGAACGAGAGAACTTTTTTCATTGGGCGGCTGCCTGCGGCTGTTGCACGATCAGCGTGATCTCGACGCGGCGGTTCTTCGCGCGGCCTTCCGGCGTGCTGTTGTCGGCGACCGATTCGGAATCGGCCTTGCCCTCGGCGCGCATGCGCTCGGGCTTGACCGTCTTGGCCAGTTCGTCGCGCACGGTGTTGGCGCGGTCCTGCGACAGGTGCCAGTTGCTCGGGTAGCGGACGGTGCGGATCGGCTGGTTGTCCGTGTGGCCGGTGATCAGCACCGTGCCGGGCACGCTGTTGAGGCCGGCGGCGATGCGCGGCAGCAGCGGGCGCACGGCGCTGGAGATGACGGCGCTGCCCGGTTCGAAGAAGCCGTCGCCCTTGATCGTGACGATCGAGCGGTCGGCGAAATCCTGCACGCGGACGAGGCCGGCATCGATCTCCGGCTTCAGGAAGGTCGCCAGGCGCGGCGTGGGCGCGGGCGGTGGCGGCGGCGAGGGCGCGGCGACCTGCGCGGCCTTGGCGTCGAGCGAGGCCAGGGCGGCGAAGGTCGGCTGCGCCAGGTCGTTCAGCTTGAAGCGCAGGCCGATGAAGATCAGGCCCAACACCAGCGCGCTGACCGAGGCGATGACCCACAGCGGAATGCCGTCGCGAATCCGCTGGCCGGCCACCGGCTGGCCTTCCCAGCGCGGGGAGAGCGCGCGCTCGTAGCTGCCGCGCTGCTGCTTCAGCAGGCCGGCCAGGCGCTCGCGCACGCTGTCCAGCTGCGCACGGCCGTTCTCGATCACGCGGTAGCGGCCCTCGAAGCCGAAGGCCAGCGTCACGTACAGTAGCTCCAGCAGGTTGCGGTTGCCGGCCACGTTCTCGGCCAGCTTGCTCATCAGCTGGAAGACCTTCTCGCCGCCCCAGGTCTCGTTGTGGAACTGCACCAGCAGGCTATGCGCGGACCACACGCCGGATCCGCCCCAGGGCGTGCTGGCGGCAGCCTCGTCGAGCAAGGTGCACAGGATGTAGCGGCTGGCGATCACCTGGTCGTTCGGCAAGCCCTGCGCGCGCGCCTGGTTCTCGAACTTGCGGATGCCTTCGGACAGTGCGTCGCGCAGCCCGGCCGGGTTCGGGTGACGTGCGGTGGTGCGCACGCGCGGCGCGGCGGCCAGCAGGGGCATCGCGGCGGCCACCAGCGGATTCATGCCGGTGGTGGTCAGCGCGTCGATCGACAGCGGGGCGTCGCGGCCGCTGACGCCGCTGGGCTGCATCGAGGCCTGGCCTTGTTGCGGTGGCTGCTGCCCGCCGCCGGCGGGTGCGCCGGGCGCGGCAGGCTTGGGCCGGCCGGCGGAGGGCTTGATCACCGTCTTGTCGGAATTGAACGCGGCGAACGGATCGTTGTCGTCACTCATGGGCTAACCTTTTGGCCGCGCGGGATGCTACGCGACGGTTCCTGAATTTTTTGTGATGGCGGGATTGGGCGTTCGCCACGGTGCCGGGACTCGCCCCGGCGGGCGACTCACTTTCTTTGCTTCGCCAAAGAAAGTAAGCAAAGAAAGGCGACCCTGGTTACGCCGCCCTTCGCTGCGCTGCGGGTGCCCTGCGATGCTCGCGACTTGGGCCCCGCGCCCAACTCGCTTCACTACGTTCCGCTCAAACAAGGGGCGCGAAGTCAGAGCACGAGGTTCGCTGCGCTCACGGTCCCAAGCCGCTGCGCTTCTCGGCGGCTGCACAAGGGGCCCGAAGCCTGTTCGGCTCGCTGCGCATCGCCTCCAAGGGCGCCGCTGCGCGGGCGCCCCGTCGAGGCGATGCGCAGCGAGCCGTGTCGCGTTCCCCTTGTGCAGCCGCCGAGAAGCGCAGGAGTCCGAGGCGCGAGCGCAGCGAGCTTCAAAGACTGACTTCGCACCCCTTGTTTGAACGGAGCGTAGCGAAGTGAGTTGGGTGCGGCCTCGGGTTCCGAGCATCGCGGGGCACCCGACCGCAGGGAGGGCGGCGGAGCAGGGGCGGTTTCTTTGCTTACTTTCTTGGGCGTCCAAGAAAGTGAGTCGCCCGCCGGGGCGAGTCCCGGCACCGTGGCGAACGCCCGACCTACCGACGATCACGCCCGCACCGCCCAGAACTCCAACTCCAGCCCCGGGAAGTCCCCAGCGATATGCATCGCAAGACCGCCGGAGGATTCGAGCTGCTTCCACATCTCATTCCCCCGCGTCTCCAGCTCGAAGTAGTTGTACCCCGCGTGATACGGAATCTGCCTCGGCGCCACCGGCAACGGCCTCAGCAGCACGCCGGGCAACTGCAGGTTGACGAGGTCGCGGATGCGCTCGACGGTGCCGATCTTGACCTGCGTCGGGAAGCGCGCACGCAGCGCGTCGCCAGGCAGTTGCGAGGCCACGGCCAGCACGAATTGCGCCGTGCGCTGCAGCTCGACGTCCGGGATGATCGCGACGCGAATGCCGTATTTGCGGTCCTGCAGCTCGATCGGGATCGCCGTCTGCTCCATCACCATCGACAGCGACTGGCGCAGGCTCTGCATCAACGGCGTGAAGCAGCGCATCGGGTCGTCGTGCAGGTAGGCGGGCAGGTCGGGCGGGCGGCGGCGCTCGCCGAAGGTGGCCAGGTCGCCGGCCAGTTGCGCGCCGCCGAAATAGAAGTCCTTCGGGTGCAGGATCGAGGTCTGGCGCCACTGCGCCAGCAGCGGCTCGGCGCGGTTGATCGTCTGCAGCAGCAGGAAGTCGGCGATCTCGCCGACGCCCGCGCGGCCCGGCTGGGCCAGGCGCGAGGCCAGCGCCTCGCCGCGCTGGTGCAGCAGGCCGTGCAGCTCGCGCAGGTGTGAGGCCAGGATCTCGTTGCCGCCGGAGTGCAAGGTCGGCGGGATGAAGTTGGCGTCCAGCACCAGGCGGTTGTCCGCCCGGCGCTCGATGATGCGAGCCAGGCCGATCGTCGCGTAGCCCTCGACCGCATCGCGGGCCAGCATGATGCGCAGGTGCAGCCGGCCGACCTGGATCGGCGCGACGCGCTGGCCGGTGACGTTGGTGTCGCCCACGTCCACCTCGGCGGCGCGGTAGCGCGGCGGCATCGAGCCGGCATCGCCCTCGGCGTCGGACTCGGCGACGCCCGGGCGCTGCAGCGCCAGCGCCAGCACGACCAGCTCGTCGCGCGTATCCGGCGGCACATCCAGCGCGGCCGGTGCGGCGTCCTGGCCGGGGATATCGAAGGCCACGCCGTCCGGCATCAGGCCCTGCGCGGCATTGATCGCCAGCTTGCCCAGGTTCAGCGCCGCGCTGTCCAGCGCCAGGCTCAGGAAGCCCCAGCCATAGGGCTGCTGCGCATTGCCGCGCTGCAGCTCCTGCGACAGCGTGTAGCGGTCATGCTGCTGGAAATGCTGGGGCTGGAGGAACATGCCCTCCGTCCAGATGACTTTGTTGGTCCAGGTCATGGGTGTTTCGATCTCACGGTATTTGGTGCGTCACCTGGCCGGCGAAGTTGATGCTGACGACGCCGGCATAGGCGCACATCAGCTTGCAGGTGTCGTCCAGCGCGGGCATGTTCTTGAGCAGCACCGTCGGCGCGCCGGGCACCCAGGGGGCGGGGAACACCGGCAGGCAGGGCATCGGCGTCAGCACGCCCAGGGCGGCGGCGGTGGCGGCGGCCACGGTCGGGTTGGCGAGCGACTGGCACATGCCGAACGGCGGGATGTTCGCGATCGGCTTGTTGTCCATGATGTTGCCGGCGTCCATCATGCTCGTCTGGATCATCTTCGGCGTGGCGATGAACGAGGACGGCGCCATGCCGAAGGTACATTGCAGGACGGCGCCGGTGCAGACTTGATTCGGCATGGCTAATGCCCCCTTCCGCACCACACGGTGATGGCGCTGAAATTGTCGTGGGTGTGCTTGGCCTGCTCGCGGGCGTGCTTCAGCACCAGTTCCTCCAGCACGGCGAGCCAGGCGGGCGGGTTGGCGGCGCGGTTCAGCGAGGCGCTCATCTCGACCTCGTCCACGTACTCCCACAGGCCGTCGGTGCACAGCAGGAAGACGTCGCCTTCGCGGATGTGCCAGGGGCGGCTGGCGGCGGTCACGTGCAGGTCCTCCGGCGCGCTGCCCAGTGCCGACAGCAGTTCGCTGCGGCGCGGGTGGGTGCGCATCTCCTCGGGCCGCAGCACGCCGGCCTCGACCAGCGACTGCACAACGCTGTGGTCGCGCGTGTGCGCGAGCATCTGTCCGTCGCGGAACACGTAGAGCCGCGAATCCCCCGCGTGGCCCCACAGCGCCAGACCCTGGTTCATGTCGATGAACAGGCTTACGACGGTCGTGTGCATGTGCGCCTGCGCCTCGCCGTCGGCGCGGTGGCGGATTACCGTCGCGTTGGTGTCCAGCAGCAGGTCGGTGACCTCCTCGGGCTGCGACAGCGGGGCCGCGGCGAACTGTTCAATGATGTGCCGCACGGCCAGCTTCGACGCGATGTCGCCGCCACCGTGGCCGCCGGCACCGTCCGCGACGACGCAACAGAGGTGCGTGTCGGAGTTCCAGTGACCGCAGGCGTCCTCGTTGTAGTTGCGGCCGCCCTGACGCGACAGGATCGCCAGCTCCAGGGCCGGCAGTGCGGGTGCGACTTCGGTGCCGACGGGTTCGCTGCTCAAGACCTGCCTCCGCTCTTGAGTTGGTCGATGTGTTCCTCGTAGGCCTGCAGGAAGGCCTTGCCGAACAGGCTGTGGAAGTCGTCCTCGGCCTCCGAGCTGATCTGCTCGTAGTGCTCGGTGAACACCTCCCACATGCGTGCCTTGCGGCTGCCCGGCAGCAGGCTCATCAGCCCGCCGGACTTCTGCGTCAGCTTGCCTTCCAGCACCTCGGGGTCGAAGCGGTCCAGCACGCCTTCGAGCGCGGCGCGCATGCCGGCGATGAAGCCGAACTGGTGGGCGCGCAGGTCGTCGTAGGCATCGCGCATCGCCGGGGCGGCGGGCATGAAGCCGCGCGTCGGCGGCGCCAGCAGATGCTGCAGCGCGGACTCGGCGGTCGGCGAAAACTTCAGCGGGTTGTTCTCCTTGGCGACGATCATCGTCGCCTCGGCACGGACCTCGCGCTTCAGCGCCGCACGGGCGACCAGCAGGTCCACCGTGCCGCGGGCGGCCTCGTGCAGCAGCGAGCCGATCAGGCGCATCAGCTCGGGCGTCAGGCTGTCGATCTTCAAGGCCGGCACATCGATGCCGTCGAGGAAGGCGGCGAGCAGCGCGCCGGTGTCGCCCGAGGGCGCGGCGGCGGCGCGCGGTGCGGGGCTGGCCGCGACGGGCGAAAGCGGGGGCGGGGGCGGGGGCGGCGCGAACACCGGCGGCGGTGGCGGCGCGTATGGCACGGGCGCGGGCGCAGCCAGCTGAGCCTTCGGCGCGGACGCGCGGATCACCGTGTGCGTGGTGTCGGGATCGCTGTTCTTGTCCCAGGACAGCACGGCGCCGCTGGGCAAGGTGCCGGGGTCCGGCGGGAGCACGGCCGGCGCCGGCGACGGTGCCGGCCTTGCGATCGGCGCCTGCTGGAAGGGCATGCTCAGCAGCGAGGCGTTGTCCTGCGCGGCCTGGGCGACGGCGCGGGGCGCGGCGTTCAGCGAGGCCATCGGGTCGAGGCTGTTGGCGGCCATGTTCGGCTTGGCCGCGGCATCGCCCAGCATCGAGTTGCCGAGCGGGTCGCCGCCGCTGCTGGGGCCGAGGCCGAACAGCTTGTCCAGCGAACTGTCTCCACCACCACCGCCGCCGCCACCCATGCCGGGGATCAACGGGCCGGCCGCGCCGGCACCGCCGTCCAGGCCGAAGGCGCCGGGCGCAGGGCCGAGGCCCAGTGGCGAGGACGATGCGGCCGGCGACGCGACCGGATCGGGCGCGAACGGGTCCCAGTCCTCCGGGATGCCGCCCATCGACGGCGCGGGCGCCTTCGTGTAGACGCCGGGGCTCGTCTGCGGCGTGCTCAGGTCGCCGCGGAAGGCCATCAGCGGGTCGACGAAGGCGGGGCCGGCGGGCGCACGGGCCTGGACGGCGGCGCCGGGGCCCAGCAGGTCGGCGAAGGGGTCGACCGGGCCGGGCGCGGCGGCGGCGGCAACGCCTTGGCCGACGCTGAGCACATAGCCGCCGATCTGCACCGTGTCGCCGGGATTGACGCGCTGCTCGCGGCCGCTGCCCAGCGTCTGGCCGTTGACCATGATCGGATTGCTGCCGCGATCGACGATCGCGAACGTGCCGTTGCGGAACACCACCTGCGCATGCACGCGCGAAATCGCCCGGTCGGGATCGGGCAGCACGAGTTGGTTCGTGTCGGCGCGGCCGACGGTGCCACCCAACTCATCGAACTGAGCCGACAGCCGGCTGTCGCTGGACTGGCCGTTGTAGGAAACAACCGTGAGCGTGATCACATCAATATCCTCGAGAGCGCCCGGGCGCTCGCCCGGGCTCGTTGGTTCTTCTGCTAGCGCAAGACGTAGAAGCGGTTCTCGACCCAGGCGAGGCGCAGCGGCAGGGCCCAGACCTTGCCTTCGGCGTCGGGCGCGCTCTGCAGCACCGGGCTGCCATCGGGGCCTACGGCCTCCACCAGGCGGCCGCCGGCCAGCGGCCTCAGCGCCAGTCCCTCGGCCTGCGGCGCCGGCCATTGCAGGCCCTGGGAAGCATAACCTTCCAGCAGCGCTTCGCGCAGCCTTGTGCGCTCGGTTTCGGGGTTACGTTGATAGGCCACGGCGACTTCTTCGCTGCGCAGCCGGCAGGCGTTCATGAAGGCGTCGGTCTGGCCGCGCGACAGGTCCTCCGCCAGGCCGGTGACGAAGGCCAGCGCCTGCGCGTGGATCTCCGGCGGCAGGGGGCTCGGCAGCGGCGGGGCGTCGGCCCAGCGCCAGCGCGGGAAGCTGACCGGCAGGGTCAGGTCTTGTGTCAGCGACAGCGGCGCCAGGAAGGGAACATCCTCGGCCGGCGTCCATTCCACCTGGCCGAGGCTGCGCGCGCTGCCCTCGTCGACCGGGCTGTTGGTACGCGGCAGCAGGATGCTCAGCTGCGCGCGCTCCTGGCCGCTCGCCTGCAGCCGCAGGCGCGGCGGCGCCTTCTCGGGCGGCTCGGCGGCCGGGCGCGGGAAGATCACCAGCTCCAGCCGGTTCTCCCCCTGCAATGTGTACTCATGCACCGGGATCACGCTGCGCGGCCGCGAGGCGTCCACGCGAGTGATCGGGATGCCGTTGAGCACCGCCTCGGCATCGCAGGCGGTGGCTTCGAGCTTGAGGACGAGCAGGCGTTCCATCAGTCCAGGCTCCAGTCGACCAAAGTCATCGCCGGCAGCAGCGTCTTCAGGATCTGCCGCTGCTGACCCAGCACCGGGTCGTGCAGCTGCAGCAGCACCGTGACCGGCTCGATTTCGATCTTGCAGAACCACTGGAAGCCGGCGCCGGCCGGGTGCGGACGCAGGCCGGCCGCGCCGACGACGGCGCCGTTGACCGCGCTGACCATGTCCAGCAGCGCCAGCTCGGGCGTCGCGATGTTCTCCAGGTGCAGCACGAAAGGGTGGCGGAACTCCGTCTGCGCCGGCTTGAACAGCGCCACCAGGTCGGCATCCCGCGCGCCGCGGGCGGCCTGGAACTGCAGCGTCTCGCGGGCGCCGCAGTGCAGGTGCAGGATGCTGCGGCTGCCGCCCAGCGCCAGCTCGCCGGTCAGCCGCAGGTGCAGCTGGCAGACGACCAGCTCCAGCAGCCCGGCGACGCGGTAGTAGGGCAGGGCGGCAAGTCCGTCCGGGTGCGGCGCCCAGCCCCAGGTCAGGGCGGCGGCGCCGGTCATGATGGCCGGCTCGGCCTGCAGGTGCCCGCGGGTGACGCCGGATTCGCGCTCCCAGCCGATCAGCAGGGCCGGCAGCTTGCTGGCCAGCTGCTTGTCGATCTGCGCCAGGCCCTGCTGCCAGCGCCGGGCGTCAAGCGGCGCACCGTCGCGCTCCAGCAGCGCGCGCGGCTCGGGCGCCGGCGGCAGTGGCTCGGCCGGCAGATGCACGGCGCCGCCGGGTTCGCGCTTCCAGCCCAGCATCGTCTGCTCGGCCGGGTGGACGGCCAGGCGCACCGTCTGCTCGCCCATCGGCGCGCCGCTGTCGCGCAGGCCGCAGCCGGATACGCTCAGCTCGCTGTAGCTCGCGCCACCCTCGACGGCCATCACCACCTGCGGCGGCGGCGTCTCCAGCGGCAAGGTCAGCTGCAGGTCCTGCGTCAGCGGGCCGCGGCGCTCGTAGTGGCCGTGGCTGCCATTGAAGCTGGCGAGCGGGTGGACGGCGGGGTCGCAGACGTGCGCGGCCAGGCAGCGCAGGCGCAGGCGGCTACGGCCGCCGTCCGAGAGGCTCAGCAGGTTGATCTGTTCGGGCAGGGGCTCCTGGCCCTGCGCCGACATCACCCGCAGCTTCTCCGGGTCCAGCACCATCGGCGTGCGGCGCCACTGGCCTTGCTCCAGCGCGTAGTGCTGCAGCGGGGCGGGCTCGATCAGGGTCAGGTCGACGGCGTCGATGTCGCAGGCGCTGCCGAGCTTGAGCCGCTCGCGCGGCATCAGGCTGCCGAGCTTGCCCTGGTCGGCCAGCGCGGCGTCCAGCGTCGCCAGCGCCTCCTCGAAGGCAGCCGGCGCGGGCAGGCCGTTGCGGCCGCCCTGGCGCTGCAGTTCCTCGCGGATGCGGCGGCCGAGCTGGTAGATGCGCTGGCCCTGCGTGGCCTCGTTCTGGCGCTCCGGCGCGGCGATGATCTTCAGCGCCCAGTCGTGGCCGGGCTTGGTCTCGAACTCGGTGCCGAACACGAACCAGGCGGCGAGGTAGCGAGCCAGCGCCAGGCCATGGGTGAACTTCAGCGCCTGGGCCTTCTGCCAGCCCAGGTCGAGCAGCACGCTCTTGCGCTCGCCGAGCCGCGCATCCACTTCTGGAAAAGCAGCGCCCAGCGCCGTGCCGACGCGCTGCAGGTCGCGCCGCAAGGTCAGCGCTTCGAGCGCCTTCTGCTGCTCAGCATTCAGGCGCAAAGTCATGTCTGCCCCTCGCTCCGCGAATTCGCGGAGCGATCCCCCGAGGGGATGCGAGCTTGCTCGGGGCGGCCCGTCGCTGCGCTCATGCCATCACCGCCTGTTCCTGCATCTGCAGCCGGCCGAACTGCTGGGCGCAAAAGGTCCAGGACTGCGGGCCGCAGATCACCATGGTGGCGAGCGGCGCGAACAGGTCTTCCAGCTGGTCGCCCGGCGCCAGCGGCAGGATCGCGCGCAGCACGGCCGGGTCCATCCATTCGAGCGCGATGCTGCTGCCATCCGGCAATTGCGCCTCGGCGCAGTCGCGGCAATGGGCGCGCAGCGCGAGAAAGGGGCGGTTGGAGCGCAGCAGCACGCCCCAGTCGCCGAAGCCGGCCGCGGCCTCGAACAGCAGCCAGTCGGTGAACGGGCTTTCGGGCTTCAGCTCGACGAGATAGGGCGCCTGCTGGCGCAGCTGCGGTTTCAGCGCGCCGGGCCAGAGGCAGTCATAGCTGGCCAGCTCGGCGGCGCGCTCGGCAGCGGCCAGTCGCTCCGGCAGGCCACCGATATAGCGGCCGATCACCACGGCGTAGACGCTGGCGCTCGCGTCGGCCCAGAGGGCGGACTTCAGCTGCGCCGGCGCCAGCGCGGACGGTGCCTGGGCCTGGCTCACGCGTTGGCGCCGCTGCCACCGTCGGCGGCCGGGAGCGGATCCTTGTTCTTGGTCGGCTCTGCCGGAACCTGCGGCGCGGGCGGGGCGGCCTGGGCCGCTTCGTTGCCAGCGACGCCAGAGCCGCCCGAGTTGATCTTGACGATGGCGCCCTGGATCGTCACGCCCTCCGGGCCCAGGGTGATGAAGGAGCTGCCCGCCTTGATGCTCAGCTTCATGCCCGCGTCGAGCACGATCTCCATGGCCTTCTGGTGCAGGGCGGCCTTGGCGGTCAGGTTCATGTTCATGGCGTTGACCTCGAACTTGGTCGCCGCCTTCATCTGGATGGTCTTCGCGCCCTTGACCGCGATCGCACCGGTGACGTCCAGGCCCATCGCCGCGCCGACGGCCATGTTCAGGTCGGCGCCCAGCTTGACGTTGGTGTCCTTGTCGATCTTGACCTTGGTGACGTCGGTGATCGCGAGGTCGGCGGTGCCGCCGATCTTTAGCGACCAGTTCTTCGTCACGTCGCCCCAGTAGTTGTTGAGCACCGAGGCGAAGCTGTCGTTCTTGACCCAGCTGTGCATGTCCTTCTCGGCCTGGAACCAGACGTACTCGCTGCCCTTCTTGTCGTCGAAGCGCAGCTCGTTGGCATTGCTGAGCGAGCCGCCCTTGCTCGACTGCGTCTTGATGCCGCTGACGGTCGCTTGCGCGGGCAGCGTGTAGGGCGGCAGGTTGTCGGCGTTGTAGACGCGGCCCGTGATCAACGGGCGATCCGGGTTGCCTTCCAGGAACTCGACGACGACCTCGTCGCCGACGCGCGGCAGCGCGATCATGCCGATCTGCTTGCCGGCCCAGGGATAGCTGACGCGCACCCAGCAGGAGCTCTTCTCGTTCTTCGTGCCGACGCGGTCCCAGCGGAACTGCACCTTGACGCGGCCGTACTTGTCGGTGGTGATCTCGTCGCCGCTGACGCCGACGACGGTGGCCGTCTGCGGGCCGTAGACGACCGGCCTTTCATAGCGCGGCTGCGGCTGGAACGCCACCGTCTTGGGCACGACCTGCAGCCGGGCGTTGAAGCTGGAGACCGTGTCGGGGTCGTTGACCTCGTAGCCGTTGAAGTCCAGCTCGTAGAACGCGGCCGAGATCAGGTAGTCGGCGTTGTTGCTCGTCTCCGGATGCTCGGCCAGCGTGAAGGTGTAGCCGCAGGCGGCCGAGCGATACGGCGTGATCGCCGTGCAGACTTGCGCCGCCGACTCGTAGGCGTTGACGCGCAGCTTGGCTCGCCGCGTCGCGTCGGTCTTCGAGGCCGAGTGGTTGCTGGCCATGTCGGGCTCGGCCCAGCCGACGCCGACGTAGCCGCCCGGGTAGTCGTAGACCTCCAGCGGCGTGGCCGATTGCGGCTTGGCATGCTGCACGGTGCGGCTGGCCTGATCTTTCAGCGAGGTGGTGGGGGCGCTGAAGTCGTAGTCGTCGTGCACGAACGAGAGCGGCTTGATGGCAGCGACGCGGCGCCACTTGACGATCAGGCCGGTTTCCTTCTTGTCGTGTTCCTTGGCCGGCGACCAGGTCAGCGTCGCCTTGGGCAGCGGCGTGTGGGCGCTGGCGGCGTCGCACAGCACCATCGTGTGCTGACCCTTTTCGTGCGTGAAGTAGTAGTAGATGCCTTCCTCTTCCATCAGCCGGCTGACGAACTCGAAGTCCGTCTCGCGGTACTGCACGCAGTAGTCGCGCTTGCGGTAGGTGGCGGTGAGCTTGTCCGAGATCTGCTGGGTCGTGTAGTCGGCGAAGACGGCCTTGATGATCTCCTTGACGTCCTTGTCCTGGAAGATGCGGCAGTCGGCGCTCAGCGTCAGGTGCCACAGCCAGGGCCTGAGCTCCATCCGGTAGATGTCGAAGATGCCCATGACGCCGCCCTGTTCCATGGCGACGACCCAGAAGTTGTAGAAGCGCTCGGTTTCATCGGTATCGATGACCTTGACGCCGACCTTGGTGCCGAGGAAATCATCGGCCTTGAGCGCGCCCTCGCTCGTCGGGCGCAGCAGCTCGATGCGGTATTCGGGCAGGCGGCCGAGTTCCTCCCGCCCCTGCATCCGGCGGAACAGCAGCTTGTCCTCCGGCAGGTGGCAGTTGAAGACGGCTTCTAGCTTGGGTTTGGTGGCCATGGCGGACTCCCGGTACCTCCTTCGACGTCGTCGTCCCGATCAGTCGAAGCTGTAGGTGAACTCGCCGTCGCCGGCGCCGAGCGTGATCGCCTTCAGCTCCTGGCCTTGCGACAGCCGCGACAGGTACTCGACCGAGATCTTCGGCAGCACCGTGTTGGTCAGGATCGAGTCGATGATGCGGCCGCCCGCTTCCGGGTTGTCGCAGCGCTTGACGATCAGGTCGACCGCGTCCTGCCCGTAGGTGAACGGGATCTTGTGGTTGGCTTCCACGCGCTTCTTGATCCGGTTGAGCTGCAGGCGAATGATCTTGCCCATCATTTCGGGCGAGAGCGGGTAGTAGGGGATCGTCACCAGCCGGCCGAGCAGGGCGGGCGGGAAGATCTTCATCAGCGGTTCCTGCAGCGCGGTGGCCAGGCTCTCCGGATCGGGCAGCAGCTCCGGGTCCTTGCACATGTTCATCACCAGCTCGGAACCGGCGTTCGACGTGAGCAGGATGATGGTGTTCTTGAAGTCGATCATGCGGCCTTCGCCGTCCTCCATGCGGCCCTTGTCGAAGACCTGGAAGAACAGCTCGTGCACGTCCGGGTGGGCCTTCTCGACCTCGTCCAGCAGCACCACGCTGTACGGCCGGCGGCGCACCGCCTCGGTCAGGATGCCGCCCTCGCCGTAGCCGATGTAGCCCGGGGGCGAGCCCTTCAAGGTGGAGACCGTGTGGGCCTCCTGGAACTCGCTCATGTTGATCGTGATGACGTTCTGTTCGCCGCCGTACAGCGCCTCGGCCAGCGCCAGCGCCGTCTCGGTCTTGCCGACGCCGGAGGTGCCGCAGAGCATGAACACGCCGATAGGCTTGTTCGGGTTGTCCAGCCGCGCGCGCGAGGTCTGGATGCGCTTGGCGATCATGTCCAGGCCGTGCTGCTGGCCGATCACGCGCTGGCCCAGCGTCTCGCCCAGGCGCAGGATGTTCTCCAGCTCGTTCTTGACCATGCGGCCGACGGGAATGCCGGTCCAGTCGGAGACGACGCTGGCCACCGCCTGCGCGTCCACGCTGGGCATGATCAGCGGCGAGTCGCCCTGCAGCGCGGTGAGCTTGTCCTGCTCCTCGTGGAGCTGTTTGAGCAGGCCGTCACGGTCGATGTCCGCGGCTTCCTTCTCGTCGACCGGCTTGTCGCCACCGCGCAGCGTGGCGCGCAGCTCGAGGATCTTGTCGACGATCGCCTTCTCGTCCTTCCAGCGCGCCTCCAGGCCGACCAGGCGCTCACGCTCGGTCGCCAGCTTCTCGGCCACGTCGGTGCCGCGGTTGCCCACCAGCACGCCCACCGCCAGTTCGCGGGCGATGATGCCTTCCTCGATCTCCAGCGCCTCGATGCGGCGCATCGTGTCCTCGACCTCGGCCGGCGTCGCATGCTGGCTCACGGCGACGCGGGCGCAGGCGGTGTCCAGCAGGCTGACCGCCTTGTCGGGCAGCTGGCGTGCCGGGATGTAGCGGTGGCTGAGTTTGACGGCGGCCTCGATCGCCTCGTCCAGCAGCTGGGCGCGGTGGTGCTTCTCCAGCACCGTGGCCACGCCGCGCAGCATCAGGATGGCCTTGGCCTCGTCGGGCTCGGGCACCTGCACGACCTGGAAGCGGCGGGTCAGCGCGGGATCCTTCTCGATGTACTTCTTGTACTCGGCCCAGGTGGTGGCGCCGATCGTGCGCAGGTTGCCGCGCGCCAGTGCCGGCTTCAGCAGGTTGGCCGCGTCGCCGGTGCCGGCAGCGCCACCGGCGCCTACCAGGGTGTGGACCTCGTCGATGAACAGGATGATCGGCTTGGGCGAAGCCTGCACCTCGTCGATGACCTGGCGCAGGCGTTGCTCGAACTCGCCCTTCATGCTGGCGCCGGCCTGCAGCAGGCCCAGGTCCAGGCTCAAGAGCGAGACCTCCTTCAGCTGCGGCGGCACGTCGCCGCGCGCCAGGCGCTGGGCGAAGCCCTCGACGACGGCGGTCTTGCCGACGCCGGCCTCGCCGGTGAGGATCGGGTTGTTCTGGCGGCGCCGCATCAGGATGTCGACGATCTGGCGGATCTCTTCGTCGCGGCCCGTCACCGGGTCCATCTTGCCTTCGCGGGCGCGCTCGGTCATGTCGACGCAGAACTTCTTCAGCGCCTCGCCCTTGCCCATCGCGGCCGGCGCCATCGCGCCGCTTTCGCTGCCGGGCTCGCCCGAGCCCATGCCGGTGCCGTCCTGCGCGCCGAGCTTGGCTTCCTGCGTGCCGCCGCAGATCTTGGCGAAGTTGTCGGCCAGATCATCGGCGCGGATCTTCGCGAACTCCTTGGAGATGGCCAGCAGCGCGTTGCGCAGGTTGTTGCTGTTCATCATGCCGATGACCAGCGTGCCGGTGCGCACGTGGGCCTCGCCGAACTGCAAGGTGGCGTAGACCCAGGCCCGCTCGATCGAGTTCTCGATCTGCTCGGAGAAATCGCTGATCGAGGTGGAGCCGCGCGGCAGGCGGTCCAGCGCGGCCGTCATGTCCTTGGCCATGGCCGAGGCGTCGACCTGGTAGTGGCGCAGGATCGCGTCCAGGTCGGTCTCGTTGTTCTGCACCAGCTGCACGATCCAGTGCACCAGCTCCACGTAGGGGTTGCCGCGCATCTTGCAAAAGACGGTGGCGCTTTCGATGGCCTTGTAGGCCAGCGGATTCAGTTTGCCGAACAGGGCAACGCGGCTGATGTCGCTCATGATGTTGTCGTCCTTTGTCGAGAGGTCTTCTTGAGGGTGCGCTCGACGTCGATGACCAGGTCATCGGCATCGCTGGTTTTCTTGAATCGGCCGAGCCAGCAGCTGCGGCCCAGTTCGCCGGTGCGGGCCAGTTGCAGGCGCGGCACGTCCTGCCGGGCGAGGATCAGTTGCAGGTCCCAGTCGAATTCGAGGCCCACCCACTGGCGCACCAGCGCCTGCAGCCGCGACAGGCCCGAGCCGCCGGGCAGGAACGAGTGGTAGCGCGCCTCGCGCACCGGGCCGATGACGATGCGGAACTTGTGCTGCACGTCCCACACCGCACCGCCCAGCACCGCGCCGCGGCCAAGCTGTTGGCCGGCGCCGCGCTGCAGCGGCGGCAGCAGCCGCGTGCGCTCGTCGCGGCCCAGCGTCATCCAGTGGCCGCGCCACTGCTGGATGCGCACCGGCACGTCGAACTCGCTGCGGATCCAGTTCAGCAGGCCGTCCGCGTCGCGCACCTGGCGCGAGAGCCGGCCGGCGAAATGCAACTTGGCTGCGTCGCCAGCGGCATCGCGCTTCAGCAGGCTGGTCTCGCCGATGCCGATCAGCGCGCCGAGTCGGCGGCTGAAGTCGGTGTTGCCCGCGCGGTCCAGGCTGACGACCGGCTGGGCCTCGGCCCAGGCGCGATAGAACAGCAGCGCGAAGCGGTGCGTCAGCAGGTCGATGAAGCGCAGCAGCGTCGTGTCTGCCGCGTGGTTGGCGCGCTCGCGGGCGTACTCGGTCAGGTGGATCGGCAGCGGCCCGTTCGGCCCCAGCATGCCGAAGATGCGCTGTTGCAGCCGCGGCACGCCGGTGTGCGTCGTCTGCACGCCGTGCAGCGAGGCCGGTGCGAAGTTCAGCTCCGGCGGCTGGCTGATGCGCAGCGGTTCGTCGCCGGGCCGCAGCGCCTGGCCGAGTCGCGGCAGGTGCGGATGGGCGGCCTCGATGTGGCGCAGCGTCTGGTAGAAATCGTGGCGCCAGGGTTGGGCGCTCAGGTCGGCCAGCCAGGCGGCGAATGCGGCCTCCCGTTCGGGCGGCTGCGCCTCGTCCTTGAGGACCGCGCTCATGCCAGCCCCCCGGCTTGCGGACACGCAAGCCCGCTCACAGCAGCGCCCTCTGCCCGTGCGAGGGCTTCCAGCGCATGATCTCGCCGCGGGTCAGCGACTTCAGCGAGGTCTCGACGAAGCTGTTCATCGACGCGTGGCGGGCCAGGTAGTGGTGCATCGCGGCGCCGAACAGGTGGGCGCTGACGCCCTGGAAGCCGAGTTCGTCGACGGTCAGTTCGACCTCGATCCCGCGCGAGAACGCGATCGGCCCCGGCGCCGGGTGGCGGCGCACGACCGGCTGCGTGCGCACGCCCTGCAGCGCCTCGATCTGGCGCCGCACGGCCGCCTCGTCGCCCTGCGGAAAACGCGACAGCAGGTCGCGCAACGAGGCCACCGCCTCGCCGCTGCCGCTCTCGGTCAGCGACAGGTAGTTCTGCGACAGCAGGTTGATGAAGCGCCAGGCGACACCGCCCTCGCGCAGCGCCGTGTGCGGCCGCGACGGGCCGGCCACCGCGCGTACCGATTGCAGCGGGATGCCGATGTCCATCGAGAACTCGGCCAGGCTTCCGGTGCCCAGGAAGACGGCCAGGTCGCGGTTGGTGCAGCGCGTCTGTACCGAGAGCTGGCGCAGCGTGCCGGGCCACGGTGTCTCGCTGGTGTCGACCAGCGAGACGAACACCTCGGAGCCGATGTAGCCGGAGCGCGGGCCGTCGCGCCGGGCCTGCTCGGACATCAGCCGCGGCTCGCGCCAGGCGGTGTAGTAGGCCGGCTGGCCGGGCAGTGTTGCGTGGCTGGGGGCGTACAGCGGCAGGAAGCGGTGCTCGGTACCCTGGTCGTCGTAACCGTGCAGGCCCAGCACCTCGTAGACCTCGTAGTCCAGCGGCGTCGTGCGATCGGGCACGACCTGGAACTCGTGGTGGCCGGCGTCGATCTGGATGCGGTCGGCGCGCTTGGGGAACAGGTTGATCGCCGGCGTGCAGTTGAGCAGGAAGTTCTCGGCGTCGACGACACCGTCCAGCCCCTGGCCGGGCGTGGACAGCAGCAGCACCAGCTCCAGCTCGTTGGCCGGGCAGGCCTGGAAGGCGGCGCGCAGGCCGGCGATGCTGATGAACAGGAAGCGCTCCGGGAACGCGAAGTACTCCTGCAGCAGCCGCGTGCCGGCGAAGCCGCGCAGCGTGGCCGGCAGCAGCGCCTCGTCGTCGGCATAACCGACCGGCTGCACGGCATGACCGGGCAGCACACGGCGCGCGTCGCGGTTGCCCGGCGGCCCGGCCAGCACGGCGATGGTGCTGGACAGCAGCAGCTCGTGCAGCCGCATCGCCACCTCGGTCTGTCCGCCGAGGTAGATGCACAGCTCGTCCATGTCCAGCTGCGCGATCGCCATGCCGGCCGGCACCTGCAGGCGCAGCCGCACGCCGGCGCGCGGGCGCTGCTGCAGGTTGAGGCCGGACAGGCCCAGGTCGGACACGTTCAGGAAGTAGTCCGCCTTGGCGACGCTGAGCGGCGTCAGCCGCAGCGCCTGGGCGGTGCGGAACTCGCAGCGCGTGCTGCTCTTGGCGCTGGGCGGGCCCATCAGCTGCGTGTCGCGCGGGATCGTCGGCGCCTTCAGCAGGTTCGGGTCCGGTGCCGGATGGAGCTGGGCGACCATCATCGCCGGCGTCGGCGCGAGGAAGTTCGGGTAGACCAGCTCCAGCAGCCGCTGCGAGAAGCGCGGGAACTCGGCGTCCTGCTTCAGCTGGACGCGCGCGGCGAGGAAGGCGCTGCTTTCCAGCAGCCGCTCGACGTAGGGGTCGGCCACCTCCAGCCCGTCCATGCCCAGCCGGGCGGCGATCTTCGGGAACTCGCGGGCGAACTCGCCCCCGAGCTCGCGCAGATAGCGCAGCTCCTGGTTGTAGTAGCGCAGCAGCCTGGGATCCATCGTGTCCTCAGGCTCTCAGGTCACGCACGCGCGTGTTGCCGGTCTCGACGTCCAGGTCGGCGGCCAGCAGCAGTTCCAGCGGCACGGGCTGGTTCCACATGTGGCCGCGGATCGTCAGCTTCAGCGTGTTGTGGTGGTCGTTGGGATCGATGTGGCAGTCGATCTCCAGCGTGTCCGGCGTGATGCGCGGCTCGAAGGCGATGATCGCGGCCTTGACCTGGCGTTCGATCTGGCGCGTATCCATCGATGACAGCGTGGAGCCGGCGAACGCCGGCATGCCGAAGTTCAGCACCGAGTGGCGTGCCTGCTCGTTTTGCGCCCACATCGCCAGCTCGTCGGTACGCGTGGAGGCCGGCTCGGGCTCGGCGCGGGTGGCATTGAACAGCCACGACAGGTCCCGCAGCACGGCCTGGCGCAGTTGCTGGCGCGTCAGGACGCGGGCATCCAGACTTTCCTGGCGGTCGGACGGGGCGCTGTCGGTCAGGCGGTCCAGCAGGGAAGGTTGGAGGCGGTCGCGGGAGTTCAGTTCAGCCATTGGCCGCTTCGCCCTCGCTGTCGCCGTCGCTGTCGCCGTCGCCGCTCTCGAATTCGATCAGGCGGGCGGTCAGGATGTCGTGCTCGCCACCGTCGGTGACCAGCACGCGCTGGCCGAGGCCCGCGTAGCGGTCGCCGCCGATCGAGGCCCATTCGGTCTTGGCGGCCATCTGGATGGCGCCGTCCTCGCTGTGCTCGGAGCCGGGGTAGCGCGTCGGGATCATCGCGATCGCCTCGCCGCCGTTGGCGAACGAGAGGTTGGCGGGCAGCCAGACGCGGTCGCGCAGGTCGCTCGGGTCGTCGATCGAGATCTTGCTCAGGCGGCTGAACGGAATCCAGTAATACTTGCCGTTGATCATGGCCTCCAGCACGGGGCCGAGGCGAGAGTCGGCGTCGGCGATCCACTCGAAGGGCTCGCCGTTGAACAGGCCGCGGCTGGTCGGCGCGGCGTCGAAAGCGCGCTCGGCCAGGTTGGCAGACTGGGCCGGATCGGCCTTGGCCTGCAGCAGCGACTCGATCAGCAACGCCAGCCATTCGTCCGGCTGGCCGAACACCATCGGCGTGCGGCGGCCGTCGAACACGGCGGCGCGCAACAGCTCGCAGCGCAGCGCGTGGCCGACCATCTCGCGCATCGGGCCGGTGTCGCTCTGCATGTCGGCGACGACGTTGAGCTGCGTGTGCGCGCGCTCCCACTGGCCCAGCACGCAAAGCAGCTGCGCCATGAAGATGCGCAGCTTCGGGTTGGCCGGCGCAGCCTTGACGGCGGCCGTCAGCGAGGCGAGGGCGCCACGGGGGTCGCCCGCGCGGACGGCGGCTTCGGCTTCGGCGAGGACATTGCTCATGGCGTGGGTGGGCTCTTCGTTCGGTTGATCGGTCAGTAGCCGTGGCCGCAGTCGACGCAGAAGCGGGCGCCGCGTTCGGCCATCGCGCCGCATTGGGGGCAGCTCTTGTGCGTGCTGGCCATGTCGAAGCCGCACTCGGCGCAGAAGCGCCCGCCGTGGTTGGCGGTGTTGCAATTGGGGCAGGTCGGCGCGTTGTTGCCGCCGGCCGCGGCGCCGTTGCCTCCGCCGTAGCTCGCCGATGGCGCCGCGCCCGAGCGGTTGCCGCCGGCGCGGGCATTGGCCGCGCAGTTGCGGCACAGGCCGGCATGGTCGTCGTAGCAGTCGTGGCAGTACGCGTTGTGGCACTGCTCGCATTCGGTGAAGTACGCGGCGGCGCGGGCCTGCGCCTCGGTCAGCGCCTCCTGGCGCGCCCCGTCGGCACCGGACTCGGCCATGCGCCGCGTGACGCGCTCGTAGCCGCGCGCGCCGCTGAATATGTAGCCGATCTGGAACAGCAGGCCGGTGAAGCGGCCGCGCCGGTAGGGCTGCAGCGGGCTCTTCCACTTGGTCGAGCAGGACGCGCAGCTGAACTCGAACTGGAAGCCGGCGTCGGCGGCGGCGTAGCCCTTGCTGAGGTCGGCGTAGTTCTTCAGGCTCATGGTGTCGTCGCTGTCGGTCAGAAGCTGCCCAGCGGAGGCAGGAAGTCCTGGGAGCCGGGCTCGGCGCGGCCGCCCGGGGAAGCCGCGCCGGCACCGGCGCTGGTATCGCTGGCGCTGCCGCCCTTGGTCGTCATTTGATCGGCCTTGTCCTCTTCGCGCGGCTTCTGGATCAGCAGCCGCGCGCCCTGGTCCTTGTGGTCGAACTCGATGCTGGTGTAGTCGAGCTCCCACTCCTCCTTCATGTCCACCGACTTGTCACTGCTGGTGCAGTTGAGGCTGTAGTTGGTGATCATGACCTTGTTCAGCGTGATCTTCAGGTTGAAGTCGCCGCCGGTCGCTTCCTTGGTGCCCGCCAGCACCTCATAGAGGTGGAACACGGCCTGCGTGCACTCGGCTTCCTCTTTGTGGAGCTGCAGCATCCGCGTGGTCGAGGCGTCGGGCCACTTGGTGAACTTGAATTTCTTGGGCCGGGCGTAGTTGACGACGCCGCCGACCTTGCCCTGCTTCTCGGAGCGCTGGGCCATGTCCCAGCTGTAGGCCTCGAGTTCGATGTCGCCCTCGTGGTCGGGCACCTCGGATTCGCCCGAGACAGCCTTGCCCCCGTCATCGAGCATCTTCAGGAAAAGCAGGGCAGCCATGGTGTGACCTCGTGCGAGTCGGATCGGTCGGGCGGCGGGTCAGTCATCAGACGGGTGTGCGCTGCGCCGACTTTTCTCGATCAAGCCTCGTAGTTCGTGAGTTCGTAGGAAAAGACGTGACTGGCGGAGCGGCTCGCGCGGTCCTTGTTCTTGGACTCGTAGTACACGACCTCGATCTTGCGGTACGAGAGCTTGACCTGCTCCGTCAGCTTCGCCGACTTGTCGCTGTCCGACAGCGACAACTGGATATTCGTGATTCGGCCATTGAAGAGGTGCACCGTCATGGCCGGATTGGCTTCCTTGCTGCCGGCGAAGGCGGCATGGTGGTCCACCGTCAGGCGCGCCTCGTCGAAGCGTGCGCCGTTGGCCAGGTAGCGGGACAGGTTGACCGAGGCCTTGTCGTAGAACTTGCTCAGGGTCAGTGTGTTCTCCGCGGTGTCCTCAGGGGGCTCGGGCGGTGGCTTGCCCTCGCGCAAGGCGGCCAGCCGCTTGTCCTCGCGTTCCTTGGCCTTCTTGGCCTTGGATTCGTCGGACTCCTTGCCGAGATCGAAGGAGAAGCTTTCGATCTCGATCTCGTCCTCGTAGGCTGCAGCCGAGGCCTCGCCCTTGATCGCGCGGCCCTGCATCTCGAGGTAGAGGAAGATCTGACTGGATGCAGAGCTTGACATGGGTGCGCGTGGACCGCGCCGCCGGGCGGCGCAGATCCTTTGGGCTAGCTACGAAGGTCCGATCGATCAGCCGTTGTTCAGCGACTTCAGCGACGGTGCCAGGTCTTCCTGCAGCTTCATCGAAGCCACGTTCCAGCCGAAGGGCTTCTGCACGTCCAGCGTGCCGCTCTGCGTCTGCGGCGAGTAGGAGATGCCGATGTCCTTGAAGACGAACTCGACGTCCTGCGTCACCGCGCCGTCTTCGCCGCCCTTGCTCGACACCTTGGTGATGAACGCGTTGCTCATCACGGCCGCGAAGTAGACCTCGCCCTTGCCGCCACCGGTCTGCTTGAGCATGACGATGGTGACCTTGGAGAAGTGCGTACCCTGCACGATGCGGGTCATGATCAGCGGGGAAGCCGTGTCGAACGGGTGCGTGATCGAGAACGTGCCCGGGGTCGGCTTGCCGACGGCGGCGCCGCTGCCCTTCAGGAAGCTGGTCTCGGCCTCGATGTCCCAGCTCCAGTCGGTGATTTCGTTCCAGCCCTTGGTACCCGGGTGGGTATCGGCCATGGATTCGCCTTTGTCCACTTCGGCGAATTTGATGAATGAATTGCCCGGCATTTCGTCTCTCCTTGGGTTGAAGCCTCAGGCCCGGCGGGTCCGATGGCGTTGCTTGTGCGAACGGTAAAACAGTGGGTGTGTCGATCGGGCTGGGCCTTTTGCCTGCGGGCCTGGCGGCCCTCGGCGAAACGGCTGATGCCCCAGGGCATCAGCCCTTTTCAGCAGGCAGCTTGGAAACCAGGCGCAGCGACACCGACAGCCCTTCGAGCTGGTAGTGCGGCTTGAGGAAGAACTTGGATTGGTAGTAGCCCGGTGCGCCTTCCACTTCCTCCACCACGACCTCGGCCGCGGCCAACGGACGCTTGGCCTTGGTTTCCTCGGCCGAGTTGCTCGGATCGCCGTCGACGTACTGGAGGATCCAGTCGTTGAGCCAGCGTTCCATCGCCTCGCGCGACTTGAACGAGCCGACCTTGTCGCGCACCATGCACTTCAGGTAGTGGGCAAAGCGGTTGCAGGCGAACAGGTAGGGCAGGCGCGCGGCCAGAGCGGCGTTGGCGGTGGCGTCAGGGTCGTCGTACTCGGTCGGCTTCTGCAGCGATTGGCCGCCGATGAACGCGGCGAAGTCGCTGTTCTTGCGGTGGATCATCGCCAGGAAGCCGGCCTTGCTCAGCTCGGCCTCGCGGCGGTCGCTGATCGAGATCTCGGTCGGGCACTTCATGTCCACGCCGCCATCGTCGGTCGGGAAGGTGTGCGTCGGCAGGTTCTCGACCGCGCCACCGGACTCGATGCCGCGGATCCGCGAGCACCAGCCGTACAGCTTGTGCGAGCGGTTGATGTTCGTCGCCATCGCGTAGGCGGCGTTGCACCAGGCGTACTTGTCGTGCTCGGCGCCGACGGTGTCTTCCTCGAAGCTGAACGCGTCCACCGGCGCCGTCTTCGGGCCATAGGGCAGGCGGCCGAGGAAGCGCGGCATGCACATCGCCAGGTAGCGCGCGTCATCGCTCTCGCGCAGCGAGCGCCAGGCGGCGTATTCGGGCGTCGTGAAGATCTTCGTCAGGTCGCGCGGGTTGGCCAGCTCGCCCCACGAGTCCATCTGCATCACGGTCGGCGCGGCGCCGGTGATGAAGGGCGCGTGCGCCGCGGCAGCGATCTTGCTCATCTCGGCCAGCAGTTCGACGTCGGGCGGAGAGTGGTCGAAGTGGTAGTCGCCGACGATGGCGCCGAAGGGCTCGCCACCGAACTGGCCGTATTCCTCTTCGTAGAGCTTCTTGAACAGCGGCGACTGGTCCCAGGCCGTGCCCTTGTAGCGCTTCAGCGTCTTGCCCAGGTCCTGCTTGGAGATGGACATCACGCGGATCTTCAGCTGCTCGTCGGTCTCCGTGTTGTTGACCATGTAGTGCAGGCCGCGCCAGGCGGACTCCAGCTTCTGGAAGTCCTCGTGATGCAGGATCAGGTTGACCTGCTCGGACAGCTTGCGGTCGATCGCGGCGACCATCGCCTCGATGCTCGCGACGGTGTCGCTGCTGATCAGCTTGGCGTTGGCCAGCGCGTTTGCGGCAAGCGTCTGGACGGCGGTCTCGACGGCCGAGCGCGCTTCGTCCGACTTGGGCTTGAATTCCTTGCTCAGCAGCGACGCGAAGTCGCTGCCTTCGACGGTGACGCCTGCGAATGCGGCGCCCTGGGTTTGCAGTTCAGCCATTGATGGTGCTCCGGAACCTGTATGGAAAGCTTGCGAATTACTCGGCAGCCGGCTTGGCCGACGCAGACAGCGACGACAGCAGGGCCGGGTCGGCCAGCACCTTGGCGATCAGTTCTTCAGCGCCGCCCTTGCCGTCCATGTAGGTCACGAGGTTGGAGAGCTGCTGGCGGGCTTCGAGGAGTTGCTTCAGGCCCTCCGTCTTCGCGGCGATCGAGGCCGGATTGAAGTCGTCCATGTTCTCGAAAGTCAGGTCGACCGACAGATTTCCTTCACCCGTCAGCGTGTTGGGCACGGTAAATGCCGCACGCGGCTTCATTGCCTTCATGCGGGTGTCGAAATTGTCGACGTCGAACTCCAGGAACTTGCGATCGGCCACGGGCGGCAGCGGGTCCTCGGGCTTGCCGGCGAGATCGGCCATCACGCCCATCACGAAGGGCAACTGGACCTTCTTCTGCGCGCCGTACAACTCGACGTCGTACTCGATCTGCACGCGAGGCGCACGGTTGCGCGCGATGAATTTTTGGCTGCTTCCCATGGAATCTCCGCTGGAAAAAAATCTGAAATAGGAAAGGTTGGACTGCTGCAACCCCTAGATTGCAAGCCCATGCGGACGCAGTGTAGAGCTGCGTGTGTAAGGCGTTACCTAGGTAACAACCCGAATACTCTGAAACGGTGGTGTGCGCTTTGTCGCATTTCTCATTCCGAGAGAGGAATGAATGACGCGTAGTCCTTGAATCTGCTCGCTATTTGGATGACAGCGCCGCGAAATTCCCGGCGGGCGACCAAGGAAGGCCCCCGCGAGTGAGGGGGATACCTCAGTCGTTGTTGAAGTCGCTCGGGTCCACGCCCATGATCTTTGCAACCTCGGACATCGCGTCCGGTGCGAGCTCGCGCATCAGCTGCATGAAGTTCTTCTCGATCAGTCGCTCGGCACGCCGCAGCAGCATCTGGGCCGGGTTGGTCGGCTCATTGGCCTCGAGGTAGGCGCAGATCAGGTTGATCGCCTTGACCGCGTCGGCGCGGCTCTCGATCGCGCCCATGCCGCCACCGCCGCGGCGCCGCGGCGCCGCCGAGCTCGGCGTGTCGCCGCCTTCCGCATCGCCGCCGCCGGATTCGTCGCCCTCGCCGGAGTCTTCGTTCTCGATCACCTCGGGCAGCACTTCATTCAGCGCATCGATCATGCCGCGCAGCGCTTTGACGTCGGTGGCGTTCTCGATGCCGAAGCGGTCGTTCATGACCTTCTGCAGTGCCTTCAGCGCCGCCATGCTGTCGGCGTGCCAGGTGCGAAGGCGAGCCGTCAGTTCGGGGAGTTCACCGAGCATGCCGGTGATCTGCGCGCGCGTGCGGGTCACCTCGTCGGCGCGCGGGCCCAGCCGCTCCAGCGCGATCTCGATCTCGCGGATCGTCAGGCCGCCCAGGCGCCGGTCCTTGATCAGGAGGCCCTGCCGCACGTCGCCGAGCAACCCATCGAGCTTGTCCAGGCTGCCGAGCACGGACAGCCGCGCGAACGCGTCGCCGTCGTCCGGGTCATTGCGCGGATGCAGTTCGTCCCAGAAGCGGTCGATCTGGCCGCCCAGCAGTTTCAGCGCCGCGGGCAGTGCCTCGACGCCTTCGATATTGAGCACGGCCCGGCACCAGGGCATCGAGACGCGCAGGTCGCGGGTCTTGCCGAACAGCTCTTCCGACACCTCACGCACGACCTGCCACTGCGGCGGTTCCGCCGGCGCGAACTGCGTTTCAGGCTTGCCGGCCGCCGCCTGCTCCAGGGTCAGGAAGGCCGGGTCGTACTCCATATCCGGACCGCACGCTTCACCGTCGAGGGGTTCAAGCCATGCGTCAATACCTAGGGTTTCCATGGATTTATCGCCGTCCGTATGAGTATCGGGTTGGAAATCGCGGAGCTCGCGTCGAATCCCTCGGCGCCGCTGTTGCGGGGACGCAATGTACCACCCGTATTAATAACAAGTGTGGAGCCGGGTCCCGTGTAGAAGGGATGACGTCAATCCCTAATGGAACGAGAATGTTTCAGAGTTCACGGCCTGTGCCGATTCCGATCAAATAACGGGTTACGTAATGAGAGCAGATCTGCTAGCTGTTCAACTGGCCTGTGCGTTCGCCGTGATGTCGACGGCAAGCGCGCAGACGACCGATTCCCCCGGCACCACGGCCGCGTCGGCGCTCAAGGTCCAAGTGAGGGAATTCAAGATCAGCGGCAGCAAGCTGCTGCCGGACGAGAAGCTGCAGGCGGTGCTGGCGCCTTACAAGGGCGAGCGCAGCCTCGATGAGCTGAAGGCCGCCGCCCAGGCCGTGCAGGACACCTATCGTGCGGCCGGCTACGGCGCGGTGATCGCCTATCTGCCCGAGCAGACGGGGGCTGCACCGGGTGAGGTGACGATCGCGGTGCTGGAAGGCCGCATCGAGCGCGTCGTCGTGTCGGGCAACAAGCAGTACACCGAGGCCAACATCCGCCGCAGCCTGCCACTGATCAAGGAAGGCGAGACCCCGCAGGTGCAGAAGATCGACGCGCAGATCCAGCTCGCCAACGAGAACCCCGGCAAGCAGGTGGCGGTCTCGCTGGAGCCCGGCGCGAACCAGGGTGAGGTCAACGTCAACATCAGCGTCCAGGAGCAGCCGGCCAGCCGCGTGACGGTGGCGGTGGACAACACCGGCAACGACAACACCGGCCGCTGGCGCACCAGCCTGTCCTACTCGAACGCTGCGCTGTGGGATCTCGATCACAGCATCACCTTGCAGTTCCAGACCGCGCCGGAGAACCCCAGCCGCGTGCAGGTCTACAGCGCGAACTACCGCATCCCCTTCTACGGCTTCGGCTCGACGCTGGACCTGTTCGCCGCGCACTCGAGCGTGGACGGCGGCAACACCGCCACCGCCGCCGGCCCGCTGCAGTTCAGCGGCAAGGGCAATGTGTTCGGCGCGCGCCTGACGGACTACCTGGTGCGCCTGGGCGAGGTCGACCAGCGCCTGATCTTCGGCCTGGACGAGCGTGAGTACCTGAACAACTGCGCGATCACCGGCCTGCCCGACGGTGCCTGCGGCACGGCCGGCGCGAGCGTCGCCGTCCATCCGGTCTCGATCGAGTACACCGCCCAGCGTGGCGGTGAGCGCGCGATGGGCATGAACGTGGCGCTTTCGCACAACCTGCCGGTCGGCGGCAGCCACGGTGGCGCCGACGACTTCGAGGCGGTTCGCGCCGGCGCCAAGCGCAGCTACACCACGCTGCGCCTGGGCGCCTTCGGCTCCTTGCCGCTGGGTGCCAGCGGCATGCAGGTCCAGGCCCGCTTCAATGCCCAGGCGACCAGCGATGCGCTGGTGCCCGGCGAGCAGTTCGGCCTCGGCGGTGCGACGACGGTGCGCGGCTACGAGGAGCGCGAGGTCGTCGGCGACAGCGGCTTCGTCGGATCGCTGGAGCTCTACAGCCCCGACTTCGGAACGCGCTTCGGCGAGCGCGTGAAGTCCGCGCGCGTGCTGGCCTTCATCGATGGCGGCCACGTCTCCAACCGCAAGGGTCTGCCCTGCCTGGGCAATGCCACCAGTTGCTGGCTCGGCTCCGTCGGCATCGGCTTCCAGCTGAGCACCGGGCCATTGAGCCTGCGTGTGGACCTGGCCAATGCGCGCCGCGATGCCGTCACCACGCGTCGCAACGACTACTTCACGCACTTCAGCGCGTCGTACAGCTTCATCTGAGCGATCCGCTTCATCCGTCGCTCCGAGCTTTACCTCCAGAGGCGAGTCATGAGTACATCCAGCACGTCCGTTCTCCTGCCGACCCTCCTGCCGACGCGTTTCGTGCGGCGCCGTCTCGCGCTTGCGCTGGCCGCCGGTTCCTTCGCCGCGCTGACCCAGGCCGCCGCGACCTTGCCTACCGGCATGCAGGTGGCGCAGGGGCAGGCCAGCGCTGTCGTCAACGGCAGCAAGCTGACGATCACGAACAGCAACGGCGCGATCCTGAACTGGCAGAGCTTCTCGATCGGCGCGCAGAACGCGGTGCGCTTCGACCAGCCCAATGCGGCGAGCAAGGTGCTCAACCGCGTCACCGGCAGCGATCCTTCCAGCATCCTCGGCAGCCTCTCCAGCAACGGTCAGGTCTGGCTGCTGAACCCGAACGGCGTGCTGTTCGGCCAGGGCGCGCGGGTCGACGTGGCGAGCCTCGTCACCTCGACGCTGAACCTGAACGACCAGGACTGGTCGGCCGGCCGCTACGTGTTCAACGCTGTCAGTGGAAGTAACGGTGTAGTTGCAGGGATCACCAACCAGGGCGAGATCCGCAGCGCCGCCGGCGGCCAGGTGATGCTGATCGCCGCGGGTGAGGTGCGCAATGAGGGCCTCATCGATGCGTCTGGCGGCCAGATCGTGCTGGCCGCCGGTGCCAGCGTGGAACTGGTGGACACGGCTTCGCCGCGCTTCAGCGTCAAGGTGTCGGCGCCGCAGGGCGAGGTGCTGAACCTCGGCCAGGTCAGCGCCGCGGGCGGCCGCATCGACGTGATCGCGGCCAGCGTCAACCAGCAGGGCCTGGTGCGGGCGGACTCGCTCTCGCTCGGCCCCGCCGGCGAGATCGTGATGAACGCCGGCCAGCGCCTGACCATGGCGGCCGGCAGCAAGACCACGGCGGACGGTGCCGGAAGCGGCGGCAACATCGAGCTGCTCGGCACCCAGGTTGCCCTGCTGGACGGCTCGCAGGTCAGCGCCTCGGGCGCGGCCGGCGGCGGCACGGTGCTGGTGGGCGGCGGCGCGCAGGGCAAGGACGCCAGCGTGCCCAACGCCGATGCGGTCTACTTCGCGCCCGGCGCCGGCATCCGCGCCGATGCCACGGGCAGCGGCAACGGCGGCCACATCGTGCTGTGGAGCAACAGCGCCACCCGCGCCTACGGCACGCTCAGCGCCACCGGCGGCGCGCAGGGCGGCGACGGCGGCTTCATCGAGACCTCGGGCGGCTGGCTCGACGCGCGCCCGGCTGCGCTGAACCTCTCGGCGCCGCACGGCAAGGCCGGCACCTGGCTGCTGGACCCGTACGACATCACGATCTCGGACAACGTCAGCGACAGCGGCACCGACCCGAACTTCACCGCGACAACCGAAGGCTCGACGATCTACAGCGGCACGCTGCAGACGGCGCTGTCCAGTGGCTCGGCCGTCGTCGTGCAGACCGGCGACGGCGGCGGCGCCGGCACCGACGGCGGCACGATCAGCGTCACCAACGCCCATATCAGCATCAGCAGCGCCACGCCCGGCAGTCTGACGCTGATCGCCGACCGCGACATCGACGTCAGGGACTCGCAGATCATCAGCCAGAACCCGATGCCGGTGAGCCTGCTGGCCGGCCGCGCCGGCGTCTCCGGCCGCATCAGCATCGACAACAGCACCATCGCCAGCGGCGGTGGCGACATCACGCTGGGCGGCTACGGGCAGGGGACCTCGCCGGGCTACGGCAGTTTCTCCAACGCCGCGTTCGCGCAGGCGGACGATGGCGCCGGTATCGCGCTGAGTTCGGACAGCCGGCTCGACGCGGGCCTCGGCAACCTGAGCCTGGCCGGCGTCGGCGACACCGGCGTTTCGCTGCAGCTGAGCGCCTTGCTCGGCAACCAGATCACGATCCGCGGCACCGGCAACGACGGCCAGGGCGTGAACATCGGCAGCAGCTCGCTGACCAGCACGTCGACGATGACCATCGAGGGCCTGAGCCGGGGCGACGGGGCCGGCGTATCGATCAGCGCCGGCACGCTGCGCGTGGCGCCGGCCGACTATTCCGACTACCGCACGCTGACCATCACCGGCACCAGCGACAGCTACTACAGCGGCGTGGAGATCCTGTCCTCCAATACGCTGCTGCAGGCCGGCTACAACACCGACGTCTACATCACCGGCACGAACTACAACGGCGAGAGCGATCCGACGCTGTCGCTGAAGGGCACGATCGACGCGAGCCAGGGCAACGGCATCCACTTGGCGGCCTACAGCAGCAACACCGATCCGACCTGGGTCAGCCTGACCAATGTGGTGATGACCTCCGCGTCGAACACCGACATCACCGGCGCTGGCTACCTGGACCTGAACAACACCCAGATCACCGCGGCCAACCCCATCCGCATCGAGGCCGACAACGTCAACCTGAACGTGGGCTCGAAGATCGTCAACACCTTCTCGTACGACACCGAGGCGATCGTCATCACCGGCACCAACGGCCAGCCGCTCAGCAGCTTCTCCAACAGCGCCGGCGCCGATGCCCTGCACGTCAACGACACCAGCAACGGCGGCCGCTGGATCATCTGGGCCCACGACGTCACCGACGGCCAGACCTTCTCGCCTGGCGGGCTGAACTACGACTTCACGCTGCACGGCGCGCAGTACAACGGGGCCTGGCAAGGCTATGCCGGCAACGGCTACGTGTCCTACCAGAACCAGAACGGCTACGCCTACGGCGGCTACGTCATCAAGACCTACGACGGCACGACCAGCGCCTCGCCCGGCTTCCTCGTCATCAGCGCGCCGGCGGTCGGCGGCAGCGCCACCGGCCAGTTGTCCGACAGCAGCTACGTGCATTTCGACAGCAAGGACGCGGGCTACGGCAGCATCAGCGTCGACGCCGGCGGTGTGTACTTCGTCGACGGCGCGGGCAAGCCGGTCTACGGCATCAACACCATCAACAGCACCCTGAGCGGCCAGATCGACCCGAAGGCCATCACGGCCAGCGTGATCGTGGCCGACAAGGTCTACGACACCACGACGGCGGCCTCCACACAGGTGGTGTTCAACGGTCTGGTGGTGGGCGAAAGCCTGCAGGGCAGCGCCGGCGCGGCCAACTTCGTCGATGCGCATGCGGGAACCGGCAAGCCGGTCTCGGTCAGCATGAGCTACGGCGATGGCACCGACGGCACCGGCCTGCTGTCCAACTACACGATCACCGGGCCGAGCGCCGTTACCGGCAACATCCTGCAGGCGCAGCTGAACATCAGCGGCCTGATCGCGCAGAACAAGATCTACGACACCACGACGGCGGCGACGATCGGCGGCACGGCGACGGTCACGCCCTTCGCCGGCGACAGCGTCGGCGTCGGCGGCACGGCGATCGGCAGCTTTGCGGACAAGAACGTCGGCACCGCCAAGCAGGTGACGGTCACCGGCCTGTCGCTGACCGGCGCCAGTGCGGGCGACTACGTGCTCGTCGACCAGCCGACCGGCCTCACCGCCGACATCACGCCGGCCCCGCTGCCGGTCAGCGGTCTGACGGCGCAGAACAAGGTCTATGACGCGACGACGCTCGCCAGCTTGGTCAACACCGGTGCCGTGCAGGCACTGGGCAACGACCAGGTGACGGTGTCCGGCGGCGTCGGCCAGTTCGTCGACAAGAACGTCGGCACCGGCAAGACGGTGGTCGTCACCGGCATCACGCTGTCGGGACCTGACGCCGGCAACTACAGCGCCACCTCCACGCAGAACAACCTGACGGCCGACATCACGCCGCTGGCCTTGAACGTCAGCGGCGTGTTCGCCAACAACAAGGTCTACGACACGAGCACCGCCGCCACGCTCGGCGGCACGGCCTTCGTCTCGGCACTGGTCGGCGACACGGTCAGCGTCTCGGGCAGCGGCGTCGCGAGCTTCCTGGACAAGAATGCCGGCATAGCCAAGCCTGTGAGCGTCAGCGGCTTCAGCATTTCCGGCGTGGACGCGGGCAACTACACGCTGGTGCAGCCCACACTCACCGCCACGATCTCCCCGGCCACGCTGACCTACGTGGCCACCGCCACCACGACGCAGGCCGGCCTGATCCCCACGCTGCAGGGCAGCGTCACCGGTTTCCTCGGCAGCGAGACGCAATCCGACTCGACCACCGGCACGCTGGTCTTCGTGACGAACGCCACCACCAATTCGCCGGACGGCTTCTACGCGATCAACGGCCAGGGCCTGTCCGCCCAGAACTACCGCTTCGTGCAGGCCGAGGGGAACGCCATGGCCCTGACGATCACCGGCGGCACGCAGCCGGTCGTCGTCCCGCCGGTGGATCAGTCGGTGAAGACCACGCTGCTGACCATCGCGGCGGTGCCGAGCGCCCCGACCAACAACAGCACCAGCAGCGCGCTGGACTTGACCGGCCCGGCCAACACGACCGGTGCCGTCATCGCGTCGGCCAGTGCGCTGGCTGCTGCGCCGGCCGGCGCGGCCAGCTTCGCGCCGGTGCGCACCAGCGGCATGTCGATGGACGAACTCGCCGCGATGCTGGAAGCGCGCGACCGCTACAAGAAGAAGCTGTTCGCCGACGCGATCTTCAAGCTCGAGCAGAACCCGGCGCTCGCCGACGTGCGCGCCTGCACCAGCCTGGGCGACGCCGCGTCCGGTGCCTGCCTGGTGACCGTGGACCTGAAGCGCCAGCAGGCGGCCCTGACCGCGAACGCGCAAGCCTCTGCGCAGGCACCGCAGGATCCGCAGAAGCCCAGCCTGCAGGAGCAGGCCTTCCTGGCCACGCGCCGCCATGTCAGGCAGGCCTCGCTGCCGCAGATCGAGCGCAAGGTCGCGGTGATCATCGGCGTCGACCAGTATCAGGACAAGGAAATCCCGCAGCTCGGCAACGCCGTCAGCGATGCCGAGGCGGTGGGCAAGCTGTTCGAATCCAAGCTCGGCTACGAGACCGTGGTGATCCCGAACGCGACCAAGGCCACCGTGATCGGCACGCTCAATCGCCTGGCGCTGACGATGAGCCCGAAGGACTCCGTGGTCATCTACTACGCCGGCCACGGCGACGTCGTCGAGGCCACCTCGCAGGGCTACTGGCTGCTGTCCGACGCCGATGCGAAGAAGCCCGAGACCTGGCTCAGCAACGCCGACATCGGCCGACTGGTCACGCAGATCGGCGCCTCGCAGGTGGCGTTGATCTCCGACAGTTGCTACTCCGGCTCGCTGGTCTCGGCCGACCAGCGCATCCGCGGCAGCAGCACCGGCAGCATCGACCCCACGGAGCTGCTGGAGCGCAAGTCGGTGGTCGTGATGTCCTCGGGCGGCAACGAGCCGGTGTTCGACAGCGGCAAGGGCGGCCATTCGCCGTTCTCTTACAACCTGATGAACCAGCTGAACCAGGTGGACAAATGGCAGCCCGGTGGTAATGTGTTCGAGCGGGTGCGCTTCGCCGTTGCCAAGGAACTGCCCCAGCGCCCGCAGTACGGCGCCGCAGTCGGCCACCAGGCCGGCGGCGACTATCTGTTCGAGCAGCGCCAGCTCGACGCCGCCGGCGGTAGCGCCAGCGGCACCAACAACACCCCGCAGCAGTGATCAAATCCACAGCAAGCCATCGTCCCATCCGGCATTTCACCCCGCGCCGCCTCGTTCTCGCTCTGGCCGGTTGCGCCTGGCTCGGCCTGGGTCATGCGACCCCACCGGCCTTGCCGACCGGGCTGCAGGTCGTGCAGGGCCAGGCCACCGCCGCCACCAACGGCGGCAAGCTGACGATCACGAACAGCAACGGCGCGATCCTGAACTGGCAGAGCTTCTCGATCGGCGCCGGCAACAGCGTGCGCTTCGACCAGCCGAGCGCGGCCAGCCAGGTGCTCAACCGCGTCACCGGCAGCGATCCGTCCAGCATCCTCGGCAGCCTGTCCAGCAACGGCCGGGTGTGGCTGCTGAACCCCAACGGCGTGCTGTTCGGCCAGGGCGCCCGCGTCGACGTGGCAGGGCTCGTCACCTCCACGCTGAATCTCAACGACGGCGACTGGACGGCCGGGCGCTACCTGTTCACCACGCCCGCAGGTGCGCCTTCGGGCAGCATCGTCAACCAGGGCGAGATCCGCAGCGCCGCCGGGGGGCAGGTCTTGCTGCTGGCCGGTGCCGGCGGCGTGCGCAACGAGGGACTGATCGACACGCAGGGCGGCCAGATCCTGCTGGCCGCCGGCGCCAGCATCGAACTGCTGGACACGGCCACGCCGCGCTTCACTGTCAAGGTGACGGCGCCGGCCGGCGAGGTGCTGAACCTCGGCTCGCTGAGCGCCGGCCGCATCGACGTGCAGGCCGCCACCGTCAACCAGCAGGGCCTCGTGCGCGCCGATTCGCTCGGCGTGGGCCCGGGTGGAGAAATCGTGCTGCAGGCCAGCGAGCGCGTGACCCTGGCCGATGGCAGCGTCACCCGCGCCACGGCGGCCAACGGGCAGGGCGGTTCGATCGACGTGCTGGGCCACGAGGCCGTGCTGCTGGGCAGTGCGGTGGTCGACGCCTCCGGCGCGAGCGGCGGCGGTGCGATCCGCATCGGCGGCGATTTCCACGGCGCCGGCACGCTGCCGACGGCGGCACGCACCTACGTCGGCACCGGCGTGCAGCTGCGCGCCGACGCCACGGAGCGCGGTGACGGCGGCAGCGTCGTCGTCTGGTCCGATGACAACACCCGCTTCCTCGGCAGCCTGTCGGCCCGCGGCGGTGCGGCCGGCGGCAACGGCGGCGCGGCCGAGGTGTCGGGCAAGCAGTTCCTGGATTTCCAGGGCTTCGCCGACCTGAGTGCCGCGGCGGGTGCCCGAGGCACGCTGCTGCTGGACCCGTTCAACCTGACGATCCAGGCGACAGGCCCCGACATCAACGGCGACGGCGGTGGCGCCGACCTGACCTTCGCCACCGTGGCCTGGGACTACGCGCCCGGTGCGAACAGCGTGATCACGAGTTCGGCCGTACAGTCCATGCTCGTCACCAATGACGTGGTGCTGGAGGCGACCAACAACATCACGGTCAATAGTGCGATCAGCGCAGGGGGCGCGACCCATACACTGACGATGCATGCCGGCAATGACATCGACGTCAATGCCTCGATCGGCGGCATGCTAGCCCTGAGCCTGGCCGCCAACTACACCTTCACCACGGGCACCAATCCGCCGGCGCCTTCGGGCGTCGGCACGCTGAACTTCGGCACCGGCGTGCAGCTCGCTGCGGGCAACGTCACGCTGAACGCGGCCGGCAGCATCATCTTGCCGACCGTCAATGCCTCGGGCGGCAACGGCAACATCAACGTGACCTCCAGTGCCGGCGGCATCAGCCAGACGGGAGCCATCACCACCAGCATTCCCGGCAGCAACTTCACCGCGGGCGGCACTGGCAGCAGCATCGACCTGGGCAGCCAGGCCAACAGCCTCGCGGGCCTATCCAGCGGCTTCCTGACCTTCTCTGCGCCGCGGGACGTGATCATCAGGGACCAGGGCAGCATCACGCTCCCGACCAGCGTCAGCAACCTCGCCGGCAAGCTGGTGCTGATCTCCGACACCGGCAGCATCACGCAGACCGCGCCGTTCTCGGTCGGCGCCGACGGCAGCAGCTTCACTACCAGCGCGGCCGGCCAGACCATCACGCTGACAAGTGCCAACCTGCTGAATGGGAATACGGTATCGCTGAATACCGCCGGGTCGGCGGGCAACGCGAGCCTCACGGCCAATTCAATCAACTTCGCGGCCAGCACCGTCGGCGGCGCGCTGACTGCTACGGCCTCCGCCGGCAGCATCATCCAGTCCGGCGCCCTGACCCTGGGCGCCGATGGCAGCAATTTCAGCACCGGCAGCAGCGGCCAAGCGATCGCGCTGACGGACAACGGCAACAAGTTCGGCGGTCATACCGTGGGCTTCACTACCGCCACCGGCGGCGCGGTGAGCGTCACGGCCGAGGCGCTGTCATTCGCCAACAGCACCATCGGCGGCGCCCTGACGGCGCGGGCTCTCGACGACGGCAGCCCGCAGGCCGGCACGATCACCGTCGGCAACGCCACCGTCACCTTCACGGGGAGCGGCACTCCTACGGCGAGCCTGGAGGCCAGCGGCAACATCCTGTTCAACACCTCGTTCTTCGGCAGCAACAGCGTCCCGCTGAATGTGACAATGAACGCCGGCGGCATCGTCTCGATCCTGAATACCTCGGTCGAAAGCCAGGGCGGCAATATCGTGATCGGCGGTATTGGCAATGGCCTGCTGGCTAGCGGCGGCAGCTTCGGCAATGCGGCGCCTGACGGCGTCAACATCGACAGCTCCAGCCTCGTCGACGCCGGTACCGGCGCCGTCGATATCCGCGGCGTCAGCACCAGCAGCCAGTCGGCCGTCATCGTTTCGGGCAACAGCCAGGTCTCCGGGCGACAGTTGACGATCTACGGGTCCTCCGCATTCGGCCCGGGCCTGGAGGTCGACAGCGGCACCTTGTCGACCAGCGGCGGCGTGATGAACCTCCAGGGCGTCGGCGGCACCGGCGTGGAGCTGAACCTTGCCACGCTCAACGCCGGGGGCGACATGACCGTGATCGCCGGCGGCAGCACGCCGACGATCACGCTCAGCGGTTCGGCGCTGGCCAGCAGCGGCCTGCTGTTGGTCCAATCCGGCAGTCTGACGCTCGACAGTGGCTCGACGCTCTCTTCGACCAAGGCCAGCGGTGACGCGATCCTGGTCGAGGGCAACAACGGCACCGGCATCGGCCACTTCGTCAACATGGCCGGCACGCAAGGGCTGCAGGTGAATGGTGGGCGCTGGATCGTCTGGTCCGCCGACATCACCGACGAGAACAACTTCGACCCCCAGACCTCGGCCTACGACTTCACCCGCCACGGCGTCACCGGGCCGGCCGACTGGGCCAGCGACGTCGGCAACGGCTTCGTTTCCAGCGCGCAGCAGAACGCGAGCTTGACCGGCTTTGCGCCGGACAAGACCTACGACGGCACCCGCGCTGCGCCGGGCAGCAGCCTGAACGTGTCCACCGGCCTCGGCACGGCGACGATCGGCGCGGGCGCGACCCTGCTGTTCGACAGCAAGGACGCCGGCTACGGCTCGCTGCACCTGGCCGACGAAAGCGTGGTCACCTACCTGGACGGCAACAGCAAGCCGATCTACGGGATCACCCTGCAGACGAGCATCCAGGCACAGATCAATCCGGCACCGCTAATGATCACGCTGGCCGCCGCCGACAAGGTCTATGACCGCAACACCACCGCCCCGGTGAGCGTGCAGGGCGTCACCGGCCTGGTCGGCAGCGAGACCTTGACCATCACGGCCAACGGCAACTTCGACGACAAGAACGTCGGCACGGCCAAGCCGGTCGGCGTTTCCGTCAACCTGGCCGACGGCACGAACGGCGGCCTCGCCGGCAACTACAACTACATCCCGAGCGCCAACAGCCTGACGGCCAACATCACGCCGGCCACGCTGACGCTCGCCGGCCTCGTCGCGCAGAGCAGGGTCTACGACCGCACGGCGACGGCGACGATCACCGGCAGCGCCAGCATCGCGCCGATCGCGGGCGACGACGTGTCGCTGGTGGGTGGCACGCTGGTCGGCAGCTTCAACGACAAGAACGTCGGCACCGCCAAGCCGGTGTCGGTCAGCGGCCTGTCGCTGACAGGCGCGGACGCGGGCAACTACACGCTGGGCTCGGTCAACGCGCTTACGGCCGACATCACCCCGCTGAACCTCGTCGTCAGCGGGCTCACGGCGAACGGCAAGGTCTACGACGGCACGACCGCGGCCACGTTGTCCGGCACGGCCGGCATCACGCCCTTGACGGGCGACAGCGTGACGGTGCAGGGCGGTACGACCGGCCAGTTCGGCAGCAAGAACGTCGGCAGTGCGCGCACGGTGACGGTGACGGGTCTGAGCCTCAGCGGAGCGGATGCCGGCAACTACACGGTCAGCGGCCCGAGCGGTTCGGCCGGCCTTTTCGCCGATATCACGCCGGCCACGCTGCTCGTCACCGGCCTCACGGCCAACAACAAGGTCTACGACACGACGCTCGCGGCCAGCCTCGGCGGCGCCGCCACGGTGGCCGGCTTCGCCGGCGATACGGTCGGCGTCACGGGCACCGTGGCGGGCCTGTTCTCGGACAAGAACGTCGGCACCGCCAAGCCGGTGTCGCTGAGCGGCCTGAGCCTCACCGGCGCCGATGCCGGCAACTACACGCTGGCGCTGCCGACCGGGCTGACGGCGGACATCACGCCGGCGCTGCTGCAGATCAGTGGCTTGACGGCCAATAACAAGATCTACGACACGACGCTGGCGGCGAACCTCGGCGGCGCGGCCAGCGTGAGCGGGTTCGCCGGCGACACGGTGAGCCTGAGCGGTACGGCCGCCGGCGCCTTCGCCGACAAGAACGTCGGCACCGGCAAGCAGGTCACGGTGTCGGGCCTGAGCCTCACCGGCGCCGACGCCGGCAACTACCAACTGGTGTCGCCGCCGAACCTGGCGGCGGACATCACGCCGCTGAACCTGACCGTTAGCGGCCTCACGGCGAATGGCAAGGTCTACGACGCGACGACCATCGCGACGCTGGGCGGCACCGCGAGCGTGACGCCCTTGTCCGGCGACAGCGTGTCGGTGCAGTCCGGCTACGTGGGCAGCTTCGCCGACAAGAACGTCGGCGCCGCCAAGCCGGTGGCGGTGACCGGCCTGAGCCTCACCGGTGCCGATGCCGGCAACTACACGCTGGCGCTGCCCACCGGGCTGCAGGCGGACATCACGCCGGCAACGCTGAGCTACGTGGCCGACCCGGTCACCAAGGCGCTCAACGCGGCCCTGCCGGCGCTGGGCGGCAGTGTCAGCGGCTTCGTCGGCGGCGATACGCAGGCCAGTGCGACCAGCGGCAGCCTGAGCTTCACGACCCCGGCCACGGCCACGTCGCCGCAGGGCAGCTATGCGATCAACGGCCAGGGTCTGGCGGCGCAGAACTACCAGTTCGTGCAGGCGGCCGGCAATGAGACCGCGCTGACGGTGGGCGCACCGACGATCGCCGAACCGCCGCCGCTGTCCGTCCAGTCGACGGTGGTGGCGATCCAGTCGGTGGCGCCGGTGGGCTTGTCGATGCCGACGACACCGACGGCCACGAACACCTCCTCGGGCATGGTGGACCTGACGAGCCCGCCCGCATCGAGCGGCGGCACGACGAACGCGGCCTCGCCGGCTGCCACCAGCTTCGCGCCGGTGCGGCTGTCGGGCCTGTCGATGGACGCGCTGGCCGCGATGCTGGCGGACCGCGACGCCTACAAGCAGGCGCTGCTGGCCGAGGCCTCGTCGAAGCTGGAGAAGAACCCCAGGCTGGCCGACGTGAAGGCCTGCCAATCGCTGCAGGAGGCGGCCGCGGGCACCTGCACGGTCACCGATGAACTGAAGCGCAAGGCGCAGGCGGAGGGCACGGCGCAGGCGCTGGCGAGTGCGCCTGTCGCGGCGCCGGCACCGGGGCCAGCGCCCGTTGCAGCAGCGCCGGCGGCCCCGGTCGCTCCAGTTGTGGCTGCGGCGCCTATCGCACCGCCGCCGGCCCCGGTGCAGGCTCTGCCGGCACGCCGTCACGTGAAGCTCGCGGCGCTGCCGCAGATCGAGCGCAAGGTGGCGGTGGTGATCGGTGTCGATGCCTATGAGGACCGGACGATTCCGTCGTTGGGCAATGCGGTCAATGATGCCGAGGCGATGGGCTCGCTGTTCGAAGGCAAACTGGGCTACGAGACCGTCGTGATCCCGAACGCCACCAAGGCCTCGGTGATCGGTACGCTGAACCGGCTGGCGCTGGCGATGGGCCCGAAGGACTCGGTGACGATCTACTACGCCGGCCATGGCGAGCTGGTCGAGCAGACGGGCCAAGGCTACTGGCTGCTGTCCGACGCCGATGCGAAGAAGCCCGAGACCTGGCTCAGCAATGCCGACATCGGCCGGCTGATCGGTCAGATCGGCGCCTCGCAGGTGGCGCTGATCTCGGACAGCTGCTACTCCGGTTCGCTGGTGTCGGACGAGCGCATTCGCCCGAGCGGCACGCCGCCGGATCCGGGACAGCTGCTGCAGCAGAAGTCGGTCGTCGTGATGTCCTCGGGCGGCAACGAGCCGGTGTCGGATGCCGGCAAGCAGGGCCATTCGCCGTTCACCTTCAACCTGCTGAATCAGCTGGGCCAGTTGAAGCAATGGCAGGTCGGCGGCAATGTGTTCGAGCGCGTGCGCTTTGCCGTGGCGCGCGAGCTACCGCAACGACCGCAGTACGGCGCCTCGGCCGCGGCGGGCCATCAACGTGGCGGCGACTACCTGTTCGAGCAGCGCCAGCTCGATGCTGGGCCACAGTAAGCACCGGCAGCGTTAGCATGCATAACTTTCAAGATACGTGGAGTGAGGGGCACATCGTGAGCAAGATCCTGATCAAGACCCTGGCGGGCGCCGTCTTCGTGGCTTCGGCCGTGTTCAGCGTGGGTGCGATGGCACAAGCGGCCTCCGCGCCGGCCGGCAATCCTGTGCTCAAAGGCTCGCAAGTGACCGAATCGGCGCTGATCGACGCGCTGCAGATCGAAGGCCCCGAGGCCGTCGCCGGCGCCACGCGCGGCTTCAAGGCCGCCAACCGCGCCGGCACGAGCAGCACGCCGGCACCCAAGCCCGGCGCCGGCAAGGCCAGCCTGCTGATCACCTTCGACTCCAACTCGGCCGCGCTGACGACCGAGTCGCAGTCCTCGCTGGACGTGCTGGCGCGCGCGCTGCAGTCCGACGCGCTGGCCGGCTTCTCGTTCAAGGTCGAGGGCCACGCCGATGCCCGCGGCGATGCCGACGCGAACCAGAAGCTCTCGCAGCTGCGCGCCGAGTCGGTGGCCAACTACCTGGTCAGCCACGCGGGCCTGCTGCCCGAGCGTCTGACGCCGGTCGGCAAGGGGTCCAGCGAGCCGATGAACAAGGCCCGCATCGACGCGCCGGAGAACCGCCGCGTCACCATCGTCACCGTCCGCAACTGATCAAGCGGCGAGCCCGCCTTGAGCGAGCCGAAGGACCCGCCGCCACGCTCTGGCGGTGAGCCCGCCGACGCGACCGCGAACCTGCTGGCACCGCGCGGGCGGCGCCATCGCTTGTCGTCGCCCTCGTCCTCTTCTTCCTCCTCGTCGTCGTCCTCATCCTCCCGGTCTTCGCGCTCCTCGCGCCGCCGCTCCGGCAAGTCGAAGAGCAAGCGTTGGATCATCGCACTTGCCGTCAGCGGCGCCACGGCGCTGATGGTGCTGGCCGCGGGGCTGGTGCTGTGGAACTGGCGCAAGCCGGTGCCGCCGCCGGCGATGCCGGTGGCCAGCCTCGACGAGATCCTGGCGGCGAAGATCGTGCCGGACTGGCTCTGGTGGCGGCTGCGCGAGAACACCGCGGTGCTGGTGCTGGAGTTCCCTTCGCTGATCGAGCAGGGCGAGGCGATGAACCGCATGGCCGCCTTCATCGAGAAGCGCGGCGGGCCGCGCGACCGCCTGCTGGACAACGGCGAACTCGCCGAGCTGATCAAGCGCAGCGGCGACAACGCCGCCACCTTCTATTCCGGCCACGATTACACGATGGACCGGCTGGCCCAGTTCTACACCCTGGCCGACCAGCCCCAGCAACCACCGCTGAACGGCCAGGAGCAGCGCCTGCGCGAGAACCTGCTGCGCTGGGACATCCTCAAGCGCGAGCTGGACGGCAGCTACCACTCGACCTCGGAGCGCGCGCTGGTGAGCTTCACCGCCGAGCAGCCGGACGATCCGCAGACGACGCAGGACGAGCTGATCGACGCGCAGCGCCGCGAGTCGGTGCTGCGCCACGAACTGAGCCACGGCGAGTACTTCACCAACAGCAACTACCGCCAGCAATGTTGGGAGTTCTGGCGCAAATCGCTGACCGAGAACGAGCGGCAGATGTTCCGCAAATACCTCGGCAGCCTCGACTACGACCCCAGCAACGAGGAGCTGATGGTCAACGAGACCCAGGCGGTGCTGATGCACACGCCGGACACGCGGGCCTTCAATTCGCTGGACCTGGGCCTGTCTGACGCCGAACTGGAGCGCTTGCGTGAGCGCTTTCGCAGTGCGAAGTAACCAGACAGTTACGAGATGACCCGATGCCGCGCCAGCGGCGGGTTCTTGGCGAAGTAGCGGGCGATGCCGGTGGCCAACGCCTCGACGAGCTTGTCCTGGTAGGCCGGGTCGCGCAGCTTGGCTTCTTCCTCGGGGTTCGAGATGAAGCCGGTCTCGACCAGGATCGAGGGCACGTCCGGTGCCTTCAGCACCGCGAAGCCGGCCTGCTCGACCGCGCCCTTGTGCAGCTTGCCGACGCCGCCGATCTGCTTGAGCACCTCGCCGCCGAGCTTCAGGCTGTCCTTGATCTGCGCGCTGGTGCTCATGTCCAGCATCGCGCGCAGCACGCCGGCGTCCTTGACGGCCACGCTCTTGTTGACGCCGCCGACCATGTCGGCCGCGTTCTCCTTGTCGGCCATCCAGCGTGCGGCGGTGCTGGTGGCGGCGCCGTCGCTGAGCGCGAAGACCGAGGCGCCGCGCGCCTTGGGCGTGATGAAGGCATCGGCGTGGATGGATACGAACAGGTCGGCCTGCACGCGGCGGGCCTTGCGCACGCGCTCGCCGAGCGGCACGAAGAAGTCGGCATCGCGAGTCATCATCACGCGGATGTTCGGGTTGCTGTTCAGCCGCTCGCGCAGCTTCAGCGCCACCTGCAGCACGACGTCCTTCTCGTGCAGGCCCGAGGGGCCGCTGGCACCGGGATCCTCGCCGCCGTGGCCGGGGTCCAGCGCGATGACGATCAGGCGGTCGAGCTTGGCCTGGGTGGTGCCGATCACTGGCGCGGGTGCAGGTGGCATCGGCGTCGTGGCGGATGCGGCAGCGACGGGTGGCGAGGTCGCTGGTGCCGGCAAGGGCGGCGCCGAGGCCGGCACCGCGCTCGGAACCGTGCTCGGCAGCGGGCGGTCGATCTTGCCGATCAGCTCGCCCAGCGCGTCCTGCACCGATTTCGCGGCCTCGCGCTCGGCGGTGTCCTTCTCGCGGATCAGCGCCAGCAGGGGATCCACCTCGACCTTCGGGTACAGGTCGAACACGAGCCGGTCCTTGTAGGCCGCGACCGGCCCGAGCGTGAAGATCTGCGGGGCCACCGGCTGCTTCAGGTCCAGCACGATGCGCACGACTCTCGGCGTGTTCTGGCCCACGCGCACGCCGGCGATGAAGGGGTCGTCCGCCTTCACCTTGCCCAGCAGCTCGCGCAGGCCGGCGCTGAGCTCCAGGTCCTCAATGTCGATGACCAGGCGCTCCGGCGATTCGACCAGCAGGTGCTTGGCGACCAGTGGCCGGTCGGACTCCAGCGTGACCCGCGTGTATTCGTCGGCGGGCCAGACCCGCACGGCGATGATGCTCGGGCCGCTGCCTGGCCCGGCCAGCAGTTGCGGCGCCTTCAGCACCAGCGCCAGCGCGCCCATCGACTTCAATGCCTTGCGGCGTTCCCCCGTCCTCATTCCATCCCTTTCAAGCCCTGCAGCAAGACCTGGCCCCGTTCGGTGCCGGCCACCAGCTTCACGCTGCGGCTCTCGTCCTCGTTGACAGAGAACCAGATCTGCAGGTCCGCGGCAGGCAGCATGCCCGCCGCCTTCTCCGGCCACTCGCTCAGCTTGAGGCCCGGCGCGGTGAAGATGTCGCGAAAGCCTGCGTCCTCCCATTCGCGCGGGTCGGCGAAGCGGTAGAAGTCGAAGTGGCTGACCTCGCCCTCGCCACCCCAGTCGCGCAGCGAGTAGCTCTCGAGCACGGCGTAGCTGGGGCTCTTGATCCGGCCGGTGACGCCCAGGGCGCGCAGCAGGTGCCGCACCAGGCTGGTCTTGCCGGCGCCGAGCGAGCCGTGCAGCTCGATGCTGGCATCCATCAGGCCCGGGCAGCGTGCCAGTTCGCGGGCGAAGCTTTCGCAGGCGGCCTCATCGGGCCACAGGCGGGTTTCTACAATCGGCAAATGACGCATCCGCGAGAAGAGGGCAGCAATATCGACACGCAGGCGCTGATGGGCGACCTGCGCAAGTGGGCGCATGAGCTGGGATTCTCACAGATCGGCGTGGCCGGCATCGACCTCGCATCGGCCGAGAGCGGACTGCAGGCCTGGCTCGAAGCCGGCTTCCACGGCAGCATGCACTACATGGCGGCGCACGGGCTCAAGCGTGCGCGGCCCGCGGAATTGGTGCCGGGCACCTTGCGTGTGATCACCGCGCGGATGGACTACCTGCCGCGCGATGCGGCGGACGACTGGCAGGCTGTCGAATGGCGTCGCCTCGGCGACCCGCAGCGCGCTCAGATATCGAGTTATGCCCGTGGACGTGATTATCACAAGGTGCTGCGCTCGCGGCTGCAGCAACTGGCGGTCAGGCTGGCCGATGCGGTCGGCCCCTACGGCCACCGCGTGTTCACCGATTCGGCCCCGGTGTTGGAGGTAGAGCTGGCTTCGCGCAGCGGCATAGGCTGGCGCGGCAAGCACACGCTGACCTTGCACCGCGAGGCCGGCTCGATGTTTTTCCTCGGCGAGATCTATGTGGACCTGCCACTGCCGCTGAGCGAGCCGGTCACCGCCCACTGCGGCCAGTGCAGCGCCTGCATCGACGCCTGCCCGACGGGAGCGATCGTCGCACCCTACCGCGTCGACGCGCGGCGCTGCATCTCCTACCTGACGATCGAGTCCGACGAGGCTATCCCGCTGGAGCTGCGCGAGGCGATCGGCAACCGCGTCTACGGCTGCGACGACTGCCAGCTCGTCTGCCCGTGGAACAAGTTCGCGCAGAAGGCGGTGGTGGCCGATTTCGACGTGCGGCCGGAACTGGCGCGCGGCGACCTGCTGGAGCTGTGGAGCTGGGGCGAGGCTGAGTTCCTGCGCCGCATGGAAGGCTCGGCGATCCGCCGCATCGGCCACGCGCGCTGGCGGCGCAACCTGGCCGTGGTGATGGGCAACGCGCTGAGGGCGGGCGAGCGGCCCGAGCTACGGGAGGCGCTGGCGGCAGCCTTGCCGACCGCGTCGCCGCTGCTGGCCGAGCACATCAGCTGGGCGCTATCAGCAGCCACAGCGGCAGGCTGACCATACCGATCAAGGTCGACAGCGTGACCAGTCCGGCGACGAAATCCGCCCGGCCACCCATGCGCGCGGCCAGCACGTAGCAACTGGAAGCTGTAGGCACGGCCGAGAACATCAACAACAGCAGGCGCTGCGCCGCCGGCAATTGCAGCAGCGCTCCCAGCGCCAGTGCGACCAGCGGCAGCGCGAGGTGGCGGATCGCCATGAAGCCGGCTGCCAGCCGCGGCCATTCGCGCAGCGCGCCCAGGCGCAAGCCCGCGCCGACGGCCATCAACCCGAGCGGCAGTGAGGCCTGGCCGATGCGGTTCAGCGTCAGCGCCACCGGCTGCGGGAAGTGCAGGCCCGCCACGTTGCACAGCAGGCCGCCGACGGTCGCGATGATCAGCGGATTGCGCGAGAGTTCCTTCAGGTAGCCGTGCCCGCCGTGCCGAGCCAGCGGCCAGACGGCCGCCACATTGCAGATCGGCACGCCCAGCGCGATCAGCAGCGCGACCCAGGCCACGCCCTGCGAGCCCAGCAGGCGCTCGGCCACGGCCAGTGCGATGAAGGAGTTGAAGCGGAAGGCCGTCTGCGCGCCGGACGCATGGGCCAGCGCATCCACATTCGGCAGCAGCTTCAGCGCATAGGCCAGCGCGATGCCGCTGATGCAGACGAGCATGCCGCCGATGGCGAGATTCGTCGTGCTGCCAGGATCGAGCGGCGTGTGCACGACCGAGTTGAACAGCAGTACCGGGAACAGCAGGTAGTAGACGAGCCGCTCGGCGGCCTCCCACACCGGCCGGTCCAGCGCCGTCCAGCGGCAGATCGCGAAGCCGCACAGGATCAGCAGGAAGTCGGGCAGCAGGAGCAGGGCGTCGGACATGGCAACGAGTATCGTTGCGCCTGTGACCATGACCAGTGAACAGAACCCCAGCGCCGCGGCGATCGACGCCTTCATCGAGACCCTGTGGCTGGAAGACGGCCTGTCCCGCAACACGCTGGAGGCCTACCGGCGCGACCTGAGCCTGTTGGCGGCCTGGGCGGGCGGGCAGGGCAAGGCGCTGGACCAGTGCGGCGAGACCGACCTGCAGGCCTACGCGATGACGCGCCAGCAGGACAAGGCGACCAGCGCGAACCGGCGGCTCAGCGTGTTCAAGCGCTACTACCGCTGGGCGCTGCGCGAACAGCACATCACGCAAGACCCGACCCTGCGGCTGTCCAATGCCAAGACGCTGGCGCGCGACATCAAGACGATGTCGCAGGCACAGGTGGAGGCCTTGCTGGCCGCGCCTGACGTGGAGACCCCGCTGGGCCTGCGCGACCGCGCGATGCTGGAGCTGATGTACGCCAGCGGCCTGCGGGTGACCGAGCTGGTGACGCTGAAGAGCGTGCACGTCGGCTTCAAGGAGGCGATGCTGCGGATCACCGGCAAGGGCGACAAGGAGCGCATCGTGCCCTTCGGCGAGGAGGCGCATGCCTGGCTGATGCGCTATCTGCGCGAGGCCCGCGGTGCACTGCTGGGCGGGCAGGTGAGCGATGCGCTGTTCGTCACGCAGCGCGGTGAAGGCATGACGCGGCAGATGTTCTGGGTCATCGTCAAGAAGAACTCGCTCGCTGCCGGCATCGCGCGGCTGCCATCGCCGCACAGCCTGCGGCATTCGTTCGCCACGCATCTGCTGAACCATGGCGCGGACCTGCGCTCGGTGCAACTGCTGCTGGGCCATGCCGACCTGTCGACGACGCAGATCTACACGCACGTGGCGCGGGAGCGCCTGCGGACGATCATGCAGGCGCATCACCCGCGCGCTTGAGCCGGCGGCTGGGCGGCGCGGGCGTCGCAGCAGCGCCACACCGCGGGTGAATCCGGGGCGTATCTCGCCCTGCGGAGGTTTACATCCGGGAAACAATCCTGCGATCGACAACCCCGGGGGCATTCACTCATGGATCACAAGCCACAGACTTGCCGCTTTGCATTGAAGACGCTGTCCGCGGCCTTGGCCGCCCTGGCGGCGGTCGGCGCCGCGGCGCAGGAGGTCAGCGTGCAGGAGCGCGTCACCATCGTCGGCTCGCGCCGCAGCCTGCCCAGCGCCTCGTCGACGGACACCGTGGTGCCGGTGGACATCTATTCGATGGGCAAGGTGGCGGAGTCGGGCGGCCAGTTCGACCTGGCGCAGAGCCTGCAGTACATCTCGCCCTCGTTCAACTCCACGCGCCAGACCGGCGCGGACGGCGCCGACCTGATCGATTCGGCGGCGCTGCGCGGCCTGGGCTCGGACCAGACCCTGGTGCTGGTCAACGGCAAGCGCAAGAACACGGTGGCCCTGGTGAACCTGTTCGGCGCGCGCAACCGCGGCGCCACCGGCACCGACATGAATTCGCTGCCGCTGCTCGCCATCGACAACGTGCAGGTGCTGCGCGATGGCGCCGCCGCCCAGTACGGCTCCGATGCGATCGCCGGCGTGATCAACGTCCAGCTGAAGAAGAAGACCGGATGCGAAGCGGTGGCGGGCTTCGGCCAGTACTCGGCGGGCGACGGCAAGAACTACCTGGCCTCGGCCTACTGCGGCGTCAAGCTGGGCGGCGGCGTGCTGGGCGTGACCGGCGAGTACCAGGACCGCGGCCGCTCCAGCCGCGGCGGCGAGGACTACTTCCCGCGCATCATTGGCGACACCCAGGTCAAGAACAAGACCTTGTATCTGAATGCCGAGTTGCCGCTGGCCGGCGACAACCGCCTCTACCTGACGGCCGGTGCGCAGGATCGCGATGCCTCCTCGGCGGCCTGGGCGCGCAACGGCACGGACGACATCCCCTCGCGCAACTCGGCGGCGATGTACCCGGACGGCTTCGTCCCGTTCATCAACGGCAAGATCGAGGACCGCTACATGACCGTCGGCTGGCGCTCGGCGCTGGCCGGCTGGGAGACCGACCTGTCGCAGACCTACGGCTCCAACCGGATGCGTTACGACATCAGCCACACGCTCAATGCCTCCATCGCCAACCAGGACCTGCTGAACGGCGGCGCGGGGATCAGCCCGTCGAACTTCAACGCCGGCGGCTTCGGCTTCAAGCAGTACACGAGCAACCTGGACTTCAGCCGCTTCTTCCCCGAACTGCTCGGTGGCAGCAACATCGCCTTCGGTGCCGAGTACCGCCGCGAGACCTACGACATCGTGGCCGGCGAGCCGGGCTCCTACATCGATGCCGATGGCGTCGGCGTCGGCGGCAATGCCGGCAGCCAGGGCTTCCCGGGCTTCCAGCCCTCCGACGCCACGCGCCGCAGCCGCAGCAGCGAGGCGCTGTATCTCGACTGGGAAGCCAACCTGACCCCGGCGCTGACGACCGACGTGGCGCTGCGCACCGAGCACTACAGCGACTTCGGCTCCACCACCACCGGCAAGCTCGCTGCCAGCTACAAGCTGGGCGCGGGCTGGCTGCTGCGCGGCGCCGCCAGCACGGGCTTCCGTGCGCCCAGCCTGCAGCAGGCCTACTTCTCGTCCACGTACACCGACTTCGTCAACGGCGTGCCGCTGGACATCGTGATCTCGCCCAATGGCAGCGCCATCTCCAAGGCGGCCGGCATTCCGCCGCTGAAGCAGGAGCGATCCACCGACTTCACGCTGGGTGCTACCTGGAAGCCTAACGCCGATACTGCACTGACCATCGATCTCTACCAGATCCGCATCCGCGACCGCATCGTGCTGTCCGGGCGCTTCGATGCCGATAACTACCCGGCAATCGCCGGCATCCTGCAGAACCTGGGCGTGGGCCAGGCGAACTTCTTCGTCAACTCGGTCGACACGCGCACGCGGGGCCTCGACCTGACCGCGTCGCAGCAAAGCCGCCTCGGAGAGGGGCGCCTCAGCACCTTCTTCGCATTGAACCTGAGTCACACCGCGGTGACTGGCGTCCACGCGCCGGCCGCGCTGAAGGGCTTCGAGAGCGTGCTGCTGGACGAACGCGAGCGCCTGTTCATCGAGCAGGGCGGGCCGCGCAGCAAGGCAACGCTGGGCTTCGGCTACGAGTCCGGCGCGTGGACCACGGACCTGAAGCTGATCTACTTCGGCAGCCAGACGCTGGGCACCTGGTCAGGCACTGCGTCCGGCGTGCCGAACCAGCACTACAAGCCAAAGGCGTCCGCCGACCTGGGCTTCAGCTATGCCGTGACGCCGGCGCTGAAGCTGAGCATCGGCGGCACCAATATCTTCAACGTTCACCCGACGAAGCAGGATCCGAACGAGACCGACAACGGCTTCATGTACGAGAGCGTCCAGTTCGGCTTGAACGGCGCCGCCTACTACGCGCGACTCGCGTACAAGTTCTGAACTGGCAGGTCCGGGTGAAGGCGGCGCCGGGCCGGTGAGGGCACGGGCCAGGGACAATCGTTCCCATGGACCACACCTTTCTCTCCGCCTTCATTCTGCTGCTGCTGGTGCTCGATCCGCTGGGCAGCCTGCCGCTGTTCATCTCGATCATGAGCCAGGTGCGCCCCGAGCGCCGCACCATCATCGCGATCCGCGAGGTCGGCATCGCCTTCATCGTGCTGATGGCCTTCATGTTCGGGGGCGGCACCTTCCTCGAGGTGATGCACCTGTCGGAGCGCTCGCTGGAGGTGGCCGGCGGCGTGATCCTGGCGATCATCGCGACGCGGATGATCTTCGGCGGCGCCGGCGAATCGGCCTACGGGCTGGAGCCGGGCCGCGAGCCCTACATCTTCCCGCTGGCCGTGCCGCTGTTCGCCGGGCCTTCGGCGATGGCAACGGTGCTGCTGCTGGCCTCGCGTCAGCCGGAGCGCATGTGGTCGTGGATCGGCGCGCTCAGCGCGGCGATGGCCGTCTGCGTGATCGTGCTGCTGCTGGCGAGCCGCATCCGCAAGCTGCTCGGCGACTCGGTGATTTCGGCTTTCGAGAAGCTGATGGGCCTGGTGCTGACGGCGGTGGCCGTCGAGATGGTGCTGGCGGGTTTGAAGCGCTATTTCGTCGGCGGGCTCTAATTCGCACACCTCCACGATGCGAAATGGTCGTTTCATATCGTGGAGTGCGGCCGTTGTGCGCCGCCGCAAAATTTCTCATGATGGTGAAATTGATTTCACAATCCAGAATTTAAAAATCAACTCATTGATTTTTAAGGAATAAATTTAAAGTCTTATATAAGACATAAGTTTCCCGCTGCGCAGGATCGGCGACTAAATTTAAGTCATCGATTTCGCCTTTTTTTGACCTAGCAGCAGGAGATGACCATGACGAGCTTGACCCGTGAACAGCAGATTGCCGCCCTCGAGAAGGACTGGGCCGAGAACCCGCGCTGGAAGGGCGTGAAGCGCGGCTACAGCGCCGCGGACGTCGTGCGGCTGCGCGGCTCGCTGCAGATCGACCACACGCTGGCCAAGCGCGGCGCCGACAAGCTGTGGAACCTCGTCAACACCGAACCCTTCGTCAACTCGCTCGGTGCGCTGACCGGCAACCAGGCGATGCAGCAGGTCAAGGCCGGCCTGAAGGCGATCTACCTCTCCGGCTGGCAGGTCGCCGGCGACGCCAACAGCAACGGCGAGATGTATCCCGACCAGTCGCTGTACTCGGTGGACTCGGTGCCCAAGGTGGTCAAGAAGATCAACGCCACCTTCGCCCGCGCCGACCAGATCCAGTGGAGCGAGGGCAAGGACGACATTGACTACTTCGCCCCCATCGTGGCCGATGCCGAAGCCGGCTTCGGCGGCGTGCTCAACGCCTTCGAGCTGATGAAGGCGATGATCGAGGCCGGCGCCGCGGGCGTGCACTTCGAGGACCAGCTCGCCGCCGCCAAGAAGTGCGGCCACATGGGCGGCAAGGTGCTGGTGCCGACGCGTGAAGCGGTGTCCAAGCTGGTGGCGGCCCGCCTGGCCGCCGACGTGATGGGCGTGCCCACCGTGCTGCTGGCCCGCACCGATGCCGAGGCCGGCGACCTGATCACCACCGACGTGGACGACAACGACAAGCCCTTCTGCACCGGCGAGCGCACCGTCGAAGGCTTCTTCCGCACCCGCAACGGCCTGGAGCAGGCCGTCAGCCGCGGCCTGGCCTACGCGCCCTTCGTCGACATGATCTGGTGCGAGACCGGCAAGCCGGACCTGGCCTTCGCCAAGCAGTTCGCCGATGCGATCCACGCCAAGTTCCCCGGCAAGCTGCTGGCTTACAACTGCTCGCCCTCGTTCAACTGGAAGAAGAACCTGGACGACGCCACGATCGCCAAGTTCCAGCGCGAGCTGGGCGCGATGGGCTACAAGTTCCAGTTCATCACGCTGGCCGGCTTCCACAGCCTGAACTACTCGATGTTCAACCTGGCCTACGGCTATGCGCGCAACAACATGAGCGCCTTCGTCGAGCTGCAGGAAGCCGAGTTCGCCGCCGCCGAGCGGGGCTTCACCGCCGTCAAGCACCAGCGCGAGGTCGGCACCGGCTACTTCGACGCGGTCACGACGACGATCGAGCGCGATGCCTCCACCGCCGCGCTGAAGGGCTCGACCGAAGACGAGCAATTCTTCGAGGCGAAGCACGGCTGATCGCCGCCCTCGCCAAGAAAAAGGCCCAAGCTGTTGAATTGCTTGGGCCTTTTGGACTTCGGCGGACTTCGCCGAAGGCTGTCATGGTGCCGGGGTCACTTGAATGACAGGCTACAACCCGCATGGATATTGGATCCTCGACGTCGTTTCCATCAAAGTTACCCGGAAAGTTACCCGGTCAACGCAACGCAATGACAAGTTCCTTACAGACCCCGCCCGCGCAAGCGAAGTAGCGCCCTGCCGGTTTTGCAGATCTTCTCGACCAGCGCACGCCACGTGCCTGGGAAAACGCCGTCGAGATCCGTTCTGTCGAAGTAGGCGCGTGCCTGGGCACCATCTGAGAGCAGGTGTCCCGTGAGCAGGATGGAAGGGTTGACCAGTGGCATTCGCCGCCTGGCGTTTCACTTGTCGCCCTGCATTCGCAGCAGATGCAGCGCCAGTCGTGCATGCACGGCTTTCGCCTCGGCCTCGGTCCAGTGCCTCAGGCCGCGTCCGGATTTCATGCCGAGGTCACCCCCATCGATCAGGCGATCCAGCATCGGCGAGGGTGTGCTGCGGGCGGTGAGTTCCGGGAACAGGAGTTGGTGAACGGCGCGGGTCAGTTCGAGCCCGACAAGGTCTGCGTTCTCCATGGGGCCCAAAACAGGCATTCGCATGCCGAAGCTGTTCTTGACGACGAGGTCGATAGCTTCGGCATCGCAGACGCCCGCTTCAACCAGTTCGATCGCCTCGCGCCATAGCGCGTGCTGCAGCCGGTTGCCGATGAAGCCGGTCACGTCGCGGTTCACCTTCACCGGTCGCTTGCCGACGGCCTGGAGCCAGTCGAAGACCGTCTGGAAGACGGCGTCGTCGGTGAACGTGGTTCGGATCACCTCGACGAGCGGTATCAGATGCGGCGGATTCCACCAGTGGGTGCCCACCAGGCGGCGGCGGGCCTCGGCGTCCAGCGATTCACCGATGCGGGTGATCGGGATCACCGAGGTGTTGCTGGCCAGGATGGCGCGCTTCGGCGCCGCCTCCGCCACCTGCGCGAAGAGCTGCTGCTTGAGGTCGAGGCGCTCCGGCGCCGCCTCAATGACGAGATCGGCCTCGGCCACGGCGAGCTCGAGGCGCGTCTCGACCGACATCCGCGCCAGGATCGGCCCGGCATCGACCTTCTCGTCCCACAGATTGCGTTCCACGCGTGCGAGCGCGGCGTCGAGCACGGCCCGGTCCGGGTCCGTGAGCACGACCGGATGACCGGCGCGGGCGAAGACCTGCCCGATGCCGTGCCCCATCAAACCCGCCCCGATCACGGTGACCGATCTTGCTTTGTCCATTGCAGGCCTACTGGTTTGCACAGACGAAGGACCCGGCTGCGTTGAGATCGCCTGCGCCGCTGTACCGGGGCCACAGCGGATAGTCGCACAGCGGACGCTGGCGGCCCGGCACGCCGACCGTGTCTGTCGTGACCTGGTGCTCGGGCGCCCGGCCGTTCTCGACCCAGTTCTCCAGCGCGGTGAGCGAGTCCCAGGTGGCGTTGAACACGCTGCTTGCCGCGTGGTTGTAGCCCGGCACCTCGTAGTAGCGGGTGAAGTCGTGCAGCCGCTGCGCGCCCATCTGTGCGGTCCAGGTGTTGTAGAGCGCGCGCGTCGAGCGGCTGCTGACCAATACGTCGCTGAGGCCGTGCGCGAGCAGCAGCTTGCCGCCCTTGGCCGCGAAGGCCGACAGGTCCGTCCGGTTGTCCATCGTCGCGCTTAGCAGGCTGATGCGGGACGCCCAGGCGCCCGGGTTCTCCGGGTCGAACGAGAGCGAGTCGAAGGACGGGTCGCGCGTGACGTGGTACTTCAGCCATTGATCGAGGTAGATGCTGATGTAGGGCGCGTCGGCCGGCATCGGCGAGCGGGGTGCCGACTTGTTGAAGGCCAGGAAGGTGACGATGGGCTCGATGGGCTGGGTCCGCGTGTAGATGCCGGTATCGGCCCCCCAGATGTTGTAGCCGGGATGCTGGGTCTCGCCGCTGGCCAGATAGTTCAACCGCGTGGGCGAATTGATGACCTTCATCGCGGTGATCTGGGGGTCGGACAGGCAGCTGTCGCCGGTGTCCGCACCGTTGGGGCAGCGCAGCGGAGCGCCGTCGAGCATGGCGGTGGAAGGGTCGAAGATTGCGTTGCAGCGGTCCTGGTTGCTGACGATGCCGTCCACCGCGCCGTCGAGCGCATCGCATGTCTGCAGGACGGCACGGAACAGCGCGTCACGCTTGGCGGCGTTCGGGTAGGCACCCGGCTGCGCCAGCGCGCGGTTCATGCGCTGCCCGCCCAGGATGGCGACCATGCCGGCGCTGGCCGGATACCAGGCGATCGCACCGTCCCAGTCGGCCGGCCAGCGCTGCACCGCCTTGATGGCCTCCCGGCCGCCGGTCGACCCGCCCGCGAAATAGGCCTTGGCGGGCTTGCGGCCATAGCGTGCGGCGATCAGCTCCACGGCAGCGTCGCGCGTCTTCTTGATCGCGTCGCCGGCATAGTTCGCCAGCGCCTCGTCATTGAGGCCGAAGGAGGCGTCGAGGCTGGCGAGCGCGTTGGCCTGGTGACCGGAGTCGCTGCCGAAGGTGGCATATCCGCGGGCAATCGGAAGCGGCTTGTCGGCGGGACCTGTCGCGACATTGCCGACGACGTTGGGCACGCTGCCGTTCAGCCCGCCGCCGCCGAACATCAGGGCCTTGCCGTTCCAGACGGCCGGCAGCGCGAGGCTGAAGCGGATGTTCGGTGCTGCGGGATCGACCGGCCCGATTTCACCGGAGACCAGGCAGTGGGCGGGCTTCAGGCCGGCGCCCGTTCCCGAGGCCGCGACCTCGACGGCGGCCGTCACGCGGGCGCCCGAGGTCGGCAGGCCGATCCGATCGGCCGCCACGCTGAGGAAGGCCATGTCGGCGCAGGAGCGGGGCTCCGTGACGGTGGGCGTGGGCGCGGCCACGGTGCTGCATCCCGAGATGGCAAGGGCGCAGATGGTCGTGGCGGCCGTCAGCGCAATGGTGAAGGTGCGAAGGCGTGGTTTCATGGAGTTCCAGTGGGGCAGGTGATCAGTGCACGCCGATTCGCAGGTCGGATCGCGTGGCGTCGAACGAGAGGGATTGGGGCCAGCTCGGCCAGTCCACCCCCAGCGCCTCGTGGCCGGGGTCGCCATGACGCGCGAAGGCGCCGATCGAGCGCATCATGGCGTCGGACAGGGCCAGCCGGCCGGGCTGGTTGGCCTTGTTGAACAGCAGGCGCGACAGCACCGAGGGGCCGAAGTTGCCGAAGGCGAAGTACAGGTCGAAGGCGTGCGAGGCGCCGAAGACCTTGTCGAACGGCGCGGGCTCCTGGTCCCAGTCGAAGCGGTAGTGCCAGACCTTGTCCTGCTGGCTCTTGAGCGCGTTCAGCACGCTGTCGCGCAAGGGGCTGAACCAGTAGGCATCGAGCACGCGGCTGCGGGCGTTGAAGCCGGTTCCTGGAGCATCGACGGGAAGGTAGCGCGCGGGAATCCATTGCTCGATCCGGGTCTGCGGGGCCGCGTCGGGGTCGTAGCCGGTGGCCATCGCGAACAGCTCGGTCTCGCTCGGCAGGCGTCCGCTCACACCGCCCAGGCCGGGCGACAAGGCCAGCAAGCCGGGAAAGAGCTTGGTCTCGTCCCGCATGTTGCCGGCCAGGACCGGCACCTTGAGGTAGCGGCCGGCCTTGATCGACCCGATCGGGTCTGTGGACATCACGAGGCCATCGGCGATGGGGCCGGACAGCGAGTGCCTGGCGGACTTGAGCGTGGTGATCACCCGGGTCAACACCGCGTCCGTACTCCTGCCGCGCAGGTAGCGCGCGATCTCGTCCGGCTTGCGCTCGGCCAGGTAGGCCTTGGCGGCCGCCTCGTCGCGCGCGAGGTCGTCTGCGACAAGCAGCTGCGTTAGCAGCAGCTCGGCCTGCTGGTCGAAGTACGCCGGGTCCATCAGCACCGGAATACTCGAAGGCGGCAGATCCTCGGCGCGCGAGATGCCCCCGCTCATCGGCAGCGCGCGATGGAACAGGCTCGGCCGGGCCTTCAGCATCAGCGGCGAGGTCAGCAGCGCATACACATTCACCGCGCCGGCCGATTCACCCATCAGCGTGACCTTGCCCGGATCGCCGCCGAACGCCGCGATGTCGCGCTGGACGAACTGCAGGGACTTGGCGATGTCGAGCAGCGCGAAGTTGCCCGAGTCGTCGAGCGGGTTGCCGGTGCGGAGATAGGGCGAGCGGAAGAAGCCGAAGACTCCGAGACGGTAGTTGACCGTGACGACGACCGCGTTGGCCGTCCTGGCCAGCGTGGCGCCGTCATAGAGCGGGTCGGCGGTGTAGCCCGAGACATTGCTGCCACCGTGCACGAAGACGATCACCGGCAGCTTCTCGTCCGCCGTCGCCGGACGCCAGATGTTCAGGTAGAGGCAGTCTTCGGAGCCGACCGTTCGATCCAGGCTGGCGGCGATGGTCTCGTCGTAGCGGTTGTTGAAGCCGGGTCCGTCCAGCCGCCCCGAGGACGCACAGGCCGGGCCGAACTGCTGGGCGGGCCGCGGCGTCGTCCAGGGCTGTGCGTCCACAGGCGCTCTCCAGCGCAGCTCGCCCACCGGCGCTCGCGCATAAGGCACGCCCTTCCACGCGAGCGTGCCGCTGGATGCGGAGGCATCGCTGCCGACCACCGTGCCGAGCGAGGTCGTGCGCGTCACGGCTGGCGCGGCGGCCACCGTGCTTGTCCACAAGGTCAGGGACGCGATGCACAGGCATCGACGAATTCCGGCCAGGAAGTCTTTCGACGGGGAAGGGGAGTTCATCGGGTCAGAAGAACTTTGTGATCCGCAGGCCGTACTGGCGCGGGGCGCCGTAGTACCTCAGCCCGGAGGTGATGGCGGAGGTGTAGCGGGAGTCGGTCAGGTTGGTGGTGTAGAGGCTCGCGGTGAAGTCGCCCCGCTCCAGGTCGATCTGCGCGCTCACGAGATTGCGGCTGCCCAGCCTGTCGGCCAGGGCGGTGTTCTCGAACAGGGTGGCCCACTGCGGCGAGATGTGCGCGTAGTTGATCCGCGGCGTGATGGCGCCGTCGCCGACGGCGATGCGGCGCTCCAGGCCGATGTTGAAGGTCAGCTCCGGCGCGTAGGTCTGCTTGTGGCCGGCGAGGTTGATGCAGCTCGCGCTCGCCGGCCCCTGCTTCGGGTCGCAGGCCACGCTGGCGACCACGCGCGGGTCGGTGGCGAAGAACTCGCCCAGGGCGCTGTGCAGCCAGCCGAGGTTCGCGCGCAGGGACCAGCCGTCGCCGAGCTGCGCCTGAACCTGCTGCTCCAGCCCGTAGATGCGGGTCGCGTTCGGCGTGTTGACTTCGACGCCGAAGACCGGCAGCGCCGGGTAGCCGATGGTGACCTGGAAGTTCTTGTAGTTGTTGTAGAAGGCCGAGGTCTGCGTCTGCACGCGGCCGCCCAGCCAGTTCGCCTTCCAGCCGGCCTCGGTCGAGGTCACCCGCTCGGAATCGAACGGCGAGGCCGGCCCGAGGCCTACCGGCACGTTCAGGCCGCCCGGGCGGTTCGCGCTGGCGACGAAGGCATAGAGGAAGTGCTGCGCGTCGAGCGTCCAGTTCAGCGCCGCCTTGCCGGAGAAGCCCTCGAAGTTGACCGACTGCCGCTGCGTGAGCGGCAGGCCGTACTGCTGGATGTCCAGGTTCAGCGAATGATGGGTCTTGGAATAGCGCGCATCGACCGCGAGCTTCAGCGACTCGGTGAGCTGGTAGCCCACCTGGCCGAAGACCGCCTGCGTGCGACTCGGCGTCTTGCCGTAGAAGCTGTACAGCGTGAGCGGGCTGCCCTGCACGCCGGTGTACAGGTTGCCCGGCAGCACGGTGAACTCGTCCCTGTTGGCGTAGGCGCCCGCGACCCAGGTCAGTGGGCCGGTGTCGGGCGAGATGAGGTTGAACTCCTGCGAGTACAGGGTCTCGTCGGTCGAATCGTAGAAGACGCTGTTGGCGGTGCTGGTGCCGTCGAGATCGCCGGCGTAGGCGGTGTTGCCCGACTGGCGCCCCGTCACCGAGCGGAACTTGGTGCCGTCGTCGAAGGTGTATTCCACCTTCAGCACCGAGCGGCCGAAGCGGTCCCGCGCCATCTGGTTGGCATTGGCGTCGACGACGAAGGGCTCGTTGGTCGAGCTCGCCGGGCCGGCCGGGTAGCCTCCCATGTCGATGTGGTTGAAGTCGGTCTTGAACAGCACCGACAGTCCATGCACCGGCTTCCACAGCAGGCCCAGCCGCAGGCTCTTGGAGCGCAGCTCGCCGTCGCCGCCGGTGTACGGGCCGCTGACCTTCCAGAAGCCGTCCCGGCTCTCGGTGTTGAAGGCGATGCGGGCCGCCAGCGTGTTGCTGATCGGAACGTTGACGGCGCCCTGGGCGGCGAGGTCCTTGTAGTTGCCGACCTGGCCGAGCAGGTAGCCGCTGGTGCCGCCGTTGATGACCGGGTCGTTCGAATCGACCAGCACCGCGCCGCCGGTGGCGTTCTGGCCCCCGAAGGTCCCCTGGGGTCCGCGCAGCACCTGCAGCGAGGCGATGTCGTAGTAGGGCTCCGAGGTGAAGTAGCCGGGCGACGTGGCCACGCCGTCGCGGTAGGTGATGACGCCGGTCTTGGTCTGGGTATTGGTCTCGGCCTTGCCGATGCCGCGGATCGTGATGTTCAGGCCCTGGCCGTAGTTGTTCGCCGCGGTCGACGGGCTCACGTACTGGATCTGGTCGACGATGTTGACGCCGGCCTTGATCAGGTCATCGCCCGAGAGCACCGTGGCCGAAAGCGAGGACTTCTGCAGCGGTTGAGAACGGCGTTCGGCCGTGATCACAACGGTGTCCAGCGCCGTCGCATCCTCCTTGTTGGCGTCCGTGGTCTGCGCGTGCACGAGGCTGCTGCAGGGCAGCGTCAGCAGCGTGAGTCCCAACCAACTGGCACGCCGGCGGCGAATCGAAGTCTTCATATGTCTCCTGCTTCCTTTTTTTGGGCATCACTTCGTCGAGAGACGAGTGTTGGAAGCAAGTCTGTCCGGCGCGTCAGGACCTCTCAATGTGGGCTGCTGACATGAACAATCGCCCGGAAATATGAATCGCAGCCACTGCCGTGCGGCCGCCAGGGTTTGCCCAGGGGCGGGGTGCTCAGGCGGTCAGGCTCCACAGCCGCAGGGCGATGTGGATCTCGAGCGCACGGGAGGCATGACCCCAGTGGCCGAGCAGGTTCTCGATGCTCGCCAGGCGCTGGCGCACCGTGTTCACATGGACATCCAGACGCTGGGCGGTGACTTTGGCGTTCTGATTGCAGTCGAAGTAGTTCAGCAGCGTCGTCGCCAGCTCGGTGTTGCGCTTGCGGTCGTAGCTCAGCAAGGGGCCGATGCTGGCTTCGAGGAACTGTTGCAGGCTGTTCAGGTCGTGGGTCTCGAACAGCGTTGAATAGAGCGCCAGTTCGTTCTGGCCGATGAGCTGGCCCCGCACGCCGAGGCGACTCAGCACGCCCAGCGCACGCTTGAGCGTGGCGTATAGCGCCGGCAGCTCGGCCGGGGAGCTCATCGGGCGTGAAAGCACGCCGCGGTACTCGGCACCAGCTTCGCGGCGCGCCCAGTCGGAGAAGGCCTCGCGGACCTCGAGACCGAGGGTGGAGGGGAAGAGGATGGACAGGGCGCCGTCGATCTCGTCGATCAGGCAGCGCTCGAGCGCACCGAGCTGCAGCAGGCGCCGCGCCGCGTAGCCCGCGCCCGGGCCGTCCAGTTCGGCCAGCATCAGGGTCAGGGGTTGCCCGAGATCCAGGCCGAAGCGTTCCGTCCTGCCGGCCAGCCCGGCGAGCTCGCCCTGGCGCGGCGAAACCAGCGCCCGCAGCAGCGCGGACATGTCGCGGCTCTTGCCGGCCTCCTGCCGCTCCTGCGACAGCAGCATGATGCCGATGACGCTGGAGCTGCGTTCGAAGGTCCGCTCCGCCACCTCTTCGAGCGGGCGCTGGTGGAACAGGGCGAGGGCGCCGAGGGCGCCGTCGCCGCCGATCACCGGCATGACGCGGCAGGTCTCGCCGTCGACCTCATAGGCCGCGGCCGAGCGCCCGGTCTGCCGGGCCTCGCGCAGTGCGCGGGTCAGCTCCGCGCTGTGCTCGCCGTGCGGCTCGTAGCGCTGAGCGCCAGTGCCGGCATAGCCGTCGGCGATGCCGCGACTGATGACCTGGGCCGCTTCGTCCAGCACCAGCACGCTGCCGCCGAGCAGGCCGGCGACGGTCTGGCACAGGGTCGACAACGAAGCGCCGCGCGCCAGCAGCGAGGTGATCTGCGCATGCGCATCGGCGGCAGCCTGCACGCCGCGGGCGTGGCGCTCCAGCTCCGCGTGGGCCTCGTCGGCCTTGCCGAGTGCGGCATTGACGCGCTCGAAGTCGCGGGCGTTCTTCAGTGCCACGGCGGCGTGGGTGGCCAGCGTGGAAAGGATGGCGATGCTCTGCGTCGTATGCACCCGCTGATAGCGGTTGGCCGCGAACAGCAAGCCGATCACCTTGTCCTGCCAGATCAGCGGCACGCCCACCATGGCGGCGATGCCTTCGGCGCGGAAGATATCGTCGAACCTCGGGTCGTGCGGAAAGCGGTCGTCGTGCAGGTAGTCCGTGGTGGTGAAGGATTTGCGCGTGGCCATCACGATGCTGGCCGTGCCGCGGTCGCTGCGTATGCCCATGCCCACGCTGCCGCCGGTCAGCCCGCCCTCCAGGGCCAGCGACTGGAACATGCCGCGCTCCTCGTCCAGCGCGGAGATCCAGGCCATGTCGGCACCGAGCAGGTTGCGCGCCCGCGTCACGATGGCGGACAGCAGGTTGTCGAGATCCAGCCGGCTGGAGAGATCCTGCGCCGACTCCATCACCGCCAGCATGCCCTGCTCGCGCTGCTGGAGCAGTTCGAGTCGGTTGCGCACGGCCATGGCCATGCGAACGTTCTCCAGCAGGCCAGCCTTGTCCGGACGGCCCGCCGGCAGGGCTTCCGCCTCGGCCAGGCTTTGCGCGAAATCCTCGGCCGGCGCACCCTGGTGCAGCAGGCTGATCAAGGTGCTCAGGATCTTCTCGCCGGCGTCCATGGGGAAGCGTTCTCTCTCCGTCAACAAGGGGGTGAAAGCGTAGCAGAGCAGCCCGGGCGGAACGGAAATTTGCATGGCTCCCGATGACATTGGAGACTGGGTCCATATGTGTGCCGGTGACATAGAGGCCGGCGAGCGGATTGCAGAGACTTCCGGCATCTCTGCAAAGCTTCGATGCATTCGCCCATGCCTCTCCATGACACCCTTCGCCCGCTGCCCAGACTGCGCGTGCTCGTCACCGCCGGGGCCAATGGCATCGGTGCCGCCATCGCCCGCGCCTTTCATGAGGCCGGCGCGCGCGTCCACGTGTGCGACGTCGATCGCGCCGCGCTCGACCGGTTGAGGGTGGAGACGCCGGGCATCACCGGCAGCATGGCGGACGCCTCGATCGCAGCCGAGGTGGATGCCGTGTTCGATGACGTGCAGAGTCATCTCGGCGGCCTGGACGTTCTTGTCAACAACGCCGGTATCGCCGGTCCCACCGCGGCCATCGAGGACATCGACGCCGCGAGCTGGGAGCGCACGCTGTCCGTCAATCTCAACAGTCAATACTATTTCGCGCGCCGCGCGGTGCCGCTGCTCAAGGCATCGGGCGGCAGTCCTTCGCTGATCGCCGTCAGTTCGGTGGCCGGAAGGCTCGGCTATGCCTTCCGCACGCCCTATGCATCGAGCAAGTGGGCGATCGTCGGCCTGACCAAGTCGCTGGCGATCGAGCTCGGCCCTCACGGGGTGCGCGTCAACGCCATCCTGCCCGGCGTGGTCGAGGGCGAACGCATGGACGGCGTCATCGCCGCGCGCGCGGCCACCGTCGGCGTCAGCGTCGACGCGATGCGCCAGCAGTACCTCGACAAGATTTCGCTGCGCCGCATGGTGACGGCGGACGACGTGGCCGCGACGGCCCTGTTCCTCTGCTCGCCGGCCGCCCGCAACCTGTCCGGCCAGGTCATCAGCGTGGACGGCAATCTCGAATACCTCTGAGCTTCCAACAACGCATAACAGGAGACAAACCATGATCCACCTTCGCCAATCCATCGTGCCGATGGCGCTGTTCGCCGCTGCGGCAGCCCAGGCTGCGCCGGTCAAGATCGGCCTGCTGGAAACGCTGTCCGGTCCCCAGGCCTCGACCGGCCAGACCTACCGTTCCGGCGTGCGCTACGCGGTCGAGAAGATGAATTCCGCCGGCGGCTGGAACGGCCAGCCCGTGCAGCTTGTCGAGTTCGACAACCAGGGCGGCCCGGCCGGCGCGTCCGACAAGCTCAAGGCGGCCATCGCCGACGGCGTGCAGATCGTCGTACAAGGATCGTCCTCGGCCATCGGCGGCCAGATCACCGACGACGTGCGCAAGTACAACCTGCGCAACCCCGGCCACGAGATCGTCTACATCAACGTCGGCGCCGAGGCGCTCGAGTTGACCGGCGAGCGCTGCAACTTCCATCATTTCCGCCTGACCGCCAACGCACAGATGCGCACCAAGGTGCTGGTGCAGGGCATGAAGCAGGTCAAGGCGCTGGGTACCAAGGTCTATTCGATCAACCAGAACTATTCCTGGGGCCAGGACATGGAGCGCGCCATCGTGGACAACGCCCAGGCGGGCGGCTACCAGGTGGTCGAAAAGACGCTGCACGACGTCAACAAGATCCAGGACTTCGCGCCCTACATCGCCAAGATCAGCGCCTCCGGTGCCGAGACCGTCATTACCGGCAACTGGTCCAACGACCTGCTGCTGCTGATGAAGGCCGCCAAGGCAGGCGGTCTCAAGGCCCACTTCGGGACGGTGTACCTCGACCAGCCGGGCAACATCACGAACGCGGGCGACCTGGCCCTGGGCCACTTCGTCGCGCACACCTTCAACGCTGAGGCGGGTGGCAGCGACGGCGAGCGCTTCGTGGCCGACTTCACCGCCAAGACGGGCCACGCCCCGGTATTCGTCGAACCGCAGGCGGTGTACGGCCTGGAGATGGTGGCCGAGGCGCTCCGGCACACCAAGCCCGCCAATGGCCAGCTCGACGTCAACGCGTTCGCCCGCGCGATGGAAACGACGCGCGTGAAGACCCCCATGGGCGAGTTCAGCATGCGCGCGGCGGACCACCAGCTGATGATGCCGCTGGTGGTCTCCATGGTCAGCAAGGACGCCAAGTACAAGGCCGACGGCACCGACATGGGCTTCAAGCCCGTCAAGGTGTTCAGCGCCGAAGAGGCCTCGGTGCCGGTGCAGGCCTCGTGCAAGATGCAGCGTCCCTGATGGACGCGCTCGTCTTTGCGCTGCTCAACGGCGTCATCTACGGGTTGCTGCTGTTCATGGTGTCGGCCGGGCTGACGCTGATCTTCGGGATGATGGGCGTGCTCAATTTCGCCCATGCCTCGTTCTACATGCTGGGCGCCTACTTCGCCTATGCGCTGCAGGGCCTGGTGGGATTCGCCCCGGCCGTGGTGCTGGCCACCGTGCTGGCCGGCGCGGTGGGTGCGGGCGTGGAGCGCTTCTTCCTGCGCCGCGTCCATCGCCATGGGCATGCGCACGAGCTGCTGCTGACCTTCGGCCTGTCCTTCATCGTGGCCGAGACGATCAAGCTGCTGTTCGGCAACCAGCCGGTGGACTACCGCATCCCGCCCGCTCTCGACGTGGCTGCCTTCGTCGTGGGCTCGCAGCAGTACCCGGCCTACCGGCTGCTGATGGGTGGCGTGGCGCTGGCGATGTTCGCGGTGCTGTACCTGCTGCTGACCCGCACCCGGGTGGGGATCATCGTGCGCTCGGCCATCTACAAGCCGCGCATGGTCGAGGCGCTGGGGCACAACGTGCAGCTCGTCTTCATGGGCGTGTTCGCCGTGGGCGCGGCGTTGGCCGGTCTGGCGGGCGCCATCGCCGGCGCCTTCTACACCACCAGCCCCAACATGGCGCTGGAGATCGGCGTGATGGTATTCGTCGTGGTCGTCGTCGGTGGGCTCGGCTCATTGGGCGGCGCGATGCTGGCCTCGCTGCTGATCGGCGTGATGACCTCGTTCGCCGTGGGCGTCGATCGCAGCCTGGCCGACCTGTTCGCCGTCGTCGGTGCGCGCGACTGGGCCGAGGGCGTGGGCGGACTGCTCACGCTCAAGCTCTCCAGCCTGGCCGCGACGCTGCCCTTTGCCTTGATGCTGCTCGTGCTGCTGGTGCGGCCCTCGGGACTGATGGGCAGCAAGAACTGATGGCTCACATGCGTACTTCGATCCCACTCCTGCTGGGTGGCGTGGCCGTGCTCGTCGCGCTGCCGCTGCTGCTCTCCGCCGGCCTGCTCAATGCCTCCGTCCAGATGCTGATCGCGGCGCTGTTCGCCAGCGCCTACAGCCTGCTTTCCGGCCGGGCTGGCATGCTCTCCTTCGGCCATGCGGCCTACTTTGGCGTCGGCGCCTTTGCCACCGTGCATGCGATGAACGCGCTGAACGGCACCGGCCTGCTGCCCACGCCGCTGCTACCGCTGGCGGGCGCGGGGGCGGGCCTGGCCTTCGGCGTCGTCGCGGGGTGGTTCGCGACCCAGCGCACGGGCACGGCCTTCGCCATGATCACGCTGGCCATCGCGGAGCTGCTGCATGCGCTCGCGCCGCAGCTGCGGGGCTGGTTCGGCGGCGAGTCGGGCATCTCGACGATGCGCATGCCGGCGTGGGGTCTGAACTTCGGCAGCACGACCCAGGTCTACTACTTGACCCTGGCCTGGGTGCTGGCGGCGCTGGCGCTGCTGTACTTCCACACCCTCACGCCGCCGGGCCGGCTGACGCTGGCGCTGCGCGAGAACGAGCACCGGCTGCGCTTCCTCGGCTACGACGTGCACGGCCTCGGGGTCTCCGCCTTCGCGATCTCGGGCCTGTTCTCGGGCCTGGCCGGCGCTCTGCAGGTCGTCAGCAACGAGTCCGCCAACTACGTCGTGTTCGATGCCGGCGTGTCGGCCTCCGTAGTGCTCAACAGCTATATCGGTGGCGTGACGGCTTTCCTCGGACCGGCGCTGGGCGCGGCGCTCATGACCTTCTTCGGCTATGCGGTGTCGGACGCGACGCAGGCGTGGCTGCTCTACCAAGGGGTGATCTTCGTGCTGGTGATGATGTTCATGCCGGATGGTCTTGTTGGCCTGCTTGCCGTGATCGGCCGACTGGTGCGGACCCTCGGCATCCGCGCGGCACCGCTGATGGCGGGGTGGCTGCTGGCCGGGCTGCTGCTCGTGGCGGGCGGGGTGTTCCTGGTCGAGCTGGTGCAGCGCCTGTGCTCGCAGGACTACCGGGCGATGGCTCGGGTCGGCGAGGCCTGGCCCGCCGTGCGGCTGCTCGGCCGCGAGTGGCTGCCCGCCGCCGCGGGGACCTGGGCCACGGTGCTGCTGCCGCTGGCGGCGGGCGGTGGCCTCCTCGCTATGGTGCACGGGGCGCAGCGGCGTTGGCTGACGGAGGGGGCAAAATGACCGCGTCCATCCTGCGCATCGCCGGCTTGCGGAAGTCCTTCGGCGACACGGAGATCATCCGCGGCGTGGAGTTCGACCTGGCGCCCGGGGAGCGTCGCGCCCTGATCGGGCCCAACGGGGCCGGCAAGTCCACGCTCTTCCATCTGATCTCGGGCAACCTGGCGCCGACGGCGGGAGACATCGAGTTCGATGGCCAGCCCATCGGCGGCCGGACGCCCCAGAGGATCAACCGCGCGGGGCTGGCGCGTTCCTTCCAGATCACCAACATCTTTCCAAAGCTCACGGTGTTCGAGAACATCCGGCTCGCGGTGATGCGCAAGCACCGCCTTCAGTACAGCGTGTGGCGCCGCATCGCCTGGGTGCCGTGGCTGCGCGAGGCCACCGAGCAGCTGCTGGAGCGCGTGCGCCTGCAGCAGCGGGCGCAGACGCTGGCCGGCGAGATGTCCTACTCCGAGCAGCGCTCGCTGGAGCTGGCGATGACCTTGGCCTCGAACCCCAAGCTGATTCTGCTCGACGAGCCGATGGCGGGCATGTCCAGCGAGGAGACCGAGTACACGATGCACCTGATACGCGAGGTCACCGCGGGTCGTGCGCTGCTGATCGTCGAGCACGACATGGATGTGGTCTTCCAGCTCGCCGACCGCATCAGCGTGCTGGTCTACGGCCAGGTCATCGCGACCGGCACGCCCGAGGAGATCCGCCGGCATCAGGGCGTGCGCGAGGCCTACCTGGGCGAGGAGGTGGCCGCGTGAACGATACCCTGTTGCAAGTGCGCGACCTGCAGGCACGCTATGGCAAGAGTCACATCCTGCAGGGCGTGAGCTTCGACGTCGGTCCCGGCGAGGTGCTGAGCCTGCTGGGCCGCAACGGCTCGGGCCGCTCGACGACGCTGAAGGCGCTGATGGGCCTGGTGCCGCCTGCCGGCGGCAGCGTGCGCCTGGACGGCGCCGAGCTGGCCGGCGCGAAGCCGCACGCGATCTGCCGCGCAGGCCTGGCCTACGTGCCCGAGGAGCGCGAGGTGTTTGCCAACCTCACCGTGGGCGAGAACCTGCGCATGGGCGAGCAGCCCGCCGCGGCGGGCGTGCCGCGCTGGACGGTGGCGCAGATGTTCGACTACTTCCCGCGGCTCAGGGAGCGCCGCAACACCCGCGCCGGCAGCCTGTCGGGCGGCGAGCAGCAGATGCTCACCATCTGCCGCTCGCTGCTGGGCAATCCGAAGGTCATCCTGATCGACGAGCCGACCGAAGGCCTGGCGCCCAAGATCGTCGCTCAGGTGGGCGAGTGCATCCAGGACATGCGCCGCCAGGGCGTGTCCGTGGTGCTGGTGGAGCAGAAGCTCGCCATCGCGCTGAAGGTCTCGCAGCGCGTCTGCGTGATGGGCCACGGCCGCATCGTGTTCGAGGGCTCGCCGCAACAACTGGAATCCGACCCTGCGCTGCTTGCGCAGTGGCTTGCTGTCTAAGAAAAGGAACGACATGTCCGACAAAGTCATCATCAGCTGCGCGGTCACGGGTGCAGTGCACACGCCGACCATGTCGCCCCATCTGCCCATCACACCCGACCAGATCGCCGAGCAGGCCATCGAGGCCGCGGAGGCCGGCGCGGCCATCCTGCACCTGCATGCAAGAGACCCGCGCGACGGCCGGCCGACGCCGGACCCGGCGGTGTTCGACCAGTTCGTGCCGCGCATCAAGGCCGCGACCGATGCCGTCATCAACATCACCTCCGGCGGCAGCACGCGCATGACGCTGGAGGAGCGGCTGGCCTACCCGCTGCGGGCCCAGCCGGAGATGTGTTCGCTGAACATGGGCTCGATGAACTTCTCCATCCACACGGCCGCGCGCAAGTACGCGCAGTGGCAGCACGAATGGGAGAAGCCCTATATCGAAGGCATGGAAGACCTGATCTTCCGCAACACCTTCCGCGACATCAAGCACATCCTGAAGGTGCTCGGCGAGGACTGCGGCACGCGCTTCGAGTTCGAGTGCTACGACGTGGGCCACCTCTACAACCTCGCGCACTTCGTCGACGAAGGCCTGATCAAAGGCCCGCTGTTCATCCAGAGCATCTACGGCATCCTGGGCGGCCTGGGCCCGGACCCGGAGAACCTCGTGACGATGCGGACCACCGCGGACCGCCTGTTCGGCCGCGACGGCTACCGCTTCTCGATCCTCGGCGCGGGCCGGCACCAGATGCCGCTGCTGACGATGGGCGCGGTGATGGGCGGCAACGTGCGCGTGGGCCTCGAAGACAGCCTGTACCTCGGCAAGGGCCAGTTGGCGATGTCCTGCGCCGAGCAGGTGCGCAAGATCCGCCGCATCCTCGAAGAGCTGTCCCTGGAGATCGCGACGCCCGACGAGGCGCGCGCCATGCTGGGCCTGAAGGGCCGGCACGCCGTGGCGTTCTGAGCACCTCCACCGCACCTCCCCCGATTTCGTTTTTCCCCTCAGGAGTAGCAATGAAGAAGTTCTTG